>WNGO01002189.1_pt1 | contig 12514 bp, 6 predicted proteins | sample 5400511 | NCBI WGS metagenome assembly WNGO01 (sample SAMN13153380, study PRJNA577476) | soil metagenome | isolation source: 20 cm soil or saprolite under Garry oak tree replicate 2 | place: USA:California | collected 2016-06-15
TCCACATTTTTAAGGGAGGCTTCATCTCTTGACGACCAAGGTCGCTGCGCCTAGCGCGCGCACCACTTTCTCGCGCCTCAAGCACGTCCTCGACCTTCCCAACCTGATCGACATCCAGAAGGCCTCGTTTCAGTGGTTTCTGGACGAAGGTCTCCGCGAGACGATCGACGACATTTCGCCGATCGAGGACTACACCGGCACCCTCGCCGTCGAGTTCGGGGCTTACAAGTTCGGAGAGCCCCAGTTCTCGATCAAGGAATGCCGTGAGAAGGACCTGACTTATCAGGCACCGCTCTCGATGACCGTCCGCTTCGTCAACAAGGAGACGGGCGAGATCCGCGAGCAGACGGTCTTCATGGGGGACTTCCCGATGATGACCGAGTGGGGCACCTTCATCATCAACGGCACCGAGCGGGTGATCGTGACGCAGCTCGTCCGCAGCCCGGGCGCCTACCTGATGGAGCCCAAGGACGCCACGAAGCAGGTCTTCACCGCGAACCTGATGCCCTCGCGCGGCTCCTGGCTCGAGCTCGAGATCGACAAGAAGGGGATCGTCTACGCCCGCATCGACCGGAAGCGCAAGCTCCCGATCACGACCCTGCTCCGGGCGCTTCCCGAGGAGGATCCGACGACCGGCTTCAAGCTCGACACCTCGTCCAACGAGGCGATCCTGAAGCTGTTCAACAACTCGATCTACATCGTCAACACGCTCGAGAAGGATCCCTCGACCCGCGAGGAGGAGGCCCTCATCGAGGTGTTCAAGAAGCAGCGCCCGGGTGAGCCGCCGACGCTCGACAACGCGCGCAACCTGCTCAAGGCGCTCTTCTTCGACCCGAAGCGTTACGACCTGACGAAGGTCGGGCGGTACAAGCTCAACCAGCGGCTCGGGGTCAACGTCCCCGAGGACACGCGCGTGCTGACGACGGAGGACATCCTCTCGCTCGTCAAGCGGCTCGTCGATCTGCCGACGGTGCTCGGCGTCCCGGAGGACTCGAAGGACTACGCCGCCGATGCGATCGTCCTTCATCGCGATCCGATCCGAAGCGAGCTCGACGAGTATGAGCACTTCGGCAACCGTCGCTTGCGCACGGTCGGCGAGCTGATCCAGGAAGCGTTCCGCGTCGGGCTCTATCGCATGGAGCGCGTCGTCCGCGAGCGGATGACCACCGAGGACGTGGACACGATCACGCCGCAGACCATCATCAACATCCGGCCTGTCGTGGCGGCGATGAAGGAGTTCTTCGGCTCCTCGCAGCTGTCGCAGTTCATGGACCAGACGAACTCGCTCTCCGGCCTGACGCACCGCCGCCGCCTGTCGGCGCTCGGCGCGGGCGGGCTCACGCGGGAGCGCGCGCCGATCGAGGTGCGCGACGTGCATCCGACTCACTACGGGCGCATGTGCCCGATCGAGACGCCGGAGGGACCGAACATCGGCCTGATCGGCTCGCTCGCCTCGATGGCGACCGTGTCCGAGTTCGGCTTCATCCAGACGCCGTACCGCAAGGTCGTGGGCGGCAAGGTGACCGACGAGATCATCTATCTCGACGCGGCCGAGGAGGCCCAGTTCACGATCGCCCAGGCCAGTGCCATCGTCGACGAGAAGACCGGCCGCTTCATCGACAAGCAGGTGCTCTGCCGCTCACGCGAAGGCGAGGCCGTCACAGCCGACCCCAAGGACATCCAGTTCATGGACGTCGCCCCGGCCCAGATCGTCTCCGTCGCGACCGCGCTGATCCCGTTCCTCGAGCACAACGACGCGAACCGCGCGCTGATGGGCGCGAACATGCAGAAGCAGGCGGTGCCGCTGATGATCGCGCAGGCACCGATCGTCGGCACCGGCCTCGAGTATCGCGCCGCGATCGACACCGGTGACGTGGTGCTGTCCCAGCGCGCCGGCACGGTCATCGACGTCGACGCGGGGCACATCACCGTCGAGACGAAGGACGGCAAGGACGAGTACCCGCTGACGAAGTTCATGCGCTCGAACCAGGGCACGCTGATCCACCACAAGCCGATCGTCTCGCTCGGCGACAGGGTCGGCGCGGAAGAGGTCCTGGCGGACGGGAGCTCCACCGACATGGGCGAGCTCGCGCTGGGCGCGAACCTGCTCGTCGCGTTCATGCCGTTCGAGGGCTACAACTTCGAGGACGCGATCGTGATCTCGGAGCGGCTCGTCAAGGAGGACGTCCTCTCCTCGATCCACATCCACGAGTACGAGATCGACGCCCGCTCGACGAAGCTCGGCGACGAAGAGATCACGCGCGACATCCCGAACCGCTCGGAGGAGTCCCTCAAGGACCTCGACGACCGCGGCGTGGTTCGCATCGGCGCAGAAGTCGCCTCCGGCGACCTGCTCGTCGGCAAGGTCACGCCCAAGGGCGAGACCGAGCTGACCGCGGAGGAGAAGCTGATCCGCGCGATCTTCAAGGAGAAGGCGCGTGAGGTGCGCGACACCTCCCTCAAGGTCCCACACGGCGAGGGCGGCAAGGTCATCGACGTGAAGACGTTCTCGCGCGAGAACGGCGACGACCTGTCGCCGGGCGTGAACGAGCTCGTTCGCGTCTACGTCGCGAAGAAGCGCAAGATCGCGGAAGGCGACAAGCTCGCCGGCCGCCACGGGAACAAGGGCGTGATCGCCAAGATCGTGCCGGAAGAGGACATGCCGTTCCTCGAGGACGGCCGTCCGGTGGACGTCGTGCTCAACCCGCTCGGCGTGCCGAGCCGGATGAACATCGGCCAGATCCTCGAGACGCACCTCGGGTGGGCGGCCGCGCACGGCGTCTTCGCCGAGGAAGGAGCCGGCCCGAACGGGATGTCGAGCAAGCCGATCGCGGCGGACAACCCGCACTCGGTGGCGACGCCGGTGTTCGACGGCGCAACCGAGGAGGACGTGGACGAGGCGCTCGTCTCGTGGGTGAATGCGAACCCCGATTCTCCGATCAAGTTCGTCGTCGACCAGAACCGACCCGTCGGCCGCAAGGTCTCCGGCAAGGTGCGGCTCTTCAACGGCAAGTCGGGGGCGCCCTATGAGTCGAAGGTGACGATCGGTTTCATGTACATCCTGAAGCTGCTGCACCTCGTCGACGACAAGATCCACGCCCGCTCGACCGGCCCGTACTCGCTGGTCACCCAGCAGCCGCTGGGTGGCAAGGCCCAATTCGGCGGTCAGCGCTTCGGCGAGATGGAGGTATGGGCGCTCGAGGCCTACGGCGCTGCGTACACGCTCCAGGAGATGCTCACGATCAAGTCCGACGACACGGTCGGGCGCGTGAAGGCGTACGAGGCGATCGTGAAGGGCGAGAACATCGCGGAGCCGTCCATCCCCGAGAGCTTCAAGGTGCTGCTGAAGGAGATGCAGTCGCTCGCGCTCGACGTCAACGTGCTCTCCGACGAAGGCACGACCGTCGAGGTGCGCGAGGAGGACGATGAGCTCCTCCGCGCTGCTGAGGAGCTCGGCATCGATCTCTCGCCGGGCTCATTGCGCGCGGTCGGCCGCCAACCCACGGCCGAGGAGGCCGAGGAGGGTCAGGAGCGGGTCGACCAAGACGGCGAGATCGCCCTTCCGAACGACGAGACGCTCGGCGACCTGACGGACGTCGAGGTGCCGGCAGAAGGCGACGGCGACACCGACGGCGACGACGAGGAAGAGGCACCGGCACTTGCAGAACCAGAACTGGAACTAGAGGACTAGGGAGAAGAGGAGCACTTTGATCGACATCAACGAATTCGACGCCATTCGCATCGGGCTTGCCTCGAGCAAGCAGATCCGCGACTGGTCCTCCGGCGAGGTCACCAAGCCGGAGACGATCAACTACCGCACGCTCAAGCCCGAGCGCGACGGTCTCTTCTGCGAGCGCATCTTCGGTCCGACCAAGGACTGGGAGTGCTATTGCGGCAAGTACAAGCGCGTCCGCTACAAGGGCATCATCTGTGAGCGTTGCGGCGTCGAGGTGACGCGGCAGAAGGTCCGGCGCGAGCGCATGGGTCACATCGACCTGGCCGCGCCCGTCTCGCACATCTGGTTCTTCAAGGGTGTGCCGAGCCGTATCGGCTATCTCCTCGACATCGCACCGCGCGAGCTCGAGAAGGTCCTCTACTTCGCCGCCTCGATCGTGACCGCGGTCGACGTCGCGGCGCGGAAGAAGGACCTGAACGACCTCGAGGACAAGGTCAAGGCCGAGGCCGAGCGCATCGAGGTCGACCGCGAGGAGGCACTTGCCGCGCTCGAGGATCGCCTCAAGCGGCGCCGCGACTACTTCGCCAAGGGCAAGGACAAGGGCTTCGACGAGGACGACGACTTCTGGGCCCGCGGCCTGTCGAACTGGGCCGAGGAGCAGGCGATGCCGCCGCTCGAGGAGGCGCGCGACCTCGCCGGCAAGATGTTCCCCGACCTCGTCGGGCAGATCACCACGGAGGACTCGAAGAAGATCCGCGAGCTCGTTCGCAATGCGGCGATTCGCGACGACCGCAAGCTCACTCCGCGTGAGCTCGAGAACGTGGCTTCGGCCGCCGAGCAGATCCTCAACGGACTTGAGCCGCTCTTCAAGCAGCAGGCCAAGGCGACCGGCGCGAAGAAGGGCGCGATCTCGAAGCACATCAACCGCATCCTGGACGCGCTCCTCGACGGCGACGAGATCGCCGAGGAGGACGCCAAGTTCGTCGAGGGTGTCGACATGAAGAACCTCGACCGCTCGCGCGAGCTCGGCAACGCGCTGCTCGCAGACGTGGTCGACACGTGGGACGGCGAGCAGGACATCCGCGAGCTGACGAACGACCTCTGCCTCCGGACGGACGGGAAGATCCAGAAGGAGGATCTCGACGCGATCATCCAGTGGGCCCTCAAGGTCCGCGAGATGTACCTCGACATCGAGTCGCGCCGGGGCGATGCGCGCGATGCGTCGGTCGACTCGGTCAACCGCCTCGAGCAGACATGGCTCCTCTTCAAGGACCTCGAGCCGAAGCTCATCGTCAACGACGAGCAGCTGTTCCGCGAGCTGAAGGACCGGTTCGGGTCTCCGTACGGGTTCGGCGTGTACTTCCGCGGCGGCATGGGCGCGGAGGCGATCCGCGACCTCCTCAAGGACCTCGACCTGAAGGCCGAGGCTGCTTTTCTCCGCGAGACGATCCGTACGTCGAAGGGTCAGAAGCAGCAGCGCGCGATCAAGCGGCTCAAGGTCGTCAACGCGTTCATCACCTCGGAGAACAAGCCCGAGTGGATGATCCTCGAGGCGGTGCCGGTGATCCCGCCGGAGCTCCGCCCGATGGTTCAGCTCGACGGCGGCCGCTTCGCAACGAGCGACCTGAACGACCTGTACCGGCGCGTCATCAACCGGAACAACCGCCTCAAGCGGCTGCTCGATCTCGGCGCGCCCGAGATCATCGTCAACAACGAGAAGCGCATGCTGCAGGAGGCCGTCGACGCGCTATTCGACAACGGCCGCCGCGGCCGCTCGGTCACGGGCCCCGGCAACCGTCCGCTGAAGTCGCTGTCCGACATGCTCAAGGGCAAGCAGGGCCGGTTCCGGCAGAACCTGCTCGGAAAGCGCGTCGACTACTCGGGCCGCTCGGTGATCGTCTCCGGGCCGAGCCTGAAGCTGCACCAGTGCGGCCTGCCGAAGCTGATGGCGCTCGAGCTCTTCAAGCCGTTCATCATGAGCCGGCTCGTCGAGCGGAAGTCCGTGCAGAACATCAAGGCCGCGAAGAAGTACGTCGACTCGATGACGGAGGAGGTCTGGGACGTCCTCGAGGAAGTCATCGCGGAGCATCCCGTTCTGCTGAACCGCGCTCCGACGCTCCATCGTCTCGGCATTCAGGCCTTCGAGCCAAAGCTGGTCGAGGGCAAGGCGATCCAGGTGCACCCGCTCGTCTGTCACGCGTTCAACGCGGACTTCGACGGCGACCAGATGGCCGTGCATCTCCCGCTCTCCGCTGAGGCGCAGGCCGAGGCACGCATCCTGATGCTGTCGTCGAACAACATCCTCTCGCCCGCGAGCGGCCGTCCGTTGGCCACGCCGACGAAGGACATGGTGCTCGGCACGTACTACCTCACGTACTGCGGCACCGACCTCGACAAGACCAAGCTGGAGGACATCAAGCCGCGGCCCAAGCGCTTCGCGAGCGAGGAAGAGGTCGAGCACGCGATCGACGCGGAGCAGGTGACGCTGCAGCAGCCGATCGAGTTCCGCTGGAACGGCGACCTGCTTCTGACCACCCCGGGCCGCGTGATCTTCAACTCCGAGGTCGAGCGTGCACTCGCCGAGGCCGTCGAGGACTACAACCCCGAGGATCCGCTGCACGACTACATCAACCGGACGCTGCCAAAGCGCGAGCTAGACGCGTTCATCGCCGAGCTCGTCCACGAGTACGGCGCGCATTCGATCGCGAGCGTGCTCGACATGATCAAGACCCTCGGCTTCAAGTACGCGACGCAGGCCGGCGTGACGATCTCGAAGAACGACATCGTCATCCCGCCGGACAAGGAGAAGATCCTCGCCGAGTACGAGGAGCGCGTGTCGAAGGTCGAGGCTCAGTACGAGCGGGGTCTCATCACCGACGAGGAGCGCCACGAGTCGATCGTGAACATCTGGACCGAGGCGACCGACACCGTCGCGGACGCGATGGAACGGACGTTCTTCGAGCTGAACCCGATCTACATGATGGCCAACTCCGGTGCGCGTGGATCCTCCAAGCAGATCCGACAGCTGGCCGGCATGCGCGGCCTGATGGCGAATCCGAAGGGCGAGATCATCGAGCGTCCGATCAAGGCGAACTTCATGGAAGGCCTGTCGGTGCTCGAGTACTTCATCTCGACTCACGGCGCCCGCAAGGGTCTCGCCGACACCGCACTCCGCACGGCCGACTCGGGCTACCTGACGCGGCGTCTCGTCGACGTCTCGCAGGACGTGATCATCCGCGAGGAGGACTGCAAGACGAAGGACTTCGTCGAGCTTCCGATCAACCTGCCCGAGGGCATCAACAAGAGCCTGTTCGGGCGGACACTTGCGGAAGAGGTGCACAAGCCGCTCGCGAGCGGCAAGCCGGGCAAGACCGTGGTGGCCGAGAAGGGCGAGGAGCTGACGCCGCTCGTCCTCGACGAGATCATCGAGGCGCTCGGCGACGCCGTCGACCAGGTGAAGATCCCCGTGCGCTCGGTGCTCAAGTGCAAGAGCGAGTTCGGCGTGTGCCGCCACTGTTACGGCACCTTCCTCGCCACCGGCGAGATGGCCGAGATCGGCGACGCGGTCGGCATCATCGCCGCGCAGTCGATCGGTGAGCCGGGCACCCAGCTGACGATGCGGACCTTCCACACCGGCGGTGTGGCCGGGGCGGACATCACGCATGGCCTTCCTCGCGTCGTCGAGATCTTCGAGGCGCGCAACCCGAAGGGCGCGGCCACGCTGGCCGAGGTCGGCGGCAAGGTGGACATCGAGGACACTGACCGAGGTCCGAAGGCCACGATCGTCCCGTTCGACCTGAAGAAGGACGAGGAGCCGAAGGCGATTCAGCTGCCGCGCCGGACGCGCCTGCTCGTGACGAAGGGACAGGAGGTACAGCCGGGAGATCCGCTGCACGAGGGTTCCATCAACCCGGCCGATCTCCTCCGCCTGAAGGGCTACACCGAGACCGAGCTCTACCTCATCGGCGAGGTGCAGAAGGTCTACAAGTCGCAGGGCGTCGAGATCCACGACAAGCACATCGAGCTGATCGTCCGCCAGATGTTGAAGAAGGTGCGCGTCGAGAACGCGGGCGAGACCGATCTGCTGCCGGGTCAGCTCGTCGACAAGACCGTGCTCGACCGCGAGAACACGCGGATCAAGAAGGAGAAGAAGGAGCAGGCGACGTTCGAGCCGCTGATCCTCGGGATCACGAAGGCATCGCTCGCCACCGAGTCCTTCCTCTCGGCTGCGTCGTTCCAGGAGACGACCAAGGTCCTCACCGATGCTTCGATCGAGGGCAAGGTCGACCGGCTGCTTGGGCTGAAGGAGAACGTGATCATCGGGAAGCTCATCCCGGCCGCCACGGGCCTGAAGCAGTACCGCGGAATCGAGATCGGCCCCTCCGACAAGGTCCCCGCGTCCGCGTACATGCGGCCGGCGACGGAGGAGCAGCTGCTCGCTGCTCTCGAGGAGATCGACTCCGACGGCGGGAACGGCATCGACCTCGACTCGCTCGGGCTCGATTTCGGCGGCCAGCCCGGCGTCGACGACGGCGGAAGCTCGGGCAAGAGCGACATCGAGGCCGAAGAGGTCCCCGAGGTCGATTCACCCCTCGACAAGGAACCGTAAGAATCCGGCGCCTTCGGCGCCATGATGATTCTTACGGTAAGAGCAGCGTTTGGTGGCGAGGCCGGGCAAAGCCCGGCCTCGCTGCGTGAATGCCTGTCGCCGTGGGTCCGCGGGTAAAGCGTTTGTAAGCGGCTCTGAGACTCTCCGAAGGGGCGGCTACTGTTAGACGCGTGAAGAGGTTCGGGGTCCTCGTCGCTGCTGTCCTTGCGCTTGCGCTTACCGGGGGAAAGGGCGCGCCGGCGCAGCAGCTGCAGGCGAACTGTTCTCTCTTCGGCACCCAGGCCGCCCCGCTCTGGCTCGACTTCGCCGACGGCTCCGTGCCCTTCTGGAACCTGTTCGCCAAGCCGGGAGTGACCGCGCTCGCGTCCAACCTCATCTACCCGCCGAAGCTGCGCGACGCGGGTGCGCAGACGGCGTACTTCGATCTGTACCTCAACAGGCGTGTCGGCACGACGAGCGCACCCGCCGACCCCGCGACGATCGTCGACAAGGCGAACAAGTTCTACGACTACGCCGCGCAGGCGATGGACTGCTCGAACCCGGTGATCGCGGAGAACGAGCTCTTCGGGTCGTGGCTTGCTGTGCCGTGGTCGAAGACGAACGAGCAGTACCGCGCGAACGTGCTGCTCTTCCTGCAGGCGCTGCGCCAGCGGGGCGCGCAGCCGTGGCTGCTCGTCAACGCCAAGCCGTACACCGACAGCACCGCCGGCGACTGGTGGCGGCAGGTCGCGGACGTCGCGGGAATCGTCCGCGAGGTTTACTTCCCCGCCCCGCTGATCTACAAGCAGGGCCCGATTCGCGGTAGCCGCACGCTGCGGCAGGCGTTCCGCAACGGCATCCTCGACTTCACCAAGGCCGGCATCCCCGTCTCCAAGCTCGGCATCTTCCTCGGTTTTCAGACGTCGAAGGGCAGCGGCGGACGGGAGGGCCTCGAGGCGAAGGCCTGGTTCCAAACCGTGAAGTGGCAGGCCCTCGCTGCGCGATTCGTCGCCAAGGAGATGAACTTCAGCTCCATCTGGTCGTGGGGCTGGGCAGAGTGGTCGACTACCCCGGGCGAGATGGATCCTGCGAAGTGGCGCGCGGCGTGCGTGTATCTCTGGACCAGGAGCCCCGGCCTTTGCGACGGCCCGCGCGCGGCCGGCAAGGGATTCGTCCGCTCGCGCAGCGAAGGCCAACTGATCCTGCCTCCGGGCCTGCGCTGCCAGCTCGGCCGGACGGCCGTGCGCTGGTCGCAGATCAATCCAATTTTGAAACTGACGGGCGACCCGGAGCTCGCCTTCTCCAACGCTTTCGGGCGTGCCGTGGCGCAGCGCGCGGCGCAGGTCGGCTACGGGGACATCCTCGCAGCAGAGCGCACCATCGTCAGCGCCCGCTTCGGCGGCTCCCGAGGCGCGTACCTCGCGGCGATTGCCGACGCCAGGACCAACCTCTCGGTGGCGCGAGGCATCATCGGCGATGAACTGAGGCGCGCTCGCATCCAGAGCCGGTTCCACGTGCGTGGACCGAGCGCAGCCGAGATCGCCGACTTCCACGACACCTACGGAGACCTCCAGGCGCGCCTCGTGCAGGCGAAGGCCGGTACCCCGTGGCTGGGCGGGCGCCGTTCGGGTTACGCGGTCGAGTCAGCGGCGCCCCCGCGACTCATGGCCCTGTCGTCCGGCCGCTGGACTGCCGTCTGGTCACCGCTCGGCACGGTGCAGGTGCGGCCGCTCGGCCCGCCGCTCCCGCTCGGCACGCTCCCGCTTGGCAACGCTCGCGAGGCGATCCGCGCCGCGCTGATGGCGCAGGAACGTGAGGACCGCTATCCCACGTGGCTTGCGTCCGCGCAGCAGGCCGCATTCCCCGAGGCGATCTGCTGGCGTGACCAGATGCCCGAGAAGGGCGAAGTCGATCTCACGAACTACCTGCCGTTCCTCGCGCTGAGCTCCTAGCCGAAACGGCCAGGGTCTGACCCCGGCTCTTTAGGCCGGGCCGAGGCGCGGCGAGTTCGCCGACACGACGCGGCCCTTACCGGCTTCCTTCGCGCGGTAGAGCGCGTCGTCCGCCCGCTGGAAGAACGCCATCGGATCGTCCTCCGCGCGCAGCTCCGCAACGCCGGCAGACAGGAAGAGCTTGCCGCCCTGGCCGAGCGGACGGGACGAGATCGAGTTCTGGATCCGGCGATAGAGCTGGTCGGCGTCCTCGAGCGACGACTCCGGGAGGATGACCGCGAACTCGTCGCCTCCGACGCGGCACGCGATGTCGGCGGTGCGTACGACGTCGCGCACTCGCTCGGCGGCTTCGGCCAGCACCGTATCTCCCGCCAGGTGGCCGATCCGGTCGTTGACCTCCTTGAAATCGTCCAGGTCGAACACGATCAGTGAGAGCTTGCGCTCGTAGCGATGGGCGCGGGCGCACTCGCGGGCCAGCGTCTCGTGGAAGTAGCGCCGGTTGTGCAGGCCGGTGAGCGCGTCGAGGTCGGCGAGCTGCCGCGCCTCGCGAAAGCGGCGCGCATTCTCGATCGCCGGGCCGGCGCGCAGGGCGAGCGTCTCGAGCTGGCGGACGTCGTCGTCCGCGTACTCGTGCCCCTTTCTGCGCGTGAAGACCGTTAGGTAGCCGAGGGTCGAGGTGTCACCGGGGAGTGGGACCGCAAGACCGGCGTGGATCACTCCCTCGCCCGGATTCGCCTCTCGCTCCAGCTCCGGATAGGTGTACGACATCGTGATCGAGCGCGCGAGCCGACCGTCCGGCGGGCCGGTGATCGCGTGCCGCTCCGCTTCCTCGACCGACAGGCCGAGTGTCGCGACGAGCGGCTTGCCGCCCGTGGGGTCCGGGAGCATGACGAGTGCCGCGTCGGCGTCCTCGAGTGCCCCGGCTGCCTCGAGCGTCCGCGAGAGCACCTCGTCCAGGTCGATCGACCCGGCCAGCTCACCGAAGATTCGGCTGCGCCTGCCTTCCTCCTCGGCTCGCTCGAGCGCCCCGGCCAGCTCTCGGCCGAGCTCGTCCATCCGGGCGTTCAGGCTTGCAACCACCTCGGCAACCCGTTCATCGGTCGAGTTGTCCGAGCGCCAGCGGACGACGAGCAGGGCCAGCAGTAGCACTACGAGAGCGCCAAGGCCCACACTGATCCCGATCAGAATGGTGGTCATTCGTTTGCCGCAGGAAAGGAAAAACCCGCCGACTCACTGTAGTGGCGGTCGGCCGGTGTCACTAGCTTTTGCAAGTAAGAAAAGCCATCGTGCGCGGGTACCTGAAAAACGCCCGAAGAAGCCTTCTGGTTCCGCTTTCCAAGCGGGTTTTCGGGGTTTGCGGGGCCTCTCGCGTTTCGGTACCATGCCTCGTCCGGTTGGCAGGGTCATCGGCCCCGCCGACCGTTGCTGTGTGAGAACAGACTTTCCAGGAGGTTCATTGCCCACCGTCAACCAACTCGTCCGCAAGGGTCGCACCCTCCAGAAGGGGAAGACGAAGACCCCTGCACTCGGCGGAGCGCCGCAGAAGCGCGGCGTCTGCACGCGCGTGTTCACGCATACCCCGAAGAAGCCGAACTCGGCGCTTCGGAAGGTCGCGCGCGTCCGCCTGACGAACCAGATGGAGGTCACGACCTACATCCCGGGCGAGGGCCACAATCTCCAGGAGCACTCGGTCGTCCTCGTGCGAGGCGGCCGCGTCAAGGACCTCCCGGGCGTCCGGTACAAGGTCATCCGCGCGGCGCTCGACACCGCCGGGGTCAGCGACCGCAAGCAGGGCCGTTCCAAGTACGGCGCCAAGAAGGGCTCATAGTGCCGCGCCGTGCTGATGTCCAGGCCCGGCCGGTCGAGCCGGATCCCGTCTACAACTCCGCGCTCGTGACCCAGGTGATCAACAAGGTGATGACCGCCGGCAAGAAGTCGACCGCCGAGCAGATCGTCTACAGCGCGCTCGAGCGGATCGGCGAGAAGACCGGCAAGCCGCCGGTCGAGGTGCTGGAGCAGGCCGTGAAGACGGTCACGCCCGTGCTCGAGGTCAAGAGCCGCCGAGTCGGCGGCGCCAACTACCAGGTGCCCGTCGAGGTGCCGCAGCGCCGCGCGCGCACGCTCGCCGTGCGCTGGCTCGTGGACTTTGCGCGCAGCCGGCGCGAGAAGGGCATGATCGAGAAGCTTTCCGCCGAGATCCTGGACGCGCTCAACAACCAGGGCGGCGCGTGGAAGCGCAAGGACGACGTCTACCGGATGGCGCAGGCCAACAAGGCCTTCGCGCACTACAGGTGGTAG
>WNGO01002190.1_pt1 | contig 12513 bp, 8 predicted proteins | sample 5400511 | NCBI WGS metagenome assembly WNGO01 (sample SAMN13153380, study PRJNA577476) | soil metagenome | isolation source: 20 cm soil or saprolite under Garry oak tree replicate 2 | place: USA:California | collected 2016-06-15
GCGCCCGACGATTGCCTGATAGAGCACCCAGCTCGTCGCAAAGATGATGAGCCCGGCAAAGACGACATCGGACAGAAAATGCTTGCCGCCCGCGATCCGGCCGAGTCCGACCAGCGCGCCGAAGGCCAGCGCGCCGGCAATCGCGGCGCGGCGGCGCCACCCGAAGGGCAGCAGCAGCGCGAAGCTGACGAGCGAGAAGCCGAGCGCCGCATGACCCGAAACAAAGGCGCAGTTGCGCGCGCATTGGTCGGCCAATAACGGCGCCGGCGTGAACACCCGGGTCCCGCCGAATTCGACGACCTGGTTCGGCCGCGCTCGGCCCCAATGATCCTTCAGGACGGTATTCGCGATCAGGCCCGGCCCCAGCGCGGTGGCGGCAACCAGAAACACCAGCACCTTGCCGTCGAGCCGCCACAATGGGCGTCGCGCAATCGCGAGCCAGAGGACAGCGATCACCGCGAGCACGATCATCGCCCGCACGATCCACGGCACCCCCGCCTCGACCACCCACACAGGCGTCGAGTCGGCGAGGAAAAAGCCTTGTGCGCTGTCGTAAAACACCCGGCTCGCGGCGGTGTCGATGCCGGGAAAGAGCAGGAATAGCGCCGCGATCGGCGCGCACAATCCGGCGTAGAGCAGGACCGGCCTCATGCGTATCGCCGTTGCGCGAGGCGAGCGAGTACCTGACCACGCAAGAGCTTCCCGGCTCGTGCGGTGTCGTCGAGCGGCGAATAGGACCAGCTTTCGATTTCGCCGGTAAAGGGGCGCGTGATGCCGGCCTCGCGCATCGTCGCGTGAAACCGCGCGAATTTCCCGTCGCCGCCCCAGCGATTCTTGGCGAGTTCGAGGATGTGCACCGGCTTGCCCGTTGCGGCCGCCTCGCTGATCATCGACACCGAATCCGCCGTGACGAGCAGCGCGTCGGCCGCCGCGAGATAGGCGTAATACGGATTGTCGCCGCTGCCGTCCCAGATTTCAGCTGGCAAACCCGCCAGCCTTTCCCGCAACAGCGCGACTCCGGCTGCGCCGGTACGGCGCGACGGCGTCACAAGGGCCGAGCCGCCGCCGGCGCGAAGAACCCCGGCAATTGCCTCGGCTATCGCCGCGAGACGATCGAGGCTCAGGCGATAACTGCGGTTCGCGCCGCCGATCAGCACGCCGAGGATCGGCCGCGGCAATCCCGCGAGCCTGGGAAAGCGCAGGCGGGCCTCGGCGAGGCGCGCCGCGGTCACGCGGTGGATCGCGCCGCGGGTCACGACGGTCCGCGGTCCGCGGAGCCGGTCGTGCTCGGGCACGAACAACAGGTCGAACTCGTTGCGGCCGACGCGCGGATCCTGGACCTGCGCGGCAAAGGTGCGGCCAGCGCTGGCGCGGCGGATCGCCAGCGCCGGCATCGCGCTCAACCGCCCGCAGCCTATAACGAGGTCGGGCCAAGGCGGCTGCAGCGGGCCGGCCTCCGTGCTGACCGCGCGCAATGCCGCGAGCCAAAATTGCGGCGGCAGCCACGCCCAGGGAGCGCGAATCGAGAGCTGCCTTTCGATAAAAGGAAAACCGGTCGCCTCGGCAAGACCGAGCGCCTGGCTTGCCATGCCGGGCTTGCCATCATGCAGGACCCACACGACCGGCGCAGTCTCGCCCGGGACAGCCGTTACCGGATCACGGAGGCGCAGCGCGGCCATGAGCCCGGTTTAGGCAAACCGGGCCGGGACAGCAAGCAGATCGGAGCTGGGGAGGTCTGTCGGGGCCGAGGCGGGCTCGCGCCTTATCAGCGTGCCGCGCGGGCCTTGCCCCGCTTGCGCGCGGCCGGAGCCGGCTTCGGGCTGAAAGACATCGTGACGATTTCGTAGGATTTGTTGCCGCGCGGCGTCGAGACCTCGACGCTGTCGCCCTCGCCCTTGCCGATCAGCGCCCGGGCCAGAGGCGAGGTTACCGACAGCCGCCCGTTGCGGATATCGGCCTCATCCTCGCCGACGATGCGGAAGGTCTGTTCCTCCTCGGTCTCCTCGTCCGCCAGGGTCACCGTGGCGCCGAATTTGATGACCGAACCCGACAGTTTCGAGGTGTCGATGACCTCCGCTCGGGCGATCTTGTCCTCGAGCTCGGCGACCCGGCCCTCGATAAAGCTCTGCCGCTCGCGGGCGGCGTGGTATTCGGCATTTTCCGCCAGATCGCCATGGGTGCGCGCTTCGGCGATCGCCCGGATGATCGCCGGGCGATCGGTCGATTTGAGGCGCTTCAGCTCCTCTTGGAGCCGGTTGAAGCCCTCGACGGTCATCGGGATCTTGTTCATCAAAAGCCGATCTTACCGAGATAGCGAAACAGGCGATGAAAGGTAGGTCTGCAGGGGGGCGACTTCAAGGCAACCCTGGCGCAGCGCGCCGATCGCCTGTACCGCGGCGCGCGCCCCGGCGACCGTCGTGTAATAGGGAATACTGTGGGTCAGCGCGGTGCGGCGCAGGCTGAAGCTATCGGCGATCGCCTGCGCGCCTTCCGTCGTGTTGAAGACGAGCTGGACGCCGCCGCTGCGCATCCTGTCCACGATGTCCGGGCGGCCCTCCTGGACCTTGTTGATCAGGGCGACGGGCACGCCTTCCTCTTCGAGCTTTTTCGCGGTGCCGCGCGTCGCGACCAGATCGAAGCCCCACGCCGCGAGTTGGCGGCAGGGCTCGACGAGCGCCTCCTTGTCCTGGTCCCGCACCGAGACGAAGACGCAGCCTTGGAGCGGCAATTCGGTGCCGCTGCCGAGCTGCGACTTGGCGAAGGCGCGGCCGAAATCCGCATCGATCCCCATGACCTCGCCGGTCGATTTCATCTCCGGCCCGAGGATCAGATCGACCCCCGGGAAACGGGCAAACGGAAACACCGCTTCCTTCACCGCGACATGCGCCTGATGCCGCGCTCGCTCGCGTACCTCGCGTGGCAGGAGGCGCGCCAGCTTCTCGCCGGTCATCACGCGGGCCGCAATCTTGGCGATCGGGACGCCGGTCGCCTTGGCGACAAACGGCACGGTGCGCGAGGCCCGCGGATTGACTTCGAGCACGTAGACATCGCCGTTCTGCACGGCGAACTGCACGTTCATCAGCCCGATCACGCTCAGGGCGCGGGCAAGCGCAATCGTCTGCCGCTCGATCTCGGCGATCGTCTCCTGATCGAGGCTGTAGGGCGGCAGCGAACAGGCGCTGTCGCCGGAATGAATGCCGGCCTCCTCGATGTGCTCCATGATGCCGGCGACATAGACCTCGTCGCCATCGGCGACGGCATCGACATCGACCTCGATCGCATTCTTCAGATAACGGTCGATCAGTACCGGGCTGGTGCCCGACACGATAACGGCGCGGCGGATATAAGTGTTGAGCCCGGCATGGTCGTGGACGATCTCCATGGCCCGCCCGCCGAGCACATAGGAAGGGCGGATCACGACGGGATAGCCGATCCGCCGCGCGATCGCCTCGGCCTCTTCAGCCGAATAGGCCGTGCCGTTTTCCGGCTGGCGCAATGCGACGCTGCGCAGCAATTTTTGGAAGCGCTCGCGGTCCTCGGCGAGGTCGATCGCGTCGGGCGAAGTGCCGAGGATGGGCACCTCGGCCCGTTCCAAGGCTCTCGCCAGGTTGAGAGGCGTCTGCCCACCGAATTGCACGATGACGCCGAGGAGGTTCCCGCGCTGCTGTTCGACGCGCACGATTTCGATGACATCCTCGGCGGTCAACGGCTCGAAATAGAGCCGGTCGGAGGTGTCGTAATCGGTCGAGACGGTTTCGGGGTTGCAATTGACCATGATCGTCTCGATGCCGGCCTCGCGCAGGCTATAGGCGGCATGGACGCAGCAATAGTCGAACTCGATGCCTTGGCCGATCCGGTTGGGCCCGCCGCCCAGAATGATGACCTTCTCGCGGTTGCTCGGATCGGCCTCGCATTCCGGCGGCTCGATGCCGTCGCCCTCGTAGCAGGAATACATATACGGCGTCAGCGAGGCGAACTCGGCGGCACAGGTGTCGATGCGCTTGTAGACGGGATGAAGACCGAGCCGATGCCGCAGCGCTGACGCCTGTTCGGTCTCGATACCGCTTACCTTGGCGAGGCGTGCGTCCGAAAAGCCCATCTGCTTCAAGCGCAGAAACGCGGTCGGGTCGTTCGGGAGTCCATGTCGCCGGACGCGTTCCTCGGCCTCGACGATCTCGCGGATGCGTTCGAGGAACCAGCTTTCGTAATGACAGGCGGCGTGGATTTCGCCGGTTGTCAGCCCATGACGGTAGGCTTGCGCGATCAGCAGCAGCCGATCAGGTGAGGGCTTCGCCAGCGCCGCCTTTACCGCCTCCTTACCCGCGCTTTCGAAACCAGGCACCGCAATTTCATCGAAACCGTCGAGCCCCGTTTCCATCGAGCGCAGCGCCTTCTGCACCGATTCGGCAAAGCTGCGCCCGATCGCCATCGCCTCGCCGACCGATTTCATCGACGTCGACAACAGCGGCTCCGCGCCCGGAAATTTCTCGAAGGTGAAGCGCGGCATTTTTGTGACGACGTAATCGATCGTCGGCTCGAACGAGGCGGGCGTGACGCCGGTGATCTCGTTGTCGAGCTCGTCGAGCGTGTAGCCGACCGCGAGCTTCGCCGCGACCTTGGCGATCGGGAAGCCGGTCGCCTTTGACGCCAATGCCGAGGAGCGCGATACGCGCGGGTTCATCTCGATGATGACGAGGCGCCCGTCCACGGGGTTGACCGCGAACTGGACATTCGACCCGCCGGTATCGACGCCGATCTCGCGCAATACCGCGATCGCGGCGTTGCGCATCAGCTGATATTCCTTGTCGGTCAGGGTGAGGGCCGGCGCGACCGTCACCGAATCCCCGGTATGCACCCCCATGGGATCGATATTTTCGATCGAGCAGATGACGATGCAATTGTCGTTCCTGTCGCGGACGACTTCGAGTTCGTACTCCTTCCAGCCGAGCACCGATTCTTCGATCAGTACTTCATGCGCCGGTGACGCCCGGAGCCCGCCGCGCACGATGTCGTCGAACTCCTCGGTGTTGTAGGCGATCCCGCCGCCGGTGCCGCCCAAGGTGAAGGATGGGCGAATAATCGCCGGCAAGCTGGTCAGTGACAGCGCTTCCCGCGCCTCTTCCAGCGATTTCGCGAGCCGGCTCTTCGGCGAGGCGAGACCGATCTTGTCCATCGCCATTCGGAACAGCTGGCGGTCCTCGGCCTTGGCGATCGCTTCTTCCGTGGCACCGATCAGTTCGACCCCGTGCCGCTGCAGCGCGCCCGAGCGGGCCAGCGCCATCGCCGTGTTGAGGGCGGTTTGGCCGCCCATTGTCGGCAATAGCGCATCGGGTTTTTCGCGCGCGATGATCTGCTCGACGACCCCGGGCGTGATCGGCTCGATATAGGTCGCGTCGGCCAGTTCCGGATCGGTCATGATCGTCGCCGGGTTCGAATTGACCAGCACGATCCGGTAACCCTCGGCCTTCAACACCTTGCAGGCCTGCGCGCCGGAATAATCGAACTCGCAAGCCTGACCGATGACGATCGGCCCGGCGCCGATAATCAGGATGCTTTTGATGTCGGTCCGCTTTGGCATCAGCGTTTCGCGGTCGCCATCGCGTCGATAAAGCGCTGGAACAAATAATGGCTGTCCTGTGGGCCGGGACTCGCTTCCGGGTGGTGCTGCACCGAAAATATCGGCAGGCCCCGCACGTGCAGCCCCTCATTGGTGCGGTCGAACAGCGAGACGTGGGTCGGCTCGACCCCCGCCGGGAGGCTGTCGGGATCGACGACAAAGCCGTGGTTTTGACTGGTGATCTGGACCTTGCCGGTGGCGTGCTCCTTGACCGGATGGTTGGCGCCGCGATGGCCGCGTTCCGTCTTGAACGTGCGGCCGCCCAAGGCCAATGCCAGCATCTGATGGCCGAGGCAGATTCCGAAGATCGGCGTCTTTGTCGCGATCAGCTCGCGCAACACCGGCACGGCATATTCGCCGGTCGCCGCCGGATCGCCCGGCCCGTTCGACAGAAAGATGCCGTCGGGCTCGTGCCGCAATATGTCCTGGGTCGAAGCGGTGGCGGGGACGACCGTCACGCGGCAGCCATGCTCGGCGAGCATGCGCAGGATGTTGCGCTTGGCGCCGTAATCGACGGCGACGACGTGAAAGCGCGGTGCGTCCTGTCGGCCATAGCCGGTCTCGCGCCGCCACACGGTCTCGGTCCAGTCGTAGCTCTGGCGGCAGGTGACCTCTTTCGCCAGATCCATGCCTTCGAGCCCGGGCCAGGCGCGCGCCTCATCGCGCATCGCGGCGATGTCGAGATCGCCGTCCGGCCGGTAGGCGATGACGCCGTTCGGCGCGCCCTTGTCGCGGATATGACGGGTCAGCTTTCGCGTATCGACGCCCGAGAGCCCGACAATGCCGTGCGAGCGCAGCCACGCATCGAGCGATTGCGTCGCGCGGTAATTGGCCGGCTCGGTGATCGGCGTGCGAATGACGAGGCCGCGCGCCGCCGGCGTCACCGTCTCGATGTCTTCGGGGTTGGCCCCGACATTGCCGATATGCGGAAAGGTGAAGGTGATGATCTGCCCGGCATAGGACGGATCGGTCAGGATCTCCTGATAGCCGGTGATCGAGGTGTTGAAACAGACCTCGCCCACCGCCTGACCCGTCGCGCCGAGACCGCGCCCCCAAAAAACCGTCCCGTCCGCCAGCACCAGGGCCGCGTTGCAGTCGGGCGGTCGCGGCTTTTCTATAGCCGCGGTCGGGTGGCTCATCAGATGTCCGGTCCTAGAGGCGTATTTCGGGGCCGTCCGCCCCCTTTGTCGCGGTCGGGGCGGCGCGGACGGCCAAGGCGCGCCAAACGCCCGAAACATAAGGGCGGGCCTCAATTGCGTCAACCCGCGCACCCCTCCTTTGCTAGGGAACTTACCGCGGATTCAACGGCTTAAAACACGATCCGGCGAATTGCCGCAGCCGCCGAAAGCGGCTAGGCTGCGAGGACGCCGCGAATCAGGAGGGGGAATGCTGCGCGAAGCGTTCAGCGAGCGGCTGAAGCAGGCGATGCGCGCCAGGGATCCGCGCACCTTGTCGACCGTGCGGCTGATCCTTGCCGGGTTGAAGGAGCGCGACGTCGAGGCGCGCGGCAGCGGCAATCAAGACGGCATTCCGGAACCCGAAATCCTGCGCCTACTGCAAGGCATGGTGAAGCAGCGCCGCGAATCGATTGCGCTCTACCGCCAGGGCAACCGTTCCGAATTGGCGCAGCAGGAAGAGGAAGAGATCGCCATCATCGAAAGCTTCTTGCCGAAGCAGATGAGCGAGGAGGAGATTGCCGCAGCGGCCAAGGGAGCGATCGCCGAGACCGGCGCCGCCGGTATCAAGGACATGGGAAAGGTCATGGGCCTCTTGCGCGAGCGCCACGCCGGCGTCTTGGACATGGCCCGCGCCGGCGCGGTCGTGAAACAGCTGTTGGGATGAGGCGGAAGGTGACTTCGGAGCGCTGGCGTCGCGCCGGCCACCCTCTCCCGCAATGCGGGAGAGTGATTTAAAGGATGGCCTTTCCGCCTGGCTTTCTTGACGAACTGCGCGCCCGCGTGCCGCTGGGCTCGCTCGTCGGACGGCGCGTAAAGCTGATCCGGCGGGGTCGCGAGCTGGGCGGCCTCTGCCCGTTTCATCACGAAAAGACCCCCTCTTTTTACGTCGTCGAGGATAAGGGTTTCTTTCACTGCTTTGGCTGCGGCGCGCATGGCGATGCGATCGGCTATTTGATGCGCGCCGAGAACCTCGATTTTATCGAGGCCATCGAGCGTCTCGCGGCCGAGGCGGGGCTCGCAGTGCCGCAACAGACGCCGCAGGATCGCGAGCGGGCACAGCGTCAAAAGACATTGCTCGAGGCGCTCGCCGCGGCGGCCAAGTTCTACGAGGCGCGGCTATGGTCGCCGGCCGGGACCCGCGCCCGCGAATACCTCATGGCGCGGGGTCTCGACGAGGAGACAATCCGGCGCTTCGGGCTCGGCTGGGCGTCCGATGACCGGCAGGCGCTGCGCCGCGCGCTGTCCGGCGAATTTCCGGAAGCCTTGCTGATCGAAGGCGGCTTGCTGCGCCGGCCGGAAGGTGGCGGCGAGCCATACGATTATTTCCGCGGCCGCGTGCTGTTCCCGATCGGTGACCGCGCCGGGCGGGTCATCGCCTTTGGCGGCCGCACGATGGGAGACGACCAGCCGAAATACCTGAACTCGCCCGACACGCCGCTCTTCGAGAAGGGGCGCGTGCTCTATGCCTGGGCGGCGGCCCGCACCAATCTCGCGCGCAGCGAGACCGGCGAGGCGCCGGCGGTCATCGTCGTCGAAGGGTATATGGATGTCATCGCCCTGCATCGCGCCGGGTTCGGCACCGCGGTGGCGCCGCTCGGCACGGCCCTGACCGAGGCGCATCTGCAGGAATTGTGGCGCCTTTCGCCCGAGCCGGTCCTGTGCCTCGACGGCGATACGGCCGGGCAGCGCGCGATGCTGCGCGCGCTGCACCGTGCGCTGCCATTGTTGCAGCCCGGCCGCAGCCTGCGCTTTGCCGTATTGCCTGCCGGCGAGGACCCGGATTCCTTGGTCCGCAGCGGCGGCAGCCCGGCTTTTGCCGAAATTCTCGCCGCGGCTCGGCCGCTATCCGAGGTGCTGTGGCATTCGGAGTTCGCGGCTCGGCCGATCGACACGCCGGAGCGGCGCGCCGATTTCGAGCGCCGGTTGATGGGCGACGCGGCACTGATCGCCGATCGCGCGGTACAGTCCGAATATCGCCGCTTCTTCCGCGAGCGCCTGTTCACGCTGGGCCGTCCGGCGGGGGGGCGTCCGACCGGGGGCCGCGCGCAGTGGCCGAAGGGCCGGCCCGCCTCGCCCCAGCGGGCCGCCCGCGCCGCAATCCCCGGCATTTTATCGGCCGGCGAGATGCCGCCTCCTCCGCCGCGCTCGCCGGCCCGGCTGCGCCGCGAAATCTTGCTGCGGATGCTCTTGCAACACCCCTTTCTGGCGGGCGAGGCGAGCGAAGAGATCGCGGCGCTTGATTTCCCGGAGCCCGAACTTGACAGACTTCGCCGGGAGATTTTACAGGTCGAGGTCGTGAATCCGGGGCTTGACGCTTCGGGGCTGCGTCAACACTTAGAACGCTGCGGGTTCGGCGCGGCCTTGGATGGGCTGCTGTCGCCTTCCTTTGACCATGCGGGTTTCTTGGCGAGGGAAGGGGATGAGGATGCGGTCCGTCAGGGCTGGCTGCATGTACTGAGGATGATCAGGGAGGAAGTGCGCAGCGAGCGCGCCACCGCGGCCGAGGCCTTGGCCCGGGACCCGTCCGACGCGACTTGGGACCGGTTTGTGGCGTTGCACGGGCGGCAAACCGAGGAGGACGTTGCGACGGCGGAGTTTCTTTCCGGCGGAGCGAGCGAGCAGGACCCTAGATGAATTCTTAAAGACGCCTCGCGCGGCGATGGGTCGCCGGCGCGTCTCGATGAGTTTTAACGGTTCGAGCCCCTGACGGGGCTACGTGTTCCTGGATTGGCATTAGAGGATGGCGGCATGGCGAGCAAGGCGGCGACCGCAGCAGAGACGGCTGAAACCCGCGAGGAGGTGGCCGAAGCGCCGCTCCTTGATACGATCGCCATCGCGATCAAGAAGATGGTCGCGCGCGGCAAGGAGCGCGGGTATCTGACCTATGACGAGCTGAACGCCGCATTGCCGCAGGACCAGGTGTCCTCGGAGCAGATCGAGGACACGATGACGATGCTCTCCGAGCTCGGCATCAACGTCGTCGAAGGCGAAGAGAGCGAGGATCCCGCCGAGGCCGGGGCCGAAGCCGAGGACGGCGAGAGCGAAGCCCGCGGCAACGTCGACGATGACATCGGCCGCACCGACGACCCCGTGCGCATGTATCTGCGCGAGATGGGGTCGGTCGAGCTGTTGTCGCGCGAGGGCGAAATCGCGATTGCCAAGCGCATCGAGGCCGGCCGCGAGATGATGATCGGCGGCATCTGCGAGAGCCCGCTGACCGTTCGTGCGATGGTCGGCTGGCGGGACGCGCTGAACGAAAATAAGATGCTGCTGCGCGACATCGTCGATCTCGATGCAACGTATGGCGCCGCCAATCTCGATGAGGCCGGCGCCGCGATCATCAAGGCTGCCGAAACGGTCGGCGACCCGGATGGCGCCGCCGCAGCGAGCGACGATGTCGTCGTCGAGCTCAGCGAAGAGGGCGAAAGCGACAGCGAGGAAGACGGCGAGGAAGCCGGACCCTCGCTCGCCGCGATGGAAGCGCAGCTGCGGCCCGGCATGATGGCGATCTTCGATAGCATCGCCGAGCGCCACAAAAAGCTTGCCAAGATCCAGGACCAACGTATCGCCGCGATCGTCAAGGCCACCCAGCTGCCGCGCGCCACCGAGCGCCGCTACGACAAGCTGAAGGACGAGGTCGTCGAGTCCCTCGGCAAGGTCAAGTTCAACAACACCCGTATCGAGCACCTCGTCGAGCAGCTCTACGAATTGAACCGCCGCCTTGTCGCCGAAGAGGGCAGGCTGCTGCGGCTTGCCGAGACTGCCGGCGTCAAGCGCGCCGATTTCGTCCAGCATTACATGGGCGACGAATTGTCGGGCGACTGGCTGGAGCGAGCCGGCAAGCTGCCCGGCCGCGGCTGGCCGAAGCTCGTCGACAAGCATGTCGACGATGTCGCGCGTCACCGCGCGGCGATCGCCCAGATCGCCGGCGAGGCGAAGCTGCCGATTGCCGAGTTCCGCCGCGTCGTGCAGACCGTCCAGCGCGGCGAGCGCGAAGCCAGCCGCGCGAAAAAGGAGATGGTCGAGGCCAACCTCCGGCTCGTTATCTCGATCGCCAAGAAATACACCAACCGCGGCCTGCAATTCCTCGATCTGATCCAGGAAGGCAATATCGGCCTGATGAAAGCGGTCGATAAATTCGAATATCGCCGCGGCTATAAATTCTCGACCTATGCGACATGGTGGATCCGTCAGGCGATCACCCGCTCGATTGCCGACCAGGCGCGCACGATCCGCATCCCGGTGCACATGATCGAGACGATCAACAAGCTGGTGCGCACCTCGCGCCAGATGCTGCACGAGATCGGCCGCGAGCCGACTCCGGAGGAGCTCGCCGAGAAATTGGCGATGCCTTTGGAAAAGGTGCGCAAGGTATTGAAGATCGCGAAGGAGCCGATCAGCCTCGAAACGCCGATCGGCGACGAGGAAGATTCCCATCTCGGCGATTTCATCGAGGACAAGAACGCGGTCCTGCCATTGGACGCCGCGATCCAGGCCAATCTGCGCGAGACGACGACGCGGGTTTTGGCCTCGCTGACCGCGCGCGAGGAGCGCGTCCTGCGCATGCGCTTCGGCATCGGCATGAACACCGACCACACGTTGGAAGAAGTCGGCCAGCAATTCTCGGTTACCCGCGAGCGCATACGCCAGATCGAGGCCAAGGCGCTCCGCAAGCTCAAGCACCCGAGCCGCTCGCGCAAGCTGCGCTCCTTCCTCGACACCTGAGGATTAGCCCCTCACCGCAACCCTCTCCCCGCTAGCGGGAGAGGGAGCCAATTGCAAAGCGGCGCAGGCTTAACCCCTCGCCCCGCTTGCGGGGAGAGGGTGTCCGAGGCGCAGCCGAGGGCGGGTGAGGGGCCGCCCGTGAGGGGCGACAACGCCCGTCATCTTTTCTATGTTTGTCCGCGGCGGGCCCGTAGTTCAGCTGGTTAGAACGCGCCGCTCATAACGGCGTTGTCGCAGGTTCGAGTCCTGCCGGGCCTACCACTTCCCCGCGGTGCCTCCGTCGTGATCATCGTGCGAGGGCCGGGCTCCATTTTTTTGCGTACTCCTCCAACTCGATAAAGACGCGCGGTTCTTGTCGGCGGGTGCGTTCCTTCGCAATGAAGTCCGAACAGGTCTCATAAAAGGTTGTCAGGATGGAGTGCAGATACTCGTAACAGACTTTTTCGTCGATGATCTGATGCTTCATGTTTATGCAAACGACCTCTAGGTGGCGCAGAACGTTTCTCAAGACGGCATCCAGCTTTCGCAGCTCCGGCTCATCGAGCTCAGACGCTCTCTGCGCATACGGAACATGGGCGAGGGCGTCCCAGTTGTATTCCAGCAGCAAGCTGTCCATCAGCTTCGGAAACTCGCCCGTCATGATCTGAGTGAGCAGCTCCTCCGACGTTTTCTTCTTGTTCCATTTATCGGCGCTCTGCATCTGCATTAGCACAAAGAACGTAGAAATAACGAAGCCCAGCACACCGCCCAACATCGAAACAGCCGTGACCATAAGACCCGCATTTTCCATCCTCGCTCTCCCCGAAGTTTTGCAGTCCAGGCACCGTTCGGCGCCGCCGGGCTGCGATGTCGATACAGTCGATCGCGTAGGTCATCTTCCGTGATTTGGCAGCCGGGTCAAATTACCGGGTGGCCGCTGCTTTCCTCCGGATCAGCCGAGATTTGCGACGGGGTGGCGCTACCGTCTAAGCTCCCGGCAGATAACCGGCGCCG
>WNGO01011831.1_pt1 | contig 12506 bp, 11 predicted proteins | sample 5400511 | NCBI WGS metagenome assembly WNGO01 (sample SAMN13153380, study PRJNA577476) | soil metagenome | isolation source: 20 cm soil or saprolite under Garry oak tree replicate 2 | place: USA:California | collected 2016-06-15
GGATGAGGTCGGGTTTCCATGCGCGAAAACGATGGGAGCGCCTTCGCCTTCGTCGATATAGACCATTCTCCGGCCCTTGATTTCCAAGAACTTCTTAGCAGCGAACGGTTGTGCGCTATCGGTCATTGTTTTTCTCCTTTGGAGCATTCGGAATCAGTTTGATGTCACTCATTTGTAACAGTACGCCCGTCGGACCCGAGAGCACTGCACCCTTCGGAGTGCGGCTGACCGCCCGGCGGAGGGTCGGAATGACGATGCCACCGAACGGGGTATGATCGAAGCAGTAGTGAGAGGCGGCACCGGCGACCATGTCGCCGACCACATCCACGGAGGAGTCCATACGCTGGAGTAATCCTTGCCCGTTGAAATACAAGACCTGCTCGGCACAGTGGGTCGGGATGCCGGGGGGGTACTTTACGAGGAGGCGGTGCCAAGTCTCGCCGTTTTCCTCGTGTGGCCCGATCTCACGGGTCTCGAAGCCGGGTTCGGTGAACACGAACGGAGTCGCAAGGTAGTTCCACAGTGCGTAGCTCACGAAGTAGAGTTCGTGCAATTTATCCCAGGGTGTGGTCAGGACGTGCCCGGCGAACGAAGCCCGTGGCGTGGCACGCTCCTCAACGACGCCACCATTGGCATCCTCGACCCATACGCGGTCTGGCGTGAAGTGCCCGGTTCGCGCCTCGCCACCGAACGGCGTGATCGTGACAATCGGCCGGTGAGCCTGGATACGCAGTGTCACGTCGCGCAGACCGTCCGGAAGCCCCTTGAGCCGCCACAGCCCGCCGCCAATGGACACCTTGAGCTGGAAGGCTTCAATCTCCCGCCAGCGCGACAGGCCGCCGTGCGCGTCAAGGGCGCGGGTTAATAAGTCTTTCATGAGTTCTCCTAACGTTGTTCATTCTTCCAATGCACTGTCATATTGTTCGAAGACATCGAAACTCAAATCGGCCATGGTCAAAGGTCCGCCGCTCTGCTGATGCTCATAGTGATGCTCGTACACTACCCGCGATCCATTCCATTTCCGGACTGCGCGCCAACTCACAGTGCACGTCCTACCGGACACCCCGACCAAGTCGAGTGTCCACTCAGAATGCGTCTCGCCTGCAGTGTCTCCAGGCATCGCGATCTGTCGAATCGACACCTGCAAACCGCCGATTTCGGCCATTATGTGAAGCGGAATCAGGAAGTCGCAGAGAAGCGCGCGCACTCTTGCCTTTCCGCGAATCTTTTCTTCGTGGGTTTCGCTGCTTACCTCGATATCATCGGCGTAAAAGGCGTCGAAGATCCCAAGATGCTCTTCGAAGCTTTCGCTGATGTTGGCCTGGACGATAGCCGCGTTTAAGGCGCGTTCGCGAGTCTGGTAACTTGTCTCTAGATCGCGATCTAAGTGATCGGTGTGGACGAAGCTTTGTTCGGTGTCGCTATTCCCACTTGTAATGAGTGCAACCTTTCTTTCAATCTCGTGTTCGCACATAACTCTTAACCTCGCTTTACTCACCTGACGCGATGGCTGACGGCAACTCAAGTGCCTGGCCTAACTAACTGAGTCCGTTAGTCTGCTCTGGTTTGTTTCAATGCCGACGTTCGGCATTTGCCGACTTTCGGCGGAGGTGGTCAGATCGTCGGTTGCACTTGACTTCCAAATATTATGCTCGTAATATTACATGCGTCATACGAAGGAGTTAGCATGTTTGCCAGTTATATCGTCGGCGCCGCGCGCACGCCGCGCGGGAGGGGCAAGAGAGATAAAGGCGCGCTCGCTGGAATTCACCCGCAGGAACTCTTTGCGCAAACCTTAACTACGCTCCAAGATCGCGTCGGCTTTGAACCGCGTGAGGTGGACGACGTCATCGCCGGATGCGTTTCGCAGGTCGGCGAACAGGGTGCCAACGTGGCCCGCAATGCGGTGCTCGCGGCTGGCTGGCCGTACGAAATATCGGCAGTTTCGCTCAACCGTTTCTGTGCCTCGGGACTACAAGCAATTCACTTCGGCGCCATGGGCGTTAGCTCCGGCGCGATGGATTTCGTGATTGCCGGCGGCGTAGAAAGCATGTCGCGTGTTCCCATGGGCTCTGACGGCGCCGGTCAGGACGGCGACAATGCGCACCTGCGCGAACGCCTGTTTCAAATCCCTCAAGGCATTAGCGCCGATCTCATAGCTACACTGGAAGGCTTCACGCGTGAGGATCTCGACGCGATCGCGTTGCGTTCGCAACAGAATGCAGCCAAGGCTATAAGGGAATGCCGATTTTCGAAATCTCTTTTTCCAGTGCGCGATCCATTTACGGGTCAAGTGGTTCTAGACCGGGATGAGTTTCCGCGGCCAGACACGACTGCTGAAGGACTCGCAGCACTCAATCCTGCCTTCATCAATCTTGGTCAATCGGTTGCAGGGCCGAATGGTGAGACATTCGACGAACTTGCGCTTCGAGTTTATCCGGAAGCAAAGGTGATTCGGCACATGCACACGGCGGGTAATTCAAGCGGCATTAGCGATGGAGCCGCCGGAGTAGCTCTCGCCTCCGAACGCTTTGTGCAAGAACGTCGGATAAGACCGCGCGCTCGAATTCGCGCGATGGTAACGGTGGGAAGCGAGCCGGTGATCATGCTCACCGCGCCGGCTCTGGCGAGCGAAAAAGCTCTGCATCTGGCAGGCATGAAACCGCACGACATCGATTTATGGGAAATCAATGAAGCCTTCGCCAGCGTTGTGCTGCAAACGACTCGCGCGCTCAAAATCGATCCCGATCTTGTCAACGTTAACGGCGGCGCGATCGCGCTCGGCCATCCGCTGGGCGCGACCGGCGCAATGTTGCTCGGCACGGCACTAGACGAACTTGAGCGGAGCGGCAAACACACGGCGCTCATAACCATGTGCATTGGCGGCGGCCAGGGCATCGCCACAATCATCGAAAGGATGTGAGCCCATGACGAACCGGAAAGCTAAGCAGAAACAGGAATCTCGCCAAGCAATTCAAGCCTCGGCTGCTGCGCTCCTCCGTGAACGAGGCATCAAGGCCAGCTCTGTGATGGACGTGATGAAAGGCGCCGGGCTCACTGTCGGTGGTTTTTACAACCACTTCGATTCGAAGGAAGAGCTGTTCGTCCACGTACTGCAAAACGGGTCCCGGGCGAACTGGAACAGCCTACTGAAATCGGCAAGAGGCGATTCGCCTCGGGCTCGCGCACTGAGTGTTACCCGAGAGTACCTGTCACGTCGGCATCGTGACTGTAAGGATGCCGGCTGCCTGCTGCCCGGCGCCGCAGCGGAAGTGGCCCGAGCGGGCGAGCCGTATCGCAGTGCTCTCGAGAAAGAGTTGTCGAGCTTCATCAAATCATTCGCCCAAATGATTGATGCTGGAAGCGAAAGCCGCGAAAAGGCAGTCGCCCTGCTCGTCTTGATGTACGGCGGGCTCTCCTTGTCCCAGGCGGTGGCCGGCACGCGGCTCAGCGACGAGTTTTTGCAGGCGGGAAAAAAATTGAGCGAGCAGTGCTTGGCGACGGGGAGACGTGAACGGTAGGAGCGAAGTCAAGCGTAAAAATTCTCGAGCATTTCTAACAAGCAAGCGAAGTAAGAAGGAACTACAAAAATGAATGAGAGCGTTAAAGAAGTAACCGACAATTCTTTTGAGCACGAAGTTCTGAAATCCGAAAAACCAGTGCTGGTTGATTTTTGGGCTGCCTGGTGCGCGCCTTGCCTGATGTTGTCGCCGACGGTTGAAGCGATCGCCGAACAATATTCGGGAAGCCTCGCAGTAGTAAAGCTGAATGTGGATGATAATCCGTCTACCGCGGCGACGTACGGAATCAAAGGCATTCCGACCTTGATCCTGTTCAGCGGCGGAAAGGAAGTTGAACGCGTGGTTGGCGCTACCAGCAAAGAGTCGATTTCACATACAACAGCTTGCCCGAGGAGGCAGTCACAGATTGCGTAGCGGTCTGAGCTGAACCAGCACTTTCGGCGCACAAGTCGTATCCTGAGTATCTATTCGTGGAGGTGCAGCCATCATGAGTACCACAGAGTTGTCTCTCGGACCAGACGCCATAAGGCAGATAACGACCGGTGAAGTGGCTATGCAGGTCATCGACCATAAGCAGGTGGAATCACTATTGGCGGCGGAGAGGCGAACGTTGGAAATGATCGCCGGTGGCGCCAGCCTCACTGATGTCCTGGAAGATTTATGCGACACAATTGACGATCAAGCTCCTGAGATCATTTCATCGATTCTACTGATGGACCCAAACGGCGAACAGCTTTGGCCCGCGGCGGGTCGTCGCGTTCCCGAAGGGTGGGTTCGGACCATCACTCCCTTGCCAATTGGGCCTGGCATGGGTTCGTGCGGCACGGCTGCGTTTCTGAAGAAACCAGTGATCATCTCTGACATCGCGAGTGATCCGCCGTGGTCGGACATTACAGCCCCAGACTATACAGAGATTGCCCTGAGTTACGGACTGCGAGCGGCTTGGTCCCAGCCACTCATTTCGAAAGACAATGAACTGCTCGGCACCTTCGCAATCTATTATCGGGAACCCCGACAGCCGAGCGACAGTGATCTTAAGTTGATCGAGGGGGCAGCTAACATCGCCGTCATCGCCATCAAGGGAGAACGATCACAGACGGCGCTGAAAAATGCGTTCGAGGAGATCAAGCAATCGGAAGCCCGACTGCGAAAAATCATCGATACGATTCCAACACTCGCGTGGTGCGGTCTGCCGGACGCTTCCAAGGAATTTTTCAATAAGCGGTGGCACGACTATACGGGTCTCTCTCCGGAAGAGGCCAGCGGTTGGGGGTGGAAGGTTACGATTCATCCAGATGACTTAGAAAAGTTAATGGATAGATCGTTCAAATTCATCGCCTCCGAGGAGCCGGGTGAGGTCGAGGCACGCATGCGACGCTTCGACGGAGAATATCGGTGGTTCTTGTTCCGGGCCGAACCCCTGCGCGACGAACACGGGAATGTCGTCAACTGGTATGGAACCAATACCGACATCGAAGACCGAAAGCGGGCTGAAGAAAAGCTCCGGCAAGACGAAATGGAGCTGCGACAAATCACCGATGCCATCACGCAAACCATCATGGTCCTGGCGCCGGATGGGACTGGTCTCTACGCCAATCAGTCGATGCTCGATTTCAGTGGCCTCACGATGCGCGAGGTAATGGCAGCGGACTTTCGGACACGGTTTTTTCATCCGGAAGATGTGGAGAGGCTCCGCGACGAACGCCGGCAAGCCATTTCAAGAGGCGTCCCGTTTGAAAACGAACAACGGGCGCGGCGCAGAGACGGACAGTATCGATGGTTTCTCATTCATTACAAGCCGCTGCGGAATGAACAGGGGCAAATCATTCGCTGGTATGCGACCGGCACCGACATCGAAGATCGAAAGCAAGCCGAAGAGCAGATCCGAAGTGAAAACCTGGCGTTGCGCGAAGAAATCGACCACGCCTCGATGTTCGAAGAAATCGTCGGTTCGTCTGAGGCCTTACACACTGTGCTGCGGCAAGTCGCTAGAGTGGCGCCGATGGACTCGACAGTTCTGATCCTGGGTGAGACCGGAGTAGGTAAAGAATTGATTGCTCGCGCAATTCATAAGAGGTCGAATCGTGCGACGCGGGCATTTATCCGAGTGAATTGCGCGGCGATCCCTCCTTCTTTGATCGCCTCCGAACTGTTCGGACACGAGAAGGGCGCCTTCACCGGCGCGACGCAGCGGCGGCTGGGTCGCTTCGAATCCGCCAACGGCGGGACAATCTTTCTAGACGAGATCGGCGACCTTCCGGCCGAGACTCAAATCGCTCTATTGCGGGTCCTCCAGGAGCGAGAAGTTGAACGCGTCGGCAGCAGCCAGCCAATCTCAGTGGACGTGCGGGTGGTGGCCGCGACAAATATTGACCTGATGGCCGCCGTAGCTACAGGGACATTTCGTGAGGACCTCTTTTACAGGCTGAATGTATTTCCGATCCAGATACCTTCGCTGCGCGAACGCGTGGACGACATTCCTTTGCTCGTCGAATACCTCATCGAGCGCTATGCGAAAAAAACGGGAAAGAAGATCAAGACCATAACAAAGAAGTCCCTGGATCTGTTTCAAGCCTACGATTGGCCGGGTAACATCCGCGAACTGCAGAATGTCGTTGAGAGAGCGGTCATCCTGTCCGATGGTGAAACGTTTTCCGTCGATGAGAAATGGCTGAAGCACGAATCATCTCAAGAATCGCGTCGCGGGAGCATACCGGACGGTGCGTTGAGCCGGGATCGCAAGCGCGAAAGGGCCTTCATCGAAGCTGCGCTCGCGGATAGCGAGGGCCGCGTCTCGGGTCCGTCCGGGGCCGCGACCAGGCTGGGAATTCCGCGACAAACGCTCGAGTCGAAGATTCGTAGCCTGGGCATCGACAAGCACCGGTTCCGGCACGCGTAACTTTCGTCTCTTAGAAAGCCAGCTCTTTAGGTCGACCCTGCAGGCGGTTGGCGGTCAGGACGATTCATCCTCTCATTTCAGTTTACAAGAAGTACCGACCCTCACATTTTTCCCGATGCGACTGCCTGCTCCCTGGCATTCAACCTGCCCAAAATCAGCAGATGCCGAACTTCGGCAGTGAGATCAGACCAGCCTCGCGTAATGGATCCAATAAGTTAGGTCAGGCACCTGAGTTGCCCTGCTTAGGCGCGCGGGAGCGAGGATGACATTAAGAATCCAGAAAAGTTGTGATGATCATAACACTACTGTCCGGCTCTGTGGGCGACTGGTGGCGTCACAATGTCAGGCATTATCCGAGCAGATAGAAAGCAGCACCGGAATGGTCGCGATAGACCTGGAGGAGGTGACACTTGTCGATCTTGACGTCGTGCAGTTCCTGGCGAGATGTGAAGCAAGGGGCATCGAGCTGCTGAATTGCTCACCTTACATACGCGAGTGGATCTCCAGGGAAAATGAGCAAGGAAAGTCTTGGGGCCGGTCAGGTGGGGAGGAAGGATATGGCAGAGAAGAAAGCGGGGAAAATTATTCAGGACGGCGAGTCTGTTGCTAGTCGGCGGAGCGCACACCTTCCGGGACCCAACGGCAACCGCGTCGGTACCAGGCAATTGCCGTCAGTCCGCGAACCGACGCTCGATGAACCTGAGGCTGATGGCGTTAACACCGCGCACGAGGACGAGGGGCAAGAGGCTAAAAACACTCCCGCTCCTCCGAGCGTCAGATCGAAGCGCCGCCTCCTGTTCGCCGTCATCGGCGTCGTACTCCTGATAGGCGCGGTCGTGGGGGTGCGTTACTGGCTAAACTCGCGGCATTACGAATCGACCGACGATGCTTTCATCGAGGGCCACGCCACGCAAGTCAGCCCAAAAGTGCCGGGCTACGTCAAGAAAATTTACATCACCGACAACCAGCAGGTACGAGCGGGTGATCTGCTTGTCGAGATCGACCCGCGAGATTATGAAGCCAAACTCTCGCAGGCTCGTGCAGCACTCAGCGCCGCAATCGCCCGCAGTCAGGCAGCGCGCGCTAGCCTTGCCCTAATCCGCGTCACGGCCGGGGCCGGAGTTGAGCAAGCATCTGCTGCGGTAGAGTCCGCGCGCAGCGGTGTCGCGCAGGCGCACGCTGCCGCCTCCGCCGCCAAGGGACATGCGAATCAGTTGTCGGCTGCGGTCGGAACCGCCGAGGCGAACGTGGCGCAGGCCCAGGCGCAGGTCGTCGCGGCGGAAGCTGAAGCCGTGCGCGCGCGCGCCGACGCTGTGCGTTATCAAGCCCTTTACAAGGAAGACGTCGTCTCACGCCAGGAGTTGGAACGGACAACGGCAGCTGATGCCACCGCAGCCGCACAACTCGAAGCGGCGCGCAAACGCGTCGCCGCTGCCGAAGCGCAGGCGGGAGAGGCGCGCGCCACACAGGGAGCGGCGGCAGATCAATACAAGCAATCACTCTCCCAGATCACCGGGACAGAAGCGCAGGTTGGCCAAGCCGTCGGAAAATTGAGCGAGGCCAAGTCGGCTCCGCAGCAGGTCGCAGTTAAGCAGTCGGAGCTGGAAACGACGGCCGCTGAGATCGAGCAGGCCGAGGCCGCTGTGCGACAGGCCGAACTCGATCTCTCCTACACGAAAATCTATGCGCCCGAAGACGGACGGATCACGCGGAAGTCGGTCGAGCTCGGCGCGCTCCTTCAGCCCGGCCAGGCGTTGTTCCTCCTTGTGCCCGCCGAGATGTGGGTACTGGCCAACTTTAAGGAGACGCAGCTCAACCGCATGCGCCCCGGCCAGCCAGTCGAGATCAGCTTGGACACATATCCTGACAAAATCTTCAGGGGGCATGTTGACAGCTTCCAAACGGGCACCGGCTCGCGCTTCTCGTTGCTTCCGCCGGAGAACGCGACCGGCAATTACGTGAAGATTGTTCAGCGCCTGCCCGTCAAGATCGTTTTCGATGAGCAACCAGATCCCGAGCATCTGATCGCACCGGGGATGTCGGTAGAGACGGCGGTCAAAGTCCGATGAGCGCAGCTGCCGACACACTGATGCCTGGGGTCATGCCTGCGCCGCTTCGACCCGCGATCAATCCGTGGATCATCGCGATCACGGTCACGCTGGCGACGTTCATGGAACTCCTTGACACTTCCATCGCCAACGTCTCATTGCCACACATCGCCGGCGGCTTGAGCACGGGACAGGACGAATCGACGTGGGTCTTGAGCAGCTATCTGGTGGCGAATGCCGTCGTGCTCCCGTTAAGCGCGTGGCTGTCGCGCTTGATGGGGCGTAAGAACTATTACATGCTCTCGGTCGCGCTCTTCACCGCGAGCTCTCTGCTTTGCGGTCTCGCGCCGAGCCTTGGATGGCTCATCTTCTTCCGGGTGCTGCAAGGCATCGGCGGCGGCGGACTCGCCCCCGTCGAGCAGGCGATTCTCGTAGACACATTCCCTGCCGAGAAACGTGCCTCGGCCTTCGCCGTCTACAGCATCGCCATCGTCAGCGCGCCAGCCATCGGGCCGACGCTCGGCGGCTGGATCACCGACACTTACTCCTGGCGCTGGGTGTTCTTCATTAACATTCCTATCGGGTTGCTCTCACTGTTGCTTTCGGGCGCGCTCATCTCCGATCCACCGGAGTACACGAGGGAGCGGCGGGCGAATAAAGGCAAGCTGAGGATTGATTACATCGGCATCCTGCTCGTAGCCGTCGGCTTCGGTTGCCTCGAGGTGGTGCTGGATAAAGGCGAGCGAGAGGACTGGCTGCAGTCGAGCTTCATCGTCGCGTTTCTCATCACGTCAATTGTCGCACTCGTGGCGGTGGTCGTCTGGGAGTTGACGCGCAAAGATCCTGTGGTGGACTTGACACTGCTCAAGGAGCGGAATTTCGCGCTGTCGAGCATCCTCTATTTCATTGTCTTCTTCATCCTGTTCTCGAGCACCCTGCTCGTGCCGCTGATGCTCCAGAACCTTTACGGGTACACCGCGACCGACGCAGGAGAGGTTCTTTCGCCGGGGGCGATGGTCATCGTTGTGCTGGCGCCCGTAATCGTCATGATCTCTCAACGGGTGCAGCCGCGCTGGATGATGGGCTTTGGCCTGCTGGTCTGCGCCTTCGCTTCTTTCAGCATGACTCGGCTCAACCTGAACGGCGATTATTACAGTTTCGTGATACCGCGCCTGGTCCTGGGGCTGGGGGTGGCGTTCCTGTTTATCCCGCTCAATCTGATCGCCTACTCGTACCTGCCGGCGGAGAAAAACAACAGGGGCTCGAGTCTGGTGAACCTGTTCAGGAATCTGGGCGGCAGCTTCGGCGTCGCCTTCGTCGCAACGATGCTCGCCCGGCGCAGCCAGTTCCATCAAAGCGTGCTCGGCGTACACGTCTCGGCCTATGACCAGGCGGCCAGCGGAACGCTGCAAGACATCACGGGGAAGCTCATCGCAGCAGGAGTGCCGGCAGGCGAAGCGATGGCGCGCGCGCAGGCGCTCATCTATGCCACGGTGCAAAAGCAATCAGCGCTGCTCGCCTCACTTGACGTGTTCTGGCTCCTGTGCGTGCTGGCGCTTGCGGCAGCTCCGTTGGTGCTGCTCATCAAGAACATCCGACGCGGCGGGGCGGCGGCCGCGGGCCATTAACAACTATTCCGTGCTTACGGCAAACTTGGACCATCCCCTCCAATAAAAAGGGAATCACGGTGACAGCGGTACAGCTACCGCTGACTTCGCTTGAACATGATAACGCCGTTACTTGTAGCGCCCTGGCGGCGCAAACAAGTCCCACAGTGCTTGTTGGCCACTCCTACTGCGGTGTCGTTATATCGAGAGCCGCGTGAAGCCCACTTCTATAAGCTGCCGAAAGTCGGCACATGCTGAACTTCAGCAGTGAAACAGACCAGCCAGGGTAATGGATTCAGTTAGTTAGGACTGGCACTTGAGTTGCGCTTACTCATGCCGCTGCGATGATTCATTCGAACAGCGGTCCTTCGATGGCTGGAGATCGCTTTGGAGGGATTTGAACAAGGCATTTACAGAAGGTGACTTCAACAACACGAAAGGAAAATTAAAAATGAAAACGAAATCCGAGAACGTGACCATGAACAATCCCGACGAGAAGAGACAGGGATTGAAGGTGCGCACGGTTGTCACCGGCCATGACGCCAAGGGTCGGTCTGTTTTTGTGCAAGACGAGAAAGTCGATGGGACGCCCATTCCTGGACTGGGAGAGCTCGCCTTTCTCTGGAATGCCGATGAGCCGGCAACCTACCCGAGCGCGGGGAACAATCCGGCGGCCCCCGGTATATTCCCACCCGTAGGCGGCATCCGCTACATCATAGGGACGTACTTGCCCGGTGTGATTGCGCCAGAACCCACTCCCGAGATGCACCTCGAGGATGGCGACGAACCCGGTGGAGCAAACGACGGCTTTCACACGACCGACACGACGGATTTCGGGGTCCTTCTCTCCGGCAACATGGCACTCGAGCTTGATGATGGCGCGGAGGTGTTGCTGTCTCCCGGCGATGTCCTAATTGAGAACGGAACTCGCCACCGTTGGCGCGTGGTTGGGGACGTGCCGGCCACCCTGGCGTCTTTCATCATCGGAGCCCGCCGCCGTTAACGAGTTGACGACAATGGCTAGACTCGCTGCTACGGCTGTTGTGCCCGCGCTGTCAACACTCGTGCTACAGAACGCAAGTAATCAGAAGACTAAGGAGAAAAGAAATGAAAATCACCCAAACTTATCCAGCTGCTTTGATCGCAATTCGCACCATTGATTCAGAGCCCCAGAGGGCCAAGTCAGCGATCCGGGGCCTGATACAGCGTCTCGGATTAGCGTTTCTAGCATTTACGCTCGTCATCGGTACAAGCGGCTGTACGAGTGTCAGCGCGGCTCAAGACGAAAGATCCGTTCGCGCGCTCGGCGATACCTTTGCTAACGCTTTCGTTCAGAAGAACGCCGAACTCCGAGCATCCCTATTCGCCGAAGACGGAACCTTCGTGACGCCGCAGGGTGACTTTCTGCAAGGGCGGGTCGCAATGGTGAAGGACTTCGGTCCCGAGGCGCAGCAAGCCGTCAACGGCAGTACGCAAGCAGCGTTCTCCAACTACCGGATCCGCTTCATCAAACCCGATGTTGCGGTCGTTGACGCGCTGCTTACCGTACGCAATGTCAACGGTCCAGATGGGACGATCATCCCCGTGATTCCGATCGACTTTTTCTACGTGGCCGTCCGCCACGCCGATAAATGGCTAATCCAGGATGGGCGCGCGCATTTCGCGGCCGCGCCGCCTTCGGGCATGACCAAGTCCTCGAGGTGATCGCAGCTTTAAGAAACAGAGGGCTGTTTATGCAGCAGTGTGCGACGAGCACCTGCATGACCCTTAGAAACGTAACCGACACGAACATGTTTAATCCAAAGGAGTGACGACAATGGGTAAGCTAACGGGCAAGAATATCCTTATCACCGGCGGCAACAGTGGGATCGGGCTGGCCGCAGCGCAGGAATTCGACAGAGAGGGCGCGCGCGTCGCCATCTGCGGCTTGAATGAGTCGTCGCTTCAGGCGGCGAAGGAGACGCTTGGCGCCGGAAGTCTCGCGGTTCGCGCGGACGTCAGCAATCTCACCGACCTCGACGCGATGTTCGCCACGATCAAGCGGGAGTTCGGGCATCTGGACGGCGTCCTCGTAAATGCCGGTTACAGCGTGTTCCTGCCGTTCGAAGACGTGACAGAGCAAAGCTTCGACAAGGTGATAGGCGTCGATTTCAAAGGGGTTTACTTCACGATTCAAAAGGCCTTGCCGCTACTCAGGCAAGGCTCATCTGTAATCATCACTTCGTCCGTTGGCGCGCGCAAGGGGTGGCCGACCACCTCGATCGTCTCGAGCTGCAAGGCCGCGGTCGTCCATCTCGCTCGAATCCTCAGCGCCGAACTCGTGGGCCGCGGGATTCGCGTGAATACCCTAAGCCCAGGCCCGACGGATACTGCGATGTTCGGGCGCTTCGCAGGCGAAGAGCAGGGCGACGCGATTAAGGAAGTCCTCGGA
>WNGO01004293.1_pt1 | contig 12505 bp, 7 predicted proteins | sample 5400511 | NCBI WGS metagenome assembly WNGO01 (sample SAMN13153380, study PRJNA577476) | soil metagenome | isolation source: 20 cm soil or saprolite under Garry oak tree replicate 2 | place: USA:California | collected 2016-06-15
AACAAAACCACCACCATCACCAGCGCGGAAACGGCGAAAATCCAGTAGATCGAGGCCCACGGCAACTCTACTGGCGTCAGCCTTCGCAGGATGCGCAAAACGATATTTTGATCGGGCGAAGGATCCTTGAGGTTTAGCACCAGATAAGAGTAAATTCGCGGACTAACAAATGATGCGCTGCCGAACACCAATTGGGCCAAAGTCGAATTGAACGCATAGTGTTCTTCCCCGCCGGCAACACGCAACAAGGGATTGATGGCCACCTGCAGAACGGCCATCCCTGCACCGATAGTGAAGTAGGAAACGATTGCTACGCGGTATCCGGGGAATAGAGCGAAACTCAGCGAGCCCAGCGTGCCAGCCAAGAAGGCCAGCGCCATCACGGGTTTTTCAGTGAATCGTTCCACCAAAAAACCGGCAGGGATGGACATCACTCCGTAAGCGATGAAGAAAGCAAAAGCCAGAAATCCCGCGGCCGTCAAACTCACCTGAAAGCTGCTGATGATGTCCGGAACGATGGGACCAAGAATATTGGTTAGCAAGGAGATCACGAAAAAAGTAAGGAAGACCAAGCTGACCGTATAGCGGCTTCTGGCCATGACCTGCCTTTTCACCGTGGAGGTGGCTTCGAACGTCGTGACGCTCTCGCAACTAATTGCAGCGTGTCCCTGCAACGCCGGGGATTGACTGGATCGGTCTCGCAAAGGGCCCCCGCGCGGCCGTAAATCACGACCTCCGGCCGACTCCCTGCCTGAATCGATGGTGCCAGACCCGCGCTGCACCTATGAGATTGGCGTCCTCTCCCAGCGACGCCAGTGCCAGTTCTGTCTTTTCAAACGGAACGAATCGGCAACCTTGGCTAATCACTTTGCGGATGCCGTCAAAGAAAAGGGCCTCACTCTTCATCACGCTGCCGCCTAAGACGATCACGTCCGGCACAAAAAGATTGACCAGATTGGCCAGACCGAGACCCAGGTAGTAGGCTTGGCGCTCAACCGCCCGGCAAGCCAGCTCATCCCCCTGTTGCGCAAGCAGGCAGATTTGTTTGGCCGTGAGATCCGCGGGATAGCGGTAGTCCGCTGGTGCATTCATTTTGAGCCATGCAACTAGGGCTGGACCGGTCGCCAGCGATTCCCAACATCCCCGGAAACCGCAGGAGCAGAGCGGTCCGGATGGGTCGATAACGTGGTGACCAATTTCGGGATGGGCCATGTCTGCGCCGCGGTAGAGCTGTCCATCTATTATGATCCCGCCCCCGATACCTGTGCCCACCGTCACATAGACTATTCGCGACTTACCTTTTCCAGCGCCCCAACCGGCCTCCCCGAGGGCGGAGGCATCCGCGTCGTTTTCCAGGGCCGTGGTCACGCTGAACTCCCGCGCCAGATCTTCCACGGGGTTGTTCCCTTGCCAGCCGGGGAGAAAGTCAACGTCGCCAAAGGCGCCGCTAAATGGGTACACGATACCGGTGGATCCAATGCCGATGCCGCCGATTTCGACGCCGGCTTCACGTGCCGTTTCTCGCAGCATGCCGATAATTCGCTCGAGTCCGTTTGCGTAACCACCGCGGGCATTCGTCGCGGACTCCAACTTGGACAACACTTTCCCGGCGTCATCCACTATGCCGACCGCTATCTTTGTTCCACCGATGTCAATGGCGCCATTGTTCCACCGATGTCAATGGCGCCAGTCACGATCTTTCCTTCCGAGGCTGATTTCCCTTTGTTCACTAATCTGCGAGCGCTCGGCACTATTTCTGATCTTTGGGGGCTCCAGCTTCTTCGCGTAGCAAGCCGTACTCGTCTTCGACAATGAAGGAACAAAAACGAAAGGAATCGCAATCGACACCGGAGAGACGCGCCAACTGTTCGGCTGCGAGTTGCGCCGGGATGGAGTCGATCAGAAATTGCCAGTCGGGTGGCACGGCCGGAAGCTGGAAAACAAGGTCCCCGGCATCTGTTGGCAGGTCTCGGCCAATGAGCATGACAGAAGCTCCTAGTCGCCTCAGATCCCGAGACTCCCCAGACCGGAACCACGAGCCAGGAAATAATAGACGGCACCGGGTGCCAGCCAGGGCGTGCCTGCAATCTGTACTTGCCAGTCCGGAATGGCGGCGCCGGTCATTTCCAAGGCGCGTGCTAGTGAAGTTGCGAGACTGACACTCCAAGAGCGAACCACGAAACTCGCCAGAATCCCGGCGGTGGCCGCCAAAGTGGAGTAGGTATTGACAGAAATCGCGTAATCCATCTCGATCGGCACCACCATGGAAATCTGCGCCTCTCTTGCGAGTGGCCCGTCCTCGGAATTGGTGATGCCGATAACGGTCACACCGCTGTTGCGAACTTTGACGAGAAAATTGACAATTTCCACGCTCCGGCCGCTGCGCGAAATTACGATTACTACCGAATCCGGCGGAAGAGTGGCGAATTGGAGCAACTCGGCTGTTTCCTGCACATAAACCGGGCGAGCACCAAGGTAGAAAAGTGGCGCGGCACCCAATGCCGCGTGCCAACTACTGCCGATTCCCGTCAAGTAGACGTGGCGAGCACCACGGATCATCTCCGCCGCCGCATTCAAACTGGGACGGCCCACGCCCATGAGAAAATCGATGGTCCGCTGTAACTCCGTCGGCTGGCGAAGAATGTCGCGCAAGAAGTGAGTCATTGGTCGCCCCGTGCGTGTTGATCTTGCTACTGCTTCGCAGGCGTGATGATGATGCTGCGATAGGCTACGAGCCCTTTTTCACTTCCCTGAAGATAGATGGGGCCCGGCAGTTCTTCGTGGCTGTCCAGGGCGCCACCCGTAATGCCTGGGATCTCCTGGTTATCGATGATGGTCTGGCCGTTTTGGACGACGGTGATCCATCTCCCGACCAGCGTGATATCGAAGCTCTGCCATTCTCCCGGCTTGCGGGGAAGTTCAGGCGAAGCGCCTAGGAAACCGTAGACGCCACCCATGTGATGACTGGGTGGTTCCTCGAGGGAGTCTGTTTCCACCTGGACTTCGTAGCGGCCGCGTAAATAGATCCCACTATTGGAATTCGCCCCGCAATTGAATTCGACATGCAACTTGAAATCTTCAAACTTGGCATCGTGGATCAGTTCAGGACCGTTTCCAGGACTTAACAAGTTTCCGTTTTCAACCTTCCAAACCGTCGTGCCCGGTCCTTTCATTTTCCAACCAGCCAGATCTTTTCCGTTGAACAAGGAAATCGGCTTCCCCCACTTCGGGGCACTTTCTCGATTCAGAGCTGGCGCTCTCTGACCGGTCCACTGCCAGGGGGTTCCATCTGGTCCCGTGGTGGTCCCCGACAGCGTCTTCCCCATGAGCGTTCCTTCGAAGACCATATCATCGGGCCGTTCTTCTTCCTCTTTGGGAGAAACGAAAGTGAGGCGGCCGTTCGAGAGGTCAACTTTGGGAAGCGCCCGTGCGTTTCCCCAACGGCTCACCATGCGAGCCTTCAACTGTCCACTCTCCTGGCGAAGTTCCAACCATGAGGGATACTCCCGGTCTGGCGCCTGCTGAGGCTTCATAGAACTATGAATCCCTTCTGTCCGGAGCTAACGGTTTGGCGACCATCATGCTTCCATGTCGCTTTGCCATTCGAGCCGCGCCATTCAACCGCGTTAGGACTTTATAGTCTGCGAAACCGCATCCCAATACACCGGGCTCTTCCGGTAGTAAGACTCGTTCGCCATGTGACAGCCGAGCGCTGCGTTGTGACCGAACACCACGTCCTGCACGACCGGCTTCCGCGATCTGACGGACTGGAAGAAATTCCAAAGATGCGGCCGCAGATCGTCATAGTCGCTTCCCCGATAGCTTACGCTTTGCGGAGCCGGTTCATCTCCCGGTTTGGGATCGTGCTCGTCGTGCCACCGCTTGAAGTAGGCATTTTTCAGACGACTCGGAAGGCCATAGCAGTAATAGCTAGGGGCCAAATCAATCCCGGCCTGGGGGGTGTAGCTCAGACCAAACTCGGTAAGCTCGATGATGCCCTTGGAGCCCATAAAGCGGGTGACTTCGGACGTTTCCGTCCCCAGCGTCAAGCGCATGTACACCGGGACATTTGCGTATTCAAAAAGGACCGGATGCACGTCGGGCGTGTTGCGCCCATCTTTCCAGCGGTAAATGCCGCCAAAAGCCGATGCTCGTTTGGGAGCTTCATTGATTCCGAGGACAAATTGCATGCCGCTGATCAAGTGAACAAGCAAATCGCCCGCTACACCCGTTCCATATTCCTTCCAGCAACGCCAGCGCGCGAATAGATAGGGGTCAAAGGGTTTCTTGGGTGCGGTGCCGAGCCAGGTATCCCAATCCAGATTCTCAGGAGACAAGTCCGCGGGAGGCGGATATTCCCAAGCTCCGGTGGGATCGTTGCGGCCCAGGCTCCCTTCGACAAGGCTTAGTTCACCGATGGCTCCGCTGGCGTAAAGCTCCTTCGCTTTGGCGCACAAAACGGAACTGGTCCGCTGTGCGCCGATCTGCACGACGCGGTCCGTCTTCTTCGCGGCTGCGACCATCGCCACGCCGTCGGCCGGGCTGTGCGACATGGGCTTCTCGCAGTACACATCCTTGCCTGCGCCCACGGCGTCCACTACGACCTGTTTATGCCAGTGGTCGGGAACTGCAATGATGATGGCGTCTATCTCTTTGTCGTCGAGCAACTCTTTGTATCGTCGCGTCGTGCGGATCGGCTTTCCGACAATTTCCCGCGCCAGCTCGTGACGGCCGTCGTAAAGATCGCAAGCGGCCGCGCACTCCACTCCGGGGAGCTGAACGGCAGTGGTCAGCAGTCCCGTTCCCTCCATGCCAACTCCCACAATTCCAAAGCGAACCTTGTCACTGGGGGCAGTCAAGCGTGGGAGTGCGATCAAGGGTTCGGGCTCCAGTAGAATGGAGTTGCCGACAAGCGAAGCACCTGCCAACCCTGCGCTCCGGTGCAAAAACTCACGACGCGAGAACCCAGACTTGGTCATGATGCGATCTCCCATGGCTTTGTTTACAGCATCGGCGGCCACTTCGCGCATTCCGGCGAGATCCGCCCCACGTCAGAATTGAAAAGAGGCAATCGGTTTCAAAAACCGGTTTCTTACGCTCTTCTTTTACGCACGCCTTCAGGGCTTGTCAAGGCGCCTTTTTTTCTTCGGAGCGCTTTTCTTGATCATTCCCGGCGTCCAGGGTCTTCAAATCGTGAACGATTCGGATTGCATAGGAATTCGAATTGATGAAAGAACACCACGGGGCAATCCGAAAATGGAAGATTCAATAAGACTATTTGACGACCAAGTAGCTTGAAGAATGCGATGGAAGTGGGAAGATGTTCGGTGCCAAGTCCTCTGTTCATGGCCGTTAATGGCGCTAGCAGCTAGCAGGATTGCATTCAAGGCCGAACGCGTTGCCGGAGTGCCTTTGCATTTGGTGGAGCCGTAGTTTCACGAATGATCAGTTCTGGAGGCACGGCGAATTCCAGCGGGTAGTCTTTGAATCCCTGCATCCGTTGCAGAAGGATGCGCGCGGCGGTTTCTCCCATGTCGTGAAGAGGTTGCCGGATGGTGGTGAGACGGGGGTTGTGGTACGCAGCGACCTGAATATCATCAAAGCCGATTACAGAGACATCCTCGGGCACGCGAAGATTCGCATCTCGTAGCGCACGAATCGCGCCAATCGCTGCTATATCGTTGAAAGAAACAATCGCGGTGAAAGCCCGGCGGTGCTGAAGCAATTCCTGAACGACGGGGTAGCCAAGTTCAGGCGAGGTCAAATCTCGCTCCAGTTGGATCGTCAACTCCGGACGAATTTCGATTCCAAGGTCCTTAGCGATCGCCACCAGACTGCGCCATCGATCGTTGGAGTCCGAACTGAACGATTGTCCGCGCATGAAAGCGACGTGGCGATGCCCCAACTGGTATAGATGACGCAAGGATAGTTCAGCCGCCCGCCGGTGGTCGAGAAGGACGTTGGTGACGCCGGGAATCTTCCGGTGCCCCGCAACGGCGACGACGGGAATCGGTAATTCGTGATGGAGCGCAGTATCAATAGCAATGATGCCTTCAGCGCCGCGCCCTACCAGCAACCGCGGATACTCTTCGACCATGTCAGGCTTGTGTCGATGGTGAGCGCTGAAATAAAAGTAGCCTTCACGCATGAGGTGATCGCCAATGCCGCTCATGACCAGAGTGTGATACCCATCGCTCAATTCAGGGACCAGCACGCCGACGGTGAAGGTGCGCTGTTTGCGGAGCGAGCGTGCGAGCAAGCTTGGCTGGTAATTGAATTTCCGGGCAGCGGCGCGCACTCGCTCGCGCGTCTCCGCGGGAATGGAACGTCCCGGAACGTTGTTGAGCACCACGGAAACCGTGGCGGGACAGACGCCGAGATAGTCCGCGAGAATCTTCAGGCTGACAGGTTTTTCGACAGACGATTGGTCTTTCTTCCGGGGAACCACGGTTGAGTCGGTACCCTTGCCATCAGAATTGAGTGATTTGCCGCTCGAGGACTGCATAAGCATAACCTGAACCATGGAATACCGCCTAGCGCTCGGTCCCCGGCTGGAGTCCAGCTAAGTGGCAGGCTCCAAGCGATGCCCAGATCCCTCGCGGAACACGTTAAGACAAACGTTTGTCTTTACCTTACTCAAAAAAGTTCTGCTTGACAACATTATCTTTGCTGGTGCCAAATGTCCGCAATAAAAGCATGAGTGGAACCGTCCCTCGGGAAACTGCCTGTCTTAGTTAGTTCGCAGCCGATGGGAAGATCGAGGTGTTCCAGTCGAAGGCTAGGGTTGATCCTTTTGGTAGACATGGGAACTTGAGTTGCGCGGTAGGTGAGGAAGCAACTGGTCCATGTCTAGGGAGGGGTGAATGCTTCTTTGGTTCATAAAAAGAACTGCACCGCTGACTGGCCGCTGGCTTCTCGTCATGGCGATGGCCTTTCTGTGGTCAGCGATTTCGTTCGCGCAAGTTACCTCCGGCACCATTTTCGGCACGGTTAAAGACCAAAGCGGGGCGTACGTGGCGAATGCCACAGTCACCGTTAACGATGCATCGACGGGCGTTGTGCGCTCGGTTTCGACCGGCGAAGGTGGAGGGTTCGTGGCGCCCAATCTGCCCCCGGGCACTTACGCCATTACCATTGAGCTAGCGGGGTTTAAGAAGCTGGAAAAAACGGGCATCATTCTCTCTGCAGCGGATCGCCTGAATGCAGGTGATTTTGTTCTAGCTGTGGGAGTTGCCGAGGAACAAGTTACCGTTAGTGCCGAATCGGCTGAACTGCAGTTGCAATCCAACTCCGGTGAGCGCTCGGATTTGATTTCCGGCAAGCAGCTCAATGATGTCGCCCTCAATGGCCGTAACGTGTTGGATTACATGAAACTTGTTCCTGGTGTGATCAGCGGCTTTGACGGCCACGCTTCCGGTACCGGCGGCCTCGACTCCATGAATATCAACGGCACGCGCGCCAATCAACACGAGTTCACGATTGACGGCGCATCCAACGTGGATACCGGCAACAACGGCGGCACCCACGTAACCCTCAACCCGGACGCCATCGAGGAAGTCAAGATCCTGACCTCGAATTACCAGGCCGAGTTTGGCAAGGCAGCCGGCGGCCAGATCGCCATCGTCACGAAGGGCGGTACCAATCAGTGGCACGGCGACGTTCGCTTCTTCCATCGCAATGAAGGGTTGAACGCCAACGAATTTTTCGCGAACAAGAACAACACTCCGATCGCCAAGTATCGCTACAACTATATTGGATACCAAATCGGTGGCCCGATCCGGAAGGACAAGCTTTTCGTTTTCTGGAATCAGGAAATCTACCGGCAATTGATCCCTATTAGCGGAACCACAACTTTCTATACACCGACCAAACTGGAGCGGCAGGGAGACTTCTCACAGTCTATCGACGGGAACGGTTTGCCGATTGTGATCGCCGGACCGGGGATCACCAACAATAAGATCGATCCTACGCAGCTTCCTCAGACACAACAGGCGGTGTTTGCACAGGTACAGAAAATTCTGAACCTATTCCCGTTGCCGAGCGTTAGTGGGTTCGGCGTCAACGGACAGAACTACAACTTCTCCGAGGCACTTTCAGGCAACGCGCCCCGTCGTGAAGACATCCTCCGTGTCGATTACCAGATCAATGAGAGTAATCGCCTATTTGTGCGCTGGATCCACAATTCTGAGAATGATTCTTCCCCCTTTGTGCCGTTTCCTGGTCCATTCGGTATTTTTGCCTGCGCGTCATCTATCAACTTCCCCGGCGGCTGTACGCAGAGACACCCCGGGTGGAACTTCTCAGCTAACCTGGTCAGCACAATCACTCCGACCTTGTTGAATGAATTCTCGGTTGGGCCTAGCCACACCCTCTCAATAGCGGAGGGTACCAACGGGAACATCTCCGTGGGAAAGAATGGTATCAATCTCCCGCTGCTCTACCCGGTATCCTCCGACCAATCGATTCCGGATATGAGCTTCAACAATCTTAACAATGTCAATTTCGCTGGCGGCTATTTGGGTGCCACTCCTTGGCACCAAGCCAATACCACGATTAACGTGAATGACAATTTAACTAAGGTCGTGGGCTCACACACCCTGAAGTTCGGTGCCTTCTATCAGCGCAACCGTAAGGACCAGATTGCCTGGGGCAACATCAACGGCCAGTTCAACTTCGGCTTAGGACCGACCGGTGGAGGTACGTGTCCGGGAGGGACAGGCACTTGTACCTTGGGCGACCCCTTAGCCAGCGCCCTGATAGGAGCCTTCGACAGTTTTGACCAGGCCACTGCCCGTCCGCTTGGTAAGTTCCGTTACAACCAACTGGAATTCTACGGCCAAGACACCTGGAAGATCACGCCTCGGTTGACGCTCGACTTTGGCATGCGCTTTGCTTGGATTCCGCCCCAGTTCGACGCCAATAACCAAGTTGCGCTCTTCGATCCGGCGGCTTACATCCCGGCCAATGCGGTAACCATCGACCCCAGCAGCGGTAACATCATCACCGCCGATGGCGGTAACCCGCTGAACGGCATGAGATTCACCAAGAACGGCCAGCTCCCGGCGGGCGGCTGGGATAGCCGGGGTGTCATGCCGGAGCCGCGCTTGGGCTTCGCCTATGACTTGCTTGGAAATCACAAGACAATACTGCGCGGTGGCTTCGGCATGATGCACGACCGCACCCAGGGCAACCTGATTTTCAACACCGTCTTCAATAATCCCGCATTGGTTCAGACGGCGTCGGTGGGTTCCGGAAATATTGCCAATCTTTCAACCTTGCAGTCCTCCTTCGGGAACGGAGTGTTGAGCAATATTCTCGGTGCATCCAAAGACGGCAAGGTGCCGACGGTTTACAGCTTCAGTCTCGGCGTGCAGCGCGAACTCGGCAGCGGCACGACGCTCGATTTGGCTTATGTCGGCACGCTCTCGCGCCACCTCGTAACGTCGCGTGATCTCAACGCCGAGCCGTATGGCACGCTCTTTACCAGGGCCGCCCAGGATCCGAACTGTTCTCTCTTCAACGGCACGGTGCCCGCCGTGCAGCCGGGCCTCCAACCGCAATATGCGGCGGCGGGCTACAACTTCAACGGATGGTGTGCGTATGGGGCCGCCGCGTACACGAATGCCTATCTCGTGCCTTACAAGGGATATGGGCAGATCGCGTACCTTGAGTTCAGCGGCACCTCCAATTACAACTCGCTGCAAGCCTCATTGCAGCGCCGTTTCAGCAAGGGCCTGACCTTCGGCGCGGTGTACACCTGGTCGAAAGCGTTGGCCACCGCAAACTCCGATCAGGACACGCAGGATCCCTTCAACCCCCTGCTCGATTACCGTGCGACGTCATGGGACCGCACCCACGTGTTTGCCGCCAACTACGTCTACGACTTGCCCGGCATAACCAAGCACTTTGGCGGGCCCAAGTGGCTTTCCTACATCACAGACCATTACCAGTTAAGTGGCATAACGCAATTTATGACCGGAGCGCCGGTAGACCTGAACAGCAGTTTTTCGTTTCCTCCAGGGAGCGTGACCGGCTCAAACCAATACGGAGCGATCCCGTTCTACTACAGTCTCGATCAAAGTGGGAACCCTGTTCTCCCCGCCATCGGTCTCCCGGTGCGGGGAACTCGTGACTCTCTCCGCAACGGCGGAATGCAGAACTGGGATATGTCTTTGTTCAAGAACATTCCGTTGGGGGAGTCGCGCTCTCTGCAGCTTCGTCTGGAAGCCTTCAATGCGTTCAACCATCCAAACTTCAACGACAGGAATTATGGCTTAACTGTGAACGGGCCGTGGGAATATGCAGACCCGGCCACTCCGCTGTCTATCTCTAAGAACGCCAACTGGGGAACGCCCGCGGACACGTATTCTGGCGGGGGAGGTTTTCGCGTGGTTCAGCTCGGGGCAAAGTTTTATTTTTGAGTGAACTGATTTCAAGTCGGGAAGACCTGCAGCTTCCCAGCTACCGGCCTTTTCGTTGCCTGGCACGGTGCGGACTGGAACCGCACCACCTAGCCACAGCGGCGGTAATTCAGATGCTGACTAAGGACACAAGCAGTTCTGGAGGCCGCACGGTGTTGCATCTTCGATCTACGTGCTTGTTCCTGGCTGTCGCGCTTCTCGTCGAACGCAGCTTTTGTGCAGCGCAGACGCAAGACACTGAAGTGTCTAGAAACATCAAAGTGGCGGTAGTTGAATCGAACGAATCGCTGAACGAGTCGCTTTTCGAAAAGCCGCCGCTGCAGTTCGGCTCCTCCCGCATTCCTGCGCTCACCATTGAAGTCAACGACTCCGTCAACTACCAGCAAATCGACGGCTTCGGCGCTTCTCTCACGGACTCGTCGGCGTGGCTGATTTCGCAAAAACTCACCGAGGCCCAGCGCACACAACTCCTCGAAATGCTCTTCGACCGCAAAAAAGGAATCGGCCTCGGCATTTTGCGACAGCCAATGGGCGCGAGCGATTTTGCCTTGCGGAGTTACACCTACGACGACCTTCCGCCGGGACAAACCGATCCCAACATGAAATCCTTCTCCATCGAGCACGATCGCGCCTATATCATCCCCATCCTTCGCCGATCCCTCGCCCTCAACCCTAACCTTAAGATTATCGGCTCTCCCTGGAGTCCGCCAGGCTGGATGAAAACCTCGGGTTCAACCATCGAGGGCACACTTCTGCCCAGCGCGTTTGCTCCTCTGGCCAAATACTTCGTCAAGTACGTTCAAGCGTATGAAGCCTCAGGCGTCCCCATATTCGCGGTGACGCCGCTAAATGAGCCGCTCAATATTCCCAATGACTATCCGGGCATGGGAATGTCCGCCGACGAGCAGTCAAAGTTCGTTCGAGAAAATCTCGGTCCGGCTTTTCGCGACTCCGGGATCCAATCCAAAATCCTGGTCTTTGATCACAACTGGAATCAAATTGAATTTGCCTTGAGCGTGCTGGACGACCCAAAAGCCGCAGCCTATGCCGCGGGTACTGCGATTCACTGTTACGGAGGCACGGTAACTGCCCAAAGCGAGCTGCACAATCGTTTCCCCGAAAAGGGCATTTGGCTCACGGAATGCTCTGGCGGCGAGTGGCAGAAAGGCAAACTGCTTCAGGAAGCGATGGAGTTGATCATCGGCGCAACGCGGAATTGGGCCAAAAGCGTGGTGTTGTGGAACCTCGCTTTGGATCAGGAGCACAAGCCCTATCTGGGAGGATGCAAGACCTGCCGAGGCGTGGTCACAATCGACCACTCCTCTTCCCCCACGAAAGTAGTTCCAAACGTGGACTTTACTGCCCTGGGCCACGCCAGCAAGTTTCTCTCTCCTGGCGCTGTTCGCATCCAATCAAACACTTTTGACCCGGGCAGCTTGGAATCCGTGGCCTTCCTCAACCCGGACGGCTCCATCGTGCTGATCGTCCTGAACAGTGGCGGCGATCTAACACCGTTCAACATCAGCTGGAAGGGAACCTACGCCTCATACCGTCTGGACGCTGCTTCGGTCGCCACTTTTCACTGGTCCCTGCAAGCGCAAACTCACTAACCGATGGCCAGAGTAAGCGAGTCGTCCTTTCACGGTTCGGGAGGATCCGACGGTCGCGATCTCGCCGCCCGGCTTTGCAGCTCCTCCGTTCGTTGAAACTCCATCTTGGCCTTGGCACTTGCTTGTAAAACCTCGCCAATTGATAATGAGCCGGAGCATTTTCCGGCTCCCGCCACTCTGCTCTCTCGAATTCGCCCTGCGCCTCGAGCAGCCGGTTGGCCCTAGATAGGCGGTGCCAAGCCACACTTCAATCACCGAGATGAAAAAATGGAGGGAGCAAAGACATGATGAGGATAAGTTCCAAGCGAACCTTTGTCGGGCTAGTCTCTCTGCTTGTCTGGCCATTCTCCGTCTTTGCGCAGACTGCAACCACAAACGGAAATGTAGTCCTTCGGCGGGATCCCTCGACGGGGAGTGTAGCTCTGGCGCATCTCTCTAAGGGCGCGAGATTAACTCTGGTGGATGCGGCCCCAG
>WNGO01002192.1_pt1 | contig 12502 bp, 15 predicted proteins | sample 5400511 | NCBI WGS metagenome assembly WNGO01 (sample SAMN13153380, study PRJNA577476) | soil metagenome | isolation source: 20 cm soil or saprolite under Garry oak tree replicate 2 | place: USA:California | collected 2016-06-15
CATCGCGACGATGTCGAGCTCACCTGCGGCGGTACGCTCGCGAAGGCGGCGCGGGCCGGTCACCGCGTCGGGATCCTCGACCTGACCCAAGGTGAGACCGGCACGCGCGGGGACGCCGCCACGCGCGCCGCCGAGGCCGAGCGAGCGGCCCGGGTGCTGGGCGTGCACGTGCGGCTCAACGCCGGGCTCCCCGACGCCCACCTCCAGAACGACGAGCCGTCGCGCGCGACGCTCATCGAGCTGATCCGCACGACCCGGCCCCGGGTCGTGATTCTCCCGTTCCCGGTCGGGCGTCACCCCGATCATCGCATCGCGTCGGAGCTGGGACGGGACGCGTGCTACCTGGCCGGGCTCGCCAAGTATGGGGGCGCGGGGGCGGGCGCCGCGCATCGGCCGTTCAAGATCCTCTACGCGCTCGCGTACCGCGAAGACCCGGTGAAGCCGTCGTTCGTCGTGGACATCTCGGACAGCTTCGATATCAAGATGACGGCGATTCGCTGCTACGCCTCCCAGTTCGACGGCGCCAAGGCGGCAGGGGAGATCCATCCCACGGGGCAGGATCTCTACGAGCTGATCCGGATCCAGTCGGCGCACTATGGCTCCCTGATTCGCTCGGCCTACGGCGAGCCGTTCTTCTGCTACGAGACGCTCGCCGTCGAAGACGTGCTGCAGCTTGGCGTGCAATCCCTCTAGGTCCTAGATTTCCCCGCATGCCCAAGCGCCTGGTCTATCTCGACAACGCCGCCACGACGCCAGTTCGCCCGGAGGTGCTCGAGGCGATGCTGCCATATCTGGGGCCGGAGGCCTTCGGGAACCCCTCCTCGCCGCATCGCTTCGGGCGCGCGGCGCGGGCCGGCGTGGACGAAGCGAAGCGCCGCATCGCCGAGGCCCTCGGAGTCGAGCCGAGCCAGGTGATCTTCACGTCTGGCGGGACGGAGGCGGACAACCTGGCGGTGATCGGATGCGCCCTGGCGGCGCGGGAGCGCGGGGGTCCATTCCGCGTGGCGGTGTCGGCGATCGAGCACAAGGCGGTCCTGGCGGCGGCGCACGCGGTGGCGCGGCTCGGGGGCGAGGAGATCGTCCTCCCGGTGAACGGCGTGGGCGAGGTCGCGGAGGACGCGCTGGCCCAGGCGCTGGCGCGCGGGCTGGCAGTCGTGAGCGTAATGTGGGTGAACAACGAGATCGGCGTGGTGCAGCCGGTGGCCCGGCTCGCGGCACGATGTCGCGAGGCCGGCGTCCCGTTCCACGTGGACGGGGTGCAGGCGTTCGGCAAGATCCCCGTGTCGCTGCATGACGTCGCCTGCACCCTCTTCACCGTCTCCGGCCACAAGATCGGCGCGCCCAAGGGCATCGGCGCTCTGGTCGTGCGGGATCGCCACGCGGTCGAAGCGATCATCCACGGCGGCGGTCAGCAGTTCGGGATCCGGCCGGGCACGGAGAACGTACCGGGGATCGTGGGGCTTGCGGTGGCCGTGGAGCTCGCGGCTCGCGAGCAGGCGGCGTTCGCCGCCCAGGTGGCGGCGCTGCGCGACGAGCTCGAGCGCCGGCTGCTCGCCGTCGTGCCCGACGCGGTGATCAACGCCGCGCACGGCCGGCGGGCCCCCCACGTCACGAGCGTGTCGATCCCCGGCACGGACAGCGAGGCGCTGCTGATGCACCTCGATCTCGCGGGGATCGCCTGCTCCTCGGGCTCCGCCTGCTCGACCGGCGCGGTCGAGCCGTCGCACGTACTCACGGCCATGGGGGTGCCGCGAGAGCTGGGCGTCGCGGCGCTGCGGTTCTCGTTCGGCAAGCAGAACACGGCGGAGGACGTGGACGCGCTCATCGCTGCCCTGCCGAAGATCGTCGAAAAGGTGAGAGCGCTCGCCGCGGTGTTGCACCGGTGATGCAAATGCGGAGTGCGGAGTGCGGAATGCGGAATGGCACGCGCCCGCGTCGGTCCCTGCGGCTGGCCCTGGGGATCGAACTCTCTCCTTCAACTCCGCATTCCGCATTCCGCACTCCGCATTGGGGTGGGGGGCTCTAGGTGGCCGAACGGGTCCTTGTCGCCATGTCGGGGGGCGTAGACTCGTCCGTAGCCGCCGCGCTCCTGGTGGAGGCGGGGTACGACGTGGTCGCGGCCACTATGAAGCTATTCTGCTACGGCGACGCCGTCCCGGACCGCCCCTGCTGCTCTCTCGATTCGATCACCGACGCCCAGCTGGTGGCCCACAAGCTCGGGATCCCGCATTACGTCCTGAATTTCGAAGACCGCTTCGGGCGCGACGTGATCGGGAACTTCGTCGCCGAGTACGCGAGCGGCCGCACGCCGATCCCGTGTGTACGCTGCAACTCGTTCACGAAGTTCCGCGACCTGCTGTCCCACGCGGACGCGCTCGACTGCGCCTACATCGCCACCGGCCATTACGTGATTGCGCGCGACGGGGCGCTGTTCCGCGGGCGCGATCCCGGCAAGGACCAGTCGTATTTCTTGTGGGGCATCGACCGCGGCGTGGTGGCGCGGATGCTCACGCCCGTCGGGTCGCTCACCAAGCGCGAAACCAGAGACGTCGCCCGCGGGCTCGGCCTCGTCACCGCGGACAAGGTCGAGTCGGTAGAGATCTGCTTCGTCCCGGACGACGATTACGTGGGTGTGCTCGAGCGTCATCTCCCCGCTGACGCGCCTGCCCTCAGCCCGGGACCACTGGTGACCGTCGGCGGCGCCGTAGTGGGGGAGCACGCGGGCTTCGCGCGCTACACCATCGGTCAGCGGCGCGGCCTCCCCGGCGGCTTCCGCGAGCCCATGTATGTGGTCGCGATCCGTCCTGACACGCGCGAGGTCGTGATCGGCTCCGGAGACGCGCTGTTCGGCCACGCGGTGACGCTCGCCGAGGTGAGCTGGCTCGCCGACTCCCTGGCGCCGGGGGATGCGGTCCTCGTGCAGTGTCGCTACCGCGCTCCGGCTGTGCCCGGCCGGGTGCGGGAGCACGCGAGCGGGACGATAGTCCTCGATCTCGCGCAGCCGGTGCGGGCAATCACTCCCGGGCAGTCGGGCGTCCTGTACGACGCCGATGCCCGCCTGCTGGGCGGCGGCGTCATCGCCTAACTTTCGGGTCCGCAACCGCCTTCCCCTCTTCCCTCTCCCCACCCGCGGGACGGTGCGCCGCGTCACGGCCCGATTGGGCGGGGGTGGGGTACGTTCCAGTTTGGAGAGTGCTCGGCTCGCCCCTCATTAGAGGTGCCCTATGACGACCTGCTCGCGTTGGCACACGCTCCTTGCGCCCTCGCACCTTCTGGCGCTCGCCTTGCTCGCTGCCGCTTGCAGCGACAACCCCCTCGCACCGGCGAAACCGGCCGACCCGCTCGCGACTGCCGCCAACGTCCAGGCGCTGGGCACGAGCTTCGCTTCCCCGGCGTTCGAGAGCTTTACGTTCGCCTCGACGTATGTGCCGACTGCCGCGAGCCCCCTGGCGGCCCTGCGACCGCTGCTGCGCGCCGCCCAGCCGACGCTGGTGACCCGCCGCGCCCTCTCGCCCACCGAGAGCCGGCTCGTCGCCACGGCGCTCCGCGCTGCGCTCGTCCCGTCGAGCGGTGCCATCGCCGCGTCGATCTTCCCGCCCGCGGTCGTTTTGGGAACGACGTATACGTGGAACGCAACGACGCTCCAGTATGAGGCAAACGACCCGGCGGTGCTGCCCGGCGCGCCATCGAACGGTGTGCGGTTCATCCTGTACGCCCTCGACCTGGGAGGCCAACCGATCGCGACACAGCCCATCGGCTACGCCGACCTCATGGACGAGAGCAGCGGCAACGCCCAGACACTGCACATCCTGGTGGTAGGCACGACGACGGATCCTGCGGTGACCTACCTCGATTACACCGTCAGTGCCATTGTGGGGGCCACGTCCGCCAGTGGAGCCGTGGTCGGCTTCATCAGCGATGGGACGCAGCGCTTGGACTTCAACGTCGCCATCGCCCAAACCGCCGCCAATGCCACGTTCGACATCCGCTTCGACGTGAATGCGGCGGACGCGCACGTCCGATTGAGGATGACCTACACGCTGCCTGACCAGAACACGTTACGGCTCGCCATTGATTTCCGCCTCCAATTCGGCACCGAAGTCCTGACGGTCAGGGGAACGGAGACCCTGGACCTGGTTACCCTGACCACGTCGGGGACCGTCACCGTCCTGGTCGACGGCGGTATCTACGCCACGATCACAGAAACGGATGGTTCACTGAGCATCGTCGGGGGCGGGGGTCAGGATCTCACCGCGGATGACTACACTGCGTTGAACGCGATTTTCGACGCGATCGGTGCGACGTTCACGCGCTTTGACGCGTTGCTCGCCCCGGGGGCCTCCGTGGGCGCCTGACCGGGGCCCGGGCCGACGCCGCCTGACCACACCCCAGCTCCCGCCGGACTCTGGTCCGGCGGGGGTTTTTTTCGTATAAGGGGAGTTTGAAAATGCTCTACCGCGTTCTCGCCGATTGTGTCGTGCTCCTGCACGCGACGTTCGTCACGTTCGTGGTGCTGGGCGGATTCCTCGCGTGGCGTTGGCGCTGGATCGTCTTCGTGCACGTGCCCTGCGCGTTATGGGGGATCGCCATCGAGTACGGCGGCTGGATCTGTCCGCTCACCCCGCTCGAGAACGCGCTGCGCGTCCGCGCCGGGCTCGAAGGGTATCGCGGCGGATTCGTCGAGCACTATGTGATTCCGGCGCTCTACCCGGCGGGGCTCGCGCGGCCCACGCAGGCGCTGCTGGGCACGCTCGTGCTGGCGGTCAACCTGGTCGCTTACGGCGTGCTGTGGCGACGGAAATGACCCGGGACGTATAGAGGGGCACGTGATGAGTAGGGGCGCAGCATGCTGCGCCCCCACATATTATGTCGGCACACCGCTTATATCGGCACACATCGGAGGCCTCAATGCGCGCCCGCATGCTCGCCATCGTCCTTGCCTTCTGCGCCGCGTGTTCCGGCGGCAAATCGGCCAAATCCGCGGCCCCTGCCGACTCGCTCACCGAGCGCCAGCGGGATTCGATCCTCGCGCAATCGCGGATCCCCGGCGCGAGGGCCGTCGGGAGCGCGATGCGTGCGGCGGATTCTACGAGCGCCCGGGTTCGCGCCACGGACAGCGTCTCCCCGTGAGCCCTCACCCCCTGACCCCCTCTCCACAAGGCACGGACCGGGTCTCTTCGTGAGTCCTCACCCCCCGACCCCCTCTCCACAAAGTGGAGAGGGGGAACGATGGACCAAGCTGGGGATGAGGTCCACCCTGCTCGCCGCGCTCGCCGCGTGCGGGCCGACGAACCCGTGCACCTCGTCGGAGATGCATCTGCGGGCGCGCTTCTCGCAAGCCTACGTCGGCCACTGGGTCGTGGCGCGTGGCGATACGCTCACGCTGCCGGAGATGGGCGATCGTTTCAAGCTCACCGACTTGATCCTCGATACGGCGCGCGTCGCGGTCGGTCGGACGTGTCACTACAAGGGCGCCCTGGTGTTCGCGGTGCCGCGCGCCGAAACGCTGACCGTCACCTGGTACGGGTCCCCGGAGCAGGCCCTGATCTACGGTTGGCCGGCCGAGCTAGGGCCGTTTGCCGGCGTCGGCGCAGCGCGAGTGGGCGACTCACTCGTGGGCGCGATCCTGTTCGACGCGCGGCTCGGCGTACAAGTACACCCCGGGGTGACGGCCCGGTTCGTAGCCGGCCGGGCGCGCCGGAAGGCACGCTAGTATTTTGAACGCATGAAGGGGTTCGTCTTCCGCCTCGTGATCACGGGGCTCGGGTTGTGGGCGGCGGAGACCATCGTCCCGGGCGTGCGGATTGACGGCTGGGGCAACCTGGTCGTCGCGGCACTGCTGCTCGGCATCGTGAACGCCGTCATCCGGCCGATCATCCTCATCCTCACGCTGCCGCTCACGGTCCTCACGCTGGGGCTCTTCATTCTGGTCGTGAACGGGATTTCGCTCGCCCTGGTCGCCTGGCTCATGCCGGGCTTCTCGCTCTCCGGGCTCGGCGCCGCGATCCTCGGATCCATCGTCGTCGGGTTGACGAGCTGGTTCGCCTCCGCGTTCGTCGGTGGCTCGGGCCGGATCGAGCGCTACCGCCGCATCGAAGTGACGGGCCGCCGGGTCGACTGATGGACCGAACCTTCGCCGCGCTCGGCGCCGTGTCGGCGCTCGCGGCCGTGGCCGCCGGCGCGTTCGGGGCGCACGCTCTGCGTGCGTATCTCGCCCCCGACCAGTTGGCCGCGTTCGAAACCGGCGCGCGCTACCAGATGTACCACGCGCTCGCGCTGCTGCTCGTGGCGTGGGCGGTGACCCGCTGGCCGGCGCCGCCCGTCCGCGCGGCAGGATGGCTGTTCGTCGCCGGAACGGTGCTCTTCTCCGGCTCCCTGTACGTGCTCGCGCTGACCGGCGCGCGCGCGTTCGGCGCGGTGACCCCCGCCGGCGGGGTGTGCTTGCTTGCCGGGTGGGCGAGTCTGGCGCTGGGGATATGGCGGACCTGACCCCAACCCTCTTCCCCTATCTCGACCGACATGACATTCGCCGCTTTGATCCTCTCGACCCTCGCTCTGCAGGGACTCCAGTCGGGCGGCCCGCCCCGCCTCACGGCATCACCCACCCGTCCGCTCGGCACGCTGCGCGAGCAGGCGGCCGTCCAGCAGGAGTGGCTACGCTACCGACTCGACTCGGTGCTGCCGCGACTGATGCGGCGGTATCAGGTGGCCCTGTGGGTGGTCCCGATGCGGGAGTACAACGAGGACCCGGTGTTCTGGTCGCTCGTCTCCGCCACCACATTCTTCGCGCGGCGGCGCACGATCTACGTCTTCTTCGATCGCGGGCCGGACCGCGGCGTGGAGCGGCTCGCGCTCGGCGGCGCGTCACAGGGCGGGCTGTACGAAGCCTACCACGCGAGAGAGGCCATCGATCCCTCGATCGGCCGCCGTCCCGAGCTGGTGGGACAAGCGCAGTGGGATCTCCTGCGGCGGGTGATCGAGGAGCGCGACCCGCAGACCATCGCCGTGGACATCTCCTCCACTCATGCCTTCTCGGACGGGCTGTCGGCGGGCGAGTGGGAGCAGCTGCAGGCCGTGCTCCCCGAGCGGTACCGGTCCCGCATCGTGCGTGCCGAGAGCCTGCCGCTCGAGTATCAGGAGGTCCGGGCGCCGGCCATGCTCCCCGCGTACCGGCGGCTGATGCAGGTCGTCTGGGGAACCATCGATACCGCATTCTCGAACAAGGTCATCACGCCCGGCACGACGACGACGGACGACGTCGCCTGGTGGATGCGCCAACGGGTGAACGACCTCGGGTTCGGCACCTGGTTCCACACCGAGGTGGACGTGCAGCGGCGCGGCGTCGACCTGTCCGATTCCGGCGCCGTCGTGATCCAGCGCGGCGACGTGCTGCATTGCGACTTCGGCATCACCGCGCTGGGACTGAACACCGACACACAGCACATGGGCTATGTGCTGCGGTTCGGTGAGCGTGCGGTGCCGGAGGGTTTGAAGCAGGCCCTCAAGACCTCGAACCGGCTGCAGGACATCCTGCTCGCCGAGATGCGCCCGGGGCGCACCGGTAACGAGGTGCTCACCGCCGCACTGGCGCGGATGCGGGCCGACGGGATCACCGGCACGATCTACACCCACCCGATCGGCGATCGGGGACACGGCGCCGGGCCACTCATCGGGCTGTGGGACCACCAGGAGGGGGTGCCCGGACGCGGGGACGTCACCCTGATCCCGAACAGCTGGTTTGCCATCGAGCTCCAGGCCACGACCCCGTTGTCGGAATGGGGCAACCAGCCGGTCCGCTCGGCGCAGGAAGAGGACGCGGAGCTCGGAGCCGACGGGCAGATGCACTGGATCCTGCAACGGCAGACGGAGTTCCACGTGGTTCGATAGATGTACGATCTCGAGACACCGGCGCTGCTGCTCCACCTGGACGTGGTGGAGCAGAACGTCCGACGCATGTCGGCGCGGGCTCGGCAGCTCGGCGTCGCGTTGCGGCCGCACGCCAAGACGCACAAGTGCGTGGAGCTCGGTCGCCTGCAGCTCGAGCACGGCGCGCGCGGCCTCACCGTGTCGACGCTGGTCGAGGCAGAGGTGTTCGCGCGCGCCGGGTTCGACGACCTCACGTGGGCCTTTCCCATCGATCCGAGTCACATCCCCCATGCGCGCCGCCTTGCGGACGAAACAGGGGCGACGCTGCGCGTCGTCGTCGACGACCAGAGCACCGCGCGCGCGCTCACGGGGTCGGGACTGCACGTGTGGCTCAAGGTGGACTGCGGTTATCACCGGGCGGGCGTGAACCCGGGATCCCCGTACGCCCTGGAGGTCGCCGCCGAATTGGGCGACGAGCGGGGACTCGTGTTCGACGGTATCCTGAGCCACTCCGGTCACGCCTACCGCACCACGAGCAAGGCGGAAGCGGCCCGGGTGGCGGAGCAGGAGCGGACCGTCATGGTCGGGTTCGCCGGGCGGCTCCGTGAGGCCGGCCTGCCGGTACGCGAGGTGAGCGTCGGGTCGACGCCGGCGATGGCGGCGGCCCAAGGTCTCGCCGGCGTGACCGAGGCGCGCCCCGGCAACTACGTATTCCATGACCGGACGATGGTGCTGATCGGGTCCTGTGACCCCGCGGACGTCGGCGTGACGGTGCTCGCGACGGTCGTGTCGCATCAACCGGGGGCGGCGCATTTCATCGTCGACGCCGGGGCGCTCGAGCTGTCGAAAGACCCTGGGCCGGCGCACGTGGCGCCGCAGGCGATGGGCGCGGTGCGCGGGGCTCCCGAGCTCACCGTGGCGACCCTGTCACAGGAGCACGGCCTCATTCGCGCCGAATCTCCGGCGGCGCTCGACGGACGCTTCACGGTCGGGACGCAGCTCGAGATCATCCCGAACCACTCGTGCCTGACGGTCGCGCATTTCGACCAGTACCGGGTGGTGAGAGGGACCGGAGAGACGGGGCGGGTGGTCGATCGCTGGAAGATCGAGCGCGGGCGGTGACGCGACATGCGACCCCGAGGACTGTGAGCGCCGTCATCGAGCGGACCATCCCGGCGCATTCTCTTCCCACTGAGAATTTTCGGCCCGTCTTCCTACACGTCATGGGTTCGCCATGAAGATCTTTCTCCGTCACCTCGTGCTGTGCGCGCTGCCCGTCCTGTTCGCGGCAGGCGCGAGTTACTACTTCACGACGATCCAAGGCTCCTGTGGAGCCATGGTGGGAGCGCTATTCTCCGGAAAGTGCGCCGGTCGACAGCGCGAGTACCAGGTGAGGTTCCAACTCGGGGGGGCGGCGGCTGGGATCGTGATCGCGGCGACGCTGGGCACGTGGCTGGAACATCGCCGCCGGCGCGCCGTACAAGAGACACCTTCTGAAGGAGAGCCGTCATGAAGCGCATCGCTATGCTCGCCGGGTCGGCCCTGCTCCTCGGTCGGGGGCTCGTCGCGCAGGACACCACCAAGGCCGCGGCACCCGCCGCGGCCGCCGCGGCCCCCGCCGCTGCCACGCCTCAGGTGACGGTCGTCGAGGCCGTGGTCGCCCGGTCGGTCGTGGATCGGCAACCTCAGGACACCGGCGCCGCCTTCCCGGCGGACGTGGGTCAGCTGAACTGCTGGACCAAGCTGGAGGGCGCCGGCGGCTCGAGCATCCACCACGTGTGGTTCCACGGGGACACGCAGGCGGGCGACGTCGAGCTGCAGGTGGGCGGGTCGCCCTGGCGCACGTGGAGCCGCAAGACAGTGCCGGCCGATTGGACCGGAGCCTGGCACGTCGAGGTGAGAGACGCGGCGGGCACGGTGCTGAAGCGAATCGACTTCACGGTAGGCCAGTAAGCGTCACACGACGCCCGGGCGCTACGTTGCCGGAGGCTCGTCGGGAGTCCTCGTGCAACGTCGCGTCTTTCTCAACGCCGCCGCACGCCGGTGCGCGCGGCGGGCACGCGCGCCTGGGCTCCGTGGAACATCGCCGGCGGGAGCGCGATCCCCTGGGTTCGACCCGTCGTCGCCGGCGCAGCCGCTTCCCCCCCGGCCCTCGAGCCGCCGCTTCCAGCCACCGCCAGTCCCCGTTCCCGCACCATCATGGGTTCGCTCGCCTGCACGGCGAGCGTTTCCCGCCGCGACCCGAGTGTGCGGGAGGACGGTGCGGGTTGGACCGGTGGCGACACGGTCACGCCCGTGAGGACGAGCGAACCGCTGCTCCTGGGCGCTTCGGCAGGCTCTTCCCGCAGGCGTGTGGGTGTGAGCGTCAGGCTCACCATCCGACTGGGCGCGGCCTCGGCCGGGGCACTCACCAGACGGCGCCGGGTGGGGACGGCGGGGCGTGCCGGCGCGCTCGTCCCGAGCGGCACCGCGCGGATCGCGAGACTCGCCCGTTCCCGGGGAAGCACACGGGGCGCTCGCGCGCGAGGTTCGATCGGCTTGCGCACGAATCCAGTCCCGCCCGCGGCCCTCCCGTCCCGCGGAATCAAGGCCGTGGCGGACGATCCCCGCATCGAGAGCGCGATCGTGCGGCTCGGGGCGGGCGGCGCCTGCTCGGGTCGTCCGCGGTGGTGGAATCGCCCGTCGCCGATGCAGGGCGCGAAGAACGGATCGCACAGCGCCAGCGGCTCGAGCAGGTTCTGCTGGAAGCCGATGAAGGTGCAGTCGGTGCACGTCGGGTAGATCGGATATGAGGCGCCCGTGTCCTGCTGCATCGCGTAGACGGGCGGCGCGACGGTATAGGTCGCGATGTCGTAATTGAAATAGCCGTCGCCGAGCATGCGCTGCACGATGTCCGAGAGGACGCCCTCGCCGTCCGAGCCACCCCAGGACGGCGCCAGCGCGTCGGCGTCCCACGCCGCGGCGCGCACGAACTCGTCGAACCGATAGGCCCTGGGCGCCAGCGCGGCGAGCACGAGGCCCGGACCGTCGGGCTCCGCCACCACGAAGGCGACGCGGCTCGGAGTCGCCTGGATCTCGTAGGTACCCGCACGGACGAACGGGTCTTCCTCGGGCTTGGCAGGGAACAGCACGTCTATGCGTCCGTCGGTGCGGCGGTGCAGCACGATCAGGTTACCGTCTTGCGCCGCCTGCACGTAGACCCGGACGGCCGTACCGCGCGTGAGGAGGGCGCTCGAGCCGAGCCAGACGCGCACCGGTCTCGCGTCACGCGACGGCGTCTGGCCGTCGGCGACGGTCTGCAAGAGCGCGAGGAACAGCAGAGGCAGCATGAGGCTCGCTTCGCAACCGGTGTCGAATACTAAGCCCGGGCGGCGGGACGGCGTCAAGGGGCCGAGGCGGCCACGACTGGAATCCTGACGGCGATCCGCTTATCGATGACCGGCGCCAGGCAGGTGCGGTCGCTACACGCCATATACGTCACGGACAGCTCTGCCGTTGCACTGTCCCTCGCGGTGAGCGTTACGGGCAGACGGAGCGTCACGGCGCCGGCCGGGTAGACGGGAAACGTCGACTCCAGCGCCGCGACGTGGAGATCGACCGTCGGTTGGTCCGCAACGAGCGGGCCCGCGGGTCTGATGGAAGTGGAGGAGACGAGCTCCAACAGCGTGGGTCGCGCCACGCCGTGAATCCCCGACTTGGGCAAATCCTTCCCGTACAAGTGAAACGTGGCCCGGGACGGCGTATACGTTCCCACCAGCCACGCCTTCCCGAATTGGTCCCGTTCGAGCGCGATCTCGACGGCGACTTCATGCTCCGCAAATCTGGTGAGGAGCCACCGCTCGGACTGGAAACGCGCCCCGCCCACCCCGAGCATGCTGACGGCGGAGGCGAGCGCCAGTGCGGCGCAAGCGTTAGCGGGCCGCATGCATCGGCTTTCGAGCCACCCAGCCCTTGAGGTAGCCCAGGACCTCCCCCGCGGTCGCCGTCCTCGCATCGGCCAGTGCGCCATTCTTGGTCGACGCGATGACGTCGCCCGAGGCGGCGAGTATCACGACGGCGGGAATGCCGTTGTCGATCGGACTGCCGTACTTCCGCGAGACATCCAGGTTCCTGTCCCAATTCCCTACGTCGATTTGCACGACATGGAAATTGTCCTGCAGGTATGACCGCACCGTTTTGTCCTCGAACAAGTGAGACAGGACGATGCAGTCGAGACACCAGTTGGCGCCGAAGTCGAGGAGCACGAGCCTGTCATCGGCTCCCGCCTGACGCAGCGCGGTTTCGATGTCCTTGTGTGCGTCCGCCTGCTTGTCGTACGGCCCCTGGGCGGGCGCCGGCGCGTATGCGCCAACAGCGAGTGTCAGGACGGTGGCCAGCGCGACGGTTTTCATACGTGACTCCATGGTCCGGCATGTGGGACAGCTGCACAGCTCGCGCAAAGCACGGAGAGAGCGCTGCAAGCGTTGTGCCGCCGCAACGGGTATTGGCCCGGCCGGCGCTGACGCCTCATCCGTTTTCGATATCGGCCAGCACCTCCCTCGCAGACTCGGCGTCACGGATGTCCACCTGAATTTTCACGGGACCGGCGGCGACATTGAAGCCGCCGGGAACCCGCCCGATCCCGATCAGGTCCTGC
>WNGO01003644.1_pt1 | contig 12501 bp, 12 predicted proteins | sample 5400511 | NCBI WGS metagenome assembly WNGO01 (sample SAMN13153380, study PRJNA577476) | soil metagenome | isolation source: 20 cm soil or saprolite under Garry oak tree replicate 2 | place: USA:California | collected 2016-06-15
GCGAGCGGCATGGTGCTGCGCACTCCTGTGGGCGCGATCTCGCAGATCGGCCGGCAGACCCAGGGCGTCATCGTCATGCGCCTTACGCCCGACGACCCTGGAGTGGTGGCGATCGCTCCTGTTGGCGCCATCGAAGAGGGCGACGGCAAGGAGTGAGCTCCTTCGGCCCCTGGCTGCTGGTGCTCGGCGTGGGTGTGATCCTGGTGGAGGGTGCGCTCGCCGGGGTGTGGAGCGTCAGGCTGGTCAGGCAGGGCCGGGCACTCTCGGCGAGGCTCGAACGAGAACGCGGCTTCGTCCAGGCCGACGTCGCGCGCTTGCGCGAGACGCTCGACGAGACGCGCCGCCTGTGGGAGCCATGGCGGTGGGCGTTGCGCCGGCTGCGACATCCCCTCGTGGCCGCTCTGCTTGCCTCGTTCTGGAGGCGCGCGGCGGGCTAGCTCACCCCGGGTCCCTTAGGCCAAACTACTGGGCGGCATGCGTGAGGTTGAGAGCCAGGATCCTGCCACGTCCTTGAAGGCGGCCGAGGAGTCGGCGGTGGCGAGGGAGCGAGCCCGGATGGCCCGCGAGCTGCACGACGGGCTGGCGACCGACCTGGCGGGGGCGATCTCGCTCTTCAAGGTTTACCTCGAGGGACACCGCGGCGATGCGAGCGATACGACCCTCATCAACATCTTCGAGATCCTCGAGCGGATGCTCAAGCAGGTGCGTGAGACGCTGGCCGAGCTGCGGCCGCGACCTATAGGGCCGGAAGGCCTCGTGGGCGATCTACGCCACCAGGCTGAGGAGTTCGCGCGCCTGTACGCGATCAGGGTCGAGATCGCGAGCAGTGGAACCGAGGACATGCTTCCGCCGCCGCAGCGCGAAGTCGTCAACCAGGTCGTCCGTGAGGCTTTGACCAACGTCCGAAAGCATTCCGGTTCGTCGATCTGCCGGGTGCGCATGCATTTCGCCGCGCGACCGTTCCTGGTCGAGGTCTCGGACGAGGGCAGGGGATTCGCGTCGTCCCAGGCCCACGGCTACGGGCTCGTGGGAATGCGTGAGCGCGCGGCGGGAATCGGCGGCAGGCTGGAGGTGGTGAGCACCGAGGGTCGGGGCACGACGGTATTTCTCTTCGGACCGCGCTGAACAGACCAGCGTGGCCGAGCGCCACGACCCTCTTCATCGTGGTGCTCGGTCTGTTTGCCGGGGATCTGGTGGTCCCCGCCCGTGTGGCCGCTCGAACCCCACTAGAGGATCCATCCCCTTACCACACGCATACCGGTATCCGGTGCGGCGTTCGCTGGTTCAGCTTTCGCTTCACCGAGCTCATCAGCGCATCCGTCTCGACCTGACCTGCTTTGATCGCCCGGGCGATCTCCTCGCGTGACATGCCACAGCTCATTAGCTGCACGACCTCTGCCTCGGCCTCGCTCATCCGGCCGAGCGGGCCGCGCAGCGACGAGATGATCGGGGCAAGTGCTGCGCTGAGGCCGATCGCGTACTGCACGTCCTCTTCCGAGTACCAGTAGTCGCGCCTGCAGCCGAGCACGAGCAGGCCGATCGGCCGCTCCCCGGGCTGACCGATCGGCGCGTACATGATCGCCGGCCAATCGAGCTCCCAGTCGAAGCCGGCGGCGGGAGTTGTGTAAGGAAAGACGGAGTTCACCACGACCGGCCGCTGCTCGAAAAGCGCGCGGCGCGACAGCGGCTGCAGGGGACGAGCCTGCAGCAGCCGCCGCGATATCTCTGATGCTGCAACCGGCTGCAGCGCCCCTCCGCGTAGTAAGCCGACGACCCAACGGTCGTGCGACAGGACTTCGAGGGCCAGCCCCAGTCGGCGCCTGGCTTCCTGTAAATCAAGGAGCTGGCCCATGCGCTCAGGCTATGCACGTCAGGATTCGCTGACCTCAGCCCAGCTTCATCGTTTCCTCAGGATTCGCTGAACCTTTTCGTGTTAGCGTCCTGCCGGGGATGGGCTCGCCCGCCAGGTTGCTCGTCGTCGACGACGAACCGCGCACCGCAGAGGTCACCGCGGAGCTGCTCAGGCGCGCGGGTTACGCGGTGGACGTCGCGCTCAGCGGCATGGAAGCGTTGTCGCGCGTGAGGTCGGAAATCCCTGATCTGATGCTGCTCGACTACGAGATGCCCGACATGGACGCACCCGAGGTGCTCGACCAGCTGCGGTCGGGATCCGATCGCCTTTCGTTTCCCGTGATCATCTTCACCGGCGCGCGGCCCTCGCCGGGCGACCAGGTGCTGAGCATCGAGCGAGGGGCGGCCGACTACATCGCCAAGGGGACGGACCGCCAGGTGTTGCTGGCGCGTGTGCGCGGTGCGCTGCGCGACCGCACGCCTTCAGGCCGGGCGCTGGTGCGAGGACGTCTCCGCGTCGATCTCGCGCGCATCGCCACGCTGGAAGGCCGCGAGCTGCACCTCGAGGGACGGCCGCTCGCAACGCTCCAGATCCTGGCCGAGAAGCCCGGCGAGGTCGTGTCGCGCAACGAGCTGCTCGAGCGCGCGTGGGGCACGCACTACGCGGGATTCGAGCACAGCGTGGAGCAGGCGGTGCATGAGGTGCGCCGTGCGCTGGGCGAGCCGGGCTGGATCGAGACGGTACGTGGGATCGGATACCGGTTCGTCACGCAGGCCTGAACGGCCGGCGGCACTGCACCGCCTGCGCTCGACGCTCGCGCGATTGAAGGCCGAGCTGGAGATGGCCGAAGCCGACGGCACGGCACCGCCGATCGACAGGCTGCTCGAGGACATCGATGAGGCATTCGCGCACCTGAGCGAGGCGGAGGAGGCCGAGCGTCCGACCGTTCGGGTCCTCGTGGTGGATGACGACGAGCGTCTCGCAGAGATCACCGCACGAGGTTTGCGACGTCTTGGCTTCGAGGCCGACTCTACGTCCAGGCTGCCAAGCTCATTTGGCGGTGCCGTCCCAGTGGTCGACCTCGGCATCCTGGAGGGCGCGGGCAGCGATGTGCTGGCGGCGGTGCGTGCGGCCCGGCCGATAGTGGTCACGGGAGCAACCGATCGGCCTTCGCGCGCCATGGCGGATAACCTCGCCGCGACCGACTACTTGCTCAAGCCGGTCGAGCTCGACGAGCTGGCCGCGGCGATCAAGCGCCGGATGAAGTAAGGCCGCAGGCCGCTGCTTTACGGGTTGAAAGGAGGCAGCGACACTGTGAAGACGGCGCCTCGGCGGCCCCCGTCATACGTCAGCTGGCCCTGGTGTTCCCGGACGATGCCGTAGGACATGAAAAGGCCAAGGCCGGTGCCGCCTTCCTTAGTGGTGAAATGCGGCTCGAACAGGTGGTGCCGGTGGTCATCCGATATACCGGGGCCATTGTCCGCAACGCTCACGTAAGGCCAGCCGTTGTTGCGGCGACCGGTCGAAATGTCGACGCGCCCGCCGTGGCTGACCGCGTCGATGGCGTTGTTCAAGAGGTTGGTCATGACCTCACGCATGAGGAGCGGATCGGCCTTGACCCCGACGTCGGTCGGCGCTTCATGCATGGCGAGCTGGACCTCTTTGCCACGAGCACGGGATCGGGCCATTCCGACCGCGCGCGTGACAAGCTCGTTGAGGTCGACGGGATTGGGTGCATAGCTGACCTTTGGCGTCGCGCCCTGAGCAAGATCGCGCAGGACGGCGACAGCGTCGTTGGCGGCGTCAGTCGCTGTCTCGATGCTCTCGCGGTCGGGGCTCTCGAGCTTCCGCGGGTCGATCTCCTTTAGGTACGCAAGGGCCGTTGCCATGTGGTTGCGAAGGTTGTGAACCACCCCTTCGACGGCACGGCTGTGGAAGAGGTGGCGATCGGCGTCGGAGAGCTCCGACTCGAGCACTCGACGAACGCGCCGGCCGGCGATGGTGTCCGTGAGTGCCAGGGCCAAGACGCAAACGATCGTCGCAAGGAAGTAGCCAAGTAGGGAGCCATCCAGTACGTAGCTGATCAGAAGGCCGGCAAGTGCAAAGTATCCGAAGGCTATGAAGAAGGAAGCAGTGACATTGTGTCGAAAGACTGCGGCCGGGGATTCCCGGCGTAACAGCCCAAGTGCGACTGACGCAAGCACTAGGTTCGCCAGCGTCACTGTGAGCAGCACCAAAACTCGCCCGGCGAACGCGGGAGGATGAGCGCCACCCATCGCAACTGAAACGAGCGCTCCCGCCGACGTTGCCAAAGCGAAGGTCAGAGAGTTACCAAGGAGCGGCCAAGGCGCCCGCGCATTTTCTATCCCGACCAGCAATGAGACTAGGGTCGCGTCCAAGGGATTAAGCAATATCGCAGCGGCAACCGCAATGATTCCGGTCAGGGTGAGTCGCCCTCGCTCGAGCTTGACGACCGGGAGGCTCATCAGGGCGGCAGCGACCGCCAGGTAGACGACATTCGTCACAAGATCGGTCCGGACGGCGTCATCAGTGCGGAACGCGACGTTCACGGCGACCAGCACTGCGATAAGTCCGAGCAGAAATGCCCAAGCAGCTGTAAGGCGTTTCATACCTAGTTGCTAAGCTGCTCCCATCGATAAGTCGACTCCGACCGCTCGGACCTTAAGGGTGCTGGTCGTAGACGATAGCGTGGTGCCCCGCGCAGCGGCGAAGAGCTTGCTTGCAGCGGCACATGGTCTTCGATTGGTTGGAGAAGCCGCGTCTGCGCAGGAAGCCTTTCGGCAGGTCGCCGCCCTCAAACCCGACCTCGTCCTGATGGACGTCCACATGCCAGACATCGATGGCCCTCAGGCGGCTAGGGAGCTCCTTGCTCGGCACCCTTCCCTGAAAGTGATCGCGTGGACCGTGTCCGAGTCAAGCGATGATCTTCTGCGAATGATGCAGGCAGGGTGCTCTGGCTACGTCCTGAAAGAGGCGGGTCCTGCCGAGCTCCAGAACGCCCTACTGTCGGTCGCGCGAAGCCAAAATCCTGTTCCAAGACGAATGATTCCAGAGGTCCTACGACGAATAGGCGAGCGCACCCCTTTATCGCAGAGCACGACGGTCTCACTCACTTCTCGCGAGATGCAGATCTTGAGAGGTATCGCCAAAGGGCATACGAGCAAGAAACTCGCACAAGAATCACGGCTCGCCGTCCCCTCGGTTGAAAGCCACCTCCGAAACATCTACCGGAAGCTGAATGCGAGTAACCGTGGTGAGGCCGTAAGCACGGCACTCAAATTAGGGCTGATCACGCTGGCCGACCTCTGACCCAGGGCCGCGCCCTCATCAATTTCAATGACCGCGCTTCATTGAATTTGACGATTCTCAGGTCTGGGTCGCTGGCAGAAACTCTCCACACGACAGTGACCTGGAAAACGAACGATTCTGAATCAGTCCGGTAGGGGAGGAGAGGATCAATGGCACGTATGTGGAAGCGGCTGATGCGTAGCGCGAGTCGGCCACGAGTCGTCGGAAGCTGGCTGCTGTAACCCCCTAGAGTGCGCCCGCCTCAGGCGGGCATCTTGCATGGCCTTGGCAGGGGGAGCATCCGGAACCGAAGGCTAGAATTCGACAGTTGCCGCGATTTCGGAGTCTGCCCTGGAAGGCGAGACTTTACGTAGCGACGGCTCTTGTTGTAAGCGCCCTTGGCATCAGCCTGGGGTGGCGCTTGCGACCGCTCACCCTGGCGGACGCCCCGATGTTGCTGTACCTGGCCGTTGGCACGCAGCTGGCCGCGCTGCTGCCAATACGGTGGCGTAACGGTGTTCAATCGGTTGTCGATCCCCTCCTCTTAGCAGCGGGCCTTTTTGCTCCGGGCGCCGGAGTCGGACTCCTAGCTTGGCTGGCGACCTTTGATGGACGTGTTCCCGGCCGAGGTACAACGTGGTGGATCCTGGCGTTCAACCGAGCGATGCTCTGCATTGCCCATGCCTTTCCATCCCTAGCGGTCGCCTACCTACTTCCCAGTGATCCCTGGAGCCTTCCGATCAAGACGGGCGCATACGTCCTCATGTCGATCGCCGTGAATTACCTAATGGCAGCGCGCGCTCTGTCTTTCGTGAGTCGCACGAGTTTTTGGGCCACTCTCGAACAAAACGTCGGCGGCCTTTCGACACTGACATCGACGGTGATCCTGAATTTTTCGGGTGGGATTCTCTACTTAGTCCTTGCTGAGACTCCCGACAACGTCGGCTATCTCATGGCGCCAGCCCTTTTTGGGTTCATCCTCGCTGTCAGGGGAAACGTTGCCGACGCGCAACGCCAGACCGAGCTGAAGGATCAGACCCTCGAGCTGGCCGCCCAGGCGCTCGACGCTCGAGACCGTTACACCGAGTCCCATTCGATTCGAGTGGCGGAGCTTTCCGGCCGGCTGGGCGAACACTTGGAGCTCGGTGATCGCGAATGCGATCTTCTGCGAACCGCCGGATCGCTGCACGACCTCGGAAAGATCGGAGTTAGGGACGACATTCTCAACAAGCCGGGGCCGCTCACCGACGAGGAGTGGGAGGTCATGCGCAAGCACCCCGACATTGGGGCGGACATGATCGCTCAGCACTCAGCACTGACCGCAGTCGCTCCGCTTGTGCGACATCACCACGAGCGCTGGGACGGTAGCGGTTATCCCGCGGGCCTCAAAGGCGATGTAATCCCGTTCGGGGCCCGCATCCTGTCGGTGGCTGACTCGTTCGACACGATCACCGGCACCCGTCTTTACCGGCGCTCGCTCATGACACCACTCGAAGGTGTTGAGGACATCAGCCGCAGAGCCAGCCATTGGTATGACCCAAACGTCGTGGATGCGCTGCGTGCGCTGCACGGAATGGAACCACTCCCCCTCTCGGACAGGCCGCAAGTGCCGCGGCGCATCACGGCATGGAATGTGCTCAGGAGCAATCCGGGCTTTGCGCGGCTGCTGGCCGCGATCGGCATCTCAGGCCTGGGTGATCCGCTTACCCAGGTAGCAGCCTTGGTGTCGATCTATGTGGCGACCGGCGGTAAAACGCTGGCGGTCGCGGCCGCGTTCATCGCGCAGGCTGCGGCGACAATCCTGATGGGTGGCGCGCTCGGGGGAATCGCCGATCGGTTCGCGCGCAAGCGCCTCGTCGTGTACCTCGAACTGGCGCGTGCCGCCCTGTTGGTCGCGACTCCATTCGTGGTCGCGTCCTCGATCTGGATGCTGGTCCCGGTGTTGTTCGTGCTCGCGGCCATCAACTCTGTGGTCGCTCCAGCCAAGCAAGCAGCGGTGCCGACGTTGGTGGCGCCCGGTCAGGTGGGTAAGGCGAACTCGATGGTCACCGCGACGATGACCGCGTGCGGCGCTTTGGGCTTCGGACTCGCCGGCGCAACCCTGGCGCTCGCACAACAGTTCACCATCCCGCATCCGACAACGGTGCTTTTCATCACTGACGCCGTGACCTTCGCTGTTGCCGCCCTCCTCGTGGCGAGAATCCCATTCCTCGGAGGCGGGACGACGACCACACGAGTGACTGGCGCCTGGCGGCGGACGTGGGCGCTCGACGCGGTCCGTTCGCACCTGACCGTGGGGGCAATGGCCGCTTTCCTGCTTGCAATGAGCTTTCCGGCTCTTCTCGCGCTCGCCTATCGCATCGAGCCGCAGGCAGGAGGTCCCACCTACTCAGTTCTCGAGCTGGTTCTGTCGGCCGGCCTGTTTATCGGATCCCTGGTGGTGGGTCGCTCCCAGGCCATCGGATCGATGCGAACCGCCGGTGTCGGTTTGCTTGTGACCGGCCTGTTTTCGCTCGCGATGACTCTCACCAATGAGGTCTATTTCGTCGCCGCTGCTCTTTTCATCGCCTCCTTGGGCAACGCGATCTACTGGGTAGCCAATCAAACAGCCCTGGTCGAGGCTGCCGATGCGTCGAACCGCGGCAGCGTGATGGCGACCCGTTTCGGCCTCGTGCAGACAGCGAGCATCGCCGGCGCGGCAGTCGGCGGTTTCGTCACCCAGGCGTATGGGCCGCAGAACGGGCCTCTTGTCGCTTATGGCGTGCTCGCGATAGGCCTGATCCTCCTCGGCATGTTCGCGCTGGCCGCGGGCCGGCAAACCATCAACCCGCTGCATGGCCTGCCGTACGAGGAGGCCATGCTGAGGCCGGCTGAAGTGGGATCGCCCGCCGAGTAAGCGGGCCGAATTGGGCCCTGGGGCTAACCGGGACGCCCCCTGAGATGCCTCATTCATACTGCTGCGTACCTTGCGCAACCCTCGCCCGGCGGGCTCCCCGCACGAGCCGGAATCCACCGAGCCGGCGACTCGGCCGACGGCCGTCGCTGTCGCCTGGTCGCTCGATCCCCGCCGCCGCCGCCTGTACCTCCAGCTCGCGTTCGGGCTCGGTTCGGCCCTGGTCGCAGTCCTCGTCCTCTACCTCATCCGCGACGTGCTTGGCGCCTTCGTGCTGGGCGCGGCGATCGCCTTCCTGATCCAGCCCGCCATCCACCGGCTTACCGAGCTCGGCCTGCCCCGAATCCTGGCCATCGGGCTGATCTTCGTGGTGATCCTCCTGGCGCTCGCCGGCATCGTGCTTCTGGTCCTGCCGCTCTTCATCGGCGAGGTCGGGCAGCTCCAGTCGCAGGCGCCGAGCCTGGCCAACGAGGCCCAGCGCCGGATCACCGAGCTGCAGGGCTCGCCCGTAAGCATCTTCGGCTTCAACGTCAACCTCTCCAGCTCGGTCGAGACGGTGAGCTCGCACCTGCGCGACTACCTGCTCGGCCAGTTCGGCAACGCCGTTAGCATCGGCCTCACCGCGCTGACGACGTTGCTCCAGATCCTCTTGATGTTCGTGGTCGCGTTCCTGCTCGCTTTGGACGCGCATTCGGTGCGGCGCGTGCTTCGCCGCCTGGTGCCCAACGACTACCGCAGCGACTTCGATCAGATCTGGCGCCGCGTGCGGCGAATGCTTTACGGGTACGTGAGGGGCCAGATCATCGTCGCCGGCATGATCGGCATCCTCAGCGGCATCGGCTGCGCCGCGCTCGGCCTGCCCGACGCCGTCGCGCTCGGCCTGATCGCCGGCATCACCGCGATCATTCCCTACCTCGGACCATTTATCGGCGCGCTGCCCGCAGTGCTGGTGGGCCTTGCTTCAGGCGGCCCCTTCAAGGCGCTGCTCGTGGTCGGCCTCTACTTCCTGATCTCGAACGTGATACTCAACTTCGTATACCCCAAGGTGATGGGCGACGCGGTGCGGCTGCCACCCCTTCTCGTCATCGTCGCGTTGATCGCGGGTTTCAGCTGGGCCGGAATCCTCGGCATGTTCGTCGCAGTGCCGCTGGCGGCGACATTGAGGATCGTGTTCGACCACATCTATCCGCGCCTGTATGAGCAGAAGCCGGCGTGAAGATCGCCGTCTTCTCGGACATTCACGCCAACTGGCAGGGCCTCGAAGCCGTCATGGAGGACTGCCCGCCCGTGGACGAGACGCTCTGCCTCGGTGACGTCGTCGGTTACGGCGGTGATCCGAAACGTTGTGTCGACGAGGTCATGGACAACGGGTGGCTCACGCTGGTCGGCAACCACGATCGCGCTTGCACGGACCCGGAGATCCTCGAATGGTTCAACGACGACGCGGCCACCGTGGTGCGCTGGACGGTCGACGTGATCGGACCGGAACGTCTCGAGTGGCTGCGGGATCTACCCGACAGCCACACCAAAGAGAACGTCCTGCTGGTCCACGCCAGCCCGCGCGATCACATCTACGAATACGTCCTCGACAGTGCGGTCGCGCATGCAAACCTCGAGCTGCTGCGCGGCAAGCTGTGCCTTCACGGCCACACGCACGTGCCGGGCATATTCGGCTTCTCAGACGGCCAGGTCACCCACGATTACCGAGTGGACACTTTCCGACTCGCCGGCCCCGCGCTTGTGAATCCCGGCAGCATCGGCCAGCCGCGTGATGGCATACCGATGGCTAGCTACGGCATCTGGGATGTCGACGAGGGAACCTTCGAGTTCAGGCGCGTCCGCTATGACATCGGAGGTGCACAGCAGGCGATACGTGAAGCGCAGCTGCCGGAACGCTTTGCGGCTCGCCTAGAAACAGGTCGATGAAGCGCTGGGCGGCCCGCCGCTGGCGGCGCCTCGCGTTCGCCGGAGCCGCCGGTGCCGGAATCGGTTGTTTTCTCGCATGGGCGGCCAACTGGTTCGTGTTCATCAGCGGCAACCTGCAGGGTCCTGACTTCTTCTCGTTCTACGCAGCCGCCGAGATCTTCGTCAAGCAGGGCCCGTCGAGCGTGTACGACATCCTCACTCAGAAGCAGTACGAGATCGCGATCACGCAACGTCCGGCGGATTCGTTCATCGTGCTGCCTTACTTTCATCCGCCGTTCTACACGCTGCTCATCGCGCCGCTCGCGTTCCTGAGCTACCGCGCCGCCTACTACGCGATGACCGCGTTCAACGTCGCGCTGCTCATCGCGCTCACGGTGATCCTGGTCCGTGGCAGCCTGCGAGTGCATGGGCGCGCGGTGATCGTCGCCGTGTCGCTCATCGCCGGTTTCCTCCCGGTATTCGTGACGATCCTCCAGGGTCAGTCCGACCTCGTGGTGCTCGTGCCACTCGCCGGCGCGTACATGGCGTGGTCGCGCGGACGTGCCGGGTGGGCCGGCGTGCTCAGCGCGCTCGCTTTTTCCAAGCCGCAGCTGCTGCTTCTCATCCCGATTCTGTTCATCACCCGGCGTTCATGGCGTGCCATGGCCGGATTCGCGGGGACTGTGCTGGCGCTGGCAGTCGTGTCCATCGCAGGCTTCGGTTTGAACCCGGTGCTCGAATACGTGAGCTCGGTCGGCTCGTGGGCGATCGGCGGGCAGCTGCCGACTCACGGCCAGGCCGTCTACACGGACACAGCCGTCTACTCGCTGCGCCACATCCTCGAGATCCTGCCCGGAGGCGGAAAGGTGATCGCCTTCGCGATCCTGGTCGGGCTCCTGGCGCTGGTGGCGGTCTCCTTGAGCTGGCGGCCGGACAAGCCGCGCCTGGACTTCGCACTGGCGGTGGCCGCCTCGTTGGTGCTCAGCCCGCACCAGAACGTGCACGACCTGGCGCTGCTCGTGATTCCCGGATTCGCGCTGGCCGACCTGGCGCTGAGCGGCCGCCTGAGGTGGCCAGGCATGGCGGGGCTGGTGCTCGGGCTGGCCTACGCCGCCATCAACCTGAGTCTTGCCACCAGCCTCTGGGCTGCAGCCGGCGGCGCTCTCGCGATCGCCGCGTTCTTGACCCTGGAGCGGATGGCGGTCCGCCCTGACCCCGTGGCGCTGACCGAGCAGCGCTGGCAGGGGCCGCGACCTCATCGCGTGATCGTGCTGCCCGCATACCGCGCGGCCAAGACGCTGGCCGAGGTGGTCGGCGACATACCGAAGGGCCATGCCGACCGGATCCTCCTGGTCGATGACGCCAGCGCCGATGCGACGGTCAGCGTGGCGACTGCGCTGAACCTGGACGTCATTCGCCACACGCGAAACCTGGGATACGGGGGCAACCAGAAGACCTGCTACAGGCGCGCGCTGCAGATGGGCGCGGACGTGGTCGTGATGCTGCACCCTGACGGCCAGTACGACCCCGCGATCATCCCGAACCTGTGTCGAGTCATCGAGGACGGCGAGGCCGACATCGTCCTCGGCTCGCGCTGGCTGGGCCTCGACCCGGCCAAGGCCGGCATGCCGTGGTGGAAGCGGCTCGGCAACCGGTTCCTGACCGCGACCGAGAACCGCATCCTGGGCCTGAGGCTTTCCGAGTACCACACCGGCTACCGCGCTTACTCGCGGCGGTTTCTGGAGACGATTCCCTTTCTCGAGAACAGCGACGACTTCGTGTTCGATACGCAGGTCCTCATCCAGGCGTCGACGTTTGGTTTCAAGATCGGCGAGGTGCCTGCCATCGGCAGGTACCACGAGGACGCGAGCTCGGTCAGCTTCAAGACGTCGACGGTGTACGGGCTAAAGACGCTGGCGGCGCTGCTGACTTATGTCGCGCACCGCTCCGGCTTTCCTAGCCGGTGGCTCACGCCGCGATCAAATGCCGACGAACAGCCGCTTGCGATAAGCCAGGTAGCCCACCACAGCCACGTTCAATAGCAGCGCGCCGACGCGGAACAGCGTCACCTTGTGCACTACCTCGTAGGCCTCGAACGGGATGAGCACGCCCGTCGCGATAACTGTCAGGTACTCGGCCCAGCGCCGGCGCATCGCAAGGCCGATGCCTTCAGTGCCTTCGAGCACCGCGTAGGAAGTTGCCGATCATCACGAGCAGACGGAAGAACAGCTGCTCGAAGATCGTCTCGTCGGTGTCGAGGTTCAGCTGCTGCTGGGCTGACGCGGCCCACTGCGTGAGCCAACCTTCCCGACCGGCGACCAGAAGTCCGACGCCCAGCGCGATCAGGACCAGGGCCTTGCCGATGCGCTCGATGATGATCACCTTGATGAACGCGTCGTGCTCGCCGCCGATGGTGTTCAGCTCGGCCAGCAGTCGGGCGAAATAGTGCGGTCTGCGCCTGTTGGCCTCGTCGGACCTGGCGAGACGTTAACAAGCTGGGTTGGCAGGCGGTTTTGAAATTTCTAACGTGAGCGGCGGTGTG
>WNGO01005990.1_pt1 | contig 12482 bp, 9 predicted proteins | sample 5400511 | NCBI WGS metagenome assembly WNGO01 (sample SAMN13153380, study PRJNA577476) | soil metagenome | isolation source: 20 cm soil or saprolite under Garry oak tree replicate 2 | place: USA:California | collected 2016-06-15
ATGATGACCATATCGTCGGAGTAGAAGACGCCTCCATCGGCGCGGAGCATCGTCAGGATGGTGCTGGTCTTGCCGGTGTCGGTCTTGGCCGACAGCATGATGGCTCGGCCGCCGATCGAGATGCAGGCCGCATGCAGAAGCATCTTGCCTTTGCTCGCCAGGATGAAGCGGAGCAGCGGCTCGATCACGTTCGTGTAGAGCACGTGTGGTGAGAGGGCCAGCAGAGGACCCGCGGTCACGACCACCGGATCCTCCATGTCGACCGAGAAGTTCGCAAACAGGGGACCGAGGTGCTCCCGATACTCGAGCCTGGTCGACCCGTTCTTGATCGCGATGTTCGTGCGTGGCGCCCAGCCCCCCACCGGCCGCGTGTGGATGACGATGTCAGCATCGCCGAGGCTTGACGACCGAAAGAACTCCAGCTCCGGAAGGCGCACGCTGCTCTTGATCCGGACCATGCCGTCGATGTCGTAGCAGTGACGGTACGAAAGGTAGTTCATGTGAAGACCCGCGGTCATCACCTGCAGGACCGGCAGACGGATCAGGAGGGCGGTGGAGTTGACCGCGTCGTACACGACGAAACGCTTGACGATGCCCATCGGTCCACCGGCGCGGCGCGCCCCAAACACCCACGACTCCGTGCCGATGAAGTTGAAGGTGGTCGAAGCCTGGGTCGCGATGGCCGCGGAGAGGAGCAGGTGGCCCGTCTGCAGCACATCGAACAGCAGCCAGAGCACAACCTGGTTGACAACCAGGCCGAGCGCGCCCACGGTCGCGAACTGCGACCCCGAGATGAGCTTCTTCGCCGCCACTCCGAGCCTTTGCGGCGTGAGGATCTTTTTCACGCGACGACCTGCGACTCGGCGTAGACCGCGGACAGCCGACCGTGTGAGGCCATCCACGTGATCGCCTCGTCCAGGTGGCGAGACTCGAACGGGCTGCGACTGGTGCGGACGAAAACTGCTACAGCAGAGACCTCGCCCGCGTCGTCCACGCTTGGGACGACAATGGCGCTCGACGTCTCGATGTTGAGGCGAGCTTGCGGGCGCGCCGATTTGCGCTCGACGAAAAGGGCCGGCTGCCGATGACGCGACGCGGTGGCCACCAGCTCGCGCGCCACGACGCCGCCGATGAGGTTGAGCCGTGGATCGGAGAGATTGCCGTGGTCGGTGATCCAGAAACCCTCCTGTGCCCCCAGCCTTCGCGCGAGCGCGTCGATGTCCAGCCTCGGCACGAGGCGGAGCATCCGGGCCAGCCGTCTCCACACCGGAGGCTGGTTGACCGTCAAGGTCAAGAGCAACCCGCACGCCTGTCCCACGGCAGCGGCCAGGAACAGGTGGTGCTTGCCCGGGAGGAGCAGGATCGCGAAAACGGCAAACGAAGTCACCGCCGAGACGCCGGCCGCCGCGTAGAAGAGGCGGTTGCCATCGGGCTCGCCATGGCGCCCGAGCCCACGGAAGGGCGCCAGCTGAAGCAGCGCGAGCGTGCACGCGGCGCTGGCCGCGGTGCCGGTAAGCGACGCAAGCAGGGGGTTGACGCCTGAATGGGCGAGCCCGTACAGGAGGCCCGCGAACACGGTCAATCCCGCGAGAGTGACCATCGCGAACTTCAATGGCCCCGCGCCGCCCGGGACGTAAACAAACAGCGAAGCCAGATGGCCCAGGAACAGGATTCCCTGCCGTGTACTCGCCTTGCTCTCCCCCGCATGACGCGCCCCGAAAACAAACGGCACGTCGGCCACGCGAAGCCGAGGCGCGCAGACCAGGAGCTCGAGCAGGATCTTGAAACCCCGTGGCTTCAGCTCCAGTCCTTGGATGGCGGCGCGGCGACAGCAGAAGAACCCGCTCAGCGGGTCGCTCGTGCGGCGGGCCTCGGGAAAGACGCCCTGCGCCAGCCACGTGCACGATCGACTGACTAGATTGCGGAGCGTGCCGTCGAGGCCGGCTCGACTTCCACCGGGCATGTAGCGAGAAGCGACCGCGAGGTCGGCGCCTGCCGTGATGGTGGCGAGAAGCTGCGGCACGATCGCCGGCGGGTGCTGCAGATCGCCGTCCATGACGCATACGGCCGTCCCGCGCGCCGCATCGATGCCTGCGACGACAGCGCTGGCCAGGCCAGTCTGATCGCGTTGACCTCGCTCGATCACGCGCCAACGCGGATTGCGGACGGCTGCGGCCCGGAGGGCCGGCCTTGTCACATCGTCATTGCTGTCATCAACGACCACCACCTCGTAGTCCACGCCGCACAGGGCGGAGTCGAGCTGGCGCTCGAGCGCTTCCACGTTGCCGGCCTCGTTCCGCGTCGGCACGACGACGGAGATGCGGACCGGCTGAGTCCGACCTGGCCGGCGTGTACGTGACGTGCCACGCAGAGCCGTGACTTGCGCCGCCTCAACTGTCGCTGCCATCAAGCGGTGCTCCTTGTCTCAAACACGCGGGCCAATTGGGATCGTTCTCGACAGCACCGAAAGTCATCGGTGCCGCCGAGCGCGCAGTGCGCAATTTCGTGAATGCGATTGCACAGGTCGCATGGCCGCCCGGTCAATGGGCGCCTGTCCCGACGGCGTTAGATCAAATTGACCCTTCGCTTAATCAGGACTTGATCGACGTCAAGACCTGCCATAACGGTCCTCGAGCCGAACCACGTCATCGAGATCAGGCGTTGACACCTCAAGCACATCGCAGTCTTGTGTCGCGGTCATCCGGTGGCGGCGGCCGGGAAAGATTCGACGCGAATCCCCGGGCCCAAGACGATGATGCCCGAGGGCTCCGGCATCATCTTCCAGATCCAGGACCATCGTCCCGGTCAACATCAGGATCGACTCGTCTTTGCGGTTGTGATACTGAAGTGAAAGCGCTTCGCCGCGGTTGATGTGCAGCACCTTGCCGAGGTACTTGTCCGTGATCGCCCAGCGCAGCTCGTAACCCCACGGCTTCTCGACTCGGACCTCTTGCACCGTAATCAAAATCGATCCTCTCCTTGAGTGTGATCAGGCGTATTCGGCGAACTCGCCGAGTCGAAGATGCTCGACCAGGCCCTTGACCTCTTGAGCTCGGGACTTCAGACAGATGAGCAGGGCGTTGCCCGATTCCACAACCACAAGGTCTTTGACGCCAATCGCGGCCACGAATTTCCCCGGCACATCGAACAGGCTCGACTCCGAGTCGATCAGGACGTGGGCGCCGGCCGCCACGTTGCCGGCCACGTCCTTCGGCAAGATCGAGTGCAGCTCGGACCAGGATCCAACGTCGATCCAGTGAAATCGGGCGGGGATCAACAGCAGGCGGTCTGTCTTCTCCATGACGGCGTAGTCGATGGCGTCTTTTGGAAGACCTTCGTACAGCGCGGCCACGCTTGCCTCGTCGCCGGCCAAGCGTGCGGTCGCGACCCGCCGAAGAATGTCGTGGTGGATCGGCGCGTGCTGGTGCAGCTCCTCCAGCAGCGTTTCCACACGCCAGCCGAAGATCGCGAGATTCCAGTAGTACCCGCCGCTACCTACGAACCGTGAAGCCCTCTCGAAAGCAGGCTTCTCGATGAACTCCACAACCTTGAGGCCCGTCGTCCTGCCGAACCGAGCTTGACCGTCGGTACGTATGTACCCGAAACCGGTCGCCGGATAGTACGGCGTGAGGCCGACGGTAACCAGCTGAGACGACTGCGACGCGAGCTTGACCACGCGCCGGATCGTCTGCCCAAATCGCCGGCCGTCACCCACTATGTGGTCGGCGGGGATGGAGAGCATGACCGCGCCGGCATCGCGCTGGGCGAGCGTGAACGCCGCAAGCCCGAGCGCGCTCGCAGTTCCGCGCGCGACCGGCTCGATGATGATGTGATCCGGCGTCAGCTCGGGCAGCACCTGGCAAATGCTGTCCACCTGACTCAGTTCGGTGACGACATGAACTTCGTCGACCAGTGACCTGACGCGCTCGTATGTTTGCCGAAGCAGGGGAGCGCTGCCTTTCTGCAACGCAAGCAGGTGCTTGGGCTGTCCCAGACGCGATCGAGGCCAGAGCCGTGTGCCGGCTCCGCCGGCAAGGATCGTCGCGTGGACCGCCATGGCTGGTCATGGTCGGATCTCGCGGAGGGCGCGTCCATGAGAGATCTAGGTATCGATGTGGGCGTTCGTCCCGCAAGGCCGATCGACCGGAACGTCCTGGGCTCGGCCCCCTATCCGGCGCTCAGCCGGACTCGTGCTCGAACTGGCGGCGAATGGTCTCTATGGAAGCGAGCACGTCCGTCAGCTGGCCGGCCACGGTTTGGGCGAGGCGTCGATCCGTAGCTTCGAGAGCTTCGAGATATCCGATCAGTCGGCCAGCGGATAACGAGGCCGCGCATAGTCGGCGGGCGTCGATGGATCGGAAAGGCGCTCCCGTGCTGAGCTCGTTAAGGCTGGCCTTGAGCGAATTAGCCGCGAGATGAAGTCCCGGCAGCGCGCGATATCCGGCCGATCGACCCGAGGGACGGGCCACCGCTGCGCTATCTCGAAGCACAGAATGCGCCGACCCGGAGCTGCGCTTTCCTGCCAACGCGAAAAGCCTCAGTTGCCGCATGCGGCGGCAGCATCGAGACCACGCCGCGACATATGGATCGCCGTCCGCTTCCATTCTCTTCCCCCGCATGTCGATTAACGCGCACGGGAACGTTCTACCGCCGAGGCGCAAGCCCAGGCAATGGGCCTGGTGCGCAACGCATGGGTCAGGTCGTCAGGCGGTCTCCGCCTGTGCGACCGGGAATGGCAGCGGCGCGGGGACGGGCTCCGGCCGAGGAATCTCGACGGTCGTTTGCGTGCCCTTGCCGAGCTCGCTGCTGATTCTTAGCGTTCCACCCAGAAGCTTCGCGCGCTCATGCATCCCGCGGATTCCCAGTCCAGGACTGGCCAAGCCGCCAATCATTCCCCTGCCGTCGTCACGCACGCTGGCCGTCAGAGCGTGTTCCTTGACGGTCAACTCGATCCAGATCGTCGTCGGCGCTCCATGGATGGCTGAGTTGTGGGCCGCCTCCTCCAGGATCCTGATCAAGTCCACGACCGCGGCCGGGTGAAGGTCGTTGGGCCAGTCCTGGGCGATCGAGACGCTGACCACCGCACCACACGAGGTCGCCAGGCGCGTGGCCAAACCCTGCAACGACGGCCGCAGGTCTTCGGCGGTCGCGGTGTCCTTCCGAATGTCGTGAAGAATGCCGCGCACGTTCGCCAGCACGCCACGGATGCTTGTCTGCATGCGATCGAGCTCGCGGAGCACGCCTTCACGGCCGACCTGGTCTGCCTTGAAGATCTCCATCTCCAGGAGAAGGAGGTTCAGGGTCTGACTGATGTGGTCGTGGAGCTCCCTGGAAAGGTCAATGTCACCCCGCGCTCGCGATCGAATCGGACGGCGACGCTGCCGGATTGTGTTGACGGTTTCTCCCTGTTCTGCCGGAACGATCATCCGAATGCTCCCTGTTGTGGCGGTGGGGTAGGCTTGGAAATTCCCTAACAGTCAGACGTCGCCCCTTTCCAAACCTTAACCCGATACGAGTGGGAACAATACAAATGACTTTGATAATCCAAGTCAATGGTCAGTTCTAGCCAATTTTTGCAAATTCTCTGCCGGGAGCCGCGCGCCGGCGGATGACGAGGCGCTCCACCATCTCGTCAGCGCACGACGGGCAGAGCATCGTGCCCACGAGGGACTGCCCGCAGTAGCAGGTGTAGTGCCTACCCGCCAGGAATCCCAGCGTATCCGCGGCATCAGGCCTCCGGGGCCGCGCGAGCGCGCGCTCGGGTTGCAACTCGAGCGATGTGACCATTCTGACGGCTAAGTTCTAGGACTCGTCACCGGCCCAAGCAATGGGACTTCCCGCACCCCTCCAAACGTGCCCGCGCGGCGAGTCCATGTACGCGTCATCCAGGCAACCGAAGCAGCTTGCGATCGTGCCGGGTGGGCTCACCGGAGACGAGCTGCTGAACGAGCCCGGGCCCGCGGACATCTTCTTCAAGTTCCTCGACACGAACAGCAAGAGACGCCGATGTTGACCTGACGCCCTAGACCTTCGCTCAGCCACGCTCATCTCCCTCATGCGAAAGGGAGTGTCAAGAATCAGCCGAAGTAGGTGTATTTTGGCCGCCTTCTTCGGCGGGCCTGCTTCGGCAGTTTCGTGGGAGGCCGGTCACAGGCCTCGCCACAGCGACCGGATCACGACGTGGTGATACGCCTTGAAGTAATCCGCCATCTCCTGGGCGCAGTCACGACACAGGGACCGAACCGACTACAGACCGACCGCAGGCACGTGTAGCGCATGCCGGCGAGAAATCCCAGCGGGTCGACCGCGATCTCGCTGGCGACGCTGTCGCCCGTGTGGAAGTGCTCTTCGATGTGGGGAGCGATCGCGCGCAACATCCGACGCTCCTGGAATCGGCGTCTGGCGGCATGCCGGCAATGGGATTAGCGCCTGCGCGTGTGGGCCGGTTGTCCCGGCTCTGTCGAGCCTGGACGTGGAGAGTTCCGGACCCGTAGGCGAACTCGTGCGAGCGATCCATCGGACGGAGGACAAACGCCCATGCCTTGCCTCGATGAACCATTGAACACTCGGTCGGCGCAGCCAGACCATTTCGCCGTCGTGACCTTCCGGCAAAACCCTCCGTCTGGCTTGCTCCGGCGCGCCCGTCGGCTCCTGCAGTCTCTCGCGATCGTTTTTGGTGTCCTGATCGCGATACCGGTGACGGCGTTGGCAAAGCCTCCGCCCGACACGATCATCGACAGTGGCCCGGCGGCGCTGACCAACAAGACGTCGGCTTCATTCACCTTCCACTCAACGGACAAGAGCGCAACCTTTACGTGCCAGATCGACGGCGGCTCCTACCTCGCGTGCACTAGCCCAGGCTCATATTCCGCGCTAGGCGCCGGAGCGCACAACTTCGCCGTCGACGCGACGGCCGGCGGTGTTGTGGATCCTTCCCCGGCGACGGCCACATGGACCATCGACCTCACCGTGCCGACCGCTCCAACGAATCTGACGGCCACGAGTCCGAGCTCGACCTCGGTCGTGCTGAGCTGGACTGCGGGCACCGACAACATAGGCGTCACCAACAACCTTGTCTTGCGCGACGGCGGACCGCTCGCCACCCTCGGCGCTGTCACTACCTACACGGATGCAACCGTGGCCGCGGACAGCACCCATACCTACAACGTGGAAGCGGGGGATGGCGCCGGCAACCTGTCGCCGCCCAGCAACGACGCAAGTGTGACGACCGCGCCGCCCCCCCCCGCGCCCGACACCGTCATCGACAGCGGACCAGCGACGCTCACCAACAGCACCGCGGCGATATTCACCTTCCACTCAACCGCCACGGGCGCGACGTTCACGTGCAAGCTCGACGGCGGCCGGGCGGGCTCATGCGCGAGCCCCAAGACCTACAGCGGGCTCGCTGCCGGGCCGCATTCGTTCTCGGTTTTCGCGACCGCGAACGGGCTGACCGATCCGACGCCGGCCGTGGCCAACTGGAGCATCGACGTGACGCCGCCCAGCACGCCCACCGGCCTTGTCGCCTCGGCGTCAGCGACGTCGGTCACCCTGAGCTGGAATGCGAGCACCGACGATGTCGGCGTGACCGGGTATGACATATTCCGAGGCGGGTCGCTGCTGGCTGCGGTCGGCGCGGCCACCGTGTACGCCGACAGTACGGTCACAGCGGGTGTCACGTATTCGTATGCCGTCGACGCACGCGACGGCGCCGGCAACGTTTCTCTGCAGTCCTCACCTGTGTCGGCGAGACCGATGGCCTCCTACAGCGCGCACCTGACCCGTGCGCCGTACCTGACCGACCTCGTCGACCTTCACGCGGCGGTCAACTTCGCCACCGACCAGTCGGCCACGACCGCGAGCTTGGTGTATGGCACCGTGGGCACTGGAGGCAGCTGCTCACCATCGACTGTCGTTTCCGCGAGCCGAATCACCATCTCCGTCGGGACAGTTTTCGAATATCAGTGGAAGGGCGATATCACACTTCCCGCCACCGGCACGTACTGCTATCGCGTTTATCTCGGCAGCACCGATCTACTGGGCGCCAATGCGTCGCCCGCGTTCACGACCCAGGTGCAGGTCGGGTCGACCGAGTCCTACTCATTTGTCGTCTTCGGCGACTGGGGGGAGGTCGACGCCAGCGGCCAGAACGCAGGGCAGGCGAACTTGAGCCAGGCGCCTCCATCCCACTATTCGCGGCAGTGGGCAACCACGGCGTAAGCGGCGTCAAGCACACCGATATCACGACATGGACCGAGGCCACGGCGGTCTCGTCTTCCGGTGGTCGCTACCAGAACGATGTTTACTGCTGCATCAACGGGACGTTCTCATCGAACTACGGCAGCGAGTGGTATGCGTTCTCGGCCGGCAACGTGCGCTTCTACGTCCTCGACTCCGCCTGGGGCGACACGAACGGGGGCACCGCGTCGCCGTACGCGAATGACGCCTTGGCCCACTTCGCGCCGGGGACGCCTCAATACATCTGGCTCCTCAACGACCTCGCCACGCACTCCACGCAGCTGAAGTTCGCCTTCTCTCACTACCCGTTCTACTCCGACAACCCGACCCAGCCGTCGGACACATACCTCGACGGCCCGGCGAACCTCGAAGGCCTGCTCGGCCAGCACGGCGTGCAACTCGTCTTCAACGGTCACGCCCACATCTACGAGCGCAACCGGGCAAGTGGGGGCGGGATGCCTATCACCTACGTCACGGGCGGCGGCGGTGCGACCCTCGAGCCGATGGGGACCTGCAGCACCTTCGATGCGTACGCCATTGGCTGGTCGCCGACCAACCTCAAGGGCAGCGCGTGCGGTTCGGCGCCAGCGCCGGCTTCCGACACCCAGGTCTTCCACTTCCTCAAGGTAACTGTGAACGGGACCTCGGTTACGGTGACGCCGACCGACTCGTCCGGGCACACCTTTGACGTGCAGACCTATACCTTCAAGGTCCCCACCGACACCTACATCGATACCGGGGCGCCGCCGGGCACGACGAGCACGTCGGCGACCTTCACCTTCCACGCCAGCGGGACGCCGGCGACGTTTATGTGCCAGCTCGACGCCAACGCCAAGACGCCGTGCACCAGCCCAATCACATACTCAGGCCTGACCCAAGCCGCCCACACGTTCACGGTAGCGGCGACCGTCAACAAGTCCGCCGATCCGACCCCAGCGACAACATCGTGGACGGTGGACACGACGCCCCCGACGACACCCGCTAACCTCGCGGTCACGGCGACGAGTCCCTTCAATGTGGCGCTGACCTGGTCCGCCGCGTCAGACAACCTCGCGGTCACTGGCTACGACCTCTACCGCGACGGGGCGCTCTACCAGTCCCTCGGCGCGGTGACGAGTTACACCGACGCGGTGCTTGGGTCATCGATGCACCAGTACGCAGTCCGGGCGCGCGACATTGCAGGCAATGTCTCAGCGCTGACACCGGTAGCTTCAGTGACGACTGCGCCACCGCCATCACCAGCGTTTTCAGACGGCTTCGAGTCTGGCAATTTCAGCGCCTGGAACTCGAGCGCCGGGTTGGTGATCGAGTCGGCCAACGCGAACAGCGGGACGAATGCAGCGGAAGGGAACACTACAGTCGGCAACACCTTCGCCAAGAAGACTTTGCCGTCCACATATACAGATGCATATGCACGTGTGGCATTTGACATTGCGGCTCAGCCGAGCCAGGTCAACCTCATTCGATTCCGCGACGCGAGCGGCAATTCCATCGGATACGTCTACGTCGACACCACCGGACTCCTTGGCTTCCACAACGACACGACTGGACTGAACACCCTGAGCGGCGTCTCGCCGTCACCCGGCTGGCACGCGCTGGAGCTTCATATCAAGTCGGACGCCACGGCAGGCGTGGTCGAGATCTGGCTCGACAACACCTACGTCGCGGACATCTCGGGGACGGGGCTGAACACCGGCAGTTCGCCTGTGGCGTCGATGCAGATCGGCGAGGTGCAGTCAGGGCGAACGTATGACGTCCTCTTCGACGACGCGGCCTTCGCCACAGCCCGACTGGGTCCTGTCGCCGACTACACCCCGCCCACGGTGCCAACAGGCTTGGCCGTGACGGCGGCAGGACCCTTCGAAGCCGACCTGACGTGGAACCCCTCGACGGACGACGTCGGAGTGGCCGGATACCACGTGTTCCGGGATGGGACCCTGATCGCGTCGCTCGGACCTGTTGTGACATACGCGGACACTGCGACGACAGCCGGGTCGACTCATTCGTACGCCGTGCGGGCGCGCGACGCATCAGGCAACGCTTCAGCGCAGAGCGCAGGGGTCTCGGTCACGCAGCCCGCAGCCGTTCCCCCGCTCTTCGCCGACGGCTTCGAGACGGGGGATTTGTCGGGTTGGACCAGCAACTCCAACCTGGGGCTCGAGTCAAGCGACGTCCACTCTGGGGGCTTCGCCGCCGAGGGCAGCACCACGACCGGCTCGACTTTCGCCAGGAAGACCTTGCCCTCGAACTACATGGACGCGTACGCCCGGGTCGCTTTCGAGGCCAAGAGCCAGGCTTCTCAGGTGACCCTGCTCCGGCTGCGCGACACGCCCACCGGCAACGGCGGATACCTATACATGACGCCACAAGGAAAGCTCGGGTTCCGGAGCGATGCGCTGCTCAGCGGCACGACCAGCGCTGCCGCCCCTGGGCCGGGCTGGCACGTACTCGAGCTGCACCTAAACATCACCACGGGTGTTGTCGAGGTGTGGCTGGACGGCGTGGCGGTGCCGGACCTGACCTTCAGCAGCACCAATCTCGGGACTGCTGCCATGGGCGTGCTCCAGGTGGGTGATACCGCGACCAGCGGCACCTGGGACGTGATCCTCGACGATGCCGCCTTCGGCACCAGCCGGCTCGGGCCCGGCGGCGATACCGCTCCACCGAGCGTACCCGCCAACCTGTCCGCCACGGCCAACTCGGCCTTCTCGGCCCAACTGACCTGGGGCGCAGCCAACGACAACGGAGGGGTGAGCGGCTACGACCTGTTACGCGACGGCTCGCTGCTGGTCCAGCTCAGCTCGCCTGGCTACACCGACAATTCGGTGCTGGCGGAGAGCACACACACGTACGCGGTCCGGGCGCGCGACGCCTCAGGTAACGTTTCTGCGCTCAGCCTTCCGGTCTCGGTGACCACGCCAGCGGCGGCGACACCGATATTTGCGGACGGCTTTGAGACTGCCGACCTATCAGCATGGACCACCACCGCCGGCCTTGCCGTGCAATCGAACAACTTCCATTCGGGCGGTTTCGCAGCCGAGGGATCAACGACGAACACTTCGGCATACGCCAAGGAGACTCTGCCCTCGACCTACCTCGACGCCTACGCGAGGATCGCCTTCAAAGTTAACGGCCCCAACTCCCAGGTGACGCTGCTGCGGCTCCGCGATACGTCGGGGGGCTCAAACGGAGGATTCATCGCTCTAACCAGCGGTGGAAAGCTCCAGTTCAAGGACGCGGCCGGCACCTCGACCACAAGTGCAGTAACCCCCTCGCAGGGGGCCTGGCATGTGCTCGAGCTCCACCTCTCCATCAGCAATGGTGTTGTCGAAGTGTGGCTCGATGGTGCGGCCGTCCCGGACCTGACCTTGAGCGGGGCGAACCTTGGCACCGCACCTATGGGCACGCTGCAGATCGGCGACACGTCGAATGGCACCTGGGACGTCGTCTTTGACGACGCCGCCTTCGGCACCAGCCGGCTCGGCCCCGGTGGCGACACCACGCCGCCCAGCGCGCCGGGCAATCTCAACGGCACCGCGACGTCATCCTTCTCGGTCCAGCTCACCTGGGACGCGTCCACGGACAACACTGTGGTCGCCAGCTACGACGTGATTCGCGATAGCGCGGTCCTCGCCCACGTCAGCTCGCCGGGTTACACCGACAACACGGTGCATGCCGATGAGATCCACACTTACACGGTTCGAGCGCGCGATGCTTGGGGCAACGTCTCTGCTCTCAGCACATCCGCCGCTGTCATGACCCCGGTGCCTGACGACTTCTCGATCAGCGCCAGTCCGAGCAGCGTGACTGTGGTTCAAGGCCAGAGCGTGACCTCGACCGTGAGCACCACCGTGACCAGCGGGAACGCGCAGACGATGACGCTGAGCGCCAGCGGGCTGCCCGCGGGGGCGACGGCGTCCTCCAACCCCAGCACGGCACGGTCACGGCGGGGGGCAGCTCGACGCTGACGATCGGGACCACGTCTTCGACCCCAGCGGGCAGCTACACCGTGACCGTGACGGGCACCGGCGCCTCGGCCACGCACAGCACTTCGGTCTCACTCACCGTGACCGTGCCTGACGACTTCTCGATCAGCGCCAGTCCCAGCAGCGTGACTGTGGTTCAAGGCCAGAGCGTGACCTCGACCGTGAGCACCACCGTGACCAGCGGGAACGCGCAGACGATGACGCTGAGCGCCAGCGGGCTGCCCGCGGGGGCGACGGCGTCCTCCAACCCCAGCACGG
>WNGO01008739.1_pt1 | contig 12477 bp, 12 predicted proteins | sample 5400511 | NCBI WGS metagenome assembly WNGO01 (sample SAMN13153380, study PRJNA577476) | soil metagenome | isolation source: 20 cm soil or saprolite under Garry oak tree replicate 2 | place: USA:California | collected 2016-06-15
GGTGCAGGTGCTGCCAATCAGCGCCGCTGCTCTGCCGCACCACGAGCGCGCTCGTGAGGGCGGCAAAGGACATCGAAATGGTCCCGATGGCGATCCATACACCGGTCTCGGGGACGCGCCGCTCCGGCCCGCCATCGGCTGTCGCGACGGAGCCGCCAGGCAGTGTCGGCGGGGGCGGCAGCATGCCGATGCTCATTGCGGCTCGGCCTGCATGACGTAGTCTCGTGGCCCGGTGCCGCCGAATTCGTTCGGGCCGTGGGTGACCACGGGTGGGCGGCCGCCGAAGTTATCGGGGGGCGGTGGCGAGGACGTGGACCACTCGAGCGTGGTGGCTTCCCACGGGTTGGCTGGCGCCACGGGCCCGCGGAGGCGACTGCGGATCAGATTGAAAAGAAAAATGAGCTGGACCGCACCCGTGAACAACGCGGCGATCGTGATGAACCGGTGCAACGGAATGAGCGGCTGGAGATAATCGTCGGTGAATGCCGAATAACGGCGGACGTTGCCGGCCAGTCCCAGGTAGTGCATCGGCATGAACACGCAATACACGCCGATGAAGGTCAGCCAGAAGTGCCACTTGCCGAGCGTCTCGTTCATCATGCGGCCGAACACGCGAAGATGCCGAACATCGCCGCCACGCCCATCACAAAATGGAAATGCGCCACGACGAAGTAGGTGCCGTGCAGGTAGATGTCCGTCGAGGGCTGGGCGAGGAAGAACCCGCTGATCCCGCCGCTCACGAAGACCGACACAAACCCCAGCGCGAACAGTGCCGCCGCCGTGAAGCGGAGGCGCGCGCCGTACAGCGTGCCGATCCAGAGCAGGCAGATGATCGTCGCCGGAATCGTGATGACGAGCGTCGGCACGGAAAACAGCGTTGCCGAGACCGGGTTCATCCCGCTCAGGAACATATGATGACCCCAGACGGTGTAGCTGAGGAACGCGATCGCGATCAGGCAGACGATCAGCACGCGCGGGCCGAGCAGCGGCTTGCGCGCGAATACCGGCAGGATCTGCGAGACGATTCCAAATCCCGGCAGAATGGCGATGTAGACCTCGGGATGACCGAAAAACCAGAACAGGTGTTGCCAGAGCAGCGGTGAGCCGCCCGCATGCGGCTGCAGGCGATCGCTGATCACGAGTCCCGCCGGAATGAAGAAGCTGGTGCCGGCCACGCGGTCGAGGATCAGGAGGATGCACGCCGGCATCAGGACCGCGAACGCGATGAGCCCGATGACGGAGGTGATGAACCACGCCCACGTCGCGAAGGGCAGGCGCGCGAGCGACATGCCTCGGGTCCGCAGGTCGAGCGTCGTGGCGATGAAGTTGAGCGAGCCGAGCAGCTGCGCGACGCAGAATATCCCGATCGACACGGCCCACAGCGTCTGCCCCACGCCTTGCCCCGGGCCGGCGTCTTTGCCGACTGCGCTCAACGGTGCATACGCCGTCCACCCGGACAACGGCGGCCCATCGCCGACGAAGAACGCAGAGATCAGGACGAGAAACGCCACCAGCGTCACCCAGAACGACATCATGTTGATGCGTGGAAATGCCATGTCCTCGGCGCCCACGTGGAGCGGCAGGAAGAAATTGCCGAAGCCCGCGAACGGCGCCGTCGTCAGCACGAAGAACACCATGATCGTGCCGTGCATCGTCATCAGCGCGAGGTAGTACTCGGGCGTGATCACGCCCCCGGCGGCCCCGGTGGGCGCGAGCTTCCCCAGCCCCGGTACGGGCGTCTCCGGCCAACCGAGATGGAAACGCATGATCCAGGACAGCACCATGCCCGTCACCACCGCAACGAGCGCCAGGTCGAGGTACTGCCGGCCGATCACCTTGTGATCGACGCTGAAGACGTAGCGTCGCAGGAAGCTTTGAGGCCCCGCGTGGGTTGTCATGACGCCGTGCGTCATTGCGCCGCCGCCTTGTCTTTGAGCCACTGATCGAAATCGGGCCCCGTCTTCACTTCGACAAATGCCCGCATGTTGTAGTGGCCCAGACCGCACAATTGCGTGCACACGAGCTCATACTTGCCCGGTTTCGTCGCGGTGAAGTGCAGTGGAATCACCAGGCCGGGCACGATGTCCTGCTGGATGCGTAGCTCGGGCACGTAGAACGAGTGGTTCACGTCCTTCGCGTGCATCCGCAACTCCACCGGCTGGTTGGCGGGGATCACCAGGCTCCCCACCACGATGTCGTCCCGTGCCGTGGTATCGTTGGCGGGATCCAGGCCGAAGAAATTCTCCGTCGCATCGTTCATCAGCTCGGGGTGCATCCCCCCGAACTTGCCGTCGGTGCCCGCATACCGGAAATAGAAGGCGAACTGCTCGGCTTGCACTTCGATCTGCAGGGCCCCGGGCGCGGGCGGCGTCTGGTACACATCCGCCCACACCTTCGACCCCACGAACGTCAGCACCAGGATCTCGGCGCCCACCAGCACCGTGGCGAGCACCACCATGGGCGTGGGGCCGCCGGGAAACGACTTGATGGGCTCCGTCGTCCCGCGCGCACTGAATCGCCAGACAAAGAACGCGAGCGCGAGCTGCGCACCGACGAACAGCACGCCGGCCACGATCATCGTCTCGTTGAGTTGACGATCGATGCGGCTTCCGTGGGTGGAGATGTCCGGGGGCACCCACCAGATGTGGAGGGCGAAGATCGCGGCCGACGCGAGCGCGATCAGCGTCACGACGACCGCAAACAGCTTTCCCATCGATTAGTAGGGCCGGGCGGTCAGGACGAAGTTGGCGGTCTTCGTCTCGCTGCCGGCGACTGTCACCTCCTGGCTTTGTGTGCCGAAGCGCTCGTGCCACGCCGTCACGGTGTACGTGCCGGGCGGCAACCCTGCGATGCTGAAGTTGCCGCTCGAATCGGTGACGGTGGAATGCGGCGTCGCCAGCACCACAAAGTAGCCGTGCATCCACGGATGCACATTGCATTTCACCGCGATGAATTCGGGCTGATCCCACGTCGTGCGGATCGGTGGCGCCCCTTTGGGCTGCGACTTGTTCCACTCGGGATTGACCCGCGCAAGCGGATGAATGTTGTGCGAGTGGGGGTCATCGTTGAAGATCGCGAGCGGCTGGTGCACCTGCATTGCCACGACGTGGGGAATGTACAGACAGCCCTTTTGATCGTAATGCACCGTGTCGGTCGCGGCCGGCGCGCCCTGGTCTCCGGCGGAGATGTACACGACGACATAGCGAACGCTGTTTCCCGGGCCCGTGACCGCGTCCTGGGTCGTGACGGGCGTCGGATGCGCGGCAACGCAGGCCGGCTCCTTGGCCATATCGATCGGCCGCAGTTTGGGCAGCGTGCCCGTGTACGTGACCTTCCCGCTGATCGTGCCCGCAGGCGCCGGCCGGAGGGAGGGGCCGGCGGCCGCGCTACCAATCGACAGCACCACGAATCCCGCGACGAAACGCGCGATCATTGCCCTCCTCCTCCAGGACCAATCGGCTTGAGCTCGCCGCCGTGCGTGGTAAACCACGACCGCCAGATCGCCGCCTCCGGCGTCTTCAGCAGTTGCAGGGTCCGGAGGAAATGCACGAGATCCCAGGCCTCGGCCGGCTTCAGCTGGTCGGCGAACGAGGGCATCGGCGAGCCGTCGAGTCCCGTCATGAAGATGCGATACATGTCCTGGTTGGTCGTTCCGCACATGAAGCGGGAGCCGGTCTCGAAGTTGTAGGGACGGATCGGATCGTCCTTGTTGTCCGTCAACGTCTTTGCAGAGGGCCCGTCGCCGTGACCGGCCGGACCGTGGCACTTCCAGCATTCCATGCGCTGGTACAGCTCGCGCCCGTGCAGAATGCTCTGAATCGTCGGCGCGGGCTCCGGGGGGATCGTGATCGGCGTCCCGGGCTTCGCGGTCCGCCAACGGGACGCGAACGTCTTGATGTAGGACACTACGTCGACGCGGTTCTGCGCCGTGAGCGCCACCCACGGCGGCATGTTTGTGGTCACGAATCCACGCGTCACCGAGTTAAAGAGGTCCTGATCCGTCGGCAGCGAGCCCGACGGCGTCGAGCGACATTTGAACGTCCCGGTCGTGAAATCCCGCGGCTTGGGATCGATCCACTGGGCGTTTTCGCCTTGTGCATCGCCCTCATCGCCGTGGCAGCCGGCGCAGTAGCGGGTGTACAGCGGTTTCCCGGCCGCGGCACGTCCGGTAAGACTTCCGACGTGCGTCTCTTGAGCCAGTGTGGGCGACACGCTCCCGAGGAGGAGTACGGCGCCACAGGCCGAGACGAGCGACAGCCAGCGCGTTTGCGGTCTCATTTGTGGCTCCTTTCAGAAAGCGAAGTCGAAGGCCAACAGCAGGCTGCGGCTCCATACGACCGTCGCGGACGACACCGGGGGGGCGCCAGAGCCGTCTCCGCTCAAGGGCACCGTCCCGATCGTCTTCGTCATCGAGAATTCGGCGTGCAACGCCATGCCGTCGCGGCTGAACATGAATGGATACGCGCGGACGCCGAGCGCGAAAGCGTCGGCGTTGCCCTGCGTCTTGGGGGTCGCGGGAGCACCCTGCTTGGACATCCGCACCAACTCGTACCGTCCCTGAACCAGCAGCCGGGGCGTCGCGACGTAATGCGCTTCGAGCAAGGCGGTGTTCCACGCCGGCTTCTGGGTAAAACCACTCCCCAACGCGGCGTCGTCGGACGCATGTGAGACCAACGGGATGATCTCCAGGTTGCCGACCCACAACTGTGCGGTTGCCCCGAACCGAACGAAAGACTTGTTGGCCGAGCCGGTGCCCGGAATCGGCACACCGGCGCTACTGTCGAAGACGGTCGGACGGTGTCCCAGATAGCCGAACACGCCGACGCGCTGCGGGCCCAGGCCGCTGCCGAGCGCGAAGGCGCGACTCGCCGTGAACATGGCGTCCACGCTCTTGCCACCCGGCACCCCCGGCGTGCCATCGTCGCCGGTCAACAGCGCGACGCTGTAGCGCGTGTAGCTGTTGATCGAGTGGCCTGAGAATTCGGCGCCGATCTGGTTGTCGCCAAACCCAAAGTTGTTTGTGCTGTTGACCGGCAGATAATGATACGCGTAGAGGAACCCGCCATTGGCCGACAGCCAGGTGATCCGCTTTTCGGAGAGCAGGTTGTCGAGCTCGAACTTGCCCACCTTCAGATTGGCCCACGGCGAATTGCCGAGGTTGTCGAAGCGCACGAACGCGGCCTCGAGTCCCGTCGTGCCATCCGCGTCCAGGGTCGGCACGAGACCGAAGGTGATGTCCTTGTACAGCGTGCCGAGCAGCAGAAAGTCGACGCCGGAGAGATCGAAGCCGGCTTGCGTGATCGTCTTCCCACCCGGCGCCGCGTCAGTCACCTGGTTCGTCGTGTTTTCGACTCGGTACTGCGGGGTGGTGCGCATCGCGATCGGCCAGTAGGCGTTGTTTTGCCAGATCGGCGAGTCGCGGTCGTTGCCGAGCTGGTACCCGTTGTCCTTGAACCGCTGGCCAAACGCGCTCAGCTCGGGCCACACGGTGTGGCAGGCGGAGCATCGCAGTCCATACTTGCGCGCGAAGGCAGGGATTCGGCTGGTGAGGGCGGCGTAGGCCGCGGTGTAGGACCTCGCAGGCATGCTGCCGCGGCTGGGCGTCATGGCTGCGCAAACGAGAGTCGCCAGCGGTGCAGCGGCCTTCAGGAACCGCTTGACCATGTGAGACCTCCCCTTGGTTGGAGAGACAAGCCTCCGCGCACATCTACCGCGCCGCGCGTGGGTTGTCAAATAGGTAATCCCCTACTCCTCGGAGCGGCGTGGATGTTTCTCGCGCCTGCGATACGCCTTTTTGGAACGGTGGACTTTGTGCGAGGGGGTCTTCAAGCGCTCTTTGACCGGCGCCTTCGGGTTCGGCACGCGTATCACGACCTTTTCTTTCTCGCGCTTGCGGCTCAATTGCCGACGCGCTCTCGGATCTGCTTGGCGTGGTGACGCGCGTGGATGACGTGGAAGCGCATCCACTCCTCGACTGTCAAGTCGCCCATGCGCGGATGCTTCACGAACAGGTTGTGGCGTCGCTCCGGCAACAGCGCGCGGTCGACCTGATCCCACGCCTCGACCCCGGCGAGGAAGTGCCCTTCCGCTGTCGCACGATCGATGCTCGCTGGTGTCGACGATCTGCGCAGGCGTCCACTTCCCCGGGGGGCCATGCTCCCATTCGCTGTCCGCACGCCCCCGGAGGGGACCGAGCACGAGGTCAGGCAGCTCACCGATCGGCGTCATACTCGTCATCGCGTGAGGGGCCGCGGACCACTAGTTTCTACCCGACCCGACATGCGGGGAATTTGCGAGTGAACCTGCTGCGCCGCCACCCGGTTGCGATCGCGCTGGTGGTCCTGCTTCTCGCGACCGCGATTCACCCGCTGTCTCCGCTCATCGACGCGGTCACCGGCTCGACGCCGGGCGACGTAGACCTCGAGCGCCCGGTCACGTACGTCCTCTTTGCCCCGCTCTCCAACACTCTCGACGCCCTCACATTCCTCAGCCAGCCCCGCGCGGAGTGGGCGCTCGCCGTCTGGATCCTGGCGCTGGCCGCATGGGGCGCACTGCGTCGCTCCGAGACGCCGCTCACGTGGCGCCGCCGCAGCACGCGCGCGCTGGTCGGCCCTGGCGTCCTGGTGCTGCTCGCCGTCGCTGCTGTGCTGCTGCCGCGTCCTGTCCCGCGCCTCACGACCGAAGGGACCGTCGGGGGCACCGTGATCGACTATCACGCGCATACCAATGCCTCGCACGACGGCCGGCCCGGGTGGACGCTCGCGAAGCTCGCCGCGTGGCACGAGCGGCAGGGGTTCGAAGCGTCCTACGTGACGGATCACAACGTCGTGTACGACGGCTCGCTTCCGGTCCCGGAGGGCACGTCCATCAACTTGTTGCCGGGCGTCGAATGGAGCGTCTATGGCCAACACGTGGTGGCGATCGGGCCGGTCGAGCCGCTGCCGCGCGACAGCTTTCAGGGGAGCACCGCGCGGATGATCCGGATCTTCGCCGCGATCGAGCGCCAGGGTGGACTCAGTATCGCATCGCTCCCCGAGTACTGGCGCTATCATTGGGACGATCTCGGCGCGTTCGTCGTCGGCGGTGTGGACGGGTTCGAGATCGTGAACTGCGCGCCGAAGGCGCTCGGGTTCCCGTCGAATCTGCGCCGCCAGGTGCTCACGCTCGCGGGCAGCCATGACTTGATGGTCGTTGGCGCGAGCGACAATCACGGCTGGGGTAAGGTCACCTGCGTCTGGAACGTTTCGCTGCCGGGCGCTCAGGGGTTCCACACCAACCGCGTCTTTGCGCGGCCGCTCGCGCTGGTGCAGGGCGATTGGCAGCCGTGGACCGCGGCCGTGACCCAGCCGTGGTTCCTGCTGCGGTCTTTGAGCTGGAGTGAGCGGGCCAGCTGGCTGACGTGGGTCGTCATCATCCTGCTGTATCGGGCGATGCCCCGACGTGAGGGTCAGGGGGCGGGCCTCGGGATCCTGGCGCGGTCACTGGGGCGGCGCAGCAGAAAGAGCGTTCCTAACGAAACCCCGACGTGACACGGCACAGCCAATCAGCGAAGTTCCTTCCCTTCTATCTTTTGGAGACGGTCCCATGCAGGCAGTAGCTCGGTTCGTAGTTCTCGGTGCATGCGTCGCACTCACGACTCAGGCGCGCGCGCAAAGTGCCCTGCCGCTAAAGCGCGCGCCGGCGCGCACTCAAACGGCGATCACGCCGCCGGACCTCATGACTCGTCTGTATCTCTACTCGGACGATTCCATGATGGGCCGGTTGGCCGGCAGCGAATACAATCTGAAAGCCACCGCGTACATCGCGTCGGAAGTGAAGCGCTTCGGGCTCCAGCCCGCAGGCGACTCCGGCGGTTATTTCCAGAATGTGCCGCTCGTCAAACGCGGCCTCGAAGCCGGCTCCGTTTTCTCCGTCGAGGGCACGACATTCAAACCCTGGGAAGAGTTCGTGCCGCGCGATCCCGGCCGGACGACGCGCGCGTTCGATGGCGCCCAAGCCGTCTATGGCGGGGTTTGGCCCGACAGCGGGATGATCAGTCCGAGCGAGGCGGCCGGGAAATTCCTCGTGATCGGCGCCCACACCGGACCGAATGTGCCGCCGGCGCAGCAAATCAATCGTAGTGCCATGCTCGCGCGGTACCGCGGCGCGGCGGGCATCGCGGTGGTCGCGCTGGAAACCTTCCCGCCGCAGGCAATCGCCTTCTTCCGGCAGCCGCAAACGATCCTCCGTGACGCGCCGCAGGCGGCCGATACGATCAGCCTGCCTGTGTACGTGTACGTGAGCGCCGCCGGTGCCCGGCTGCTCCTCGGTGCACCGCTCGATAGCGCACGGGTCGGCGCTGTAGGCAAGACCGTGCACGGATCCGTCGCGTTCATCGAGACGCCCGCGCCGGCGCGCAACGTCGTCGCCATTTTGCCCGGTGGCGATCCGAAGGTGAAGGGCGAGTACGTGGCGATCGGCGCCCACAACGATCACATCGGGTTCGACAACACGCCGGCGGATCACGATTCCCTGCGCGCGTTCAACGACGCCGTGCGGCGGCTCGAGCTTGCGGCTCCCCCCCCCAACCACCGCGTCACGCCGGAGCAGGTGCGGCAGATCCATGTGAACGTGGACAGCCTGCACCGCGTGCATCCCGCGCGGCGCGATTCGATCTACAACGGCGCGGATGACGACGGCTCGGGGACGACGTCGGTGCTGGAGATCGCGGAAGCGTTCGCCGGCGCGCGCGTCAAGCCGAAGCGGTCGATCATCTTCGTCTGGCATACCGGCGAGGAGCTCGGGCTGTTCGGCTCGCAATACTTCACCGACCATCCGACGGTCACGCGCGACTCGATCGTCGCGCAGCTCAACATGGACATGGTGGGCCGTGGCCGCGCCGATGACGAGAATGGCGGCGGGCCGGGATACCTGCAGCTCATCGGCACGCGCCGCCTCTCGACCGAGCTCGGCGATCTGATCGAGACCGTGAACAAGGCCCGAAAGCAGCCGTTCACGTTCGACTATCAGTTCGACGCCACGGGACATCCGGAGCAGTACTACTGCCGCAGCGATCACTACATGTACGCGCGCTACGGCATCCCGATCGCGTTCTTCACGACGGGCAACCACCGCGACTACCATCAGGTGACGGACGAGCCGGAGTACATCGACTACGACAAGCTGGCGCATGTGTCGCAGTTCGTGTACGACGTGGCGACGGCGGTGGCCAACCTCGATCATCGGGTCGTGGTCGATAAGCCAAAGCCTGACCCGCATGGCAACTGTGTGCAGTAGGTCGTGGCTGGCTACAGCAGCCGGTCGTTAGTCGAGAAGCTCGGCATCAAGCCCCGGACGCGGATTGCGATCCTCAATCCGCCCCGGGGCTTTCGAACGACGTTGGGCAAGTTACCCGCTGGAGTGCGGGTCACCTCGCGAGTCAGCGGTACCTATCCTTTCATTCATTTTTTCACACGGGATCGCGCCGTACTCGAGAAGGAGATGCCTGAGCTTCTGCGCGCGCTGGCGCCGGACGGTGCCCTGTGGGTCTCGTGGCCGAAGAAAGCCTCCGGTGTTCCGACCGACATGACGGAAGACGTGGTGCGGGCTGTCGCGCTGCCTACCGGGCTCGTGGACGTGAAGGTGGCCGCGGTGGACGACGTCTGGTCTGGCCTCAAGCTCGTGCGGCGGCTCAAAAACCGGCTGACTTGACTTTGCGTAGCAAAGTGCTTTACTTGGAGCCATGACCGCCCCGCGGCCGCTGCGCGATCGCGCGCTCGACAACCTGAACTTCATCCGCTCCACCATGGAGCGGGCCGGCTCTTTCACGGCTGTTCCCGGCTGGGGAATGGTCGTACTCGGCTTGACGGCACTGGCCGCCTCGGCGCTCGCCGGGGCCTTGCCGGTCGCGCAAGCGCACGGCGCGGCGCAGAGTCGCTGGCTCTGGGTCTGGATGTTCGAAGCGTTACTCGGTGCGGGAATCGGCGTCGCCGCCCTCCTCTACAAGGCCCTGCGCGCCGGCGATGCCATCGTCCACGGCCCGGGACGACGCTTCGGACTCAGTGTGCTGCCGCCGTTCATCGTCGGGGCGCTGCTGACCTACGTCCTGTGGCAGGCGAAGCAGCTCGCGCTCCTTCCCGCAGTGTGGATGTTGTGCTACGGCGCTGGCGTGGTCACGGGCGGCGCATTCTCAATGCGGGTCGTCCCCGTCATGGGGATTTGCTTCATGATCCTGGGCACGGCGGCGCTGTTCGCCCCGGTCGGCTGGCAAGCCTGGCTGCTCGCGGTCGGCTTCGGTGGCCTCCACATTCTCTTCGGCACCCTCATCGCACGGAGGTATGGTGGCTAAGAGCAACACGGCGCGGATCACTCGCGCGGAGCCGGAACGACCGGTCAAAACGAAAGCGCAGCCGACGCCGGCGGATCTCGACCGGCTGATTCACGAGCGCGTGCGGCTCGCGATCGTGAGCGCGCTCGCCGTGCGGCAGAGCCTCACGTTCAACGAGCTCAAGGCGCTGCTCAAGACGAGCGACGGCAATCTCAGTGTCCACGCGCGCAAGCTCGAGGACGCCGAGTACATCACCTGCGACAAGTCGTTCGAAGGCCGCGTTCCCAGGACCGAATACCGACTCACGGCCCTCGGCCGGCGGGCGCTCGAGCGCTACCTCGATCACATGGAAGCGTTGATACACGCGACGCGGGCACGCTGACGTGGATTCTTTTTTTTGCGGGAAAGCTTTATGAAACAAAGTACTTCCTTCCACGTCGCCATCGTCATGGACGGCAACGGGCGCTGGGCGACCCGTCGCGGGTTGCCGCGCGCCGCCGGGCACCGCGCGGGCGCCGAGGCCGTGCGTCGCGTCGTCCGCATCGCGCCGGGCTGCGGCATCACGGCGCTGACGCTGTACGCGTTCTCATCCGACAACTGGACCCGGCCGGCCGCTGAGGTCTGGACGCTGATGCGGCTGTTCGCGCGCCATCTCCGGACCGAGACCGCCGAGCTCGCGGCGCAGGGGATCAAGCTCACGATCATCGGGCGGCGCGACCGGCTGCCGCCCTCGCTCATTACGGCGATCGCGGCCGCCGAGCAGGGCACGGCTGGGGGGACCCGGCTCGAGCTGCGGATCGCCGTGGACTACTCCGGTCGCGCCGCGATACGCTCGGGCGAGCTGCAGCCCGACGTCGATCTGCTCATCCGCACGGGCGGCGAGCAGCGGTTGTCCGATTTCCTGCTGTGGGAATGCGCGTACGCCGAGCTGTGGTTCACCGAACGTATGTGGCCGGACTTCGGCGCGCCGCAGCTGGCGGCCGCCATCCACGAATTTCACTCACGTGACCGCCGGTTCGGCGGATTGCCGACGCAGGAGGCCGTATGACGGTGGTCCCTGTCCTCACTCCGCGCACGAAGCTCGGGCTCGAGATTGCCGCCGCCGGCGCTGTGGGTGGCATCGTCGGTGATTCACTGTTGCGCGCGATGCCCTGGGGCCTGAACGTGGCCTTGGGCACCACGGCGCTGGTCGGCGCAGGTGGCTGGCTCGTTCGCCGGCACCGCGTCCAGCACGGACCCGATACGGCGTGGCTCGCGATCACGGCGTTGCTGCTCGGGCTCGCCTTCCTGCGGCGGGACGCAGCGACGCTGGCCGCGTTCGATACGATCGCGCTCATCGGGGCGCTTGCCCTCGCCGCGGCGAGCCTGCAGGGAGAAGTGATCACCACGTGGTATCCCTACGATCTCATTCGCGGCGTCATCACCGCGACCGCATCCAGCATTTTCGGCGGCTTCGTGCTCCTGCTGAGCGACGTCCAGTGGCGCGAGCTCCCGCAGGACGATCGGCTCCGCAACGTGCGCCGCGTGGTGTTGGGGGTTGCACTCGCCACACCGCTCCTGGTGGTGTTCGCGGCGCTCTTCGCATCGGCCGACCAGGTCTTCAGCAACGTCCTGACGAACCTCTTTGCGTTCGACGCGCAGACCGTCATCTCACACACGTTCTTCATCGGCTTTTGGGCATTTCTCGTCGCCGGGTACCTCCGGTGGTCGTTCCTTGGCCAGCCACTCCACGCCTTCACCCCGAAGCCGAGAACCGTGTCGAGCGTCGTGCCCCTGGCAACGGCGCTCGGATTGTTGAACGCCCTGTTCCTGATGTTTGTCGTCGTGCAGCTGCGCTATTTCTTCGGCGGCGCGGCACTGGTCGAACAAACCAGCGGACTGACCTACGCGGAGTATGCGCGGCGCGGCTTTTTCGAGCTGATGACCGCCAGCGGGCTCGTGCTTCCGATCCTGCTTGGCGCGGAAGCGCTCGTGCACCGTGCCGCAGCTCCCCAGGTCCGCGTGTTCCGCCAGCTGGCGGGTCTATTGCTCGCTCTGCTCGCCGTCATCATGGCCTCGGCGCTCCAGCGCATGCGGCTGTACGTGTCGGCCTACGGACTGTCTACAGACCGGCTGTACGCCACGGCGTTCATGATCCTGCTGCTGAGCGTGTTCGCCTGATTCGTGTGGAC
>WNGO01011614.1_pt1 | contig 12477 bp, 13 predicted proteins | sample 5400511 | NCBI WGS metagenome assembly WNGO01 (sample SAMN13153380, study PRJNA577476) | soil metagenome | isolation source: 20 cm soil or saprolite under Garry oak tree replicate 2 | place: USA:California | collected 2016-06-15
GTGATGATGGCCCTCATGAAGGAGGCAAGCTAGTTATACTGGGACGCTGATGCACGTCGTGGTCGCGTCCCATCACCGGCTCCCGGTCGAAGGCTACGGCGGCCCGCAGCGCGTCGTCGTGGCGCTGGCGCGCGGGCTCGCGGCGCTGGGCCATCGCGTCACGATCCTCGCGCAGCCCGGAACGAAAGTCGCGGAGGCGTCCCGGATCGTGGAAATAGCGCCGCGCACTCTCAAAGATTCCAACGCCGACCTGAAGCGATTCATCCCCGGCGACGCCGACATTCTGCACGCGCATTTTCCGCTCAAACAGGGGCCGGCAGGCTTTCCCTTCGTTCAGACGCTGCATGGCAACTGGAAGCCCGACACGCCGCTTCCCCCCAACACGGTTTTTCTCTCGCGTGACCATGCCAGGCGCCACGGCAGGACTGCCTTCGTGTACAATGGTCTCGATCCCGCCGAATACATCTTTCGCCACCGCAAGGAGCAGTGGGATCTGTTCCTCGGGAAGCTCCACAGCGATCGCGGCTATCACTGGGCCGTGGAGGCCACCAAGCGCACGGGCCGCCGCCTCATCATCGCGGGCGGCTGGCGGCCGAGCTTCACCGGCGCCATCAAGTACGTCGGCGAGGTCAGCGGCAAGCGGAAGGCCGTGCTGCTGGCCCGCGCCCGGTGTCTGTGGATGCCGGCGCAATGGGATGAGCCGTTCGGGCTGCCGACGATCGAGGCGCTGTTCTCAGGCACACCCGTGCTCGGCACGCGGCGGGGCGCGCTGCCCGAAATCGTGACTCCGGCGGTCGGCGTGCTGCGTGACACGTTGGACGAGCTGATCGCCGCCGGCGACCAAGTGACCACGCTCGATCCCCGGGCATGCCGGGAGCGCGCGGAGCGGCAGTTCACGCACGTCAAGATGGCCGAGAACTACGTGCGCATGTACCAAGCCGTCCTGAAGACGGGAGCGCTGCCGGAGGGCTTGGGCGGCGTCTGATGCACATCGTCCAATTCCAGCACACCCGCGTGCCAGTCGAAAAGTACGGCGGCGCGCAGCGTGTCGTCGTGTGGCTGAGCCAGGCACTGGTCGAGCTCGGGCACGAGGTCACGCTGCTCGCGGGCCGCGGATCGAACGTACCCGGCGTGCGTGTGGCGGAAGTGGACGCAGCGGAAGTGCGGCGGGCGGGCTTCGACGTGCACCAGTACGTGCGGGGACCCGTCGACGTGATGCACTACCACGGCCTGGTCGAACACCCGCCCCATGTGCCGTACGTCGCGACGCTGCACGGCAATCTGGGTCCCAGTGGTATCGCGCCGCCGTACGTGATCTGTTTGAGCCAGGATCACGCCCGCCGGCATGGCACGGCGACGTACGTGTACAACGGCGCGCGACTCGACGAGTACGAGTTTCGCGCCGCCAAGTCGGACTACGATCTCTTTCTGGCGCGGCTGCACTCCGCCAAGGGCTGGCGTACCGCCGTGCAGGCAGCGAAGCGCGGAAGATTTCGGCTGGTCCTCGCTGGTGGGTGGCGGCCGAGTCTCTCGCGCTGGGTGCGGTTTGCCGGCGAAGTGGGCGGTGACGAGAAACGCGCGCTGCTCGCCGGAGCCCGGTGTCTCTGGATGCCCGTGCAGTGGGACGAGCCGTTCGGACTCAACGTCGTGGAGGCGCTCGCGAGCGGCACGCCCGTGATCGCGACGCCGCGCGGCGCGCTACCGGAGCTGATCGACCCCGGCGTGGGCGGCCTCGGCACGACGCTCGACGAGCTCCTGGCGCTGCGAGACCGCCTCGCGGAATTCGATCCACACGCGTGCCGCCGCCGCGCCGAGCGGTGCTTCACGCACCTCCGCATGGCCCGTGATTACGTGCGGATGTACGAGCATCTGCTGACGCATGGGCGGCTGCCCGCCGGCCGCCCGGTGGACGCCGCCGTCTGATCTACACGACCTCGTAGTTGCGGAACTCGAAGACGCGCGCGCCCGTCAGCCGCTCGATCCAGTCGGAGATGTAGAGGCGCAGATGCTTGAGCTTCAAGCTGCGCGGGCCGATGACGCGCTCCGGATCGTGGGCGCGAGCGTCGATCCACTCCGCGGCGGCGCGAGGATGGGTTCCGGTGAACGGCTTCAGCAGCGGGATCCAATCGAGGTGTCCGGCGCCCGCCAGCTCTTTCTCGAAACGCTCTTTGCCCCAGGGATAGATCGTCTTCGAGATCTCGCGCTTTTCTCGGATTGCCGCAGCCGGACGCGCCCAACCATAATGGAACATCTCGGCGTCGGTCGGGCGTGCGCGGATCTTGCGATAGTCGGGGCCGACGCGAAACCCTTGCGCGCCCCGATGCGGCCGGATGTCCTTGCCGAGCCGAATACAGCGCACTTCGCGGCGATACCAAACCCGGCTCGTCGCGATGCGATCAAACCCGCCGTAGAGATGCAAATACTTCACGAGCAAGCCTTCCACTCGCTCGTCCCGGTCCCACTCAGCGACCTTCTCTTTCAGGATACGTGCGCCGTGCTCATGCAGCACTTCATCGGCCTGGATGTAGATGCCCCAGGAGCCGCGACAGGCGTCCATCGCGCGCTGCGTCTCGATGGAGAGCATGATGTTCTGCTTGGTGAAGTCCCACTCGGTGTCGAGGATCCGCACGCGCGGGTCGGCGATCGACGCCACCAGGTCGCGCGTCTCGTCTTCGGACTTGCCGACATTGACGACGACTTCGTCGCACACCTCGAGCACCGACCGGATCGCGGGAACGATCGGAAAGTCGAGCTTGACGGCGTTGCGAACGATGGTGAAGCCGGACAGCACGTCAGGTCCGGAATTGCAGGTTATACAGACGGCGATACAAGCCGTCGGCCGGAGCCGGTGCGCGATGACGAACACCGTGCGGTGCTCCATGAGGCGGTTGATCGCCTCCTGCACGAGACGCTCGGATTCCGTGTCGAGCGCGCTCGTCGCCTCGTCGAGAATGAGGATTGGCGGATCGCGCAGCAGCGCGCGCGCGATCGCGATGCGCTGGCGCTGCCCACCGCTGAGCCGCGTACCCCGCTCGCCCAGCAGCGTTTCGTAGCCGTCGGGCAGCCGCATGATGAATTCGTCGGCGTTCGCGGCCCGCGCCGCGGCGCGCACGTGCTCGAGCGGCACGTCCTTCAAGCCGTAGGCGATATTGGCGATCACCGTATCGTTGAGCAGCATCGTCTCTTGCGACACGATGCCCATCAGGCGGCGGAGCGACGTGCGTGTGTAGTTCGTGAGCGGCACGCCATCCATCACTTCGAGATCCACGTCGCGCAGCACGGCCTCCCCCGCCTCGTATTCGAACGACACGCCGCGGTATTCGATGCGCTCACTGAACTCCGCCGTCGTCTCGCCGGGGCGATCACCCTCGGCCGACGGCAAATCGAGCACTTCGAACACCCGCTCCGCCGACGCGACGGCGGCCGCCATGGTCGCCGGATAATTCGACACCGATTTGATCGGCGACATCAGCCGCAGGCTCACGGCGAGGAACGTGATCAGCACGGCGGGATCGAGTGATGCGCCCCCCCCCTCCCCCGCCCCCCCGGCGCCGAGCGCGAGTCTCGTCCCCACGACGAGAATCAGCACAATCATGACGCCGCCAAAGACTTCGCTGACGGGGCTCGTGAGGCTCGCGTAGCGCTGCGCGCGCAGCACCCGCCGGCGATACCGCTCCGCAAGCTCCCGAAACCGCCCCAGCTCGAACGCTTCGGCCACATACGCGCGCACCAGTTTGGCCGATGCGATCATCTCACCGACGTGGCTCGTCACCTCGCCACGCTCGGTCGCCAGCTCGCGCGAGCGGCCCCGCAACCGGTTGATCATCGGACGAATGATGACCAACAGCACGGGCGCCAATAATAAGGAAAGGAGCGCCAGGCGCGGCGAGAGGCCAAAGAGGATGACCACGTAGACGAGGATGACGACGACGTTTTGCAGCAGCGACGCGAGCGCCGCGCTCACCGCGGTCTTGACCTGATCGGTGTCGCTGATGATGCGCGCGATGATCTGGCCGCCGCGCGTCCGCTGGAAGTAGCCGAGCGGCAGCGTCTGCAGGTGGCGGAACAGGCGGACGCGGAGATCGCGCACGATGCCTTCCTGGATCGCTACGCCGCCGATCGATGCCAGATAGGACGTGAGATTCTTGAGCAGGAGCGCGACCAGCAGGACGATCACCACGTTGCGCAGCGCGATTTGCGGGCTGCCAGCTGCCAGAAATGGGCCCGCGATCCAGTTGAGCACCGCTTCCGCCTGCGATCCACCTTCGGCCGGCAGGGCAGCGTTGCCGAACAGTGTGCGGAGGAAGGGGATCAACAGCACGAAGGTGAAGCCGTCGAGTACGGACGAAATCACCGTTGCCGCGATCGTGGCGGCGAACAGCAGGGAGTACGGGCGGAGCAGCGACAGCAGCCGAGCGCCGCGGCCCATTAGCGCGTGGAGCGGGGGGTGAGCAATGCGACCGGGAGGATCATCTCTTCCGGTGTCGCACCACCATGCAGGAATGCGCCGCGATAGCGCGCCTGGTATTCGCGCAGCTTGGTTGGATACACGAAGAATCGATCGCCGGTGGCGAGCAGCAGCCGAACCCCCAATCCTTTCGCCGGCAGGCCGTACGCCTTCAAGTCCTCGACCATGATGGCCGCTTCCGGGTCCTCCGCGCGCAGGTCCTCGCCGAACTTGTAGCGCAGGTTGGCGGTCGCGTCGCGCTTCGCGAACACGGTCGCCGGTGTGTCGCAATGAATCGAGCCGTGATCTGTCGTCAACAGCACCGGCACATGGCGCCGCTCCGCCTCCTCCAGTGCCGCGAGCACCGGGGAGCGTTCGAACCACGTCTTCGTCAGTCCCCGCAGCGCATCGGCATCGCGGGCGACCTCGTAGAGAATCGCGTTCTCGGAACGGCCGTGCGTCAACTGATCGATGAAGTTGAAGACGAGCGCCGTCACGCCGGGCTGCGCCAGGTGCGCCGGCAGTCGCCGCAGCAGGTCCTGCCCGTCCGCGGCGGTGAAGAGCTTCTCGTAGCGGACCGGTACGGCCTCGCCCGTCAGCTCGCGCAGCTGCTCCGTCAGGAGCTCGGCCTCATGCGCGTTGAGGCTTTCGTCGTCGCTCGGCGCGCCCCACCACTCCGGATGCCGGGCGGCGATTTCCATCGGAAACAGGCCGCTGAAAATCGCGTTGCGCGAAAACGGCGTCGCCGTCGGCAGGATGCTGTAGTAATGCGACTCTTCGACGTCGAACAGCGGCGTGATGAGATCGCGCAACACTTCCCACTGGTCGAGCCGCAGGCAGTCGATCACGATGAACACCACGCGCCCGGTGCGCTTGAGCGCGGGCACGAGGAACTCGGCACCGACGTCGACCGACAGCGGCGGACGGTCGCGCTCCGGATCGGAGAGCCAGCGCGGATAGTGCTTGGTGATGAACTGCTGGAAGTCTTTCCGCAGGCTGTCCTTCAAATTGTGCAACGCTTCGGATAGCCCGGGCTCGTCGCCCGCGGCCAGCCGCACTTCCCAGCGCGCCAGCTCGGCCACCAGCTCGATCCACTCCCGCCACGCCAGCGCCGAGCCGCGGCGACCCTCCAGCTCGCGGAAGCGCGTGACGAAGTCGCGCGCCAGACGCTGCTGGCGGATGCGGTCGCCCTCGAGCAATCGCGTGACGACCGACAGCACCTGCCGCGGATGCACCGGCTTGACGAGGTAATCGTCGATCTCGATGCCGATCGCCTCGCGCAGTACGCTGTCGTCTTCGCTCTGGGTGACCATGACGACGGCCATGGCGGGATCGATGGCGCGGATCTCCGGCAGCAGCTCGAGGCCGCGCCGACCCGGCATCTGCTCGTCGAGCAGGACGACGCTGTAGGGCTGGCGCCGCAGCATCGCGAGCGCGTCGTCGCCGTGCGCGGCCTGCGTGACCGCGAACCCCTGCTGCTCCAGAAAGCGGCGGTGCGCGGCGAGGCCGTCGACTTCGTCGTCAATCCAGAGAATGCTCTTCGGGCGTGGCATCGAAGGGAAGCTAGTCCCGCTGGCGAAGCCGGGCAACGCGCGACTACATTGGCCGCGTGTTGCGCATCCTGTGCGTCCGGTTCAGCTCCATCGGCGACGTCCTGCTCACCACTCCCCTGCTGCGCGCGCTCAAGCGCCGTCATCCCGACGCCGAAGTGTATTTCGTCACGAAAAGCGCCATGGCGCCGCTCGTGCTCGAGAACCCGAATCTCATCGACGTCATCACGCTGGAGCCGGGTGAGCGAATTACCGACCTCGCGCGCCGCCTCCGCGCGCTCGGCGCCACCGACGGCCTCGACCTGCACGGCAGCCTGCGGAGCACGGCGCTGCGGTGGCTGGTCCCGTGTCGCTGGTCGGGATACTCAAAGCGCAAGTTCGCGCGCACGCTCTTGATCTCCACCAAGATCAACGTCTACGGCAAACACGTCCCCGTTCCCGAGCGGTATTTCGAGGCTGCGCACACGCTCGACCTCGCGCCGGACGGGAGGCCGCCCGAGTTTTTCCTCGCGCCGGCGGCGCGCGAGCGCATCGCGCGCTGGCTGTCGGATCGCGGCCTGGAAGGCAGGCCGTTCGCCGCGTTAGCGCCGGGCGCCGCGCACGCCACCAAGCGCTGGCCGATTCATCACTGGCAGGCGCTGGCCGAGCAGCTGCGGCGCATGGACTACGCTTTGGTCTCGCTCGGTGGTCCGGATGACCGCGAGCTCGCGAGCACTCTCGGGTCGTCCGTGATCAACGCGGCGGGGGAATTCTCGCTCCAGGAGACCGGCGCCTGTCTCGCGCGCGCCGCGGTACTCGTCTCCGGCGACACCGGCGTGATGCACATGGCGACCGGCGTCGGAGCGCCCGTCGTCGCCCTGTTCGGGCCGACGGTCGAGCCGTTCGGATTCTTTCCGTATTCATCGCGCGCGACCGTCGTCGAGGGCGATCTCGATTGCCGGCCCTGCTCCGCGATGGGCACCGAGCACTGCCCGCTCGGACATCATCGCTGTCTCCGCGACATTATGCCGGATCACGTTGCCGCCGCCGTGCAGCGGCTCGTCGCATGACCATCCCGGCCACGACACCAGCCGAAGAGCGGCTGGTCGGGCTCATCGCCGAGGCAGCGCGCGGCCCGCAGCGGGAAGGGCTGTTCGCGCTCTGGCTTGTCGTGCGCGCCGCCGAAGGGCTGCTGCCGCCGGCGCCGGTGAGCGCAAAGAACCATCGCCGCCGCCTGCAAGCGCTCGAGTCACGCCTTGGCAGTCTCGCGCTCCCCGCGCCGCTGCGGCGCGCGCTGGCCGCGGCGCGCCAGCACCTCGAGAGCGCGACCCCCAACGCCGCGGCGCTGGTGCTCAGCCAGCTCACCGCGCCGGCGCGTGACGTGCTGGGCGCCGAGGCTGCGGATGCCGTCACTGTTGCAGCCCGTACCGCCAGATTGCATCTATAGACCATGCCATCGCCTGCCCGGAAGTTCGAGAAGCGGCCGACGCTCGATAACCTGGTTGAGAAGGTCGACGCCCAGCGTCCCGGTGCAATCACCGGCGACACGATTCCGACCGGCTACGGCTCGCTCGACAAGCTGCTCGGTGGCGGGTTCCGGCGCCGCGACCTGATTCTCCTGGGCGGCGACGTCGGCAGCGGCAAGTCGGCGCTTGCTCTCGGCATCGCGCTGCGCGTCGCGCAGCAGTCGCCGGGCGTCGCGTTCCTCTCGGGCGAGATGAATGAAGAGCGGCTGATGGAGCGCGCGCTCGCCATCGAAGGTCGAGTCGCGGTCGACGAGCTGCGCGCCGCCACGCTCACCGATCAAACGCGAGCCGGCGTGGGAGGCGCCGCCGTGCGGTTGCGGGGCCTGCCCATCACCTTCCTGCCGCTCGCCGGGGAGGATTTCGAGACGGTATTCGAGCGGCTCGATCCCCTACGTCAGGTCGGGCTCGTGGTCGTGGATTACCTGCAGCTCGTGCCGCCACCGCGCGAGCGCACCACCCAGGACGAAGACACGGCTCTCGTGCTCCGCCATCTCAAGGCGTTGGCGCTCAACCGGCAGGTCGCGCTCCTCGTTATCGCGCAGCTGCCCGGCTTCAACGCCGCGCGCGCCGACCAGCGACCCACGCTGAACGATTACGGCGTGCTCGGCGCACCGAAGCAACATGCTGATGTCGTGCTGTCGATCTTCAGAGAGGAGATGTACAACCCGGGTGGCGGCGTCGATGGGGCGACTGAGCTGCTCGTCTCGAAGAACCGCAATGGTCCGACCGGGTTTGTGGATCTCTACTTCTACCGCCGCTGGATGCGCTTCGAGGATATGCTCGACCCGGATCGGTGATTCCTAGCGCCTGGTGGAATCCGCCGGAATCTCGCCGATCATCGTATACGTCGTTCCCACCGCACCGACATTGGCCCGCAACGTGATCCAGAGGGGGCGATCGCCCTTCTGCGCGTACAGCGTGACGTCGCCGGCCGGCCCCGTCGCCTCGCGTTGAATCACCCAGCCATTCAGCGGCAGCGCGCGGCGAAACCACGCGACGATCACCGGCAGGGAGTCCTGCGACGTCATCGTGAGCTGGGCGGCTTCTTCGCCCGCCGCCACGGTCACGGGGGTGGACCGGGGATAGGCGAGCGTTCCGCTGAGCGCGCGGCCCGCCGCCACGCGGGCCCGCTCCGAATCGCCGGGCCGCTCACACGCCGCGAGGAGCGCGAGGACGATGAAGAGTTGGTAAGCCCGCGACATGGGGCGGAATCCTACCTGTGGCGCGCTCACGCGGTCAAGTTGTAAGTTGCAAGCTGCCAGACTTCAGAGGAGTTGCGAAGACGCCGAAGTTGCGAAGTGGCTGCAAGCCGGGAGCTGCCAGTGGCCGGTCATAGCAAGTGGAACGCAAAAAGGCCGTGACGGATCAGAAGCGCGGTGCCGTTTTCACGCGTCTCATCCGGGAAATCACGATCGCCGCCAAGCAGGGCGGCGGAGATGCCGGCGGCAACGCGCGGCTGCGCACCGCGATTGACGCCGCCAAAGCCGAGAACATGCCGGCGGACAACATCGACCGCGCCATCAAGAAGGGCACGGGCGAGCTCGAGGGCGTGACGTACGAAGAAGTCACCTACGAGGCCTATGGTCCCGGTGGTGCGGCGCTCCTGATTCAGGCAACCACCGACAACGCGAACCGCACGGTCGCCGAGATCCGCAACGTGTTCAACAAGCACGGCGGCAACCTCGCGGCCAGCAACGCGGTCGCGTGGATGTTCGATCGCAAGGGCCAGATCGTGGTGGATGGCAAGGCGAGTGAAGACGCGACGATGGAAGTCGCGCTCGACGCCGGCGCCGACGACATGCAGCGCGAGGGCGACATCTACGTGATCACGACGCCCCCCGCGCAGCTGCACGCGATCGACCAAGCGTTGCGCGCCAAGAAGCTGCCGGTCCAGAGCGCCGAGATCGCGATGGTGCCCAAGAACACCGTGAAAGTCGAGGGCAGCGACGCCAAGCGGCTGCTGCAGCTCGTCGAAGGCCTCGAGGACATGGACGACGTGGCGAAGGTCTTTTCCAACTTCGACATCGACGCCGAGGCGATGGCGGCGGTGACAGGATGACGTGAGGGTCCTGGGCGTCGACCCCGGCACGCAGGTCACGGGCTACGGCGTGATCGAAACGGGGAATGGGACTCCCGGCATGGGCCGTCTCATCGAGTGCGGTGTCTTTCGATTCGCTCGCACCAACTCCCTGCCCCACCGTCTTGCCGAGCTGCATCACGAGATCGCGCAGTTGATCAAACGTCACCAACCGGCTGTGCTCGCCCTCGAGGACGCTTTCTATCATAAGAACGTCCGCACCACGCTCGTGCTGGGACATGCGCGGGGGGTCATCCTGCTTGCCGCGCAGCAGCAAGGACTCGACATCGCGCAGTATGCACCGGCGATGATCAAGAAGACCGTCGTGGGCACGGGAGGAGCAAGGAAGAATCAGGTGGGCGCGATGGTCGCGCATCTGCTGCGGCTCAAGAGCGCACCGCAACCTGCCGATGCCGCCGACGGCGTGGCGGCCGCGCTGACGTACATTCTTCGCTCATGATTGCCCACGTTCGCGGGCGACTGGCCTCCAAATCCGCCGATCGCGTGATCGTCGAGACCGCGGGCGGCGTCGGCTACGAAGTTGTGGTGCCGCTCGGCGTGATGGAACGGCTGCCGGCCACCGGTGCCGAAGTCACGCTTGCGACGGAGCTGGTGGTGCGGGAGGATGGCTGGGCGTTGTACGGTTTTCTCGACGAATCCGAGCGGCGGTTCTTTCAACGCCTCACGAGTGTTTCCGGCGTCGGGCCCAGGATCGGGATTTCGCTGCTTTCGGCACTCGGCGTCGAGCGCGGGGCGCGGGCGCTGCGCGAGAAGAACATCGCGCTGCTTTCGTCCGTGAGCGGCATCGGCCGCAAGACCGCCGAGCGACTGGCACTCGAGCTGGGTGAAAAGGTGGAGGACTTCAGCGACGCACCGTCGGTTACCATCCCGATGGGCGCCGAAGCCGCGCTCAAGGCCCTCGAGCGTCTGGGCTACGCGACCGCGGACGCCGACCGCGCCGTCCGCCAGGCGCTGTCGGGCAACGGCACCGAAGCCAGCGGCGAAACCGAAGCCCTCGTGCGCCGTGCACTCCAGATTCTCACGACCCGATGACGCCACCCGCCACTGAAATCACCGCCGAGTGGATCTGCGCCCGCTGCGGCTCCACCAACCGCCGCCTGGTGCCAGCCGGCACGACCAAAGCCGAGGACTCCTGCCTGCGCTGCCACACGCCGCACATCATCGAGGCCGATGCGCGGCCGGTGCGCTGGCGGGCCGAGCCGAAGAGCAAAGGATCCGATTCGTGGCTCGCGCGGAAATAACGACGCCCGAGGCGCTCGAGAACGAGCGGCTGACGGACGCCGCGCTGCGGCCCTCGCGGCTGGACGAGTTCGTCGGCCAGGCGAAGGTGAAGGAATCACTCCAGATCGCGATCGATGCGGCCAAGCAGCGCAAGGAGCCGCTCGATCACGTCCTGTTCTTCGGCCCCCCGGGACTCGGTAAGACCACGCTCGCGCTGCTGATGGCGAAGGAGCTGGACGTGAACATCCGCACGACGTCCGGCCCGGTCCTGGAGCGTCCGGGCGATCTCGTGGGCATGCTCACGTCCCTCGAGGAAGGCGACATCTTTTTTATCGATGAAGTGCACCGGCTGCGGCCGGCACTGGAGGAGTTTCTCTATCCGGCGATGGAAGAATTTCGCGTCGATGTGCGCATCGCCGATGGGCCACACGCGCAGACGCTGCCGATGCAGCTCGAGCGCTTCACGCTGATCGGCGCGACGACCCGCTTTGGCCTGCTCACGCCGCCGCTGCGCGCCCGCTTCGGCCTGGTCGAGCGGCTGCACTATTATCCGCCCGACGATCTGGTGCAGATCATCACGCGCTCGGCCGGCATCCTCGGCGTGTCCGCGGATGCAGCTGGTGTCGCCGAGATCGCGCGCCGCAGCCGCGGCACCCCGCGCGTCGCGAATCGCCTGCTGAAGCGGGTGCGGGATTACGCCCAGGTGCGCGCCGCCGGCAAGATCACCGCCGCCGTCGCCGCCGAGGCGCTGAAGCGACTCGATGTCGACGAGTTCGGACTCGACGACATGGACGCGCGGATCCTCAAGGCGATCATCGAAATGTTCGACGGCGGGCCGGTCGGGGTGCAGACTGTCGCCGCGGCGGTGGGTGAGGACCCGGGGACGCTCGAAGAGGTGTACGAGCCCTTTCTCATGCAGCAAGGCTTCCTCGCGCGGACGCCCCGCGGCCGCGTCGCAACGCCGGCGGCCTACCGCCACTTTGGATTCACTCCGCCCAAATCCACGGAGCAGGCAACTATCTTCGACGGCTAGTGCACAGGCTCTCCGATTTCGACTACAACCTCCCTCCGGAGCAGATCGCCCAGCATCCACTGCCCGACAGATCGTCGAGCAGGTTGCTGGTCCTCGATCGCGCGAGCGGGAAGACGCAACACCTGCACTTTCGCGACCTGCCCGAGCTGATTCCGCCCGGCGACTTGCTCGTCATCAACACCTCACGCGTGATTCCGGCGCGATTGCACGGGAAACGGGAAGGAGGACAAGAGGCCGAGTTCTTGCTGGTACGCGAGCTCGCGGACGGAACCTGGCTCGCGATGGCGCACCCGGGCGGCAAGCTTAAACCGGGGCGCCGGGTCACGTTCGGTGCCGATAGCGCCGTAGAAGTCATCGAGGTGTTGGGGGGGGGCCTGCGTCGCGTGCGCTTCGTCGGCACGATCACCGCGCGCACGACGCTGGAGAGATACGGCGAAGTCCCGCTGCCACCGTATATTCGCCGGCCGCCCGATCGCGACGATCGCGAGCGCTATCAAACGGTCTACGCCAGTTCACCACCGAGCTGCTCGCCCGGATCCACGAGCGGCGCGCGGTCGTCACGGCGATCGATCTGCACGTCGGCCCGGGCACGTTCAAGCCGGTCGAGACCGAGGAGCTCGACA
>WNGO01002206.1_pt1 | contig 12473 bp, 12 predicted proteins | sample 5400511 | NCBI WGS metagenome assembly WNGO01 (sample SAMN13153380, study PRJNA577476) | soil metagenome | isolation source: 20 cm soil or saprolite under Garry oak tree replicate 2 | place: USA:California | collected 2016-06-15
TTCGGGATAAGTTCACCGTGATGTACCTCGGGAGCTTCGTCAGCTTCATGGCCATGGACGATATTCTAAAAGCAGCGAAGGTGCTTCAGGAACGAGGGCGCAGTGAGGTGTGCTTTGTCCTTGTGGGAGGCGGGACCGACATCGAAAAACTGATGAGGCTCGCCGAAGAGTTGGAACTTCGCAACGTGAAGTTCCCCGGCCTGGTGCCGAAGAAGGAAGTTGCCGGAATCATGAGCGAGGCCGACGCTTTCGTGGTGAGTCTGAAGAAGGTTCCGCTGCTCAAATATGGCATCAGCTTGAACAAGATTTGTGATTATTTGGCGTCAGGACGACCTACAATCCTTGCCGGAGAACCCGGTTACGATCCAATTCAAGAAGCGCGGGCCGGTCTTTCGGTTAAGGCGGAAAATCCAGTCGCGTTAGCAGATGCCATCGAAGCCCTGATGGCCCTGACCCAAGCAGAGCGCGTGCAGATGGGTCAAAATGGCCGCGAATATGTGAGGCGAGTGCACGCCTTGCCAATCCTCGCGGAACGTTACGAAAGCACACTCCGGAGCACCTCGCGCGAGGACGCCGGCAGGGGAAAGGCTGCGGAGCTGAGTTCCGCGCAATCGAGATGAAGCGCACCATTGATCTGATGCTGGCGATAGTTGGGGTAATTCTTCTTTCGCCGGTACTCGCGGCTGTGGCTCTGCTCATTAGGCTGGATTCGCACGGTCCGATTTTTTACCGCGGAGTGCGTATTGGGCGCTATGGAAATCCATTCCGTATCTTCAAGTGTCGCACCATGGTGGAAGATGCGGAAAAGCTCGGAGGGGCCACGACACCTGAAGACGATCCGCGGGTGACACGCATCGGGCGATTCCTCAGAAAGTACAAACTGGATGAACTGCCCCAGATACTGAATGTTATCACGGGAGATATGAGCCTCGTCGGGCCAAGACCGCAAGTCCCTTGGGCTGTGGAGATGTACACGCAAGACGAACGGACCATCCTCAATGTGCGCCCTGGCATCACCGATTATGCCTCGGTGCGTTTTCGCGATGAGGGAGAAATTCTGAGAGGCAGCGCGAATCCGGACAAGGACTACTTTGAAAAAATCCATCCGGAAAAAATGCGACTTAGTCTCGAGTATGTACGGAAACAATCGCTTTGGTTGGATTGCAGGATTCTGTTGAAGACATTGGGGGCGGTCGTTTTGCGCCCGGTTCAAGCCAACTCTGGGCACAAAGCGGGCGAACGGTCCGCACGAGGAGCCATTTCAAAGTAGCGCGTTCCATTCATGCGCGAAACGAAAAGCTAGGAGTGAGCTGATGAAGTCGTTTAAGACGGAGGTAGAACTAGAAGTTGGCAAGTCACTGGAAAACATCTTTGTCAATTGCCCGGACCGGATTGAGATGAAGCTCGAGAATTTCCCGAAGTACGTTCGCCGACAGCACTTGAAACGCTTCCTTGCCATGTACGAGATCTTCAAGCTGATCCTGCCAGTCAAAGGTTCAATCGTCGACTGCGGTGTCTTTCGGGGATTCAGCGTGATGGCATGGGCAAAGCTGAGCGCGATCCTTGAGCCGGAAAACTTGACGAGGCGGATCTATGGATTTGACAGTTTTGGCGGGTTTCCTTCAGTCAGCGATGAAGACCGGGCTGGCGCAGGGGTTGCTGCGCCAGGGGATTTTCAAACTACAAGTTACGACGAACTGTTGGAACTGATCCGAGTGTACGATCAAGATCGCTTTCTTGGTCATTTGCCAAAGGTTGAGTTGATTCCCGGGGACGCGTCGAAAACCATTCCTCAGTTTGTCCAACGGAACACCCACCTATTGGTGAGCTTACTCTTTTTAGATTTTGATTTATATGAGCCTACCAAGGTGGCCCTTGAACAGCTCGTTCCGAGGATGCCCAAAGGTGCTGTGCTAGCCTTCGATGAGCTCGACAATCCAATCTGGCCAGGAGAGACGAAGGCACTTTTGGATAGCTTCCCAGTGAATCGCCTGAAGATCCAACGTCTCGAGTGGGATCCTTATATAGGCTTCGTAATTCTGGAGTAAGTTCGAAGTATTCCAAAACATGGCGGGGCGAAACTCTGTCTCTTTTCTCTCCTAACACGGAATGAGCACTCAGGATCAAAGAATGCGATCCAATAACGCGCATGAATGCGACCCAGAGATACTCGCCAAACGAATCCGTTTGAAGACCCTCCGGTTGATTCATCGAGCCGGGAGTTCTCATATTGGTGCGGCGTTCTCAATGACGGACCTACTCGCCGTGCTCTACACCAAGATTCTCCGGGTTGATCCCGATCGTCCGGACTGTGCCGAGCGAGATCGTTTTATCTTGAGCAAAGGGCACGCCTGTGTGCCACTATATGTTGTTTTGGCGGAGCGCGGATTTTTTCCGAAAGAGTGGCTGGAGGGCTTTTACCAGGATGGGGCACGTCTGGCGGGACACGCCACGCACGTGGGTGTGCCTGGTGTGGAAGTGTCAACGGGTTCTCTGGGACATGGGCTGCCGATCGCTTGCGGGATGGCTCTGGTGGGAAAGCGCGATGGGTGTGGATATCGCGTGTTCGCGATATTAAGCGATGGAGAGTGTGACGAAGGGTCGACGTGGGAGGCGGCGTTGTTTGCGGGACATCACCGGCTGGACAACCTGATCGCGATTGTGGACTACAACAAGATTCAGAGCCTCGGAACGGTTAAGGAGGTGTTGGACCTGGAACCGTTTGCGGAGAAGTGGAGGGCTTTTGGGTGGGGCGTGAGGGAAATCAATGGCCACGACCTAGCACAGATCGAGGAGATATTGGCAAGTGTACCGGCTGAGTTGAACAAGCCGACATGTGTAGTGGCGCATACGGTGAAAGGGAAAGGCGTCAGCTTCATGGAGGACAAATTGCTGTGGCACTACCGTGCTCCGGACTTGGAGGAGATGTCGAGCGCGTTGGCGGAATTAGGAGCTGAAGAATGAGGGGGGCGTTTTTTCGCGCATTGCTCGAATTGGCCGAACAGGATGAACGTGTGTGCCTGGTTGTGGGAGATCTCGGTTTTGGAGTCGTCGAAGAGTTCGCTCGGCGATTTCCCAAGAGATTTCTAAACGCAGGCGTGGCCGAGCAGAATATGACCGGAATCGCTGCAGGCATGGCCCTGAGTGGAAAGATTGTATTCACGTATTCGATTGCCAACTTCCCGATTCTGAGGTGCCTTGAGCAGGTGCGCAATGACGTGTGCTATCACAACGCAAACGTAAAAATTGTAGCGGTGGGTGGCGGATTGGCATACGGATCACTTGGTGCGACTCATCATGCGACGGAAGATCTGGCGATTCTGCGGTCGCTTCCCAGAATGGTCGTGGTAGCTCCCGGTGATCCGGTCGAAACGGAAGCCGCCACGCGAGCGGTGGGGGCGCATGCCGGTCCATGCTACTTGCGTTTGGGACGAGCGGGAGAGGCAAGGGTCCATAGCGGACAAATTGACTTCCAACTGGGCAAAGCAATCCAAGTTCGCGACGGGAAGGACCTCACTCTTATTACTACCGGCGGGATGCTGGAGACGTCGGTCAAAGTAGCCGATACACTCCATCACGCTGGCTTACAAACGCGCTTACTGAGCATGCATACTGTGAAACCTGTTGACGCCGATGCGATCCTCGCAGCTGCACACGACACCCGCGCAGTTTTCACACTTGAGGAACACAGCGTGGTTGGCGGTCTGGGAGGTGCAGTTGCTGAGCTTCTGGCCGAGGCTGGCGAAGGCGTGGTCGCTTTTAAAAGACTTGGTCTTCCTTCCGCTTTTTCTTCTGTAGTTGGAACGCAGGAATACCTTCGTGCGCAGCACGGGCTTTCAGTGGAATCCTTGGAAACTGCCATCCGTTCAACGTTGGACAAAAATCGCACGTTGATGGCTACTACGAGGGCTTAACCTGTCGACTGGCAACGACTATCATTTTGTTTATACGCATCAAATGAGGAGGACAAACACTTGTCATACCGTGTGCCGTTCATAGATCCCCGGGAGCATTACCGAAAGATAAAAACCGAGATTGATTTTGCTATTACTGATACGCTCGCGAAGGGTGATTTGGTTTTGCGGCAACAACTGCGAAACTTCGAAAAAAATCTGGCTGAATTTGTAGGTGTTAAGTATGCGGTTGGCGTTAATAGTTGCTATCACGCGCTGCATTTCTCCTTGATTGCTGCGGGCGTCGGACCTGGAGACGAAGTCATTACTGTTGGTCACACCTTCGTGGCCACGGTATCAGCCATAGTTCACACAGGTGCTAAGCCAGTTCTGGTTGATGTCCGTGATGATTACAATATGGACTCCGATAAGTTCGAGGCCGCAGTCACACCCCAAACCAAGGCGGTTATCCCTGTGCATCTCAACGGGCGGCTGTGTGACATGGATGGGGTCATGGCCGTCGCTAAGAAGCACGGGTTGGCTGTCATCGAAGATGCAGCTCAAGCTCTGGGTGCCACGTTCAGGGGCAAGAAGGCGGGTTCATTTGGTCTAGCAGGATGTTTCAGTTTCTATCCGTTCAAGTCTTTGGGTGGAATCGGAGACGGGGGCGCCGTTACCACCGACGATCCTGAAGTCGCCCGATTTGCATCTCTAGTGCGATTCAACGGCGAGGACCGCCAAACCGGTGAGTTTCATTACCATGGCTACACAGCATTGCTGGACAATGTCCAAGCCTCCGTTCTTGATGTTAAATTGCGTCACCTACCAAAGTGGATCGAGCATCGGCGCAAGATCGCGGGCCTTTACCGAGAAGGACTCGAAGGCATTGAAGGTCTTAATTTGCCTCACTTCTCCGGCGGCGAATACTTCGATACCTACCAGAATTATGTCATTCGAACGCAGTATCGCGAAGAGCTGCGCAAGTATTTGAAAAACCAATCCGTGGAGACTCTAGTGCATTGGGCTAAGCCGATGTGGGAACATAAGGGCCTTGCGCTTGTAGATCCAGGGCTTCCTGAAACGGAGAGCATTTGTCGAGAAGTCATTTCTCTACCAATGAGCGCAGAAACGACTTCAGAGCATGTGGAGATCACTGTCGGTTGCATCCGTGACTTCTTTGCATCACATCCTGCGACACTGAGAACCGCAGCTGCGGACTAACGAGGAAGATGGTGGCACTGTCCCTGAGCAAGCGTAGCGCGCGAATCGAGCAGGCCGAGATTCGCGCGATGTCCATCGAATGCGAGAAGGCCGGCGGAATCAATCTCGCTCAAGGGGTATGCGATACACAAGTTCCCCTTCTAATCGGGGAGAATGCGCATCGTGGGATAGAAAACGGAATCAACAGCTACTCCCGCTTCGATGGTCTCGTCGAGTTGCGCGAGGCCATCGCACAAAAAATCGGGCTGTACAACGGAATCGACGCCGATCCAGAAACAGAAATTGTGGTAAGCGCGGGCTCTACCGGCGCCTTCTACTGCACTTGCCTTGCCTTGTTGGATCCGGGTGACGAGGTGATCCTGTTCGAGCCGTACTAGGCAAATCACGTGAACACGCTTCTTGCGGTGGAGGCGGTTCCTGCTTACGTCACCCTTCAGCCCCCTGATTGGTAGTTTGCAATGGCTGACCTGGAACGAGCAGCAACAACGCGGACCAAAGCGCTCGTAGTCTACAGTCCTGGCAATCCCTCGGGAAAGGTATTTTCCCGCTCAGAGCTGGAAGCAATCGCCGAATTTGCCACCCGTCGTGACCTGTTTGTTTTCACCGACGAAATTTACGAGCACTTCCTGTACGATGGCCGGTCACACATCAGCCCAGGTTCAATCGAGGGGATGGAAGAGCGAATGATTTCGATTTCAGGATTCTCAAAGACCTTCAGCATCACGGGTTGGAGAATCGGATATTCGGTGAGCGCTGCGCGCTGGGCACGTAGGATCGCGCACATGAGTGATTTGATCTATGTCTGCGTCCATCGCGCTTGCAGTATGGTGTCGCTGCGGGCTTTACCCGGCTGGATCGTTCATTTTACGAAGATCTCTCACTTGAATATACGAATAAACGGGATTGGATCTGTGGGGCTCTCACGCGGGCCAGACTCCTACCCTACGTCCCGCAGGGAGCGTATTACGTTCTCGCCAGCGTCTCGTCACTGCCGGGGAAAAACAGCAAAGAAAAGGCAATGTTTTTGCTGGAGCGAACCGGAGTGGCCAGCGTGCCTGGCGAAGCGTTTTCCCACAATGGGGGCGGAAAGGATCTAGTGCGCTTCTGCTTTGCAAAAACAGAGCGAGAACTGCAGGAAGCGTGCATCCGTTTGGAACGACTTTTCTTCGAAACCCCAACTGTGTCGCGCCACCGCTTGCCCGTTAGTTGGAAGAGACTCAAACGAAGAAATTTCGGGATCCGTGGCGAAACTAAACGCCCCAGGACTCTGAATAAGCCCTCAGGGATCGGGCTAGTATACAAATTCAAGGAGAAGCTCTCAAGAAGTCTACGACAAATCCGGTGTCTACGCACTTAAACGAGTGCTCGATTTGTAGGTGACTTTTTCAACTCACAAGACGCATGACTAATAATATGCCGGCGGTACTCTTGCGCTACAGGCCGTGGTTCATAGGCATGTTTCAGGCTTGGCTCATCGCTTGCTCTATTATCCTTGCCTGGTTGCTTCGGTTTGATTTCACTCTGCCGTACCGTCCCATTCTGCTTTCTGCGATTCCGATTCTTATATTCACACGGCTCACGACAATTGCCTACTTTGGTCTTCTCCGAGGTTGGTGGAAGTATGCTGGGATCAGGGACGGGATCGACATTTTGAAAGCTGTCGGGACGGGTTCGATCCTGTTTTGGGTCATCATGCGATTTGCCCTGCGAGCAACCGCTTTCCCGCGCACAATCTATGTGTTGGAGGCTTTACTCACAGCGGGGTTGTTGGGGGGCGTGCGACTGCTTTCCCGAGTAGTTGCAGAGTCAGTGCGAGAAAACATTTCGTCGTGCAAGAGGGTGATCCTGATTGGTGCGGGCTCGGCGGCGCATGTAATCCTTCGCGAAATCCGCCGGCCGGGAAGCCCTTATGTTGCCGTGGGCTGTGTGGATGATGACCCGTCCAAGCTAGGCATTCGGATTGACAATGTCCGAGTTCTCGGTAGGGTGGATCAACTCTTAGAAGTGCTTTCATCCCAACCCGCAGACGAAGCACTTATCGCGGTACCCTCAGCGACTGGGGCTCAAATGCGCAGATTCGTCGAGATCTGCAACGAGGCAAAAATCAGCTTCCGTACGGTTCCTGCGCTCAAGGATATTATTGCTGGCCAGGTGGTGGTAAGCCAGCTTCGCGAAGTCAGTCTGGAAGATCTGCTGGGCCGGGACCCCGTTCAGATAGACCTTGAGGCTGTCCGGAGACAAATTGCCGGTCAACGCGTTCTTGTTACCGGAGCCGCTGGTTCAATCGGGTCGGAGCTGTGTCGCCAAATCCTGGATTACAGTCCAGCTCACCTTATCTGCTTGGATCAAAGTGAAACGGGACTATTCTTCCTCAGATTGAACCTTGATAGGCATCAGAACGGTTCCCAACTTGCCGTTCGCGTTGCCGATGTGACTGATCGTGAGCGTATCCGATATCTTCTATCGGAATTCAGACCGGACGTCATCTTCCACGCGGCCGCGTACAAGCATGTGCCTATGATGGAATGCAACGTTCAAGAAGCAGTTAAGAACAACGTGTTAGGTCTCCTAGGCTTGTTGGATCTTGCCGATGAGGCCGGATGCAGGGATTTTGTCATGATTTCTTCCGACAAAGCTGTCAATCCAACGAACGTCATGGGCGCGACAAAACGAATCGGTGAGTTGATCCTTTCGTCCCGACTGCCAAATGGAATGCGTTGTGTATCTGTGCGATTCGGCAACGTGCTGGGATCCAACGGAAGCGTAATTCCTGTATTGAAGCGGCAACTGCGCAACCATGAACCGTTGACGGTTACGCACCCGGAAATCAAGCGTTTCTTTATGATGACTCGCGAAGCCGTTGCCTTGGTTCTACAAGCCTTCGCGATTGGGAAGCATGGCGACATTCTCGTTTTGGATATGGGCGAGCCAGTGAGGATTTTGGACTTGGCTCGTACTCTCATCCGCCTTTCTGGGAAATCCGAGCACGATGTGGTGATCCGGTTCACGGGGCTGCGGGAGGGGGAGAAGCTCAAAGAGGAGCTCTTCTACGAGCACGAGGAGGTTATTCCCACTTCGTGTGAAAAAATCAAACGAATAAGCGGAACACTCAAAGACTGGTCAAGATTGTGCTCTCAATTGGATGAGCTTCGTGCTTCGATGAACGTCGACGGTGCGGCACCCATTCGCGCCAAGATTAAGGAAATTGTTCCTGAGTATTGCTTTCCAACCAACATTTCAAAACAGAATCGTGATGGAACTCTTGGAGAGCGTAGTTTCCGAGCGGTAGCTGGCGAGGACTAGCTTAGCTAAGCTAGATCGTTCCTCCGTTTCCGTTTTCTTAGTCTCATGAGGTTTTCAGGTTGATCTACGCCGTCTGAAATTTAGAGAGTCGCCAGGGGTTGCTTACCAGAATATTCGTCCGTGAACGGGATTAGATACGGGTCAAGATTCGCGCTGTACAAAATCCTGGGAAATCAACATCAGGAGGTCTCAATGAAAGGCGTTGTGCTTGCAGGTGGAAGCGGTAGCCGACTCCACCCGCTCACGCGGGTGACGAACAAGCATCTGCTGCCGGTGTATGATAAGCCGATGATGTATTACCCGCTGCAAACGCTAGTGGATGCGGGTATCGAGGACATTCTGATCGTGACCGGGGGAAACAACGCGGGAGACTTCCTGCGGTTGTTGCGCAATGGGAAGGATTTTGGACTGAAGCAACTAAACTTCGCCTATCAGGAAGGTGAAGGAGGGATCGCGGACGCACTGCGACTGGCGGAGTATTTTGCGGCGGGAGAGAAAATCTGCGTGATCCTGGGCGACAACATCCTGGAGAATGGCGTGCGCGGGGCGAAAGAAAAATTCGAAGAGCAAAAGGAAGGCGGGCTGATCCTGCTGAAAAAAGTGCCGGACCCGGAGAGATTCGGAGTACCGGTGTTTGAGGGGAAGCGCATTGTGAAGATCGAGGAAAAGCCAAAAGTGCCCTGCTCGCCGTATGCCGTGATCGGAGTGTATTTTTACGACGGAACGGTATTCGACCGCGTGCGAACGCTGAGACCTTCAGGGCGGGGTGAGTTTGAAATCACGGACGTCAATAATTCGTATCTTCGCGAAGCGCACCTCAGCTACGAGATCGTTGAGGGCGGGTGGACGGATGCGGGAACATTCGAATCGCTCTGGCGAGCGACAAAGATGGTGCGCGAGAAGGTGCTGCTGGCGGAGGAACTGAAGTTGGCAGCGGCATCGTCTCGATAGCCGAGAAAGAGCTTCACCCGTCCCGGTCCAGCCGGGATGGGATCCCGAATTCAGCTCCAACCAGCGAGGAGGTTCGATGGGCTCCACGGCAGCGCAGATTCAGGAAGCAGCCCGATGAGGATTTTTGTCACCGGCGGCGCTGGATTTATTGGTTCCAACTTTATTCGCTATGTCCTCGAGACCAGGAATGACATTTCGATCGTCAACTACGACAAGCTCACTTACGCGGGAAATCTCGTAAATCTTGAAACAGTGGCGGACAATCCCAATTATGAATTTATGAGGGGCGACATCTGTGATGCAGCTACTGTAGAAACAGCAATGTGTGGTTGCGATGCTATTGTACATTTCGCCGCAGAGTCCCACGTCGACAGGAGCATCTACGAGCCAGCCCCGGTAATTCAGACCAACGTCACAGGCACTTTTATTCTGCTCGAAGTGGCCCGTAGGATCTCTGTGTCCCGGTTTGTGCATGTTTCCACTGACGAAGTGTATGGTGACATTCCTGAAGGGGTCTTCGCCGATGAAGATTTTCCACTCCAGCCGAGCAGCCCGTACTCTGCGTCGAAGGCGGCCTCTGATCTCTTGGTTCGGTCATACGTCCGCAGTTACAAGTTTCCCGCGGTGATTACTCGGTCCTCGAACAACTACGGCCCGTATCAGTTCCCGGAAAAATTTGTGCCGCTCATGATTACAAATGCCCTCATCAACAAGGCTCTCCCTGTTTATGGGGACGGCAAGCAGAAACGGGATTGGCTGCATGTCGAGGACAACTGTCGAGGGATCCTTTCCGTTCTGGAGAAGGGCAAAATCGGAGAGGTTTACAACATTGGCGGACTGGATCTAGATGAAAACCTAACGATGGTTCGACGGATCCTCCAACTGACTGGAAGACCCGAGAGTTTAGTGTCCTACGTGCAGGACCGCCCAGGTCACGACCGTCGTTATGCTCTGGACTGCATGAAAATAGAAACCGCGCTGGGCTGGCGCCCTGCCATCTCTCTGGAAGACGGGCTCGGTCGGACCATCGACTGGTACAAGAACAACGAACAGTGGCTTGCTGGCGTTCGCAGTGGGGAGTACCTGTCCTATTACGAAAAGTACTACGAAAATCGTGAGAGTTCCCTTCGTGCGATTGCTCGATCCGGATCATTAGCTTCGGATTGATCTGTCCAACGGTTAGCTTTCGGACTTTGCCGCAAATGTGCGCGAGCATCGGCATTAATGCAACGAATCGAGACATCCCTTCCTGGAGTGTTTGAGCTGCGACCGGTCATCCATCGCGACGCGCGCGGCTTCTTCATCGAGACGTATCACAAAGCTAAGTTCGCAGACCTTGGGATCGCGGATGCCTTCGTTCAAGACAACCATTCGCGTTCTATCAACGGGACTCTGCGCGGTCTTCACTACCAGCTGCGTCATCCACAAGCAAAACTCTGCCGTGTCGTAGAAGGCGAAGCGCTGGACGTTGCAGTTGACATTCGAATCGGCTCACCTACCTTCGGAAGATGGACAAGCGTGCTTCTCTCCGCGAAAGAGCAAAATCTGATTTATGTTCCGATTGGGTTCGCGCACGGTTTCTTGACCCTCACGGATACAGTTCAATTTCTCTACAAATGCAGTGACTTTTACGATCCAACAGACGAGCATGGCATCGCCTGGAATGATCCAGACCTAAAGATATGCTGGGGCGTGAGTGCTCCGATTGTTTCCGAGAAAGACGCAAAGTACCCGACTCTCACTCAAGTTCCCCCGGAACATCTACCGGGACATCCGAGGAAATGAAACCCGTAATCTTGCTGACAGGAAAGAACGGCCAGGTTGGCGCGGAACTCTTGCGTCTCTTGCCTCAACTGGCCGAGGTACTTGCGCTCGACCGCGATCAATTGGATCTCTCGAATCCTACAGGCATCCGCCGGATAATACGAGAAGTTCGGCCGCGACTCATCGTTAATGCGGCCGCATATACAGCTGTCGATCAAGCAGAAACGGACGAAACTACGGCGCGAGCCGTCAACGCGGAGGCCCCTGGAATAATGGCCGAAGAAGCAAAGAAAATCGGTGCCGCCTTGGTTCATTACTCGACCGACTATGTGTTCGACGGAGCTAAGAAATTACCGTACGACGAGGCAGATTCCGCAAATCCAATCAACGCTTACGGGAAGACTAAATTTGCTGGTGAACAGGCTATTCGCGGTTCAGATGTGCCACACCTGATTTTTCGGACGTCCTGGGTCTATGCCACGCGGGGACGCAATTTCCTGCTGACGGTTTTGCGCCTTGCAACCGAACGGGAGGAACTAAGAATCGTAAGTGATCAGGTCGGAGCCCCAACCTGCGCCTCCGAGATAGCGGCTGCCACGGCCAAGATTCTGACCAGGATGCTTCGGAGGAATGACGGCGATATCGCTTTTTTCGCGGTTAGTGGAACCTACCATATGACCGCGGCAGGTCAAACGACTTGGTGCGACTTTGCTAATGCCATACTTCAAGAGGCTGGAGCCGTGTCGCGCCGCCTTCCTTGGCTCGGTGCGGCCACACACGGACGTGAGCTGATTGCGAGGCGTGTGCTCCCTGTCACCTCGGAAGAGTTTCGATCTCCCACACGTCGTCCTGTCTATTCAGTTCTTTCAAACTCGCGTCTGACGCAGACGTTTGGCGTCGCACTGGCCGACTGGCGAAATCAATTGCAACGCTGTTTTGTCTCCGAGGGTATCGCTTCTGGTCTTCTCCCAAGTTAAATCGAAGATCTTAAAGATCGCGAGCTTTCTCAACTTCAGATTTGCCATGTTCAGCCTTCCCTCGAAGCTACTCGAAGCTAACCCCAGTTTACGAGTTAGCGCAATCCTTTCCGCGTAAGTCTTTTTAGTGCAGGCACTTACTCGCACGCAGTGCTATGCCCTAAATATCTGCTTCTAATATCGCATGTTTCCCCAATAAGATTGACTTTTTTCGCTTGACTTTCGCTACTACTATGCCCTAAATATAAAGGACCCTAAACCTGACGCCACATGCAAAGACTCGAAGCCAAGTCCATCCATGGCCGCACCTATTATTACCTCTCTCAGTGGGGGTGGAAAAACGGCAAGTGCCGTCGCCTTTCCC
>WNGO01007625.1_pt1 | contig 12470 bp, 12 predicted proteins | sample 5400511 | NCBI WGS metagenome assembly WNGO01 (sample SAMN13153380, study PRJNA577476) | soil metagenome | isolation source: 20 cm soil or saprolite under Garry oak tree replicate 2 | place: USA:California | collected 2016-06-15
CCGATCGGATCGCGGATCGGTTTGACTATCTGCTCGTCGACGAATTCCAGGACGTCAACGCCGTCCAGTATGACTTGTTGAAGAGGCTCGCCGCACCGCATGGCAACTTCTTCGCGGTCGGTGACGACGAGCAGTCGATTTTCACATGGACGGGCGCGGACCCGTACGTCCTGGTGCGGTTCCAACGGGACTACGAAGTCGAGCCGATCATCCTCGACAAAAATTGCCGCTGCTCTCGGCAAATCTTCCAGACCGCGCGGCGCGTGCTGGCGCAGAACCCCCAGCTGTTCCAGAAACAACTGACCGCCGACAAGGAATCGGCACACGAGGTGTGTGCCTACGCGTTCCACGACGAAGAAGAAGAGGCCTCATGGCTGCTCGAAGATCTCGTCACCGACCGCGGCAGCGAGGGATTCGGCTGGGGCGACTACGCGATCCTGTATCGCAAGCACAAGGTCGGCGAATACCTCGAGGGCCGGCTGCTGCGCGCCGGCATTCCCTGCCGCCTGGCCCGCGGGCGCTCCCTCATGGAAGACAGCGTCATCGGTTACGTGATGACGGCGCTGCGCGTGGTGCGCAATCCCGCCGACCCGGCGGCGCTGCACGCGTTCGCGCAGAGCGTCCTGTCCCAGCACTTCCTCCAGGAAGTCGAGGCAGCCATCGGGTCGGGCGACTTTCTCGTCAACGTGCGCGCGCTCGCGCAGCGCCGCCCCAGGCACGACCCCGACACGAGAAAGCTGTGGCGGCTGATTTTCCAGATCGAGAATCTGCGCTCGCTGCCGCGTTCGCACGGCACGCTCTCCGCCGTCATCGACGAGATCCTGTCGCAGTCGGTCGGACCGTTCAAGAACGTGCTCGAGGAGCGGCATGACGAGCTGAGCGACCCGGCCACGATTCCGGAAGCGGTTGAGGTAGCCGCCAAGATCGCGCATGCGATTGCAGAGGATCACGACGTCGTCATCGACCCGGCCGGTGGTGTCGAGATTGCATTGCGCGGGATGCTGGCGGCCGCCGGCCTGCGCAGACTGCCCAGCACCCCCACGCACGACGTACGACGCACGACGCACGTCACCTCTGATGCGTTGACGGTCTTCAAGGCTTTGCAGCTTCTGAATTCCAGGGACATCGGCAAGCCTTTGGAGCGCTACGTCACGTTCGACCTCGAGACGACGGACGACGACGTCGCGACCTGCGGCGTCGTGGAAATCGGCGCGGCACGGGTCGTGAACGGCGCGATTGTCGATCGCTTCCACACGCTGGTGAATCCGTTCCGGCCCATCTCCGCGAAAGCGACGCAGATTCATGGCTACACGGATGCCGACGTAGCAACCGCCCCGCCTTTTGCCGCCGTATTCCCGCAGTTCCGTGATTTCGTCGGTTCAGACGTCTTGATCGCCCACAACGGCCAGCACTTCGACATTCCCGTGCTGCAGCGGCTCGCTGCCGGCCGACCAGGGGTCGACACGCTCGCGTTCTACGACACGCTGCTCCTGGCCCGCTCGTTGTCGCGCGTGGGGGCGTCGCAGGTGGACCTCGCGCACCGCTTCGGCATCGACGCCGGCCGAGCCCATCATGCGCTCGACGACGCGGTCACGTTGGCGCACGTCTACCGCGAGCTCGAGCAACAGCGTGCCGTGCGGGCGCGCAAGGCGGTGCTCGCGAACGTGCTCGACTATTTGGGGTTGGCGTTGGCATTGGAAGGAGAGCACGGAGCACGGAGCAAGGAGCAGAAACTGTTGTTTGACATCGCGAAGTTCCACACACTGGGCCGCTACAGCGACGCGCTCGAGTTCTACGCGATGGAGCGCGAGCGCCGCGGCTCGACTGCCCCCACCGTGGACGAAGTGATTCAACGGCTCGGCGGACGGGCGCTGATGACAAAGCTCCGTGCTGAGCCGGATCCGGCGCAGCGGTATCCAGCCGCAGTGGCTCGCTTACGTGGTCTAATTGACGTTCCCCCTCTCCACGACGTGGAGAGGGGGTCAGGGGGTGAGGTCCTGGAAGACAGTATCGACCGACTACTCGAGCGCGTCGCGTTGTCGAAATCCGAAGGCGAGGCCGCGGCGCCCGATCGCGTCAATCTCCTCACGCTGCACTCGACCAAAGGGCTCGAGTTCTCACGGGTGTACATCGTGGGCGTCGAGGACTACGAGATCCCCGGCTACCAGGCGACGACCAACAACGTCAAGGACGAGATCGAAGAGGCTCGGCGCCTGCTCTACGTCGGGATGACACGCGCGTGCGACCGGCTGATGTTGACACGCTGTGAACGCAGATCGGGCCGCGAGTCGGGCGGCAGCATGTTTTTGGAGGAGATGGGACTCGCTGCTATTGCACCATCCCAAACCGTTTATTCTGCTTCGTCATCTTGAGGAAGTAGCGCAGTCGCTGATCGAAAGCCTCCCGCCGCGCTCGCGCCGCAGCAATCCACCCGATTCGAATGCGCTTATACGATGCTGGAAATCGTTGGAAATGCTTCCAGGTCGTCGGATCTCGCTTCAACTGATCGAGGATATCGGCCGGCAGCTTCGCCGTGCCCTTGCCGGTGTGCTCGATCGCGGCCAGGCCGGCCTTGGTCATGCGCCCCGCCTTGATCAGTCGCCGCACGCGCTCGCGATTCATGTCAGAGAGCCTGCTGGTCTTCTTCCGCGGTGAATAGCGCTGCGCGTATTTCATCTTGTCGATCGGCTTGAGGAGGCTGTCGATCCAGCCATAACACAGCGCCTCATCGACCGCCTCGTTGTAGGGGATGCGCGGCTTGCCGCTCTCCTTCTTATAGTAGATCAGCCATATCTCGGTGGCGTTCTTGTAATGCTTGGCGAGCCAGGCCCGCCACTCCTTGCGCGTCTTGACGTAGAGCGTTTTGCCGACGTTCATGCCTCACCCCCTGTCCCCCTCTCCACGTTGTGGAGAGGGGGGACGACACTCGCCGATCGTTCCCCCTCTCTGCGAAGCGGAGAGGGGGCCAGGGGGTGAGGTCACTGAGCTTTGATTTTCATCGGCACAATCACCGTGCCCCACTGCAGCCGCAGCAGCGCCGAGTCGGCGTCGACCATGGGGAAGTAGTACGTGAGGGTCTCGATGTGCGCGCCCGTTTCCGGCGTGACCGCGATGCGCAGCGCATCCTGCGACTCCCCTGGGTAATTCGTGTGCCAGCCGCCGACCCCGCCGTTGAAGATCACCGTCCAGGGCTTGGACTCTTCCGGAATCGTCCACAGCGTGTACCGTCCTGCCTGGAGCGCGTGGCCGTCGATCGTCACATCTTTGCTGAACGAGATCGTGGTCGCCGAGTCGGCGCCGGGGTGCCAGATGCGTCCCCAGCGCACCAGCGTGCCGAACAGCTCGCGGCCGCGGGCGACGGGGCGGTTGTAGCTGATCGCGATGTCGGTCGTGCCGACGCGCTGTGTCACGGAACCGTGCTGGCTGCGCGGGACTTGTAGTAGGAGCAACAGGAACAAGACCATAATCCTCCGGAGAATCTATGTCACAGACGGTCCTGGTCACGGGCGCGTCGTCAGGTATCGGTCAGGCGACCGCGCAGCTGCTCGCCCAGCATGGATACAACGTATTCGGGACGGCACGCAAACCCGCCGCGGCAATGTCCAAGGGCGTCACGATGGTCGCGCTCGACGTGCGCTCCGACGATTCGGTGCGCGCCTGCGTCGATCGCGTGCTGACGCAGGCCGGCGGCATCGACGTCCTGGTCAACAACGCCGGTTATAACCTGATGGGCGCCGCCGAGGAAACGAGCGTAACCGAAGCGAAGGCGCAATTCGAGACCAACTTCTTCGGCGTGGTGCGAATGGTGAACGCCGTCCTCCCCGCGATGCGCAAGACGCACAGGGGGAAGGTCATCAATATCGGATCGCTCGCCGGCATCACGGCGATTCCCTTCGGCGCCTTCTACACGGCCAGCAAATTCGCCGTCGAGGGATACACCGAGGCGCTGTGGCACGAGCTGCGGCCGCTCGGCATCAATGTCAGCGTGATCGAGCCGGGCTTCGTGCACACCAAGATCGGTGAAGGCACGCAACTCGCGGCCGTGTCGCTCGGAGCCTACGACAGTGTCCGCAAGCGGGCAACGGCGGCGCTCACGCGCCAGGTGGAGCAGGGCATCTCGCCCGACGCGGTCGCCACGACGGTACTGCGTGCCATCAAGAGTCGCTCGCCGTCACTCCGCTACCGCGTGGGCGCCGACGCCGTGTGGCTGCCGCGCGTGAAGCAGGTGGCGCCATGGTCAGTATTCGCCGCCGGCGTGCGGAAGACCTTCGACGTGTAGCTTCCGGACGGTCTCGATCGTGTCGGCGTCTTCGGGCTTCTTGTCGTCGCGGTAGCGGATCACGCGCGCGAATCGCAGCGCCAGCCCGCCGGGGTAATGCGGGCTGTCCTGCAGGCCGTTGAACGCGATCTCGACGACGAGCTCCGGCCGCACGTAGACGACATGCCCTTCCCGCTTCACTTCCTTCTCGAGTAGCTGCTGTGTTTGCCACGCGAGCAACTCATCGCTGAGCCCCTTGAATGTCTTGCCGAGCATCACGAACCCACCGTTCGGATCACGCGCGCCCAGGTGGAGGTTGGAGAGCTTGCCATGGCGGCGCCCGTGACCCCACTCGGCGGCGAGCACGACGAGATCGAGCGTGTTGGCTTTCTTGATCTTGAACCACGCGCCGCCACGCCGGCCGGCTTCGTACTTGGACTCGAGACCTTTGGCCATGAGGCCTTCCTGGCCGGCGGCGATTGCGGCGTCAAAGAAGCTCCGCGCCGCGTTGGCGTCTGCGGTGACGATGCGCGGCGGGCGGTGCGCCGCGGGGAGCAGCTTGGTGCGCGCGGAGTACGGCTGATCCAATAACGACGCCCCGTCGCTGTACAGGATGTCGAAGAAGAACGGGACCGCGGATGCGAGCCCCTTCATGGTTTGTTGAAAGCGCACCGGCCGCTTGTCCGCCGACAGGACGACTGCCTCGCCATCAAGGATCACCTCGTTCAGATCAACTTTTTTTGATATGTCTACAACCGTAGTCAGCTCGGCCGTGATGTCATTCAAGATTCGCGAATAAACCCGCACCTCGCTTCCTCTTTTGTGCACCTGGATCCGGATGCCGTCGATCTTGTACTCGAACGACGCCTGGCCCAGCTCCGCCAACGCGTCGTCCACGTCCGCCGCTGTCTTCGCCAGCATCGGCTTGATCGGGCGAAACAGTTCGATCGCAAAGCTCGTGAGATCGCCCTTGGCGACGGCGCCGAGGTTGCCTGCCAGCATCGTGGCGCGGCGGACCTCACTCGCGGGGAGATCGCGCGCTTGGGCGACGGCTTCGACCATGATCCCCTCTAGCGCACCCTGGCGCAGCTCGCCGGTCAAGAGCCGGAAGAGAAAGTCCTGCTCTTCGGCCGTGGCCCGCGAGAAGAGATCGCCTAGCAGCCGCTGCTTCTCGGTCGCTGAGCCCTTTCCCGCCGTCGTCGAGATTCTCTCGAGCGTCTCATCCACGTCGCGCAATTGCAGTCGTGCCGACGTGCCGCCGTGCGTCTTGGCCTTCTGCAATGTCGCCCAGCCGACGCCCACCTTCGCTTGCCGGATCGTGCCCGACAGATAGGCGATCGCGAGCGCGATTTCGTCGGGGCCGGCCTGCTTCAGCAGGTCGGCGAGGAGCGTGATCTTGGCGAGGCGGCCGGAGGTGGCAGCGACCTGGGACGAGGTGGAGACCAATGCGGAGAGGAGCACCGAGAAAACCTAAGCCTCTAAGACGCTCGGAAGTGGAGCGGGTCGCGCAGGTTCTGCAGCTCGCGATAATAGTAGAGAGCCGTGGGCCGCCGGTCCTTGAACTGCAACGACTTGAGAAACGATAGCTCTGCCTCCGTCGCCGAGCCACTGAGCGTCGAATCGCGCAGGAATTCCAGCAGCCCCTTCTCCCGGTCGCCGTTCGCGTCGATCCGTTCGACGTAGCCAAAGCGTTTGCGCTCACCGCTCGCGCTGGTGACGCCGATCGCGAAGCTGACGGGATCCCATTCCCACGCCATGACGCCCGCATCGAGCCGGGCGCGCTGCTTCGGCGTGATGTGCAGGACATCGGCGCTGACGCCCGCGACCTGCAGCAGCGTCTGCGCGACGAGCCGCTCCAGCTCGCCGAACGACTGCCGCTCGAACACGGCGCGCGCCTGCTCCGCTTGTGCGGAGACGGATTTGCGCACCAGCAGCTCGCGCAATTCCGGGAACAGCGGCGCGATGTCGCCGAGCAGGCGCTTGCGCTCCTCCCTCAGCTGCGCGTCGGCGACGCGGGCCAGCTCGCCCACGGGGAATTTCAGGAAGCGATCCATGCGGTCGTAGATGTCGGTGCGCTGCGGCGCGGGCGGCGTTTTCTTGTGCGACAGGAGCTGCGACACGTACGACTCCGTCACGCGGGCGGCGCGCGCCAGGTCGCGCTGGTCCAGGCCCAATTCGTCGAGGCGTTGCCGGATCACTACCGCCACATCCATCTTAACCGCCTTCGTTAATCAGCGCGTCGTTTCGTGCTCAGAAGTTGACAAATCTAGTACAGTTGGATACGTTGGGCCATGGCCGACATTCACTGTCACCGCTGCGGCGGGTTCATTGGGAGCCCGGAAGGGACGACGTACCGCGAGCCGTCCGTCGCGGCGCCGCCGGTGGTGCCGCACAGCGGCATGTGCCTGTGCGATCATTCGCTCGTGTACGGCCCCAAGCCCGACCTGGTGGCCGGCACGCCTCGAGGTCTCCATCACATCCGCTCGGCGTCCCGCAATTAGCGCGAATCGCGCCGCTGCACGCAGCCCGCTGGTCGCCGACCGCGGGCCGGCGCGCTGTCCCACCTGCCAGCACTATCTTGAATTCCGCACCGACCGCTTCGGTCGCATGCTCGAACAGTGCGGCTGCGGCCACCGCGCTTTTGTGGAGCGGCGCAGCGGCAAACGTGAGGAGCCGACGCAGTGAGCAAAGAAGTCCCGATCGAAATCCAGGGGAAAGTCGTGGAGCTGCTCCGCAACTCCACGTTCCGCGTGACGCTCGAGAACGGGCACAACGTGCTCGCGACGATCGCCGGCAAGATGCGCAAGTTTCATATCACGATCGCCGGCAAGATGCGCAAGTTTCATATCCGCGTGCTTGCAGGCGATCGCGTAACGTTGGCGCTCTCGCCGTATGATTTGACGAGGGGACGGATCGTTTTCCGGCACAAATAGCCGTCTGCCGTCTGCTGTCAGCAACCTCTAATGCCAAAAACCAGCGCAGGCCTGTTGTTATATCGTCACGCCAGTGACGCGCTCGAAGTATTTCTCGTCCATCCCGGTGGTCCATTCTGGGCCCATAAAGACGACGGTGTGTGGTCGATCCCCAAGGGTGAGTTCGGCCCTGACGAGGATCCGCTCGCTGCCGCACAACGGGAGTTCACGGAGGAGACGGGGTTCACCGCCTCGGGTGACTTTGTGCCGCTGACGCCGCTCAAGCAGCCGAGCGGCAAGGTTGTGCATGCCTGGGCGCTGGAGGGTGACTGCGATCCGGCGCTGGTGCGGAGCAACACGTTCGAGTTCAAGGGACGCGAGTATCCCGAGATCGATCGGGCAGCGTGGTTTGGATTAGCGGAAGCGCGCAAGAAGATTTTGCGCGGGCAGGCGGGGTTCTTGGAGGAGTTAGACGCCCAACTGCATTAGGGCTCCTTCGTGCTCCAATAGCCAGCGCTTCGTGTCCAATCCGCCGCCGAATCCTGTCAGCTCGCCTTTTGATCCCACGACGCGGTGACATGGCACGATGATCGGAATCGGGTTCTTGCCGTTGGCGAGCCCGACGGCGCGCGTCGCGAAGCGATCGCCCAGCTGTTTGGCGAGCGCGCCGTAGGTCGTCGTCGTGCCGTAGGGAATCTGCCGCAGCGCGTTCCACACGCGGTGCTCGAACGGCGAGCCGAGGGCTTCGAGCGGCAGCTCGAACGTGGTGCGCGTGCGGGCGAAGTATTCCTCGAGCTGCTGCCTGGCGCGCGCCAACAGATCGGCGGCGGGGCCCGTGCTCGCTTCGACCCACCCGGCCTGATGCGTCGGCGGCGGACCGCGCCGCGACCTCGCGAAGTAGACGCCGGTGATGGCGGCGTCGGAGGCGGTGACGACGAGCTCGCCGACGGGAGTGGGGAGACGGACAAAGGTCAGTGACATGTAATGGAATTATACACTGGACGCTACTTTCTTCGTAGTGACCGACTTGCGGCGACAAACCCTCCCGTTTAGCCTGATCGTAACCCTGCTAGGAGGAGTTATGCGTCTCTCCTCGCTTGCCCGGCTCGCCGGGCTTGTGGTACTCGCCTCGTGTGTCGCTCCCGTCGATACGGACCATGCGGTCGGTCCACTCTCGCTGTCGGTCGTGTCCGGCAACAACCAGAGTGGACCTCCTGGGACCGAGCTGCCGAATCCGCTCGTCGCGCTCGTGGAGGACTCCCGCGGCCACGCCGTGAGAGGGCAGATCGTCAATTTCGTCGTGGTCTCGGGCGGCGGCAGTGTGTTCGCGGGTGCCGCGATTTCCGGCGGAGATGGCATCGTGCAGGAGCGCTGGACCCTCGGCGCTGCGGGACCGCAACGTGTCGAGGCGCGCGCCATCGATAATGCGACGGGCGCGAAGCTCACCTTCGCCGTCTTCGACGCGACGCTGACCGACCTTCAGGCACCGGTCGTCTCCGAGGTGGCTACGTCGCCGACCGATCCGGTCTCAGGCAGCCCGTTCGACCTGACGGCAGTCGTGAACGACGCCGCTACGGGCGGTTCGAACATCGCGGCGGCGACCTACGCGGTCGATGGCGGTCCGCCGGTCGCGATGGTCGCGCAGGACGGCGCGTTCGATGAGCCAAGCGAAGCGGTGCGCGCCACCGTGCCGCCGTTCGCGGCCGGCGGTTCGCACACCTTCTGTGTGACCGGCAGAGATCTCGCCGGCAACGTGAGCAGTCCAAGCTGCATTACGGTGGTCGTCGTCGAGGACGCGATTTACGTCAGTCCCGCGGGCGACGATGCGGCGAACGGCACGCGGGCCGCGCCGCTCAAGACCATCGCTGCGGCGCTGGCGCTGGCCGACGTATCCGGTAAAACCAGAGTGAATGTCGCGCAGGGCACCTATCCTGAGAATGTGCAGCTGCGCTCCGGGATCAGTTTGTTCGGCGGCTACGAGGCCGCAACCTGGACGCGTGCGCCGGCAAACATCACGACGATCGGCCCCCCCCCCGGGCCATCGAGTTCGGCCGTTGCCGTGCAAGGCGACAACGTGACGGGAGTGACCATCGACGGCTTCACGATCAGGAGCGGCGACGCGACGGGTCCCCGTGAGAGCGCCTTCGGGATGGTGTTGACGGGCAGCGTGGCGACGATCTCGGGCAATCACATTCTCGCGGGTAACGGCGGCGCGGGCGCAGCTGGCTTCGCTGGTCTCGCGGGACAGAATGGCATCCCCGGCTCCGACGGACAGCCCGGGTCCGCGAACGGACCCGAAGGTGCCGGCGGTTTTGAGACCAGTCTCGTGTGCTTGGGCACCGCCCTCGTCGGTGGCGCGGGTGGGCAAGGCGGGCCGCCGGGCGCCACCGGCCAAGATGGCGCGCCCGGCAACTCGCCCAACGGCGGCAATGGTGGAGCGGGTGGACTCGGCGGCGCGACACCCCCGTTGCCCCCGGGCGAAAATGGGCAGGACGGCTTCGCCGGGATCGCTGGAGCCGCAGGAACCGGCGGTGACTCCTTTGGAGGCGTCTCCATCTTCGGGCTCTACGTCCTGGCGGATGGCGCTGCTGGAGAGTTAGGCCAAGACGGCGGCGGGGGCGGTGGCGGGGGTGGGGGTGGGGGGGGCGAGCTCGACGGCACCGGCGGCGGCAACGGTGGCGGTAGTGGTGGCACCGGCGGTTGCGCCGGGACCGGCGGTGGTGGCGGCGGTGGTGCTGGCGGCTCGTTCGGCATCGTCGCAGTGGCCTCGACCTTGACCGTCACCGGCAACACGATCGAAACGGGCAATGGCGGCGCAGGCGGCCCCGGCGGCAGCGGTGCCGCGGGTGGCGCCGGCGCGGCCGGTGGCATCGGCGCGACGAACGATGCGCCGCAAGTTGGCGCCGGCGGCAACGGCGGCGCGGGTGGCAACGGCGGTGCGGGCGGTGCGGGCGGTGGCGGCGGCGGTGGGCCGAGCGTCGGGATCGTCTCGCAGGCAGGAACGCTCAGCCAGGCCGGCAATGTGTTTGTGCTCGGCACTGGCGGGACTGGGGGAGCATCACCCGGCGGGAATGCGGGCACGAACGGACTGCGGACGCAGATTCGTAACTAGACGGTTTTGGTTATGGCAAAACGAAAGCCGGGGAGCGAAGCTCTCCGGCTTTCGGCTTTCACGTCCCGCTGGCTGCTCTCAGTGGCATCAATTATTTTGTCCCAGCCTCAAACCCGGAGCCGTCCATGCGTCGTCTGGTCCACCTATCCGCAATTCTCGCTGTAGTGATGGTTTCTCGAGCCTCCGTTCTCACAGCCCAAAACGAAGCGGCGCTGCGCCGCGCGTTGGAAGGCAAACGCGCGACGGTGCGGATGGACATGCCCGCGACGTCTGAGGGAGTCGACATCCACCCCGGCTCCGGCCGGCCGATCGACTTCCCGAAAGTCGCAAACCGGTTGAAGAAGTACGGTGTCTCGATCCACGACGGTGAATCGATGATGATCACCAAAGTCAAGGTGAAGGGTGAATTGGTTGAGATTCATCTGGGTGGTGGCGGCTATGGCACGTTCGGCGACGTGCTGGGGAGCGCGGCGACCAACCAGGGCGCCGATAGCGGCACGGCGCAGCAGGCACGGCTCGCAAATGAACGCACGACTCGGCTCGCGGCCGGGTCGCGGTTCAATTTGCGTTTTCCGGACGGCACCTCGGCGGAAGACCTGACGCCGGACGCCATCGTCCGCGCCCTGGCGGATTACGCGACGATCGCTGGTGTTGCTGCGACAAGCGTCAGCACCGCGTCGGTGCAGATGGTCACGCCTGCGACCGCTCCGGCCGCGAGCGGCGGTGAAGTGCGCAAGGGCCTGACCCGCGAGGAAGTCGAGCGCATCGCCGGATCGCCGCAGTCGTCCTCGACGAATGGCCAGATTGCGACGAGCACGTACAGGGCTCCGTCAGGGGCGGGGACGATCGAGGTCGACTACTACAATGACGTTGCGGTGGACGTGCGGCAGGTCGCTGCCGCGGCGGCCGGGGGAGCCACGCTGCGGAAGGGCATGGAGCTCGCCGAAGTCGAGCGTCTGGCGGGTAAGCCGTTTGCGACGACGACGAACGGCGCCATCACGACGAACAAGTACCACTGGCAGGGCGGCACGCTCGAGGGCGACTTCGTGAACGGCGTGTTGGTGGGGTACCGGATCAGCTCGAATTAGCGCACCAGTTCGCTACGCCACTGCGCTTCAAGCGCAGCGATTCACCGGGCCCACTCTTCAGAGTGTGGACACGGCCAATTCCCGGGGATCACTACACCGCGAGAGCAGAGAGGTTGAGCCTCGGTGCTATTGACACGACCCGCAACAATACGGTACTACTCGGCGTGCCATCAGGAGCTACTATGCCAAACGATATGGGGACGTTGCGCGTCGACATCGAGATTGAGAACCCGACCAGGCCGGGCCAAAGACGTACGCTCAGGTCTGTCCTGGTCGACATGGGGGCAGAGTTGAGTTGGGTACCGACCGAAGTGCTCGAATCGTTAGGTGTCGAGCGCAACAATCAGTGGCGGTTCCGCCAGGCGAACGGGACGGTGCTGGAGCGCTGGACGGGCATCGTCGTCATCACGGTGTCGGGAAAGCGAACCGGGGATGACGTGGTCTTCGGTGAGCCGGGCGACCTCACGTTGCTTGGCTCGCGCACGCTGGAGGGACTCAACTTCCGCGTGGAGCCGGTCACGAAGCAGCTCGTTGACGCCGGACCGGCACCCGCGGCGGTGTTGGTCACCGCGTAGCCCTAATCTTCATTTATTCTCAAAAAGCGAGCGAGCCTGTCATCCTGAGCGAGCGCGCAGCGCGAGCGAAGGACCTGCTTTTCCTAGCGAGCGCGCAGCGCGAGCGAAGGACCTGCTTTTCCGAAGGACCTGGCCTAAGCAGGTCCTTCGCTACGCGCGCGTTCCGCGCGCTTCGCTCAGGATGACAACGCCGCTCGTTTTGGGAAACAAGGGAGAGAAAGGGAGCAGGACGACTAGCACACCGTTAATAGAGACGGACCTGTACGGGTCTCCCTTCTACAATACGGGCGAGCGCTGCCAGCTCAGCGTCTTTCAGATGCGCACCGCCTCGGGCGATCTGGTTGATCGAAGGGATTGGAGAGGTGTGCTATAGGAGGGATCAGATTCAGTAGTGCTCTCCGGCTTTCGACTTTGTAGGCGATCAGCACCCCGAATTCAGAAGACGCCGAGAGGCAGCGGACGCAGCAGTGGCCTGAAGTGCCGAGTGGCCAGTTTTAATCGCCAATACCACACCTTGGCAACCGA
>WNGO01007328.1_pt1 | contig 12465 bp, 9 predicted proteins | sample 5400511 | NCBI WGS metagenome assembly WNGO01 (sample SAMN13153380, study PRJNA577476) | soil metagenome | isolation source: 20 cm soil or saprolite under Garry oak tree replicate 2 | place: USA:California | collected 2016-06-15
CAGCAAATGGCAAGAGGACTTCAGCTGGATTGAACGGACCTATCCGCGAATCGCGCAATGGAAAGGTAAGATTGGGCAATCAGCCGAGATGCTGGCCGAGGTGCTGGAGTTTGAGAAGGAGCTTGATTTAAAAATTGAGCGTCTTTATCACTTCGCGTCCCTACAACTGGCCGAGGACAGCTCGAACAACGAGCACCTCGCTCGCATAGGACAGCTGCAAAATCTTCTCACAAAAATTGGAGAGGCAGTCTCCTATGTGGTGCCGGAGATTCAAGCGATCGATGAACCGCGTTGGGCGGAGTTTTTGCGCGATGCAGCCCTGGCGCCGTGGCGAATCAAGTTACACAAGATTCGCCGAATGCGGCCACACGTGTTGAGCGAACGCGAAGAGCGCCTTCTGGCGCTCGGCGCGACTGCGATGAATGGCTACGACGACGCCTTCTCGCAGTTGACCAATGTCGATATGAAATTTGGTGTCGTGCGCGACGCCGAGGGACGCGAGCGGCCCCTTACCCAAAGCACCTACAGCTCGTTCTTGCTTAAACGGGATGGCGATATTCGCCGGCGTGCCTTCCATCAATTATACGAAGAATTCCAGGATCATCAGTACACGCTGGCGACATCGCTGGCGTATTCGGTAAAGGCCGACGTGTTCAATGCCCGTGCCCGGAATTATCCGAGCGCCCTCCAGGCTTCACTTTTTCCAGACGACGTCCCGATCGACGTTTACGACGGATTGATAAGCGCGGTGCACAAAGGAATTCCCGTTTTGCTGCGTTACTTTGAATTGCGGCGTCGTGCTCTTGGTCTTGATAAATTGCACGCTTACGACACCTATGTCCCGCTCGTCCCGGAGATCGACACGCAGGTCAGTTTTGACGAAGCGGTCGAGAAAGTGACCGCATCGCTCGCGCCACTTGGGGACGAATACTCCGGCCCCCTGGCCGAGGGCTTACGCGGGCGGTGGTGCGACCGCTACGAAACGAAAGGCAAACGTAGCGGTGCCTTTTCGAGCGCGAGCTATAACGCGCCGCCCTACATCCTTATGAACTATAAGGATGACGTGTTCGCCGACATTTATACCCTCGCGCACGAGGCTGGGCATTCCATGCATACGTGGTTTTCACAGAAGGCCCAGCTCTTTCAGGATTACGATTACCCCATCTTTTTAGCCGAAGTCGCAAGCACCTTTAACGAAGAGTTACTGACGCATTTTCTGCTCGAGCAAACCAATGACCCGAAGATGCGCGCCTATATTATTAACCGGCAAATCGATGATCTCCGCGCCACGCTCTTTCGCCAGACCATGTTCGCTGAATTTGAAAAGGTTATTCACGCCATCGAGGAAAGCGGCGGCGCGCTCACACTCGACATTTTCAAATCGGAATACGCAAAGCTGCTCAGAACCTATTTCGGCGACGCCGTGGTCATCGATCCGCCGCTCGATCTTGAATGTTTGCGCATCCCGCATTTCTACAACGCTTTCTATGTCTATAAATACGCCACCGGAATTTCCGCCGCGGTGGCGTTATCCGAACGTGTCCTGGCTGGTGAGGCCGGCGCTGTCGAAAAATATCTCGGTTTTCTCAAGTCCGGCGGATCAGAATTTCCTTTGCAAACGTTGAAACGTGCCCCGCCGCGCCGCGCCGAGTCATAGAATTGCCATAATCGGGCAAGGTTTTTGCTTAAGACCAATGCGTGAATTACGAATGGCAATTACGCGCGGCCTGCGGCTACGCCGAACTCGGCATGGTACGCGAGTCTTTGGCGGAACTGAATGCAATGGAACCGCCGTTTCGAGATCGGCCTGAAGTATTGCAACTGCGCCTCCACCACCTAATGCGCGACAAAAAGTGGACGCAAGCCTTGCGCATCAGCCAGAAGCTCTGCCGGGCCGCGCCGCACTGCAGCGCAGGATTTCTTCATGCCGGCTTTTGTTTGCACGAACTTGGCAAGACCGCGGAAGCCAAGGCCTTCCTTCTCAGGGGCCCGGCCGCGCTGCTGAAAGAACCGATTTACTATTATAACATGGGTTGTTACGAGGCTTTGCTCGGCAACGTCAAGGACGCCCGGACCAATCTCGAAACAAGTTTTAAGATGGACGAAACCTTTCGGGAACTGGCGAAAAAAGATCCCGACCTGGCGTCCGTTCAACCGCTGTTGTAATTGGAGGGACGCGCTACGCAGCGTCCCATTCTTTATTTGGACGGCACGGAGGCTTCCCTGGCCGTTACGCAAACTCTCGTCCGGTTTTGCTTGCGGCTAACCTAGCCGCCTCTACAGCTTCCAGAGCGATGCAACTGGACCCCGCCGAGCTTAAGAGTCGTGTTGCTCCCCTTTTCCAGGAAAACTTCCAGCGCTTTGGCGAGTTGGGTGCTGCCGTCTCCATCTGGCAAAACGGCGAACCCATTTTGGATCTTTACGGCGGGTACCGCGACAGCCGCCGCGAGCGGCGATGGGACGCTGACACGATCGTGCTGGTTTGGTCCGCGACCAAAGGAATCGGCAGCGCCTGTTTGTGGCACGCGCTACAGGAGTGCGAGATTGCCGTTGCACGACGCGTGGCGGAGTTCTGGCCTGAGTTCGCGCAGAATGGTAAGAGCGAGATCACAATTGCGCAGTTGCTGGCACACTCGGCCGGCCTATGCGCACTCGATGAACCGGCGGATGTGCTCGATTACGCAGCGGTGATTCGCGCGCTCGAAAAGCAGGCGCCGCTTTGGCCTCCAGGCACAGCACATGGATATCACGCTCGCACGTTTGGTTTTCTCCTCGATCAGCTAGTGAGGCGAATTGCCGGAATTTCGCTCGCCCAGTACTGGCGAAAGAATCTGGCTGACCCTCTGGCGCTCGATTTCTGGATCGGCTTACCTAACGAGCTGAATGACCGCGTCGCAACAATGTACGCGCCCAAGGCCGGAAGAGGTGCCGCCCCGGCCCAATTTTACCGCGACCTTGCCACGCCCGGTACTTTACAAAGGAAGACTTTCACCTCTCCGCATGGATTGCACGCGGTCAGCGAGATGAACAAACCCCAGATTCGGGCACAACCGATTGTTTCGTTTGGTGGCATCGGAAGTGCCTCAGCGCTGGCGAAGTTTTACGCAATGTTGGGCAACGAGGGATTCTTGAATGGACAACGCTATTTCGATCCGGAGACCATCCGGTGCATGTCAGTGACAATTAGTTCGGGAATAGATCGCGTTTTCGAGATTCCGACCGCCTTCTCGGCCGGTTTCATGGTGGATCCGCCTGGCGCCCAGCGGAGAATCTTTGGTCCAATCGACACGGCCTTTGGCCATCCCGGCGCCGGCGGCAGTCATGCTTTTGCCGATCTGACAAACAAAATCAGCTTCGCCTATGTGATGAACCAAATGGAGCAATCCCTTTTGCCCAACGAGAAGTCTCTGCGGTTGGTCGATGCGATTTACGAGAAAATTACGCTCGGCGAGACAGCAGGTACTTTTCCTGTTTCACACTGAAAAAAGCTCGACAAACGGCTTGAAATTGGCTCTAAATCGTCACGTGTTAAACAGGGCTAGCTTTAGCTGAATAGCGATAGGGGTTCCTGCTTCGTAACACGCACCGCAAGAGTGGTTGGAGCTGTTTCGGACCTAGTTTCTCGATCGCAAGATTTAGGACTTCATCCCCAAAAAAAATTCCCCATGTTGCCCGGCAAAAGTCGTCGTCCTTGTCGCTCTCGCCACTGGTTTTGTCCGCCTTTCGGATCGGGACAACCGATTGCGGCCTTAATTTCGAAGTGAGGTGCGAATGAAATCGTCACTGCGATTGATCGGTCGAATGTTGCTCGCCGTAAGATGGCACGTTCGCGCCAGATCAAGCGACTTTTGGAGCGAAGCGGGCGGATGCGTCCGCCACATTCGCTTGCAACAAATGACATGAAAGGAAAGTTCCCCCCTCGATCTGGTTTTTTTAATCGAATTGTTCTAGTCAGTTCTTTTCTTTCCTTAGTTGGCGCTTTCTTGTTGCTCGTTACGCTCGGGGCTTACCCGGATACATCGGCGCTGGCGCAAGTTGCCGAGCAAAATCAAAATCCGAGTTCGTCGGCTGTATTCCACGCGGCAGCTGGCCAGCACTTCGCGCGCAGCGGAGACATGCTCTCAGGAGCGGCACCTATCGAATTCCAAGGTTCTGGCGACAATGTAACGCAGACCGAAGTTGTCCGACCACCAACGGTAGTGGCCCCGACCCGCAGCAGCTTCATCGCTATTTGGAACAGCGTCAGCGGAGCGGCGGGCTACCGGCTCGACGTCTCCATTAGCACCTCGTTTAGCAGCTACGTGAGCGGATATCAGGATTTGGATGTGGGCAACGTGACTAGCCGTCTTGTGATCGGCCTGAGCCCGGGGACGACCTACTACTATCGAGTGCGGGCTCACAATGCGGTTGGCGTAAGTGGCGATTCGAACGTGATGACCGCCACGACAGCAAATGGTTCTGGGCTGGTTATCAATGCAACCTTCGACAGTTCTATCACCAATGATCCAAATTCGGCAGCGATCGAGTCGATGATCAACCAGGCCGTTGCCATATATGAGTCCTTGTTCAGCGATCCGATTACCGTCCCAATTCTTTTCCGGTACTCGACCACCGCGCCTGACGGCACTGCTTTGGGCGGGGGCTCTCTCGCGCAGAGCAACTTTGTAATCTATACCGTCCCGTGGAACACCTACATCACTGCCCTCAAAGCAGATGCACAGACGGCGAATGACACCACCGCGAACGCCAGTCTTCCAGCAAGCGCCTTATCAACCAACATAATTCCTTCCAGCGCAGGCGGCCGAGCAATCGGGCTGAACACCCCGCCCGCGATGTTCGCCAACGGTAGTGTGGGTAATGGCGGGCCCTACGACGGGATCGTTACGCTAAATTCCGCACAGTCATTCCAGTTTACGCGACCGACCGGCGCCGGTCATTACGACGCGCTGCGCACAGCCGAGCACGAGATCGATGAGGTGCTCGGCCTCGGATCGCGTCTCAATGGCGGCTCCAGCAATCTTCGCCCTCAGGATTTGTTCAGTTGGGCGGCGCCCGGTACTCGAAATCTTAGCGCCACCGGCTCGCGCTATTTTTCAATCGACGGTGGAAACAACAACATTGTTGGTTTCAATCAGGACTCGAACGGCGATTTGGGGGACTGGCTGAGCACCTCCTGCCCGCAAGCGAATCCGTATGTGCAGAATGCCTTTGGTTGTGCGGGCGAGTTTTCAGATGTCACAGAGAGCTCCCCCGAAGGCGTCAACCTCGATGTAATCGGCTACGGCCTGATCAGTTCGACACCAACACCAACACCGACACCAACACCTACTCCTACTCCTACTCCGACCAACTCCTGCTCCGACACCTCCAGGCCCAATTCCACTCGTTACCGTATCGTCCTTTCCTCGGGCCGTTAGGGAAGGGGGTAGCGCTACCTTCATCATTTCAGCTCGGCCGGCACCTTCGCAGCCGCTGACTGTGCACTACTCGATGCGTGGGAGGGCGCTTCTCGGATCCGATTACACCCTGAGCGGTACCCCCGGAGAAGCGATTATTCCCGCAGGTCAATCCTCAGTCAGTATCATCCTAAATGCTCTGAGCGATAACTTTCACGAGGTAACGAAGGCGGCGATCATGGTTGTCGATCCGGGTGCCGATTACCAGCTGCCGAGACGACGCCACAAGAGAGGAAAACGGGCCCCAGCGGGCGCAACGATTGAGATCGTAAGCCCGTAACAAATGTCGCGCCATGTTTCGCTGGCGCCAAGCGTTACGATTATTCGCCGATGATCGTAATGCAGACTTTTCGTCGGTGCGGATCGCGTCGGTGCTCGAAAAGAAAAATTCCCTGCCAGGTTCCAAGTTGCATCTTCCCGTCGATAATCGGAACCGTCTCGCTCGTCCGCGTTAAAACCGTGCGGATGTGAGATGGCATGTCGTCCCTACCTTCTTCTCCGTGTTCGAAGTAATCCGTGTTTTCCGGCACGAGTCTGTCAAAAAACTTTTCCAGATCGCGCCGCGCCGCCGGCGCCGCATTCTCCATCATGGTCAAACTGCAGCTGGTGTGCTGAACAAAAACCGTGATTGTCCCGCTGCGCAGGCCCGAGCGATCTATCTTCGCCTGAATATTATCGGTAATCTCATATGTGCCTTTGCCATGCGTGCGAACTTCAAGCTGAGTGTGATGCACCGCCATAAAGCCTCGTTAGTGAAAAAAATAACATCGTCCGGGAAAATAGTCGCGGCGTTTGATCTTTTGGGCGGCGATGGCCTAGTACATTGAGATGGAAGCCGATCTGGACCGTATTTTATTTCACGAGACAACAATTTTGCGGCGGCTTGGCGAATTAGCGGCCCAAATCTCGAACGATTATCGCGATCTTGAATTGACAGTCATCGCGGTATTAAACGGCAGTTTGATTTTCATGGCCGACTTACTGCGGCGGATCCCGCTCCCGCTCAAGTTGGATTGCTTAAGCGTGGCGAGCTATCACGGCAAAACAGAAACCAGTGGCGAGGTTATCTTCAAGCAAATCGCGTTACCGGACGTAATGGATCGGCACATCCTGATTCTGGACGATATCCTTGACAGTGGTCACACTCTAGCGGCCATCCGCGACAAATTGGAAACGGCCAAGCCGCGCAGCATTCGGATTTGCGTTTTATTGAGCAAGAAGAAACGGCGCGCCCGGCACGTCGACGCCGATTACATCGGCTTTGAAATCGAGGATGAATTCGTCGTTGGATACGGGCTCGATTTTATGGAGCAATACCGCAACCTCCCATACATCGGCGTGCTGCGGAAGGAATTAATCGGTGAACCTGCAGGTTATCGATGAAAGTTCGCGTGCATTTTTATTCGCAGTTGCGCGATTTGGCCGGCGGACCGGAACTCGAATTGGATGTCCCGGATAAGTCCACCGTTAACGATCTTCTGGAGCAACTGTACAAGGAAAAACCGGTGCTTAAATCGCGAGACAAGAGCATCCTGGTCGGTGCTGGCGTCGAGTTTGTCGATCGTCACTACGGACTTAAACCGGGCGATGAGATTTCGATCATGCCGCCAGTTCAGGGCGGCTGAGGTCCCGGAAGGGAATGCTAATCGCGGAAGTTTTTGAAATTAGTGGCGACTCCAAAGTCGCGGCCGCGCAGAAAGGCAATGACCGCCTGCAGTTCGTCCTTCTTCTTTCCGGTGACCCGGATCTGTTGGTCTTGCATTTGGCTTTGCACTTTGAAGTTTTGCGATTTGATGGTCTGAATTATTTCTTTCGCTTTGTCGCCTTCCAGACCCTGCTGAATTTTCAGCTCCTGTCGCGCGTGTCCCAAAGGCGAAATTGCTGCATCCAGCTGTTCGACATTGCGCAGATCGACTCCACGCTTGGACAATTTACCAATGACAATCTCGCGCAAACCGCGAAGCCGCGCCGCGTCTTCCGCGGTCAGAACGATCTTTTCTTTCTCGTGCAGAATTTCCGCCTGGGTGTCCTTAAAGTCGAAACGGGTCGCCAGTTCTTTGCGTGCCTGGTTTAAGGCATTATCCACCTCTTGTTTGTCGACTTCGGAAACAATATCGAAAGAAGGCATGTCTTCTTGGATCCATTCGACTCACTTTGTTCGCTCAGGACAAGCTTTAGATTTTTGATCGTGCAATGGAAATCACGATTTTCAGTTCCCGGATTCAAAACGAGCGACGCAATCGGCTTGTCTGAACCACAGGGTCCTGTGCCAAGATGATTTTTTATCGCCAACTTCAAGCTAAGGCGCGTCTTTTCCTGGCCGCCATTCTCATCGTGGCTCCTGTTGGATGCAAAAAGCAACCACCGCCCGAAAACAAAGTCTTACGAATGCAGCTTGCGCACGAGCTGCGCCATCATTCCTATGACAAGGCGCTGCCCATCGCCCGGCGTTTAATTGAACTGACACCGCAGGATAACAGTGCCTGGAAGCGACTTGCTCAAGCGCAGTTTGGTTTGCGCGACTTCGACGGGGCGAGCCAAACCTTAATAGAATGGCGCAGAACCATCGCAGCGCCGGACCCTAGATTGGATGAGTACGAAGGTGATCTCGCCAACAAAAAGCACGATTCCGCGCATGCGCGGCAGGTTTGGGAAAAGATTCTGGCTGCTCAGCCCAAAAACAGACGAGTACTCAGAAAGATCGCGCTCCTCGAGGAAAACCAGCAGCGCTGGGTGGAAGCAATCGCTGCTTGGAGCCGGTTCCTGAAGGTTCGAGATGACGGGGTAGCATGGGTTAATCTAGCCGTATGTCAGCGGCGCCTGCATGATTGGGATCATGCATTTCAAGATTGGCATCGGGCACAGCACCTTGCACCGGATGATCCAGAGGTCCGGCGTTGGTCGAAAGTTTTTGAAAAGCTCAGCAAATTCCTCGACCAAATTCGAGAGCTGGACGCCAAAGTACTGGCGGTGTCAAATGACGCCGGTTTGCTCTCGGACCGAGCGCTTTTGCTGCTTCGGGCGGGAGACCCAGAGCTGGCATTAGACGATTGCGAAATGGCCAGCGCCCTTGCGCCTTGGGCGGTGCGGCCCAAACTCTTTCAGGCGATCGCATTGATTGCGCTCAATCGCGCGTCTGAATGTGAGCGACTGTCGGTTCGTCAGCCGTTGCGGCTCGAGGCGTTGACACCTGAGTTTCTGGAGACAATGAGCCGCCTCGATTCAGCGATTTCGGTAGAACGGTCCAATTCGGATCATTTTGCCGCACGTTCCTGGCAGCTAAATGAGATCGGACAACCAATGCTTGCTTTGCAAGATGCAGAAAAGGCCTCGCGCCTCGACCAAAAGTCAGCGAACGCGTGGGCGGAGGTCAGTTATTCGCTAATGAAACTTGGACGAGCAAAAGAAGCGTTGGAGAGAATCAAACAAGCGACCGAATTCGATCCTAATCTCGGCAGCGCATGGCAATATCGCGGCGAACTTGAGATGGCGGAAGGCAATAATCTCGCGGCTATTGAGTCATTCTCCCGGGCCCTCGCCATCGAAAAAACCGCGGCCGGCTTGCAGAAACGAGAAGAATGTTACCGCCGCGTAGGACTTCCAGCGCGCGCAGAGGAAGATCGTCAGGCTCTGCAAGAGCTGACGGCCGGCACTTTCAAATGAGCAAGCGGCAACCGGGCAGCACCGTGGCCTCGAACGTTTCGGCAGCTTTGCTGAGGGTATCGCCGGTGAAACTGCTGGTCGCCGCGGGCGACTCTATGGAAACGGCCGACCGAGCAGTTCAAACGATCTTGTAGCGCGCCTGCCTTATCCCTTCAATCAAACCGCAGCGCGATAATCGGATCGATTTTCAATGCACGACGCGCCGGAAAGTAACAGGCCGCGAAGGCCGCTGCAGCGAGCAGCGCAGTAACACTGAAAAAGATGAACGGATCGCTGGGATTTACGCCATAAAGCAACGTGCCTACCAATCGGGTAGAGCCAAATGCGGCAAACAATCCCAGGAGCATGCCGATGCCGGCCAGCGCCATCCCTTGCCGCAAAACCAGCTGTAACACCTGGCGGGCTTGCGCACCGAGTGCCATTCGGATTCCCAACTCACGTGTGCGTTGGCTGACGGAATAAGCCATCACGCCGTAAACACCCATGGAGGCAAGCACGAGAGCGAGCAACCCCAGACTGCCGAGAAGGATTGCGCCCATCCACGAAGGCCAAAGGGCGAAAGCCATGTGATCACGAATTGTTTTTTCGTAGGTAATCGGAATGTGGACGTCGGCGTCGCGGATGATGCGGTGTGTTTCACTCACCAATGGCCCGGGCGCACCATTTGTATGCATAAAAATCGTGATCCCGCCGTCGGGTACCTCTGTAAATGGAAAGTAAACCATTGGAGTAGGCACCTCACCGAGTGTTGCCGCCTTAGAGCTTCGCGCCACTCCGACCACTTCGATCGGTTCATTGTCGACAAGAAAACGAAAACGGTGCCCAATTGCATCTTCGTTAGGCCAGAATTGCCGGACCATCGTTTCATCGACAATGGCCACTCGGGGTGCGTTTTTGTCATAGTCGTGTTCGGTCAAGCGGCGGCCGCGCAAGAGCGGAATTGCCATCGTCTCCAGATATCCGGGCGTAATCGGGCTGACATTGGCAATCTTACGATTACGCTCGTCATTTTCGCCGCGTCCTTCGATTATAATGGTGCGGCCCTCACCACCAAATCCGAGAGGGACAAATTGACCGAGATCGGCACTGGCGACCCGGGAATCGAGCCGCACCTGCTCGAGAATGGATCGGGCGACCTGTGCACCACGCGTCCTGTCATATCCTGCCAGTCCTGGATCGAAGGTGACGATGGCCAGGTTCTCCATGCGAAAACCTGGATCGATTGCCTGTGCCTTGTGAAATCCCTTGAGGAAAAGACCGGAACCGATCAGAAGCAGCAACGAAACGGCAATTTGTGCAATCACGAGGAGATTACGCAGGTTCCACCGACCAAGTCCGCCGCCGACGCTTGAAGCGCGTTCCCGCAGACCTTGCGTCAAATCCCAGCGTGCGGTCTGAAGGGCGGGCGCGAGGCCGAAGATCACGCCGCTTAAAATGGCGAGGACAAAAGCGAAGACCAAGACGCGCAAGTCGGGCTGTGGACTGAGGCTAAGTGGAACCGGCGTCGGTGGTAGAAGTGAAATCAGAACGTCCCCGAGCCAATAAGCCAGCATGATTCCTCCCAGCCCTCCGAGCAGCGCGAGGAAAAGGCTTTCCGTGAGTAACTGACGCACGATCCGACCGCGGCCGGCGCCGAGGGCCAGACGCACAGCCATTTCGCGCTGTCTGGTTGTCGCGCGGGCAAGTAAAAGATTCGCCACGTTAGCACATGCGATCAGCAGGATGCTGCCCGCCGCCACCAGCAAGAGAAGCGACACGTTTTGGGCAATATTTTCATTGGCCGGACCGCCGAGACCCTGCGCTTTTGCAACCTCGGCGGGCAGCAGCTTGATCGACCGTTCTTTATTGACGTCGGGATAAGCTTGCTCCAGTTGCTGGGCCACCGTCTTCATCTGTGCTTCTGCTTGCGACAAAGCCACTCCGGGGTTCAACCGCGCGATCACGCTTAAAGACAAGGCGCGTCTTTTCTCAAACCACAGGTCACCGGCAGGCAGGATCCATCCATGCATCGCCATGGGAATCCACATATCTGGCGCCACACCCACATCGACTCCGGTGAAGGTAGCGGGCGCGACGCCAATGACATTAAAGGCACGCCCGTTCAAGGTGATCGTGCTGCCGATCATTCCGGGATCAGCGCCAAGTTTTTTCCAAAATTTATGCCCGAGAATCACTACTGGATGCCCGTTAGGCGATGAATCTTCTTCCGGTAAGAAGGCGCGCCCGAGAACAGGCCGCACCTGGAGCACATCGAAATAATTACCGGTCACGAGCTGGCCGAAGACGTTTGACGTATCAGCGTCGCGCGTCATTCCCATTAGCGCAAATCTGTAAGCAGACATGCCGCTGAAAACGGCATTCTGCTTGGCGTAGTCCAGGAAGTTCAGGTACGAGTTGGCCTGTCTGCCCGTAAAATGGGTGTCAGTGGTGTAAACCTGGACGAGTTGTTCGGCATGGCCTACCGGCAAAGGCCGAAGCAACAAGGTATTGACTATGCCGAAGATCGTCGTGTTTACCCCCAAGCCGAGGGCGATGGCGAGAAACGCCACGATGGAAAAGCCCGGTGTTTTTATGAGCATCCGCAAAGCAAAGCGAAGATCAGTTATCATATGTTAGGGATTCGCCTCCGCGATTTTGACGCTGCCATTAATGGCGCGAATTTTTACCTCTGCCTCGGACGCGCCGCCGATTGACACATCAATGTTGCTGACGAGGTCCTGTCGTCGATTCTCTTGCTCCGTGAAATCGCTGGCGACATGGCCGTTCACACTGGCGGCTGAAAGGTGAAAAGCGGCGTCCCCCGGAATAGAGGCGCGCGCATTGCCATTCACAATTTGCGCGTCAACTGAAAACCTGTGCGTCTCCCACCAATCATAATCAATATCGAGACCGCCACTCGCAACCGAGACTTGGAGGTGACTAAAACAATTGTGTCCGAAGAGGCGGCCGTTCCCGAGGTTGACGTGAACGTTGCGGCCACGCATGCCGTCCACCAGCACTTCGCCGTTGCCCAATTCCAATCGCGAGATGTCGCAGGTCCAAGGGAGAACAATAACGTAATCGACCGTCCCGGAGCGATCAGACCATCCCCACTTCGGGCTCGGCGGGTGTTGCGTCTCGATGGAAACGTCTCCCGGCCGGACCGAGATATTTACGGAAATCTTGGCCAGCCGGTCTGGATTATAAGCTCTTTTGATGGCTTCGATCTTCATTTCCCTGGTATTAGCGCCGTAGATGAAGATCGAGCCATCATCATTTCGGATGCTGATCTTGGCCGTTGGCTCAATTGCATACTTTTCCTCGACCACATCCTCGAGAATGGCTGCAGGCTTGGCGTCGCTAAACG
>WNGO01011865.1_pt1 | contig 12465 bp, 13 predicted proteins | sample 5400511 | NCBI WGS metagenome assembly WNGO01 (sample SAMN13153380, study PRJNA577476) | soil metagenome | isolation source: 20 cm soil or saprolite under Garry oak tree replicate 2 | place: USA:California | collected 2016-06-15
GTCGAAGACGCGCATGAACGCGCTTAGAAGGCGCTGCGTCGCGTCCGGGACACGAGATCGCCAGCCAGGCCGCAAGCTCCGGCGTCTGCACGCGCGGCCGGGCGCAGCGGAACATATTCGACGACCATGAAATGCTCGGACACGGTGACGCGCTCGACCAGCGTCGCCTCGTCGGCAACCAATGTTACTTCCTCAGATGGAAGCGGCGCTTCTTGGTCAATCTCTTCAGGAACAAGCGGCGGCGATTCGATCGTTTCTCGAAAGACCCCGAATTCGCCGGCTACCTCCTGGAGCGGCTTCTGCTTGTCGGCCCAGTGCAAGGCGGTGTAGTCGAAGCCTTGCACGATGGTGGGTTTGACGATTTCGAAATAGGGCGAGATGTCGAAGTCGCGCGGCATGTACAGCGATGAATCGCGGATGTGCAGGATTTCGCGCCGGGCCTGCCGGCTGCCGGCGCGCGTGATCTTGGGCAGAATAGGGTAGCGCACGGCGTCGAACGCCTGCGCGATCAGCGCCGAGCAGATGATCTTGGTGGGATCGCCGGAGCCGAATGCGATCATCCGCCGCCGCCAGCGCTGCGGTATCGGCAGCGGAAACAGAAAGCGCATCAGATCGAGGATGTTCTTGGTGTCGTAGCCGAAGCCGATCCGGTTGATGGCATAGCGGCACACCGTGTGGCGGTCTTCGAACGACAGGCCGACCGGGCGGCACAACCGTGTGTGATACGGAAAATATTTCGACAGCGGCGCCGAAGTCACGCCCTCGCCGATATTGGCCTCGATCAGGACATGCGGTTCGCCGTCGGGCTCGACCGCGCCGTCGATCGGGCCGACAAAAAGCGCGGCATGCGACCACGTGGACTGGGTGAGGTACTTGATGATGCCGGAAACCCGGTTGTTGCCTTCGACCAGCATGACATCACCGGCCTCGATGACGCCGCGCAAATGCTCCGGGTCGCTCGGCGTGAACGGCTCATAGCCCGGCACTTCCTTCTGGAGGTACCCCGCGATCAGCTTGCCGACAGTATCGAGCACTACGCCCATGACTTCTTCCCCCAGGGGCCTTTCTGACCGCTTTTTTCTGTTTCCTTATCATGGTCGAAAGCCGTTGCAATTTAGTTCATGCATCGGGCGGATCAATCATGATTGATTCACCATGATGGTTGCCGCCCACGCCTGGATGCGGCAAGTTCGCTAGGTGTTCTCCCGTACTTCTCCTGTTCTTAAGAGTTCCGGAAACCATGGCATGACAATGACGCGCCGCAAGTTCCTGTCGGCGTCCGCGGCACTTGCGGCAGCACCGGCCCTGGGTGCTGACGCATGGGGGGCGCCGCTGCCGCGCGAAGCCGACATTGTCGTAATCGGCGCAGGCGCCGCCGGCATAGCCGCGGCGCGCCGCGTCAAGGCTGCCAACCGCAGGGTCATCGTGGTGGAGGCGACGGGCCAGATCGGAGGCCGCTGCCTCACCGACACCGCGACATTCGATGTGCCGTTCGATCGCGGCGCGCGGTGGATGCACAATGCCGACACCAGCCCGATGGTCAAGCTCGCGCGCGGCGCGGGGCTCGACGTCTATCCGGCGCCGCCCGGCCAGAAAATCCGCGTCGGCCGCCGCAACGCACGCGCCGGGGAGATCGAGTATTTTCTCGCCGCGCTGGTGCGCGCCAACCGCGCCATCGACGATGCCTCGCGCGGCAAGGCCGACGTATCCTGCGCGTCCGCGCTGCCAAAGGACCTCGGCGATTGGGCGGGGACGGCGGAATTCATGCTGGGCGCCAATGCCACCGGCAAGGATCTGAAAGACATTTCCGCGATCGACAGGGCCCGCGCGCTGGAACGCAACAACGCTCCGATCGCCTGCCGCCAGGGCCTCGGCACGTTGATCGCCAAGCTTGGCGAGCAGATCCCGCTTGCACTGTCGACGCCCGCCAGCCGCATCGCCTGGAGCGGTCGCGATGTCGCGGTGGAGACTCCGGCGGGCCGGATCGCCGCGCGCGCCGCCATCGTTACGGTGTCGAGCAATGTGCTGACCGCGGGCAATATCAAATTCACGCCGGATATTCCCAAGCGCCAGCTCGATGCCGCGGCGAAATTGAGCCTCGGCAGCTACGATCACATCGCGCTGCAGCTGCCGGGCAATCCACTCGGGCTGGCGCGCGACGAAATCATCATCGAGCAGAGCAACTCCACGCGGACGGCGCTTCTGTTCGCCGATATTGGGTCGTCGTCGATGTGCTCGATCGATGTTGCAGGTTCGTTCGGCCGCGATCTTGCGGCGCAGGGCGAGCCGGCGATGGTCGCCTTCGCGGTGGAATGGCTGACCAAGCTGTTCGGCAGCGACGCAGTTGCTGCGGTCAAGAAATCGAGCGCGACCCGCTGGAATGCCGCGCCGTTTGCGCTCGGCGCGATGTCATCAGCCGCACCCGGCAGTCAGCCGTCGCGAAAAATCCTGACAGAGCCGATCGGCTGCATGTTCCTCGCCGGCGAGGCGACCCACGAGACGCTGTGGGGGACGGTCGACGGCGCATGGGAAAGCGGCGAGCGCGCCGCGGAGGCGGCGCTGCGAAGGATCGGAGCGTTGAAGGATCCGGAACCCGCAGCGGCGCCGGCGCGCGCACCGAAGCGACGGCGGCGCGTTGCGGAATGACGGTTGAGTTGATTCAGAGCGCCGCTACACGGGCAGCGCCAGCTGCATCAGGTCCTTGGCGACGACGATGCGGCCGGAAAAATTCTTTTTCACGTCCTCGGTCCAGTTGTCGTCGGTGACGAGGGGATCGTCGCCCGGCACGAAGTGGCTGAGCACCAGCACCTTCACGCCGGCCGCGGCGGCGATGCGGCCGACGTCTTCGGTGGTGGTGTGGCTCTCGAGCAGATGCTTCTTCAGCGTGGCGCCGTTTTTGGTTTTGATCACGAGGCGGTCGACCGCGGGCACGTAAAGGCATTCGTGCACCAGCACGTCGGCCCCCTTGGCAAATTCCGCCAGCTTCGGGTTGTAGGCGGTGTCGCTGGAAAACACGATGACCCCGTCCGGCGTCTCGAACTTGTAGGCGAAGTTGTCCGTGATCGGCGGATGCGGCGTGCGGAAGGCCGTCACTTTCACGTCTGAAGTCTGCAGTACCACGCCATCCTCATTGATATCCCTGGCAATCAGCAGCTTGCGCGGATCGGGGCGGCCTTCGTCCTCGATCCGGGTCTCGACATCGAACCTGTTCAGCTCCCAATAGGCGTTGGTCATCGCCTCGACGCCCCTGGGGCCGAACGAATGGATCGGCGTCGAAAGGCCGGCGGCCCAGGCGTTGTAGAACAGGTTGCCGTATTCGAGATTGTGATCGGAATGATGGTGGCTGATGAAGATATATTTCACCGACGGAATAGGCACACCGGCTGCCACCAGTTGACGGCTGACACCCATGCCGCAGTCGATCACGTAGGGCGTGTCGTTCACCATCACCAGGTTGGCGGGATTGGATGCCCCCATGGTGACGCGCGGTCCGCCTTTGGTGCCCAGGAATACGATGCGCGTACGCGGCTTCACGGCGGTCTGCGCCAGCGCCGGCGAGGTCAGCGCCGCGGCGCTGCCAAGGGCAAGCTTCAGCACATCGCGGCGGTCGATCATGGCGTTTCCCCCAAAGTTCTTGTTAGGAGAAACTTAACGGTATCCGCATTTCGCGCAAGCGCTCAGCGCAGCACGCCGTCAAGGGCGGGCAAGCCGATGATCACAGCGGCCGCGATCAAGGCGTAGCAGATCGAGCGGAACAGCTTCTCGCTTGCACGGCCGAAAAGGGACGCGCCGAACCACACGCCAACGGCATATACTGGACCGATCAGAAACGAAAACCGGATTGCGTCTGCGGTGATGAGCCCTGTCAGGGCGTAGCTCACGGTGGAAAAGAAATCGGATGCCGCAAAAAACAACAGGATGTTGGCGCGCGCAATCGCCGAGGGAAGCGGCCGGCCGAGCCAATAGCCCACGATGGGCGGCCCGCCGGTCTGCGCCAGCCCGCTGCAGAAGCCGGACAATCCACCGATGCCGATGGAAATCGCCGGGTAGTCCTTCCCGCGATAACGCCAGCCCGACAGCAGCAGTATCAGCAGTGTGAACACGAAGGCGGAGATGATCCAGCGCGTCGTTACGGGATCGAGCCGGCTGAGGAAGTAAGTACCGACGGGTACGCCGACCAGCGCGCCGGCCACCATGACCGCGGTTGCCTTGCGGTCGGCGTGCTTCCATGCGTTCGGAATCAGGGGGGCTGCCGCGACGAAATCGATGATGAGCAGGAGTGCTGCGACAAGGCGCGGGGCCGCCATGCTGCTGGCCAGCGGCATGAAGATCAGCGCCGAGCCGAAGCCGGAAAATCCGCGCGCCGTCCCCGAGACGAAGGCGATGGCGCAGATTGCGATGGCGGCGTTGATGCTGACATCGGTCGGTATCAGACCGGCGAAGTTCATCCGCGCAACGTGCCGCCGGTCTTCTTCGTCACCTCGGCCACGATCTTGGCGGCCACCGCGTCGATCTCCTGGTCGGTCAGGGTTTTCTCGCGCGGCTGGATCGTCACGGCGATGGCGACGGATTTCTTGCCGTCGTCGATGCCCTTGCCTTCGTAGACGTCGAATACCGTGACATCCGTGATCAGTTTCTTGTCGACGCCCTGCGCGGCGCGAACGATATCCGCAGCCTTGATGCCGCGATCGACGATAAACGCAAAGTCGCGCGACACCGGCTGGAACGGCGAGAGTTCGAGCACCGGTTTGGCGCGGGTTGGCTTCTGCTTGGCGTCGGGAATGCGATCGAGGATCACCTCGAATGCGATCAGCGGGCCGTCGGCGCCGAGCGCTTCCAGCGCGCGCGGATGCAGCTCGCCGAAATAGCCCAGCACGTTTTGCGGACCGATCTGGATGGTGCCGGATCGTCCCGGATGCAGCCAGTTCGCGCCGCCGGGCACGACCTGCAGCGCCTGCATCGGCGCGCCGGCGGCGGCGAGTACCGCGAACGCGTCGGCCTTGGCGTCGAATGCATCTGAGGTGGCCGAACCGGACCAGTGCCGCCCGATGCCTTTTGAGGACGCAAGGCCGTGGCGAACGCCCGATGCCGCGATCAGTTGATCCTGCGGCCGATCGCCCTTGAACACCTGCCCTACTTCGAACAGCGCCACATCGGGAAAGCCGCGATCGGCATTGGCCTGTGCCGCGGCGACCAGCCCCGGCAGCAGGCTCGGCCGCATGTCGGACAGATCGGACGCGATCGGATTGGCGAGCGCGAGTTCGCCCTGCCCTCCGCCGAACAGTTCGGCGGCCGGCTGTGCAATGAACGACCACGTCACCGCTTCGACCATGCCGCGTGCGGCGAGCGCACGCTTGGCGCGGCGGGTACGCAGCTGGATCGCGGTGAGAACCGGCTTGCGCGGCGCATCGCCGCGCTCGAACGGCGTCATCGGCACCTTGTCGACGCCGACAATGCGCACGATCTCCTCGACGATGTCGGCCTTGCCGTGCACGTCCGATCGCCAGGAGGGTACCGCGACCTTTACCACCGGGCCGGGGCCGGCCATCATGAAGCCGAGATGTCCGAGAATGCGTTTCATCTCCGGAAGCGGCACGTCGATCGCGGCGAGACGCTTGACCTCGGTGAGCGGAAAATCGATCACGCGGTCTTCGCCGAAGGCGTTGCCGACAACGACGTTCTCCGAGGGCGTGCCGCCGCACAGCTCCATGACCAGCCGGGTGGCCATCTCCAGCCCGGGCAGCATGAAGGCCGGATCGACGCGCGCTACCGCTTCAGCGCGGATTCGATCAGCACGTCGGTGGTTGCTTCCGAGCAGCCGGAGGCCTCGCCGCCCATGATGCCGGCGAGCGATTCGACGCCGTGCTCGTCGGCAATCACGCAGACGTTGCTGTCGAGCGTATAGGTGCGGCCGTCCAGCGCCAGCAAGGTCTCGCCGTCGCGCGCGCGGCGCACGGTGAGATTGCCTCGCACTTTTGCCGCGTCGAACACATGAAGCGGCCGGGCCCGGTCGTAGGTCATGAAGTTGGTGATATCGACCAGCGCATTGATCGGCCGCAGCCCGATCGAAGTCAGGCGCTTTTGCAGCCATTCCGGCGACGGGCCGTTCTTGACGCCGCGCACCAGACGCAAGGCAAAACCCGGACACAGCGTGGCGTCCTCGACCGCGACCTTCACCGGGCATGGGAATTCGCCCTTGATCGGCTTGATGGCGGGATCTCTCAACTTGCCCATGTCGGCGGCGGCGAGATCGCGGGCGATGCCGTGTACGCCGGTGCAGTCTTGACGATTGGGCGTGAGATTGATTTCCAGCACGGGATCGCCGAGGCCGGCCCATTGCGCGTAGCCAGTGCCGACAGGCGCGTCGGCCGGCAGCTCCATGATGCCGTCATGATCTTCCGAGATCTGCAATTCGGCTGCCGAGCACAGCATGCCGCGGCTTTCGACGCCGCGGATGGTGCCGATGCCGAGCGTGATGTTCTTGCCGGGGATGAAGGTGCCGGGGGCCGAGAACACGCTAATCAGGCCGGCACGCGCATTCGGCGCGTCGCAGACCACCTGCACCGGCGCGCCGCCGTCGCCGGTGTCGACCATGCAGACCCGCAAACGATCGGCGTTGGGGTGCTGCTCGGCGGAGATCACGCGCGCGATGGTGAAAGGCGCCAGCGCCTTCGCCTTGTCGTCGATGTGCTCGACCTCAAGCCCGATCATGGTGAGCTTGTCGGCGAGCTTTTCGATCGCCTCATCGGTGTCGAGATGTTCCTTCAGCCAGGAGAGCGTGAATTTCATGATTCATTACTTTCGTCCGACGGCGCGTGACGCGCGATCGTTGGCCCCCACCCCAGCCCTCCCCCGCAAGCGGGAGAGGGAGCAGGCCCTGCCTGTTCGACACGCCGTGCACCGGGCTCGCGCTTCGCCGTGTCCGGTGAGGAAGCGCGTCTTGCCCTAAGTTTAGTCTTACGCATTACCCCGTCGGCAGCTTGTCCCCTCTCCCGCTTCCGGGGGAGGGTTAGGGTGGGGGCTCTTGCTTCAATCGCAGCGGCAATGGTTTCGAGCACACCAGCGCGATTGGTCATCACGTCGTGATTGCCAAAGCGAAGCACCTGAAAGCCCTTGGCTTCAATCAAAGCCGAGCGTGCCGCGTCTGTCTGCTCACCGCGGTCGGAGAAATGCTGCCCGCCATCGAGTTCGATCACCAGTTTGGCTGTGTGACACATGAAGTCGGCGATGTAGCTACCAATCGGGACCTGGCGTCGGAAGCTAGCACCGTTCAGGCGATGATCGCGTAGCTCTGACCACAGGAGTCGCTCGGCGTCGGTGGAATTCTTTCGGAGCGCGCGCGCGTTCGAGCGCAGTTTTGAAGATACCTTCCACGTCGGCTCTTTCTCCTCAGCCATCGCGATCTCCCGAGCGGAGGCACCCCCACCCCAGCCCTCCCCCGCAAACGGGAGAGGGGGCAGAGCGTGCCCGTCCGCAGTGGTTGTCATCATACTTTTAGTCCGTCATGGGCGAGCGCTGATGCGCTTCCCTCTTCCTGATCCAGGGGCGAAGGAACGGAAAGAGCCCGGTCCGCGAAAATCTCAACCAGACGAAAACGCTCGCACATCAGCATCATGTCTTCGCTGAATTTGCCCAACCGGCCAAAATACGCGCGGTGCGCCTGGCGCCAGTAGGCTAGGCTGCGATCGCCTTCGCCCTCGTCATGCGCGAAGGCCGCATCGACATCACCGTATCGGCGATAGCTGACTTCGGTTGTTTCGATCACGCATCGAGGATCGCCGCGCCCGTCGAGCACGAGCCACCGCTCGCCTGGCGTCGATGTGTTCGGCTCATCCTCGGTGCTGCAGGTGGCGGTCTTGACGCCCTTGAGCACGAGGTCGAGCAATTCGTCGGCGAGTGCAGGGCCGTCGCCGAACGCGAACGAACGCAGCCCCCGATAGATTTCCGGGACCATCGAATCGCTCACGAACTCAATCCTCCCGCCAGCGCCGGGACGTCGAGCGGCTTGAAGCCGTAATGGGCGAGCCAGCGCACGTCGCTCTCGAACAGTTGCCGCAGGTCGGACATGCCGTATTTCAGCATCGCGATGCGGTCGATGCCCATGCCCCAGGCAAAGCCCTGATAGACGTCGGGATCGATGCCGCAGGCGCGCAGCACATTCGGATGCACCATGCCGCAGCCGAGAATCTCCAGCCAGTCCTCGCCTTCGCCGAAACGGATTTCGCCCTTGTCGCGCCGGCACTGGATATCGACTTTCGGAATCGATCCGATAGGTGCGCCCCGGACAGATGATGCGGATCGGCGGCTTCTGGGTCAGCATGGTGCGCACCTGCACCGGCGAGGTGTGGGTGCGCAACAGCATGCGCGAGCCATCTTCTTTTGGCCGGAAGAAGAACGTGTCGTGCATCTCCCGCGCCGGATGGCCTTCGGGAAAATTCAACTTGGTGAAGTTGTAATCGTCGGTCTCGATATCCGGGCCTTCGGCAATCGCAAATCCCATGTCGGCGAAGATCGCCGTGAGCTCGTCCATCACCTGGCTGAGCGGATGAATCCGGCCCTGCTCGGCGGGAGTCGCGCGCGGCGGCAGCGTGACGTCGATGGTTTCGGACGCCAGCCGCGCATCGAGTGCGGCGGATTTCAGGATATCGCGGCGCGCGGTCAGCGCCTGGTTGACCTTGTCCTTGGCGAGGTTGATCGCCGCCCCCTGCGTCTTGCGTTCGTCCGGCGACATCTTGCCGAGCGTTGCCAACAGCGCGGAAATCGAACCCTTCTTGCCGAGCGCCGCGACGCGCACCGCCTCGAGGGCCGCTTCGTCGCTCGCGGCGGCGATCTGGCTGAGGATGTGGGATTCGAGTTTTGCAAGGTCGGTCATGGCGACGGTCACCTTTTGGGAGCGCGCGCAGCCCGCACACGAGGTCGTCATCATCCGCGAAAGCGGATGATCCAGTAACCCCCGTGCTCAAAATGTTGGTCGGTGGTTACTGGATGCCCCGCTTTCGCGGGGCATGACACCGGAGTTGCAAGACGCCGCAGCGATAGCGAACTTACGCCGCCAGCGCGGCCTTGGCCTTTTCAGCGATCGCCTGGAACGCCGCCGGCTCGTGGATGGCGAGATCCGACAGCACCTTGCGGTCGACCGTGATGCCCGACTTGGCGAGGCCGTTGATAAAGACGCTGTAGGTCATGCCGAGCGGACGCACGGCGGCGTTGAGGCGCTGGATCCACAGTGCGCGGAAGGTACGCTTCTTGCGCTTGCGATCGCGGAAGGCGTATTGCGCGGCCTTGTCGACCGCGGCCTTGGCGGTGCGGATGGTGTTCTTGCGCCGGCCGCGGAAGCCCTTGGCAAGTTTGTAGACTTTCTTGTGCTTGGCGTGAGAGGTCACACCGCGTTTGACGCGAGACATGACGGATCTCCTTCATCTCAAAAAAAATGGGTGACGGATCGCCGCGCGGACGCGGCTTGGCAAATGGGACCGTGATCGCGTGGTTGCGATCAGGCGTTCGGCAAGAAATACTTCTTGATGTTGTCGCCGTCGGTCTTGAACAGCACGCGGGTGCCGCGAAGCTGACGAATCTGCTTCTTGGTCCGCTTGATCATGCCGTGGCGCTTGCCGCGCTGGGCGGCCATCACTTTGCCGGTGGCAGTCACCTTGAAGCGCTTTTTAGCGCCTGACTTGGTCTTCAGCTTGGGCATTTGGCTCTCCTGTTGCCGCAACACGAAAGCGCCCGCAAAGGCGTCCGGTCGGCTGAAATGCTCGTTAGAGCGTTGAAAGTGCTCAATTATTTCGTAAGCGAAACAACCGGCACGGGCATCGACACGGCAGCCCTTGATCAGCCGGGCGATGAGGTTGCGCTTATGGCAGAGCCTAGCCAGATTGGCAACGATGAACGCTGGAACCGCCATGCCCCGAAGCATCGCCTGACGCCATCAGCAGCGCAGCCTCAATGGGAAAGAAAATGAGGATATCAGCCCGGCCGATGGCCCTTTTTGCCGATTTCAGGACGTTGCGCGCCTTGCAATGGATCTTGGTCGCTGCCGTTCTCGCCGCTGTGGCCGCGCCTGACGCCACGCGGGGTAACCGTCACTGAAAAGAAAATGGCCCGCCAGATCGCCTGACGGGCCGTATTCCAAAATTCACAAACCCGAATGGCCGTTACTAGTCAGCGTGGCGCCAGAACCATCACTACCTGACGGCCCTCGAAACGCGCGTCCTGCTCGACCTTCGCGATCTCGGCGACATCGCTCTTGACCTTGTCCAGAAGCTTGGTGCCGATCTCCTGATGGGCCATTTCACGGCCGCGGTAGCGCAGGGTGACCTTGACCTTGTCGCCCTCTTCGAAGAACCGCTGCATGGCGCGCATCTTCACGTCGTAATCGTGATCGTCGATCATCGGCCGGAGCTTGATCTCCTTGATCTCGACGACCTTTTGCTTCTTGCGGGCTTCGGCAGCTTTCTTCTGCGCCGAATATTTGAACTTCCCGTAATCCATGATCTTGCAAACGGGAGGAGTGGTATTGGGCGAAATCTCCACAAGGTCCATGCCGGCTTCCATCGCCATCCTGATGGCGGCGATCGTTTCGACATTGCCGTGGTTCAGGCCTGTCTGATCAATCAGCTGGATTTCGTGGTTGCGGATTTCATCGTTGGTGCGCGGCCCGTCTTTGGTGGCAGCGGGCGGGGCTCTGTTGGGACGGCGAATGGGTAACTCTCCAAGGTTGTGGACGAAGGCAGTAGTGTGAAGGAATAAGGCTCAACGGGCAAGCCAACTCGGACACTTGCGGTACAAAACGGTCAAATGCGAGGCATTTTGGTCACGCAGACAACGCTTAGCGGTGCCGAATGTTCAGATCAGCCCAGATAAAGGGCGAGGGTTCGCTCCGCAAGCGTAGCGATGGCCCCCTTAGCCATCGGCCTTCCGTTGACGGATTGTGCCTGCTCACCCAAACAACAGCGAACAAGGGTAACGATTCATGACCAATTCAGTCGCATCCGGACCGCAGCCTGCCGTCATCGAGGTCGGCAAGGATGGCGCCGCGCGCAATATCGCGGTGCGCGCCCGTGCCGGCGGCGCGCCCGGGTTGCTCTGGCTGGGCGGCTTCAATTCGGACATGCAGGGCACCAAGGCCATCGCGCTGGATGCCTGGGCGGCCGACCACGGCCGCGCCTGCGTTCGGTTCGATTATTCCGGCCACGGCGAATCCGGCGGCGCGTTCATCGATGGTACTATCGGGCGCTGGCTGGAGGAGAGCGTCGCGGTATTCGAGCAGTTCTGTGCCGGCCCGCAGGTCGTGATCGGCTCATCGATGGGCGGCTGGATTGCCCTGCTGCTGGCGCGGGAACTCGGCAGGCGCCGCGGCATTGGTCACGCGACCCTGGCGGGGCTGGTGCTGATCGCGCCGGCGCCGGATTTCACCGAAGAGTTGATGTGGAAAGGCTTTTCGCCCGAGATTCGCCAGGAGATCGAAACCAAGGGCGTGTGGCTGCGGCCGTCGCGATATGGCGAGCCCTACCCGATCACGCGCGCGCTGATCGAAGAGGGCCGCAACCATCTCTTGCTCGGCAGCGCCATCGACGTGGGATGCCCGGTTCGCATCCTGCAGGGCGCGCAGGATCCGGACGTGCCATGGCGGCACGCGTTCGCGCTGGCGCATCGGCTGCCTGCCGACGACGTGGTGCTGACGATGATTCAGGACGGCGATCACCGCCTGTCTCGGCCGCAGGACATCGCGCGGCTGATCGCGGCGGTGGCGGAGATCGGCTAGATCGTTCGAAATGGGAGAAACCGATGGACGCGACCGCGATGCTCCGCAGTTTCTGCAACGCCGTCGAAGGACGTGACGGCGCGGCGTTCGCGGCGTTGTTTACCGAGGACGGCGTCTATCACGACGTTTTTTATGGCACGTTCGCGGGCCGCGGCAAAATCGCCGAGATGATCGACGACTGGTTCTATCGCACGGCGACCGATTTTCGCTGGGACATGCATGCGCCGGTCAGCGACGGCGACACGCTTTATGCGCGCTACACATTCAGCTATCGCTCGACGCTGCCGGAGGCCAAACGAGCGCGCGCGATGTTCGAGGGCGTCGCGATCATGAAGCTGCGCGACGGCAAGATCGCCAGTTATCACGAGGTCGCCAACACCGCGCCGGCGTTGGTTGACCTGAATTTTGCGCCGGAGCGGATCGCGAAGATTTTTGCGAAACAGGGCGCGGCGCTGAAAGCGCGGCCGGAGATGAAGCGGCACTTAGCGGGGTGAGCGCGAACGTCCGGCGATCGCTACAGCGCGTTCCCGCACCACAGCTGTCATCGTCCGCGACAGCGGACGATCCAGTACGCCGTGACATTTCGATTTACCTCAAAGGCCTCTGGGATACTGGATGCCCGGCTTTCGCGGGGGCATGACGATCGAGGACTACCGCGGCGGCGCGGTCGCCATCGGCTTGCGTTGCGCCAAGGCGGCGAC
>WNGO01006966.1_pt1 | contig 12451 bp, 14 predicted proteins | sample 5400511 | NCBI WGS metagenome assembly WNGO01 (sample SAMN13153380, study PRJNA577476) | soil metagenome | isolation source: 20 cm soil or saprolite under Garry oak tree replicate 2 | place: USA:California | collected 2016-06-15
CGTCGTCGGGGACGTCCACTGCGAGCATCGGGAGCTTCCTCGAGTACTGCTCAGTCGTACAGCCGAGCTCCTCGAGCCCACGCCGCAGTCTCGCAGCGAGGCCGGCATCCTGTTCTCGCGGAAGAACGCGCAGAGTTGAGTGGCCGCTCGGCTCAGCGGTCGCGCGGAACCAGAGCTGACCGTCTTCATCCTCCTCCGCCTCGACCACGTCGCCGAGACTCACGTCACGTGAGTACCACGGAATGTTGTCGATCATCCAGCCGCCGTCAGGCGCGCGAGCCGCCCAGAGCCACTCGTTTTCCGCAGACGGGTAACCGTCAGCGTCGCGCTCGAGCCGGAAGCCGACCTTGCGAGGCTCAGTCACGCGGTGCGGACGGCGAGACCGTCGACGATGTCGCGCAAAACGGCCGTGTCCGCACCGAGCTCGGCGAGCCGCCCACGGGCGCGTTCCGCGGCCTCGTCGGCGTAGCGCCGGGCGCCCTCGGCGCCGTGCTCTCGCACGTAGCCGTCCGCGTCGAGGATGTCATCCACGATCTGGAACAGGAGCCCGAGCTCCTCCGCGAACGCGCGCCAGGGCGCCTGCTCCGTCTCCGGCAGCTCGGCCGCCCAGAGCGCCATCGTTACCGACGCGTAGAAGAGGCGCCCAGTCTTGAGCCGGTGCACGGCGGCCAGGTCGTAGCCGTCGACCATCGTGTCGAGGTACTGGCCGCCGATCATCCCGAGCGTCGCCTCGGCGAGCTCTCGCGCGACCGCCGACGACTCGTAGCGCGCCGCGAGCCGGACGGCCTCCGCCAGCAGCGCGTCGCCCGCGAGGACGCCGACGCCCTCGCCGAACTTCTTCCACGTCGACGGGTGGCCGCGCCGCTCGTCGTCGTCGTCCATGGCGGGCAGGTCGTCGTGGACGAGGGAAAACGTGTGGACGAGCTCGATCGCGAGCGCCGCCGGCATCACCTGCCCGACCGGAGCGCCGAGCGCCTCGCCGACCGCCAGCGCGATCACCGGGCGCACGCGCTTGCCGCCGACCTCGAGCGCGTAGCGCACCGACGTCGCCTGGCCGTGCAGCTCCGGCCAGAGGTCGAGCCGCTCGAGCGCCTCCTCGACGAGCGCCTTCAGCTCGTCAGGTCCATGCAGATCAGGCACCGGCATCTGCCTCGGCCGCGCGCTGGGCGCGCGTCAGCTCCTCCTCGACCGCTTTGGCGAGCTCCGACAGCTCGCCGAGCAGCTCGATCGCCCGCTCGGGCGAGCCGCCCTCTCCCGTGGAGAGCTGCTCGAGCTCGCCCCGCGCGGCCTCGACCCGCGCCAGCAGCTCCTCCGCCCGCGTCAACGACTCGTCGGTGCTCACTTCGTTTGTCCCTCCCGCACGAGCTTGCCCAGGATCCCGTTCACCAGCCTCGCAGCATCCTCGGATGCATACCGCTTCGCGAGCGTCACCGCCTCGTCGAGGACGACCTCGACCGGCACCTCTCCCTCGTCGAGCTCCTCGAGCGCGACGCGAAGGACGTTGCGCTCGACTGCGCCGAGTCGATCCGCGGTCCAGTCGTCGGAAGCGGAGGTGATCCGCGCGTCGAGCACGGCCGCGTGCTCGGTCACGGCGTCGGCGAGCTGCCGCGTGTAGTCGTCGACCTCGCCTTCGTAGAGCGAGCCGAGCGGCCGGCCGGTGACGTCCCACTGGAAGAGCATGAAGACAGCGGCGCGGCGGGCCTCGCGGCGGCTGATCGTGCTCACGACCGGACGAGCTCCTCCACCGTGACGTGGACCGCCTCGACCTCGACGTCGCACATCCGCGCGAGCGCGTCCGCGACCCGCTCCTGCACTGCGGTGCAGACCTCGGGAAGGACGCGGCCGTACGCGACTACGAGCTGCAGCTCGGCGCGGGCGCGTCCGCCTTCGAGCTCGACTCCGAGCCGGCGGCGCCCCTTGCGCAGCTGGGCTCCCTCGACCGACGCGACCGCCCGCCGCACGATCTCGCTCAGCGTGGCCTCGCTCACGCGCACCGAACCGCCGCTTTCCTGCACGAGCACCGGGCTCAAGACTGGGCCATAGCCGATTGGGCCAACGCCGGTAGCCGCGCTCCGGCCTCCTCGAGGAAGGACGTCGAGTAGTCGCCGCTGCGGAACTCGTCGCTGTCGAGGATGTCCCGCAGCACGTCCCGCGTCGTGGGGACGCCCTCGATCTCGAGCTCGTCCAACGCGCGCAGCGCCCGCGCGATCGCGAGGCGGCGATTGCCGTCCCGGACGACGACCTTCGCGATCAGCGAGTCGTAATGTGGCGAGATAACCGTCCCGTCCTCGACGAACGTGTCGACACGGATACCCGGCCCGAGCGGCGGCCGGAAGCGCTCGATCCGCCCGGGCGCCGGGGCGAAGCCGCGCGCCGGGTCCTCGGCGTTGATCCGCAGCTCGATCGCGTGCCCGCTGCGCGGGCCGGCACGGCCCCCGTGGGCGAGGGCGTCGCCGGCCGCGATCCGCACCTGCTCGCGGACGAGGTCGATCCCGATGATCGACTCGGTGACCGGGTGCTCGACCTGCAGGCGCGCGTTCAGCTCGATGAAGGAGAACGAGCCGTCAGGTCCGACCAGGAACTCGAACGTGCCGGCATTGCGGTAGCCGATGTGACGGCAGGCGCGCTCGGCGGCGGCCTCCATCGCCTCGCGCCGCTCCTCGTCGAGCGCCGGGGAGGGCGACTCCTCGATCAGCTTCTGGTGACGGCGCTGGACAGAGCACTCGCGCTCGCCGCACGTGAGGACGTGGCCGTGGTGGTCGCAGAGCACCTGGATCTCGACGTGCCGCGCGGGCGTGATCACCTTCTCGACATAGAGCGAGCCGTCGCCGAAGGCGGCCTGAGCCTCTGCCGACGCTCGGTCGTAGGCGTCGCGGAGGACGCCCGATTCGGCCACCACACGCATGCCCTTCCCCCCACCGCCCGCTGCGGCCTTCAGCAGGACCGGGAACCCGAGCTCCTCGGCGGCCGCGAGCGCGTCGTCCGGCCCCGCGACGCGTTCGGTGCCCGGAACGAGCGGGACACCCGCCTCGCGCATCTCGGCCTTCGCACGCGCCTTGTCGCCCATCCGTTCCATCACCTCGACCGGCGGCCCGATGAAGACGAGGTCGTTGTCCTCGCACGCGCGGACGAAATCGGCATTCTCGGAGAGGAACCCGTAGCCGGGATGCACGGCTTCGCAGCCCGTCGTCTCGGCCGCCGCGACGAGAGCAGGGATGCGGAGGTAGCTCTCGGCGGCGGACGGCGGGCCGATCCGCACCGCGCGGTCGGCGAGCCGGACGTGGAGCGCGTCCTCGTCCGCCGTCGAGTACACGGCGACGGCCTCGACGCCGAGCTCGTGCAGGGCCCGGATCACGCGAACGGCGATCTCTCCCCGGTTCGCGACGAGGACGCGGTTGAACACAGGCGGAGCCTAGTCCGCCAGCGCTGCGGCGAGCGCGCGGGAGCCGCCGCGCAGCACGGGCTCGCCGTGCGAGACGAGGACGCGCACCACCGGAAGCTCCAGGAGCGGCGCGAGCGACTCGCGCAGGTCGTCGTGCGTCGCCTTCCCGAGCCAACGCTCCGGACACAGCCGCAGCGTCGCACCCGTGTCGCGCGGCTTCGCGCCGGCGCCGAGGAGGACGTCGCCGACGGCGACCGCGCGCTGCCGTGGTAGCCAGTAGACGACCTCACCCGGCCGCGCCGTCTCGAACGCCTGGATCCCTCCGGGCAGCGGATCGCCCGGCGTGAACGCGTGGTTCACCTCGACTCCGCGGTTCGCGAGCATCCGCACCGCCCGCCGGTGTGCCCAGACATGCCGCGCCTTCGTCGAGCGCGCGTGCCAGTGAACCGTGAGCAGGACGTGCGCGGGGCTACCGAGCCCGCGGGGCGGGTCGAGCGGGTCGATCAGGACGAGCCCGGCGTCGGTGTCGACGGCGAGGCACCCGACGTCCTCCTCCCACTCGTTGTGCCACGCCGTCCAGCGGCGGAGTCCCGGAGCGATCTCGGTGAGCGCCACCTCAGAGCGTGGGCCGGCCGACGAGCGGCTCGAGCTCGAAGAGCAGCTGCCCGAACTCGACCGGCTCCGCGTTCTCGGCATGCACACCGCGAACGACTCCCTCGACGTCCGCTTTCACCTCGTTCATGAGCTTCATGGCCTCCAGGATGCAGAGGGTCTGGCCCGGAGCTACGACGTCGCCGATCTCGACGAACGGCGGCGATCCCGGCTGCGAAGCGCGGTAGAAGGTGCCGACCATCGGCGACTCGACGCGCACGAGTGTGCCGCTGACGGCGCTGGTGGCCGGCACGTCCGGTTCCGGCACTGCGAATGGCGCCTCATCGGACGGGGTCGCGCCGACCGGGAGATCCGGCGTCGAGCGGACCGAGATCCGCATGTCGCCTTCCTCGATCGTCACCTCGCCGATTCCCGACTCCTGCACGATCCGGACGATCTCCTGAATGCGCTGGGCTCGACCCTCGTCCGTCGCCGCGACCCGGTCTTCACGCCGGGCGCGGCCACGGATTCCGCGCAGCAGCCGCTCGGCGTCCTCGCCGAACAGGCCGAGCAGGAGCAGCTCCTCCTCGCTGGCAGCGATGCCGCCGGCGCGCTCGCGGACCTCGTCGAAGGGCGGTGTGACGTCCTCCTCGCTGTCGGGGTCGGAGTTGAGCTGGACGACGCGCTCGAGCGCCGGGTCGATCGGCACCGGCGGTGTGCCGAAGGCGCCGGTGACGAGGCTCCGCACCTCGTCCACGACGACGAGGTAGCGACTCGCCGAGAGGACGTTGATGATCGCCTGCGAGGCGAGCACCTGGCCGATCGGCGACGCGAGCGGCGGCCAGCCGGTCTCCGCGCGGATCCGGTCGAGCTCCTCGAGCACCTCGTCGAGCCGATCGCCGGCGCCTTCCGACTGCAGCGAGCGGTCGATCCCGGCTACGACGCTGGCCGGCAGGTCGTGGCGCGCCGCGAGCACGGCGATACGCGGCACGAGCGGCGTCACCAGCTCGTCGCCGATGTGCTCGTCGAGGAGGTCTGTCGCCTCCCAGAGCGCCTCGACGTCGACGCCGGGGTTGAGCCCGATGCCGCCGAGCGCCTCCGCAAGGGCCTCGCCCGAGACCCGGTGGAGGGTCAGCGCGAGCGGGTAGATCGCGCAAGCGATGAGCTCCGCGCCCGCCCTGGCCGCCGCGAGAGCGGCCGCGAGCGCGCTGCCGCCGGCTCCCTGGACGTAGATCCCGACGGGCAGGCCGCTCGCCTCGGCGAGCGCGGTCACGAGCTCCTCCGCGGTGTGCGGCTGCAGCGAGCCGGTCGGGTCGTGGAGGAGGACGCGCACCGCACCGAGCTCGGGCAGCATGCGCGCGCGCTCGATCAGCGTCTCGATCTCGCCGGTTCGCCCGGGGCTGTAGACGAGGCCGGCCTCGAAGTCGCGGTTGGCGGCAACGATCGCCTCGGCGGCCTCGCGCAGGTTGGAGACGTCGTTGAGCGGGTCGTGGAGCCGGAAGACGTCGATGCCGTTCGCAGCGGCGGAGGCGACGAAGCGCCGGGCGAAGTCTGCGTCGACGGGCCGCGAGCCGACGAGGAATCGGCCGCGCAGGGCAAGCCCGAGCGGCGTCTTGACGCGCGCCTTGAGAGCCCGGATCCGCTCCCAGGGGCTCTCGACGCCCCGCCTTACGCCCGCGTCGAAGCAGCCGCCGCCCGAGACCTCGAGGTACGCGAACCCGGCCTTGTCGAGGATCTCCGCGAGCCGGAGCTGCTCGGACGCGGGGACCCGCCCCGCGAGCGGCTCCTGGCCGAGCAGGCGGATGGTCGTGTCGGCGAGCGATGGCACGCGCGGAGCCTACCGCGGGATACCGGAGCTTCCCGCCGTGCGCTCTTGCTCGAGCCGCGCACCGATCGCTCGCGGGGCTTCGTCGGTGTTCGAGAGCAGCGTCCAGGTCAGGAGGCGGTCCGGGTCGTGGACGGTGACGAAGCGGACTCCCGTGTCGCCGCCCTCGAGCCGGACCGCGCGTCCGCCGACCGGGAGCCAGAAGCCGAGCCCGTAGCCGCGGTCCTCGCGCGGAGCGCTTCGCTCTCGGAGCATCTCCGCGAGCGTCTCCTCACGGACGATCGAGCCCGCGAAGAGCGCACGCCAGAAACTCGCCACGTCCGCCGCGGTCGTGTAGATGCCGCCATCGCCGCTTCCGATCACGGGCAGGTGGAAGACGTTCGTCCGCCACGCTCCGTCGACCCGCACGTACCCGACCGCAGCGCGACCGGGAAGCTCGTCCGACCGGAGGAAGGCGGTGTCGCCCATCCCCGCGGGCGTGCAGACGAGGTCGCGGACGAGGTCGTGGAAGGAGGTCGTCGCCGTCCGCTCCGCGATCAGCGCGAGCACGACGTAGCCGCTGTTGCAGTAGGCGAAGCGCTCGCCGGGCGCGAACTTCGACGCGCGCCCGTCCAGGACGTCGAGATACGCCTCCGTCGTCGCGAGCCGCTGCGCCGGAACAGGAAGCAGGTACTCAGAGAAATCGAGGTCGAGCTCCTCGTCGAGGTAGTCGCCGATGCCGGACCGGTGAGCGAGGAGGTGCTCGACCGTGACGCGCTCGTCGATCAGCGGGAGGTCGGTGCCGAGGACCGACCGCGCCAGCGTCGAGAGGCTGAGAGCCCCTTCCTCGACGAGGCGCATGACCACGAGCGCGGTGAGCCCTTTCGTGCCGCTCGCGATGCCGAACTGCGTGTCGGCCTCGTTCGGGATCGCATGCGCCCGATCGGCGAGACCGTAGGCGCGGATCACCTCGATGCTGTCGGCGCGGTCGACGCGGACGACTCCCGAGAAGCCGGTATCGGCGGCGATCGCCCCGAGGTCGCGCGCGAGCGCGCTCACCGGCGCTAGGCCCGCGAGATGTAGCGGCCTTCGCGGGGATCGACCTTCAGTCGGTCGCCCACGTTCACGAAGAGCGGGACGTTCACGACGGCGCCCGTCTCGAGCTTCGCCGGCTTCGTCACGTTCGAGACTGTGTCCCCCTTCACGCCTGGTTCGGTCTCCACGACCGCGAGCTCGACCGACGCCGGGAGCTGCAGGCTCGACGGCTTCCCGTTCACGCTCAGCACCTGCACCGACGCGTTCGGCTGCATGTACGGCAGCGCGTCCGTGAGGTCGGCGTGCGGCAGCGCGAACTGCTCGTACGTCTGCGCGTCCATGAAATGCACGTCCGAGCCGTCGTCGTAGAGGAACTGGACGTTCTTCGTCTCGGTGTGCACCCGCGGGAACTTCTCGCCCGCCCGGAACGTGCGGTCGACGACCGCGCCCGCCTCCAGGCTCTTCAGCTTCGTGCGGACGAACGCGCCGCCCTTGCCCGGCTTGACGTGCTGGAACTCGACGATCCGCCACACCTTGCCGTCGAGCTCGATGTGCATCCCGTTCTTGAAGCTGTTCGTGTCGACGTTCTCGATGCCGTCGTCGGTCACAACCACGTCGTCCTCGATCCGGATGCCGAAGCGCCCTTTGAGGTAGACGCCCGGCTCGACAGTGACGACGTTGCCCGCCACGAGCGTGTCGGAGCTCTCGGTCGAGAGTCGCGGCGACTCGTGGACGTCGAGCCCGACGCCGTGGCCGAGCCCGTGGCCGAAGGTGCCGGCAAAGTCGCTGCCCTCGATGACCCCGCGCGCGGCCGCGTCCGCGTCGATGCCGCGCACACCGCTGCGGATCGCGTCGAGCCCCGCCTGCTGCGCCGCGAGCACGACGTCGTACGCCTCGCGCATCTCGCCGTCCAGCTCGCCGGTGGCGAGCGTCCGCGTGTAGTCCGAGACGTAGCCGCCGAAGTTGGCGCCGGTGTCGATCACGACCAGCTCGCCCGCCTCGATGACGCGATCGCCGGCCCGCCCGTGCGGCCGGGCGCCGGTCGGGCCGGAGCCGACGATCGCCTCGAACGCAGGCTCGTCCGCCCCTTCCTCGTGGTAGAGCCGCGTGATGTCCCAGGCCACGTCGCGCTCGCGACGGCCCACGAACGGCACCTCGCTCACGAGCCGCTCGAACATCCGGTCGGTGATCGCACAGGCGCGCCGGAACGTCTCGAGCTCGCCCTCGTCCTTGACCGCCCGCAGCTGCTCGACGAGCCCCTTCCGCGGTACGAGCTCGATCCCGGCCTCTCGCAATTGCTCGGCGAACGACCAGGGGAGGACGTCCGCCTCGAAGCCGATCCGGCCGGAGAGGTTCTCGCAGAGCCAGCCGATCACCGCCCGCTTCGTCTGCACCGCCTCGACACCCTCGATCGCCCGCGCCGACTCGATGTAGCGGAAGTCGGTGAAGAGACGCGCGCGGTCCGGCTCGACGAGGAGCGCGGCGTTCGAGCTGTCGAAGCCGGTCAGGTAGAGGACGTTGACGAGGTTCGTGACGAGGAGCGGCTCCTCGAGGAGCTCGCGCAGCCGTTCGATTCTGGCAGTCATTCCGCTTTCTCCTTGAGATGTTCGAGGGCCATCTTGTAGCCGTCGGGGCCATGGCCGACGAAGCGCGCGGCGACGAGGTCGGAGACGACCGACTGGCGCCGCCACTCCTCCCGCTCGTCGACGTTGGACAGGTGCACCTCGACGATCGGGATCGTGAGCGACTCGAGCGCATCGTGGATCGCCCACGCGTAGTGCGTCCAGGCGGCGGGATTGACGACGATCGCGTCGACGGTGTCGTACGCGTCATGGCACCACTTGACGAACTCGCCCTCGTCGTTCGTCTGGCGGCACTGGACGGTGAGCTCGAGCTCCCGCGCCCACTGGTAGATGCGGCTCTCGAGCTCGGCGATCGTCAGCCCTCCGTACAGCTTCGGGTCGCGGCGGCCGAGGATGTCCAGATTGACGCCGTTGAGGACGAGCACCCTCACGAAATCAACCTATCGAGTTCGCGCCGCACGTCTGCCTCAGGGAGGACGACGCCCGTCTCCGGCCCGGCCGCGCCGAGCAGGACGAGACGCGGCACGCCGCCGCGCGCCTTCTTGTCGCGCTGCATCGCCTGCCAGGCGCGCTCGCGGTCGACGCGCACAGGCCGCGGGCGCAGCACCTCCTCCACGACGCGCGTGTCGCGGCCGGAGAGGCGCAGCGCTGCGAGCAGGCCGAGAGCGACCGCGCGTCCGTGGGTCACCCCCGCGTAGCCGGCCGCGGCCTCCAGCGCGTGCGCGAACGTGTGGCCGAGGTTCAGGACCGCCCGCTCGCCGCGCTCGAGCGGGTCGCGCAGGCAGATCGCCGCCTTGAACGCGGCGATGCGTCGCACCAGCTGGTCGTCCGGAAGCTCCCAGAAAGGCTCCCCGGCGAGGAGGCCCGTCTTCACGACTTCGGCCATGCCCTCGAGGCGCTGCGGCTCGGGCAGCGTCTCGAGCAGCGCCGGGTCGATCACCGTCCGCGCCGGCCAGTGGAAGGCGCCGACGAGGTTCTTGCCCTGCGGCAGGTCGATCGCCGTCTTGCCGCCGATCGCCGCATCGACCTGGGCGACGAGGCTCGTCGGCACCGGCGTCCACGCGATGCCGCGCAGGTAGGCGGCCGCCGCGAACCCGGCCGCGTCGGTCGTGCAGCCGCCGCCGAGCGCGACGATCGTCCCGCTCCGGTCGAGGCGTAGGTCCTGCCAGAGCCGGTCGAGGGCCGCCAGCGTCTTCGCCTCCTCGCCGGGCGGCAGCTCGTGCGTCTCCGCGAGCCGCGTCCCGAGCGCGAGCTGCGCGTCCATCCCGTGGATGCCGGCGACGTGCGGATCGGAGACGAGCGCCACAGCCCCCTCAGCGGGGACGAGCTCGCCGAGCCGCTGCAGGGCGCCGTGCTCGACGTGGATTCCGGCAGCGGCGAGGACGACGTCGTCGGCATCCCGGGCGACGACGTCGGCGACTTCCGCGTAGACCGGCTGTCGCTCCTCGTAGAGGCGCTTGAACTCCTCGTAGCTCCGGGCGAGCGGACGGTCGCTCCCCTCCACGCGCTGCCAGGCAACGTCGACGTCGACGTCGATCCAGACCACCGTCGCGTACTCCTCCAGCAGCGCACGCACCTCCGGCGTCGTGACCGCACCGCCGCCGAGATCGACGACGACCGGCTCGGAGCGCGCGAGCACCTCACGGGCGACCTCGGCCTCTCGCGCACGGAACGCCGGCTCGCCCTCGTCGAACAGCTCGATCGGGACATCCGCGTCGGTCTCGACATGCGGAAGCCCGAGCGCACGAGCGATCGTGGTCTTTCCTGCGCCCATGAAACCCACGAGCGCGAGGTGCTTGTCTAGCGGGGAACCCAGTCGATCCGCTCCAGATACGCGCGCCAGGCCGCGACGAAGTCGCCGAGCGCGTCGCCGCCGAATTTCTCGCGCGCCGCGCGGGCGAGCTCCCATGCGACCGCGGCCTCCGCCACGACCGCGAGCGCCTCGACCGCCGAGACGTCGCTGCGCTCGACGAGCGCCTCTGCCGGCTCGCCGGTATCGAGGTCGACGGAGCGAAGCGGGCGCATGAGCGTCGGCAGCGGCTTCATCGCGGCGCGTACGACGATCTCCTCGCCGTTCGAGACGCCGCCCTCGATGCCGCCGGCGCGGTTCGTCTCGCGGTGGAGACCGCGCTCGTCGCGGACGATTTCGTCGTGCGCCTCGGAGCCGCGCAGACCCGAGAGCCCGAAGCCGTCCCCGATCTCGACCCCTTTCACGGCCTGGATCCCCATGAGCGCCGCCGCGATCCGCGCGTCGAGCCGGTCTTCGCGCCGCGCGTACGAGCCGAGGCCCGGCGGGACGCCGCGCGCCCGCACCTGGACGCGCCCGCCGAGCGTGTCGCGATCCTTGCGCGCCTCGTCCACGGCCGCGGGATCCGCTCCCGCCTCGGCCAGCGCCTCGCCCGCGACCTCGATCCTGATCTCGTGGAGAAGCCCCTTCGCCACGCCGCCGGCCGCGACGAAGACGGCGGTGTGTCGCGCCGACGCCCGCTCGAGCGCGTCGCGGACGTCCGCAAGACCGTACTTCTGCACGCCGGCGAGATCCGCGTGACCGGGCCGCGGTAGCGTGACCGGCTTCGTCCCCTTTCCCTCGGGCTCGCCCTCGGGCGGCCAGGGGCTCATCCCCCAGGTCCAGTTCTTGTGGTCGCGATTGCGCACGACGAGCGCGAGGGGCGTGCCGAGCGTGCGGCCGTGGCGCAGGCCGGCGAGCACCTCGACCTCGTCGGCCTCGATCTGCTGGCGCGGCGAGCGGCCGTAGCCCTGCTGGCGGCGGCGGAGGTCGGTGTCGATCGCCTCCCGGTGGAGGACGAGCCCTGCCGGCAGGCCCGAGACGATCGCGACGAGCGCCGGGCCGTGCGACTCTCCCGCGGTCGCGAGCTCGAGCGTCATGGCGGAGAGCCTAGAGCCGCGAGAGGACCCGCGAGACGAAGCTCTGGTGCCGGTGCCTCGTCGCCGAGAGGAGGAAGCGGGCGAGCCGGCCCGACTCGTGCGGGTCGAGCGAGATCGCAGCCTCCGCCTCCTCGCCGCGCCAGACGCTCAGGCGCGCATGCTGCGGCTCCGTCAGATACAGGGAGACGCGCAGGCCGCCGTCGCCGACGTCCGGGTGCCCCTGGAAGTACTCGACGATCTTCGTCCGCTGCGACTTGCCGCAGTGCGGGCAGAAGCGGAAGTCGTCCTCTACCGCTCCTCCGCATGCTCTGCAGCTCCGCATCTTCTCGTTCTATGCCCCGCCGCAGCTCAGGTCAAGCCGAGCGCGGTACGCATCACCTCCGCCGGTGCGGGCCGGCCTGTCCAGAGCTCGAAGCTTGCGGCTCCCTGGGCGGCGAGCACCTCGAAACCGTCGAGCACGCGCGCGCCGGCGGCTGCCGCGGCCTCGGCCGTCGCGGTGCGCGGATACGGGAGATCGATCAGCGTCTGCCCCCGCCCGAGCTCGAACAGCACCTCAGCTCGCACCGGCGTCGCCTGGATCACGAGGTCGGCGTTCTCCACCTCCGGCGGCCACTCGCCGCGCCGGGAGAAGACACGCGCCTCCGGCAACGCGTGGCGAAACGCCGCCGCCGCCCCGCCGTCTCCCACGATGGTCACCTTGTAACAGTCTGTTACTTGCTCGAGGATCGCCGCGTCCGTCGAATAACCGTGCCCGCGCACGATGGTGTTCACCGACGGCAGCTCGGAGCCGAGGATCCGCGCGACGTCGAGCTTGTACGGCGCGGTCACGTTCGCGTACTCGACCTCCCGCACTGCGCCCTCGAGCTCCTCGGGCAGGACGTCGCGCAGGACGTACTCCCAGTCGAGCCCGGCCGCCGCAAAGGCAGCGTTCTGCATCCGGGGCGACAACGAGTGCGACACCGGATGGCCAAGCAGGACTACCTCAGTAGCCGTACTCCGCCTCGTGCTGGAGGAAGTCCTGGTAGTTCGCCGTGAAGTAGTGGTGCTTGTGGTCCGGCTTGCGCACGAAGTAGAGGTAGTCGACCTTCGCGGGGTTCGCGGCCGCCTCGAGCGCCGCGGTCCCGGGATTGTTGATCGGCGTCGGCGGCAGGCCGTCGTGCACCCTCGTGT
>WNGO01002579.1_pt1 | contig 12447 bp, 9 predicted proteins | sample 5400511 | NCBI WGS metagenome assembly WNGO01 (sample SAMN13153380, study PRJNA577476) | soil metagenome | isolation source: 20 cm soil or saprolite under Garry oak tree replicate 2 | place: USA:California | collected 2016-06-15
GTGTGCCGCAAGCAAGTTGCACAGGTCCTTCGGCGCAAAATGCGCGCCTCAGGATGACAAAGCAGATTTGAATGGGAGTCCTCGATGAGATCAATCGCCACATTCGTCATCGCCGCAGTTCTCTGGTCGTTCAACCTCTTTGGCCAATCTTCGCAGGATCAGAAGACACCAGATAAGGATGCTGATAAGAAGCACGCCGCCGCCTCCGCATTGGCCGGCAAGAAAGACCAGAGGAAGAGCTCGAAGGACGAGAAGAAGGAGGAGCCCAAGAAGGAAGAAGAGAAGAAGCCCGGGATGAATGCTGATACGTTTGCTGGCCTCAAGTTTCGCTCGATCGGGCCGGGCGCGGAATCGGGGCGCGTGATGTCAATTGCGGTGAATCCGAAGAAGACTTCGGAGTTCTACGTGGGAGTGGCTTCGGGCGGAGTGTGGAAGACCGTGAACGACGGCACAACTTGGACTCCGCTGTTCGACGGAGAGGGATCATATTCGACAGGCTGGGTGGCGCTTGATCCGAATGATCCTTCGGTGGTGTGGGTGGGCGCGGGCGAATCCAATTCTCAGCGCAGTGTTGCTTATGGCGATGGAATTTACCGGTCGGATGACGGTGGGAAGAGTTGGAAGAATCTAGGGTTGAAGAAATCCGAACACATTGGGCGGGTAGTGATTGATCCGCGAGATTCGAAGGTCGTCTATGTAGCCGCGGCCGCGACCGACGGCGGGAAGAACTGGAAGGCGGTGCTGACGATCAGCGAGAACACCGGCGTGAACGACGTCGCGATGGATCCATCGAACCCCGACATTCTCTACGCATCGGCGTATCAACGGCGGCGGCATGTCTTCACGTTCATCGATGGTGGGCCCGAGAGCGCGATCTATAAGTCGACCGATGCGGGTGTGACCTGGAACAAAGTCACATCGGGTTTGCCCTCCGTTGATATGGGACGCATCGGGATGGCAATTTCGCCGGCCGATCCGAACGTGGTGTATGCCTCTGTCGAAGCGGCCGATGGCAAAGGCGGAATTTTCCGTTCGAGCGACAAAGGCGCGAACTGGGAGCGGCGGAACGAGTTCGATGCCGGAGCGATGTACTACGGGCGCATCGTCCCGGACCCGAAGAATGTGGATCGCATCTTCGTGATGAACGTGGAGCTGCGTGAGTCGACTGATGGCGGCAAGACGCTGCACAAGATTAACGAGATCAACCATCACGGCGACAATCACGCCATGTGGATCGATCCGAATGACACCCGGCACTGGCTGCTCGGATCCGATGGTGGGATGTACGAGACCTGGGATGATGCGAAATCGTGGCAATTCAAGGCCAACCTGCCAACCATGCAGTTCTATGACGTCGCCGTCGACAATTCCCTGCCCTTTTACAACGTGTGTGGCGGCACGCAGGATTACTTCTCGTGGTGCGGACCGACGCGCACACGAAACATCAGCGGAATCGTAAATAGCGATTGGTTCGTAACCACTGGGGGCGACGGATTCCGGTCCGCCGTCGATCCGGTGGATCCGAACACGATTTATTCGGAATCACAGTACGGTGTGCTGATTCGCTACGACAAGCCGACCGGGCAGGAATTGCTGCTACAGCCGAAAGAGGGCAAGGGCGAGCCCCCGCTGCGCTGGAACTGGGATTCGCCGATCATCATTAGTCCGCACTCTCACACCCGTTTGTATTTTGCCGCGAACAGGTTGTTTCGCAGCGATGATCGTGGCGACACGTGGAAGGGGATCTCGGGCGATTTAACGCGGCAGATCGATCGCAACAAACTGCCGGTCATGGGAAAGGTGTGGGGGCCAGATGCGGTGGCGAAGAGTGCGTCGACTTCGTTCTACGGGAATATCGTTTCGCTCTCGGAGTCACCAAAGAGAGAGGGATTGATTTACGTTGGGACAGATGATGGATTGATCCAGGTCACTCAGGACGGCGGGGGAGCCTGGACGAAGTACGACAAGTTTCCCGGCGTGCCGGATACGACATACGTAAGTCGGTTGGTGGCCTCTTCGCATGACGTCGGCACTGTCTACGCCGCGTTTGACAATCACAAGAACGAGGACTTCAAGCCGTATCTGCTGAAATCCACCGACAACGGGAAGACCTGGAACTCCATCACGGGCGATCTGCCGGAGAATGGCCCGGTGCTGGCGTTTGCGGAAGATCCGGTGAACGCGAATCTCCTTTTTGCAGGCACGGAGTTCGGGACGTTCTTCACCATCGATGGAGGCGCGCACTGGGTGCGGCTGAAAGGCGGTCTGCCGACGATTGCTGTGCGCGACATAGTGATTCATCCGCGGGACGGCGATCTGGTGATTGCGACGTTCGGGCGCGGCTTCTATGTGCTGGATGACATCACTCCCTTGCGGCAGATGAAGGCCGAGGGGCCTCAGCAGGCCGCGGCTCTATATCCGGTCAAGGATGCGTTGATGTATGTCGAGCGGCATCCGCTGGGCGGGCCGCACAAGGGATTCCAAGGAGATTCGTACTTTGCGGCGGAGAATCCTCCGTACGGTGCGGTGTTCACCGCCTACCTGAAAGAGAAGGTGAAAACAAAGAAGGAGAAGCGGCAGGACGCGGAGAAGGAGGCGGGGAAGAAGAACGAGACATCGCCCTACCCGTCGAATGACGAACTGCGCGCCGAAGCGGAGGAGGCGAAGCCGGAAGTTTACTTCGTGGTGTACGACGAAAGTGGGGCGCCGATCCGGCGAGTGGAAGGCTCGACCGATGCGGGCTTCCACCGGACCGCATGGGATCTGCGGTATCCGGCAGTGAAAGTGGTCAAGCAGGAGGAGGATACCGCGGGATTTTTTCACGACGCGTCGGATCAGGGTCCGCTGGCGTTGGCGGGCAGTTACTCGGTACGAATGTTCGAGAAAATCGGAGGAACTGTCAGTGAAGTTGCAGGGCCGCAGTCGTTCAAAGTCACGACGGAACAGTCGGCTTCCATGACGCCAGCCGATCGCGCAGCGCAGCAAGAGTTCCTGCGCAAAGTGTCGCGACTCTACCGTGCTGTTTACGGTGCAAACCGCACGGCGGAGGATGCGCAGGAGCGCTTGAAGCAGATTCGCGAAGCGTTGCATGAAACACCGGTGGCGGAGAAGCAGTTAGGGGCGGTGGCGGATTCACTCGAGCAACGCGATCGCGAAATCCTGCGGGCGTTGCAGGGGGATATTGAGATCGCGAAGCGGAATGAGCCGATCCCTTCTTCGATCGGTGACCGCGTGGGTACGATCATCGAGGGTGAGAGATTCTCGATGGCGAAGCCGACGCAGTCGGATGTGGAGTCGTACGGGATCGCAGCGGCCGAATTTGCGGATCAGTTGGCGAAATTGCGGACACTGGTCGATGTCGATCTGGCGAAACTTGAGAAGGACATGGAGGCTGCGGGGGCGCCTTGGACTCCGGGGCGGGTGCCGGAGTGGTCTGAGAAGTAAACTTGGCTTACAAAAAGCTCTCACCACAGAGGGCACAGAGGAACAGGGAGGAAAAACTTATCCTCCACGCGCTGTGACCTCAGAAGCATGAGCTGCACTCAGGAGTCTCCTGTAGAAAAAATAAACATAGCACGCTGATCTATTTTCTCGGGTGTACTTCTGAAGATTTTGTTCCCCAACTCGCTTGCATTCAGGCCAAGTGGCTGTGTTACACTCGCCGCCGACTGGTGCTCGCGTTGTGGGACGCGAAACAGCCGTGGGGAGAGATCCTTTTGTGCCGTCCTAAGGCTAGGGGGACTGGGGAATGGGCCTCGCGTTAATGGCTTTGATCTGGCTGATCACTCTGATCAGCACGTACTTTTTTGTCGCCAAGACCTGGTGGTTGCCGGTCGGCGCTTCCGCCGCTACGGGTTTCATCGACAGACAATTCACCATCACCTTCATCATCATGGGAATTGTTTTCCTAGCGGCGCAGCTCGGGCTGGGCTACATCGTCTGGAGATACCGTCAGACACCATCGGCTCCGCCGCCTTCTTATTCGCACGGGAACACGACACTTGAAATCGTGTGGACTACTCTGACCACGATACTGTTCGTCGGACTGAATCTGATGGGCAGCAGTGTCTGGGCTAGTCAGCGTTTTGACCCGCCGGAGGCAGGTGCTGTGCAGGTCGAAGCTACGGGCATGCAGTTTGCGTGGTACTTCCGCTATCCCGGGCCGGATGGCACCTATGCACCGACGAAGATGAGTTTGATGGATCCCTCGGCGGGGGGCGAAGCGGCCGTGGGACTGGACACCTCCGATCCCTCGGCGAAAGACGATGTGGTGACGGGCACGATGTATTTGCCAGTGAATCGCGACGTCGATCTCAGCCTACGCTCGGTGGATGTGATTCACGATCTGTTCGTACCCCAGTTGCGTTTCAAGCAAGATGCAGTGCCGGGCTTAAACATCCACATGCATTTCAAACCTACTGCGATCGGCGAGTATGAGATTGCGTGCGCCGAACTTTGCGGACTGGGGCACTACAAGATGCACGGTATGGTCCACGTCGTCAGCCAGGAGGATTTTGATAAGTGGCTGGCGGCACGGGAGGCTGAGAAACAGTAATGGCGACCGCGGCTACGGTTCATTCGCACGCTCCTCAGGGATTCATTCGGAAATATATTTTCAGCCTCGATCACAAAGTTATCGGGATCCAGTATTTCTTCCTCGCGCTCACAGCGGTGTTCGTCGGAATGGCTCTGTCACTGCTGATGCGGGTTCACATGATCTGGCCGACCGCGAACTGGCCGCTGGTGGGAGAGATCAAGCCGGAAACCTACCTTGCATTTCTGACCATGCACGGCACCATCATGGTGTTCTTTGTGCTGACCACGGCACCGCAGGGGGGATTCGGCAACTACGTTCTTCCAATTCAGATTGGCGCCCCTGACATGGCGTTCCCTGTCCTGAACATGCTGTCGTTCTGGACGACGTTCGTAGGGTTCATCGTACTGTTATGCGCGTTCTTTGTGCCGGGCGGAGCGCCGCTACATGGATGGACAGGATATCCGCCGCTGAGTGCAATTCAGTCCGCCGGACCAGGCGAAGCGCTCGGAGCGGATCTGTGGATCACCGCCATCGCGATCTTCTGCGTGGCGTCGCTGATGGGCGCCTTGAACTTCATCACCACCACGCTCGACCTGCGCGCCAAGGGTATGACGATGATGCGCATGCCACTGACCGTGTGGTCCTGGTTCATCACAGCGATTCTGGGACTGCTCGCGTTCGGCGTGCTGCTCTCAGCGGGAATCCTGTTGCTGATGGATCGTAATCTAGGGACGAGTTTCTATGTGCCGCAGATTATGGTGAACGGCCAGATCGTAGGACACAAAGGCGGCTCACCGCTGCTGTGGCAGCACTTGTTCTGGTTCTTCGGACATCCGGAGGTGTATATCGCGATCCTACCGGGAATGGGCGTGGCGTCGCAGGTATTGTCGACCTTCTCGCGCAAGCCGATCTTCGGGTATCGCGCCATGGTGTACGCGATGCTGTCCATCGGATTCTTCGGATTCATGGTTTGGGGCCATCACATGTTCATGAGCGGGATGAGCCCCTATTCAGCATTTGCGTTTTCGATTCTGACGATGTGCATCGGAGTGCCGTCGGCCATTAAGACTTTCAATTGGCTGGGCACGATGTGGAAGGGGCGCATTCGCTTCGATACACCGATGCTGTATGCCATCGGTTTTGTTTCGTTGTTTGTGTCGGGCGGGTTGAGCGGGCCGTTCCTGGCGCAGCCGGTGCTTGACATACAGTTGCACGATACCTACTTCGTCGTGGGACACTTCCACCTGATCATGGGTGTGGCGGCAATTTTCGGCATCTTCGCGGCGACTTATTACTGGTTCCCGAAAATGTTTGGCCGGATGATGAATGAGACTCTGGGCAGAATCCACTTCTTCATCACCCTCGCCGGCACGTATGCGATCTTCATGCCGATGCACAACCTGGGCATGGCAGGACAGACGCGCCGATACTCCCAGTTCACCGAGGTTGCCTATCAGACCAAACTGCTGCCGCTGCAGACGTTCATCACGTTTGCGGCGATAGTCACAATCGCGGCGCAATTCATCTTCGTCATCAATCTGTTCTGGAGCATGTTTAAAGGGCCGAAGGCCAGCGACAATCCGTGGGATGCGACCACGCTGGAGTGGACGACTGCCACTCCGCCGCCGCACGACAACTTCGGCGGGAAGACTCCGGTTGTGAACAATGGGCCGTATGAGTACGGGGTGCCGGGAGCGCCGAAGGACTTTGTGATGCAGACGGATCCGCCGACTGAGCCGAAACATTGAGAAGTCAAAACTCCACCCTGTGGCACAAAACGCGAGACAAGCATGGGGCACCCGCTTTTTATCGTCGATATAGATTCGGCAACCAGTTGGACGCAGTGGCGCACTAAGTAGTTATGGCGACGTATACCCCAAGCACTCCGATTGATAATATTGGCCACAAACCTCCTGCGCCTCCGATTACGGGTGGAGGAGATGACGGACGCAGCGGCGATGTTCCGGATTATGGCGCGCGACTGCGGCGGGCGCGACTGGGACTGATTTGCGGGATTGCGACGGTCGGGATGGTTTTCATCTCGCTGACCAGCGCGTACATCTTCCGCCGCGGGCTGCCGACCTTTCAGGGCGAATCGAACAGCTACGTTCGCGACTGGGGCAGCATAGATTTGCCCTGGGTGCTGCTGGGGATTAATACGGTGATCCTGTTGTTCAGCAGCATCACAATGGAGTTGGCGAGGCGGAAGGCTGCGCGGGAAGCGGCCCTGGCTCCCGTGAGTTCGATTCCGGGGATTTCGCTGGGCGAGGAGAAGAACTTTCCGTGGCTGGGCATCACGGTCGTGCTTGGTTTTGCTTTTCTGATTGGGCAATGGCTCGCCTGGTCGGCGATGCACACGCGGGGATTCTTCGTGTATACGAATCCGAGCAGCTCGTTTGCGTTTCTGCTGACGATTGCGCACGCCGTGCATCTTGGCGGCGGCATGATCGCCTTGATTTGGGCGGCCAGCGCTTCCCTGCTCCGGAGGCCGGTTGAGGCGCGTCGGATTGCCGTGGATATCACCGCCTGGTATTGGCACTTCATGGCGGTGTTGTGGATTTACATTTTCTTGCTGTTGGGATTGGCTCGTTAAAGTGCAAAAGGCTACAACCACGAAGGACACGAAGGTTCACTAAGGAATTCCTTCGTGCACCTTCGTGTCCTTTATGGTTGACGATTTTCCGGCAGACAGAAAGGGGAACTGGGGAATGGCGGAAGCTACGATCGAGCATGATGCGGTCCAGCATGGGGCATCCGGAGAGTACGAGGCGCCGCTGTTCGGAGCGTACTCCAAGAAAGTCGGGATGTGGCTCTTCCTGGCCTCGGACTCGCTGACGTTTGGCGCTCTGCTGTTCGCTTTCAGCTACAACCGGATTTACACCAATCCCTGGCCGACACCGTTTCACGCCGAGAGCATTGCGAATGCGACGATCATGACGGCGTGCCTGCTGTCGAGTTCTCTGACCATGGTGCTGGCTGTGTTTGCCGCGCAGCGCGGCGACCGTCCGTGGATGCGCAACTGGCTGCTGGCTACGATGATTTTCGGTACGGCGTTCATCGTTCTGCACGGCATGGAGTGGAGCAAGCTGATTGGCGAGGGATTGATACTTTCAGGGTTCCAGACCATCCTTGGAGTCTCCAAGACAGCGACTTCGGGAGAACTGGCGGATATATCGAAAAATATCCCGCAGTTTCCGCAGGCCTTTTTCGGGCTCACGGCGATGCACATGCTCCACGTGACGATCGGCGTGATCTATCTGGGCGTGATCGCGTTTCGTAAATGGTTTCTGCCGGCGCTGGCGGTGATCTGGATTGCCGGCGCGTTCATGATTCCATCCGGCAACGTATTTCACTATCCGGTGCATGCACTGGGGATCGGACTGCTCGTGGCTGCCGTGATCGTGCTTCTCAAGCCAAAGGACTACGACGCGCACGATGTTGAAGTCTGCGGGCTGTACTGGCACTTTGTCGATCTGGTGTGGATGTTCATTTTCCCGCTGGTGTATTTGATGTCGACGAAAGTTTCTTAGAACGGCAACAAAAGGCTCACCACAGAGCACACAGAGATACACAGAGGATCCTGACTATGCACGAGACGGCGACACATGACACTAAAGGGCAGTATTTCTGGGTCTGGGCGGCACTGCTGGTACTGACTGCCATTGAAGTCGTCTTGGGATACAGGCAGATGTTTTCTCCGGTACGGATGCTCGAGGTGCTGCTGCTGTTGTCGGTGATCAAGTCGGCGCTGATCATTGGCTACTTCATGCACCTGAAATTTGAGACCGCGCTGATGCGCTGGCTGCTGGTGCTTTCGGTGGTGACGTGCTTCGTCATCATGTATTTCTTCTTCTTCCCCGATGCGGAGCGTATCAGGCAGCTTGGAGTGCAGTAGGAGGCGTGTGGTGCGTAGGCCCTGGTTGACGGCATTGTTTCTGGCGGTATTCTCGAGCGCTCCTGCGCTGGCTCAGAGTTGTGCGATGTGCAAGGCGAATGCCAAGGCCACGCCCAAAGAGGGTCAACAGGCCATCAATCGCGCGATCCTTGTTATGCTGGTGCCGCCGCTGGGGATTCTGTCGCTGGGACTTGGATTTGCCGTGCGCTACGGCAAGCGGCGCGATGAGGAGAACGAGCGAGAGTCGAAGTAGCCTTACGCCCAGCAGTCTCCAAATACTTTCGGCCCTGTGATTGCGCTTCGCGCAACCCCGGACGAGGCGTCCGGGGCTACACTTACCATCTCACAGCTTCAGGTTCCGCAGCCGTAGCGCGTTGATGATGACCGACACCGAACTGAAGCTCATGGCGGCGGCTGCCAGGATCGGGCTCAGCAGCACTCCAAAGAACGGATAGAGCACTCCGGCGGCGATGGGCACTCCGATCGCGTTGTAGATGAACGCGAAGAACAGGTTCTGACGAATGTTGCGCATCGTGGCCTGGCTCAGCCTGCGGGCGCGAAGGATCCCCTTGAGGTCCCCTTTGACCAGAGTGATGCCCCCGCTTTCCATAGCGACATCCGTGCCGGTTCCCATGGCGATCCCCACGTCGGCTTGAGCGAGCGCGGGTGCGTCGTTGATGCCGTCGCCGGCCATGGCGACGACTCTTCCCTGCTCTTGCAGCTTCTTGACGACCTCGGATTTTCTTTCGGGCAGGACTTCGGCTTCGAACTCATCGATGCCGAGCTTCTTGGCGATAGCGGCGGCGATGGGCTTGCTGTCTCCGGTGAGCATCACGATGCGAAGATGCTGATTCCTGAGATCGCGCAAGGCATCCGCTGCGGATGCCTTTTGTTGATCTGCCACCCGGATGTTGCCCACATATTTTCCATCCACAGCCACCGAGAGCCTTCCATCGTCAAGGCGCGGAGCAGTGTTGATTCCTGGCGCTTCCAGAGCTCCAAGCTGGACCATCAGCGCGGGATTCCCAACGGCTACGTTGTGTCCATCGACAAGGCCGACGATGCCTTTTCCGGTGATGGACTGAACCTCCTGCGGTTGCGAGAGCTTGAGCTGCTTCGCAACCGCCGCGTCCACGACAGCTTTCCCCAAAGGATGTTCACTGGCGCGCTCCAGACTGGCGGCGAGGCGGAATAGTTCGGGATCCTTCTCCAAGGCGTCGGAGATGGCGACGACCCCTGGCCTGCCTTCGGTGAGCGTTCCGGTCTTGTCGACGACGATGGTATCGACTTTCTCGAGAGTTTCCAGCGCCTCAGCGTTCTTGATGAGCACGCCGGCGTGAGCGCCGCGACCAGTACCTACCATGATTGCCATGGGAGTGGCCAGGCCGAGGGCACACGGGCACGCGATGATCAAGACCGCGACAGCATTGACGATGGCATTCGCGAGATGCGGCTGGGGGCCGAGAAAGAACCACGCCAAGAATGTGATCACAGCAACGGCTACGACGGCCGGCACGAACCACGCCGCAACGCGATCGGCTAGGCGTTGAATCGGAGCTCGGCTGCGCTGTGCTTGTCCAACCAACTGAACGATGCGCGCGAGCAGGGTTTCGGAGCCGACGCGGTCGGCTCGCATGGTGAACGATCCGGTTGAGTTGATCGTCGCCCCAATGACCTTGCTGTTTGGCTCTTTCTCGGCCGGGATCGATTCGCCGGTGATCATCGATTCGTTCACTGAGCTGCGGCCTTCGAGCACGATGCCGTCTACGGGAACCTTCTCTCCCGGACGAACGCGGAGTTTGTCGCCCGGTTTCACCCGATCGAGTGGAATGTCTTTTTCTGTGTCGTCCGCTGCTACCAGGCGCGCAGTTTTGGGGCTTAGATCCAGCAGCGCGCGGATTGCGGAGCTGGTCTGGCTCCTGGCACGTAGCTCCATAACCTGCCCGAGCAGTACAAGAGTTGTGATCGCGGCGGCAGCCTCAAAGTAGACGTCGGGATATCCGCCCATGCGCCGAAGCGACACCGGGAAAATCTGGGGAGCGATGGTGGCGACCACGCTGTATCCGTAAGCGACTCCGGTGCCCAGTCCGATCAGCGTGAACATGTTGGGACTTCGGTTGACCAGCGAAGTCCAGAAGCGCTGAAAGAATGGCAGGCCGCACCAGAGAACGACTGGGGTCGCTAACGCGAATTCGAACCAGGGCAGCCGCGGACCGGACAGCACCTGCATGAACTCGTGCGGCCAGATCATGCTGCCCATCGCGATGGCGAGGAGTGGCATGGTCAAGATCGCACCGATCCAGAAGCGCAGTGACATATTCCGCAGTTCGGGATTCGATTCTGGAGCCGCGGTGACCGTGCGTGGTTCAAGGGCCATGCCACAGATTGGGCACGATCCTGGCTCGGTGCGCACGATTTCGGGATGCATCGGGCAGGTGTATTCGGTGCGTGTGGCGGGCGGCATCTCGGGTTCTAACGCCATGCCGCACGACGGACATGCTCCTGGCTTCGGCTGGCGCACTTCGGGGCACATCGGGCAAACGTAGTCTGGGACAGACGCGGCAGGTGATTTCGGAGCAGCCTGGAGCGACACTCGGTGAGCAGCGTCGGCAGGTGCTTTCAGGTACTTCTGCGGATCAGTTTTGAATTTCTCCGCGCAGGAGCCCGCGCAAAAGTAATAAGTCTTCCCGCCATATTCGTGAGTGTGTTTGGCCGTGGCAGGATTGACACTCATCCCGCAAACCGGGTCCTTCGCTGGCTGTACTGTCGACGCTGCGGTGTTCCCCGACGGACTTCGATCGTCGTTCATCATCGTTGCCAAACAAGAATGGTTCTGTCCTGTTCGATGGGGAATGCTCTATATTGGATTCACCCGGTGTCTCAGGCCGGCATTCCAAATTCATCATACAGAAGGGCTTGAAGGTATGACCTACACCGATGTGGTTTTCAACTACGGGTCTTTGCCGGGGGAAAACGAACTGCGCGCTATCGACAGCATGCGCGAGGTGTATGGCATCCGATCGGTTCGGTTCGATCCCAAGCAGCGCACGGTGCGGGTGGAATACGACGCTTCACGCATGAAGCAGGAGGCGGTCGCGAAGCTGTTACGCAGTGCAGGAATCGATGTGCGGGAGACGGTAGCGCTGGCCTGACTTGGAGCGCAGAAACAGAACGAAGCTCAGATGGTCTTTTTAAACTCGTTTCCTAAAAAACGAGAGTTGGGGGAGGGCCATCCAAGGCGCGAGATAAAGCAAGGGGTGCTCACAGAAAACCTCTGGCCGAAGTTATTCTCTGAAGCACCCCGTTGCGCGCCACTTCGTCTGGTTCCGGTTAATGCAAGAACCCCGCCATTCCTAAGTGCTTGAAAACGCGTGGCGATCTGGTTCAGCTCGTTGTAGGAATTGCTCTCAACGCGGAAAGTTTTACTTCGCGGAGCGCGCGCAAGAGAAGGGCCATCCCCGATCGTCACGAGAAGGTTCCATTTTCTCCGCCGCGCGACTTCATCCGGATCGCTCGCCAGTCTTCCCATCACAAACACCGGTCAGGTGATCCGGCAATTCCGTCTTTGGACTCAGCAACATGCCGCCCGAGTCGCGACAACCCCGTGAACGCGCCCGCCGTGGTCGGGAGTTCGAATCTCTCAGGGCGCACCATCCACCTTTGATTTCCAAACTGCCCCTCAATCGCATTTCATAACTACCATGGTTCGCGGTGGATTCCGTTGAACCCCGGCTTCTGTTAATCTCCTCCCAGCCCTGTTGTTCCGTTAAACCGCCGCCGGACGTCTCCGGTCATCGAGCCAGCGCGCCATGTCGAAAGATACTCAGCAGCAAGATGTTGCGGTACTGTTGTCGGCCAAGAACGGGTTAGCCTATCTCACAGCAAATGATTGGGTTCTGATCTCCGACAAGGCTACCCGCATGCAGTTCAAGGCCGGGGAGCAGTTCGTGCATCGTGGCAAACGGACCCATGGTGTTTACTTGCTGGTCAAAGGGACTGCGTCGGTGCAGATTGC
>WNGO01002209.1_pt1 | contig 12446 bp, 24 predicted proteins | sample 5400511 | NCBI WGS metagenome assembly WNGO01 (sample SAMN13153380, study PRJNA577476) | soil metagenome | isolation source: 20 cm soil or saprolite under Garry oak tree replicate 2 | place: USA:California | collected 2016-06-15
TGATGCCGGGGGACAACGTCGAGATGACGGTCGAGCTGATCGCCCCGATCGCGATGGAAGAGGGCCTGCGCTTCGCGATCCGCGAGGGTGGGCGCACCGTGGGCGCCGGTCGCGTGACCACGATCGTGAAGTAGGGACGAGAGAGAAGGCGCATCGATGGCGGGACCGAAGATCAGGATCAAGCTCCGGGCGTACGACCACCGGATGCTGGACGTCGCCGCGCGCGACATCGTCGAACACGTCCAGCGCACCGGTGCGAAGGTCGTCGGCCCAGTGCCGCTGCCGACCGAGCGCAACATCTACACGGTCATCCGGTCGCCGCACAAGTACAAGGACTCCCGCGAGCATTTCCAGATGCTCACGCACAAGCGGTTGATCGACATCGTCGATGCGACCTCGAAGACCGTTCAGGAGCTGCAGCGGTTGAACCTGTCCGCCGGCGTCGACATCGAGATCAAGCTCTGAGGCAACGATGGGTGACGTCAAGGGGATCGTGGGCGAGAAGATGGGGATGACCCAGATCTTCGACGAGACCCGCGCCGTGCCGGTGACGGTGATCAAGGCCGGTCCGTGCGTCGTCGCGCAGGTCCGCAGCCAGGGGACCGACGGGTACGACGCGGTCCAACTCGCCTACGGTCAGATGCGTCCCCGCGACATCAACCGCCCGACGAAGGGCCACTTCGATAAGGCTGGGACCGAGGCGCTCCGCCACCTCGTCGAACTGCGGACCGACGACGCCGCCACGTACACCCTCGGCCAAGAGGTACGGGCCGACGTCTTCGCGCCGGGAGACACGGTGGACGTCGTCGGGGTGTCGAAAGGCAAGGGGTTCACGGGCGTGATGAAGCGTCACGGGTTCTCGGGGCTCAAGGGCAGCCACGGGGTGGAGAAGAAGCACCGTTCGCCGGGATCGATCGGCGCCTGCGCCACGCCGTCGCGTGTCTTCAAAGGCATGCGCATGGCCGGACAGTCCGGCAACCAGCGGGTGACCGTGCTCAACCTCGAGGTGGTCCGGTCCGACCCGGAGCGCGGCCTGCTCTTGGTGAAAGGTGCGGTACCCGGCCCGAACGGCGGCCTCTTGATGGTGCGTTCTGCCGTCAAGTCCCCGGCGGGGAAGGGGGCGTGATCGCGATGCCGACGATCGACGTGCTGAACGCGACCGGGAAGAAGGCAGGTTCGCGGGAGCTCGCGACCGAGGTCTTCGAGGCACAGGTCAACGTGCCCCTGATGCACCAAGTGGTCGTCGCGGGGATGGCGAAGCTCCGCGCCGGTACGCACAAGGTCAAGACGCGCGGCGACGTGCGCGGCGGGGGGAAGAAGCCGTGGCGACAGAAGGGGACCGGTCGAGCGCGACAGGGCTCGATCCGGGCACCGCAGTGGGCCGGCGGCGGCGTCGCCCACGGACCCGTGGTTCGCGACCACGACCAGCGCATCAACAAGAAGATGCGCCGCGGGGCGCTCCGGTCGGCGCTCACCGACGCGCACGCGGGCGGCAAGCTCGCGGTGATCGACGGCCTCGCGTTCGAAGAGCCCAAGACGAAGCGAGCGGTCGAGATCCTCGACGCCCTGAGGCTGGAGGGACGGATCCTCCTCGTCCTGGCCCAGCCGACCGACACCGGCGCGGTCGAGAAGTCGTTCCGGAACCTCGTGCACGTCCGTGTGTCCTACGCGGGCGGCCTCGGGACCTACGACGTCCTGCTCGCCGATCGCATCGTGATGACCACCGACGCGCTCGATGCACTCGAGGGCGTGTCGGCCTCTGCGGCGAGCGCTGAGACGGAGGCAGGTGAGGGCTCGTGAAGTCCGCCCGCGACGTGATCATCCGGCCGGTGGTCTCCGAGAAGTCCTACGCGGGGCTCGAGCAGAACTCGTACACGTTCCTGGTCGACAAGCGGGCGAACAAGACCGAGATCAAGGAGGCCGTCCAGTCCATCTGGAACGTCCGCGTGACCTCCGTCAATACCCTCAACCGGCACGGCAAGGTGAAGCGGCGCGGTTTCACCAAGGGCAAGCGCGGCGACGAGAAGCGCGCGATCGTCACGCTGGCCGATGGCGACGCGATCGAGATCTTCGAGACGGGGAAATAGGCGATGGCGATCCGCAAGTACAAGCCGACGACACCGGGCAGGCGCGGCGCGAGCGTGTCCAGCTTCGACGAGCTCACGCGGTCCAAGCCCGAGAAGTCCCTCGTCGCGAAAGGTCGGAACAAGGCCGGGCGGAACACTCACGGCCGGATCACGGCACGTCACCAAGGCGGCGGGACCAAGCGCCGGTACCGGGTCGTGGATTTCCGTCGGAACAAGGACGGGGTGCCGGCCAAGGTCGCTCACATCGAATACGACCCCAACCGAAGCGCCCGGATCGCGTTGTTGCACTACGTCGATGGCGAGAAGCGCTACATCCTCGCCCCCGAAGGCATCGCACAGGGTGACCTGTTGATGTCGGGATCCGAGGCGGAGATCCGGCCGGGCAACGCGCTCCCGCTCCGCAACATCCCCGTCGGCACCGTGATCCACGCGATCGAATTGAAGCCCGGCGCGGGCGCCAAGATGGCTCGCTCGGCGGGCGCCAGCGTGCAGCTGATGGCGAAGGAGGGCACCATGGCGACCCTCCGGCTCCCGTCCGGTGAGACGCGGTTGGTTCCATCGGCCTGCAAGGCAACGGTCGGCGCCGTCGGGAACGCCGAGCATGAATTGATCTCCTTGGGCAAGGCGGGTCGCGCCCGCTGGCAGCGGAAGCGCCCTTCCGTTCGCGGCGTCGCGATGAACCCCGTCGACCATCCGCTCGGGGGCGGCGAGGGTAAGTCGTCGGGCGGACGCCACCCCAGTTCACCGTGGGGGAAGAAGGAAGGCCGCACCAGGAAGAAGAAGAAGGCGTCGACGAAGTACATCGTCCGGCGCCGCGGGAAGGGTCGGAACTGATGCCACGGTCTGTGAAGAAAGGTCCGTTCGTCGACGAGCACCTGATGAAGAAGGTCGACGACATGAACAAGAAGGGCGAGAAACGGGTCGTCAGGACCTGGTCCCGCCGTTCGACGATCGTTCCGGACATGCTCGGTCATACGATCGCGGTGCACGACGGGCGCAAGCACGTCCCCGTGTTCGTCTCCGAGTCCATGGTCGGGCACAAGCTCGGAGAATTCGCGCCGACCCGTACCTTCCGCTCCCACGCACGCGATGAGCGACGGACGGGGGTGAGGTAGATGCCGCAGTCGCGCGCCACCATGAAGTACGTGCGGACGTCGCCTCGGAAGATGCGTCGCGTCGTCGACCTGATCCGGGGCGAGCACGTCGAGGAGGCTCGGCGGATCCTCCGCTTCTCGAGCCTCGGTGCGTCGAACGACCTCGAGAAGCTGCTGAACTCGGCCATCGCCAACGCGGAGCAGAAGCCGGGCGTGATCGCGGAGAACCTGGTCGTGGCGCGCGGCTGGGTCGATCAGGGTCCTACGCTCAAGCGGTTTCGGCCGCGCGCGTACGGACGCGCGACGCGCGTCCGGAAGCGCACGGCGCACGTGACGTTGGTCGTGGAGACGATAGGAGACGAAGGCTAGTGGGACACAAGGTCCATCCGTACGGATTCCGGCTCGGGGTGATCTACCCGTGGAAGAGCAACTGGTACGCCAAGCGTGATTACGCCGAGCACCTCCACGAGGACATCTGGATCCGCAAGCACATCCGCTCACGGCTGACGCGAGCCGGCATCTCGTCCATCGACATCGAGCGCAAGGGCGACCAGATCTGGGTCTTCATCCGGACCGCTCGTCCCGGGATCGTGATCGGTCGCAAGGGTGCCGAGGTGGACCGGCTGCGCAAGGACATCGAGCGGTTCACGAAGAAGCGGGTCGACGTGAAGGTCGAGGACATGAACCAGGCTTCCAGCGAGGTTCGCCCCGAGACCGACGCCGCGCTCCTCGCCCAAGGCGTCGCGGAGCAGCTGGTCGGACGCGTGGCGTTCCGCCGTGCGATGCGGCGAGCCGTCCAGACCGCGATGCGATCCGGCGCGCTGGGGGTGCGGGTCGCGACGGCAGGCCGTCTCGGTGGGACCGAGATGGGCCGCAAGGAGTGGTACCGGGAGGGTCGCGTCCCGCTGCACACCCTGCGCGCGAAGGTCGACTTCGGCACCGCCGAGGCTCGCACCACCATGGGTGCGATCGGCGTGAAGGTGTGGGTCTATCACGGCGACGAGGTCCCCTACCGCGAGCAGGAGACCGAGCGGGCTCGCGCGCGCGCCACCGCACGTGCGCGCGGCGGCGGCGGCGCGCGCCCGACACCCCGGACCGGCGCTCCGGCCGAGGCGGCGTCCGTTGAGGCTGCGCCAGAACCCGCCCTCCCCGAAAGCCTGGCCCCGCAGGAAGCGGACGGAGCTCCCGTCGAGACACCGGCGCCGGTCGAAACATCTGCGCCGGCCGCGGGCGAGACACCTGCCGCGGGCGAGACACCTGCCGCTGAGCCGCCGGCCGCCGGCGACACCGAGGGGGGTGACGCCTGATGCTCGCACCCAAGCGTGTGAAGCACCGCAAGGTGCACCGGGGCCGGATGAAGGGCAAGGCCAAGGGTCATACCGAGATCCAATACGGGGACTACGCGATCGTCGCGCTCGAACCGGGTTGGATCACGAACCGCCAGATCGAAGCCAGCCGCGTGGCGATGACCCGTCATATCAAGCGCGGGGGCAAGGTGTGGATCACGATCTTCCCCGACAAGCCCGTCACGAAGAAGCCCGCGGAGACCCGCATGGGCTCCGGGAAGGGCAACCCGGAAGGCTGGGTCGCGGTCGTGAAGCCGGGTCGCGTCATGTTCGAGCTGTCGGGTGTCAACGAGCCACTCGCGCGCGAGGCTATGTTGCGAGCGCAGCACAAGCTGCCGATCAAGACGAAGTTCATCACCAGGGTGGGTGAGTAAGGATGCCGAGCAAGGCCGTCGAGCTCCGCGAGCTGCCCGACGACGATCTGTACGTCCGGATCGAGAGTGCGAAGGAAGAGCTCTTCAACCTGCGCTTCCAGCTGGCGACCGGGCAGCTCGACAACACGGCGCGGCTCAAGGAGCTGCGCCACGACGTCGCGCGTCTGGCGACGGTGCTCCGGGAGCGGGAGCTCGAGCTCGACAGGATCGCGGCGGCGCAAGCCCGCGAGGATGTGGCTGAGGAGGACGTCGAGTGAGCGACCCGACGACGACGAAGGACGTCGCGAACGATCGCGGCCGGCGCAAGGTGCGCGTCGGCGTGGTCGTTTCCGACGGCATGGACAAGACGGTGGTCGTGCGCATCGATCGGCAGGTCCGGCATCCGTTGTACGGCAAGACGGTTCGCCGATCCTCGAAGCTCGCCGCGCACGATGAGCAGAACGACGCGCACGTGGGCGACACGGTCCGGATCACCGAGACCCGTCCGGTCAGCAAGACGAAACGGTGGCGGGTCGTCGAAGTCGTCGAGAGGGCGAAGTAGTCGTGATCCAACAGGAGACGCGCTGCAAGGTCGCCGACAACACGGGTGCCAAGGAGGTCCTCTGCATCCGGGTGTTGGGCGGTTCGGCGCGTCGCTATGCCGGCGTAGGCGACGTGATCGTCGGGACGGTCAAGGACGCCCTGCCGAACGGCGCGGTGAAGAAGGGCGAGGTCGTGAAGGCGGTCGTCGTTCGCACGGCCAAGGAACGCCGGCGACCGGACGGTTCCTACATCCGCTTCGACGACAACGCGGTCGTGATCTTGACCACCGACGCGAAGAATCCGCGCGGGACGCGCATCTTCGGCCCGGTCGCCCGGGAGCTGCGCGAGAAGCGGTTCATGAAGATCATCTCTCTCGCTCCGGAGGTGCTGTAGCCATGCCGGGTGTCGACATCAAGAAGGACGACAACGTTCGCGTGATCTCGGGCAAGGATCGCGGGAAGGAAGGCCGGGTGGTGCGCGTGATGCCGCTCGAGGGCCGGGTGATGGTCGACGGTGTCGCCCTCGCGAAGAAGCACTCCCGTACGGGGGCGCAGCGGACCCGCACCGGCCAGCAGCTGCAGCAGGGCGGCATCATCGACGTGGAGATGTCCGTGGACATCTCCAACGTCCAGCTGATCTGCCCGAGCTGCCACGAGCCCACACGGGTCGGCCACCGGCTCGACGCCGACGGGGTCAAGGTTCGCGTCTGCCGGAAGTGTGATTCGGAGCTCCACGATGGCTGAGGCCTACGTTCCGCGATTCAAAGCGCGGTACCGCGACGAGCTCGTGCCGGCTCTCAAGGACGAGCTGGGCTTCACCAACGTCATGCAGGTTCCGCGCGTTGAGAAGATCGTCGTCAACATGGGCGTTGGTGACGCCATCAAGGACGGCCGTATGCTGGATGCGGCCCTCGAGGATCTGACCACGATCACGGGCCAGAAGCCGGTGGTTACGAAGGCCCGCAAGTCGATCGCCGGGTTCAAGCTTCGCGAAGGGATGTCGATCGGCGCGAAGGTGACCCTTCGCGGTGATCGGATGTGGGAGTTCCTCGACCGTTTGGTGTCGCTCGCGTTGCCGCGGATCCGTGACTTCCGCGGGCTCGATCCCGGCTCCTTCGACGGCCACGGGAACTACACGTTCGGCGTCACCGAGCAACTGATCTTCCCGGAGGTGGACTACGACAAGGTGCTGAAGGTCCGCGGGATGGACATCACCATCGTCACCACCGCGGGGAACGACGGCGAGGGGCGGGCGTTGCTCGCGGCGTTCGGGTTCCCGTTCGCCGGTGAACCCGCGGAACGCGCGAGCTGAGAAGCGGAGAAGGTAGAGACGGATGGCGAAGAAGGCCCTGATCAATAAGCAACGCAAGCAGCCGAAGTTCCGGGTGCGCGCGTACACGCGGTGCCGGCGCTGCGGCCGGGCTCGTGCGGTCTACAAGCGGTACCTCCTGTGCCGGATCTGCTTCCGTGAGCTGGCGCATCTGGGGGAGCTCCCGGGGGTGACGAAGGCCTCATGGTGAGCGCATCGACCACCAGGACGAGCACGACGGCGACGGCGAAGAAGGCGAAGTTCTCTTCGAACGTCTCGGACCCGGTCTCGGATCTGTTGACGAGGATCCGCAACGCCAACACTGCGTACAAGGATGAGCTGGTAGCTCCCACGTCCAAGCTCTCGAAAGCCGTGCTCGACATCCTTGCGCACGAAGGGTTCATCGACGGGTACGAACGCGAAGGGGAAGGTGTGCACCAGCTGTTCCGCATCCGTCTGAAGTACGGGCCTCGCAAGCAACGCACCATCACCGGTCTCCGGCGTGTGTCGAAACCCGGTCGGCGGATCTACCGCGGCCGTGGCGACCTGCCCCGTGTGATGGGGGGGCTCGGGATCGCCATCGTCAGCACGTCCCATGGCGTGATGACGGACAAAGACGCGTCGCGCAACGGCATCGGCGGCGAAGTACTCGCGTACGTGTGGTGAAGGACGGGGAACGAGCGGGACGATGAGCAGGATCGGGAAACAACCCATCGCGTTGCCGGGCGGCGTCGAGGTCGCGGTCGGCGGAGACAACATGGTCACCGTGAGGGGGCCGCGCGGGTCCCTGACCCAGACCATGCACGCCAACATGCGGATCGTCGTCGAGGACGGCACGGCTCGGGTCGAGCGGCCCGACGACGAGGGGTTCAACCGGAGCCTGCACGGCCTCACTCGATCCTTGCTCGCCAATATGGTCGTGGGCGTCACCGACGGGTTCGAGAAGCGGCTCGCGATCGTCGGGGTCGGCTATCGGGCGGCCCTGAAGGGGAAGGATCTGGAGGTGCAGGTCGGATACTCCCATCCCGTGCTCGTGGAGCAACCCGACGGGATCGAGTTCGAGGTGCCCACGCCGACCCAGATCGTGGTTCGTGGCAACGACAAGGCGCAGGTCGGCGAGATGGCCGCCAACATCCGGAAGATCCGCAAGCCCGAGCCTTACAAGGGCAAGGGGATCCGGTACGAGAACGAGTACGTACGGAAGAAGGCCGGTAAGGCAGCGAAGGGAGGTGCCGCCTGATGGACGCGAAGACCAAGCGAACGGCGCGCCTGCGTCGCCACGCCCGCGTTCGCAAAGCGATCGGGGGCAGCGCCGCGCGCCCACGTCTGGCGGTCTACCGCTCCAACCGTCATATCTACGCACAGTTGATCGACGACGTGCAGGCGGCGACCCTCGTGGCGGCCTCCGATACCGAGGTCCAGGGTGACTCACCGACCATGCGCGCGAAGGCGGTCGGCGAGCTGATCGCGGGTCGCGCCAAGGAAGCCGGCATCGCATCCGCGGTATTCGACCGCGGTGGGCGTCTGTACCACGGGCGCGTCGCAGCGGTCGCCGATGGTGCGCGCGAGGGAGGTCTGCAGATCTGATGCGACGCTACGACGCCAGGAACGAAGACAAGAGCCCGTACGAGGAACGGGTCATCTCGATCAACCGCGTGGCGAAGGTCGTTCGTGGTGGCCGGAGGTTCTCGTTCGCGGCGCTCGTCGTCGTGGGCGACGGAGCAGGCCGCGTCGGCGTGGGCTACGGGAAGGCGAAGGAGGTGCCGTCCGCGATCGCCAAGGGGGTCGAGGAAGCGCGCCGCAAGATGTTCGAGGTGCCGATGATGGGCACCACGATCCCGCACGAGATCGTCGGCGAGGCGGGAGCGGGCGTCGTCATGCTGAAACCGGCGGCCCCGGGGACCGGCGTGATCGCCGGGGGCGCCGTCCGGGCGCTGGTCGAATGCGCCGGCATCAAGGACATCTTGTCGAAGTCTCTCGGCTCATCGAACCAGATCAACATCCTGAAGGCGGCGGTTGCCGGACTGCAGGCGTTGCGCAAGCCCGAGGAGGTCGCCCGCAGCCGCGGTCGCCAGGTCCACCAAGTGGCTCCCAAGCCGATGGTCGACGCGATCGCTTCCGCGGAGGAGCGCACCAACGCCGCGCGGGCGGCGGCCCTCCAGGAGCAGTACGGCGTCGCCGAGCCCTCGCCCGGAGGCTCGCGATGAGTCAGATCAGGGTCACGCAGGTGCGCAGCGTCATCGGCCGACCGAAAGGCCAGAAGGACACCGTCCGCAGGCTTGGCCTGCGACGCATGCACGACAGCGTGGTCAAGGAAGACCGGCCGGACATCCGGGGCATGATCGCCAAGGTTCGGCATCTGGTGGCCGTCGAAGAGGTCGGCCGCAGCGCGAAGCGCCGTTCGAACGGGGAGGGAGAACGATGAAGCTGCATCATCTCCGCCCGGCGGAGGGCGCCTCGACGGATCGGACCCGGGTGGGTCGTGGCCGGGCAGGAGCTCGGGGCAAGACCGCGGGGCGCGGCACGAAGGGGACGGGGGCGCGGAAGACCGTCCCGACCTACTTCGAGGGCGGCCAGATGCCCTATCAGCGGCGTGTCCCGAAGCTGAAAGGGTTCTCCAACCCGAATCGGAAGGAATACACGCCCGTCAACGTCGAGGTGCTGGCGACCTACTTCGACGCGGATGTGACGCCCGAAGCGCTCTACGCCCACGGGCTCGCCCACAAGGGCCGCCCGGTCAAGGTGCTGGGCAGGGGATTGATCGACAAGCCGCTCACCGTGAAGGCACACGCGTTCTCCGCTGCAGCGAAGGCGAAGATCGAGGCGGCCGGCGGTCGGGTTGAGACGCTGGGTGGATGACGTCAGGGTGATCCAGGGTACCCTTATCGCGCCGTGCTGAAGGCGTTCCTCAACTCGTTCAGGATCCCGGACCTCCGGAACAAGATCCTGTTCACCCTGTTCATCATCACGCTGTACCGGTTCGGGTCACACATCCCCGTCCCGGTCGTCGACACCAGCGTGCTGCAGAACCAGGCGAGCTCGGGTGGGTTCCTGGATTTCATCAACCTCTTCTCCGGCGGCGGCCTCAACCGGTTCTCGGTCTTCTCGCTGGGGATCATGCCGTACATCACGAGCTCGATCATCATGCAGCTGCTCACGGTCGTGATCCCGAAGCTCCAGCAGTGGCAGGACCAAGGCGAGGCGGGCGTCAAGCGGATCAATCAGGCCACGCGCTACGTGACCGTCGTGCTCGCGTTGTTGCAGTCGACGGGCCTGGTGTTCCTGTTCCACTCCGGACAGAACAACATCCCGGATCTCTTCCCGGTGGGAACGTTCAAGCCGCCCAACGTGCTGCTGATCGTCCTCACCATGACCGCGGGCACGGCGCTGATCATGTGGCTCGGCGAGTTGATCACCCAACGAGGTGTCGGCAACGGCATGTCGATCCTGATCTTCACCAGCGTTATCAGTCGTCTGCCGTTCGAAGGGAGCGCGATCCTCCGGGCGGGTGGCTGGGGCAAGTTCATCGTCGTCCTGCTGATCGGCTTCGGCATCATCGTCGCGGTCGTCTACATGGACCAGGGCCAGCGCAAGGTACCCGTCCAATACGCCAAGCGCGTGGTCGGCCGTAAGCAGACGATGGGTGGGAGCACGTACCTGCCGCTCAAGGTCAACCAGGCCGGGGTGATCCCGATCATCTTCGCGACGTCGGTGCTCTACTTCCCGGTGCTGATCGCGAGCGTCTACCACGGGCAATGGTTCTCGGACTTCGTGAACAAATACGTTCAGAACCAACGAAGCATCCTGTACATGTTCATCCTTGCTTCGTTGATCGTCTTCTTCAGCTACTTCTACACGGCGATCCAGTTCGACCCCGTCCGGACGGCCGACAACCTCCGTCAGCAGGGCGGCTTCATCCCCGGGATCCGGCCCGGGCGGCCCACGGCCGACTACCTCAACGACATCCTCGTCCGCATCACGCTGCCAGGCTCGCTCTTCCTCGCGGCCATCGCCCTGATCCCGACGATCGTCCTCGCGATGTGGAACTTCCAGCAGTTCCCGTTCGGAGGTACGTCGATCCTGATCGCCGTGGGTGTGGCGCTCGAGACGATGAAACAGATCGAGTCGCAGTTGATGATGCGGCACTACGAGGGTTTCCTGCGGTAGCGGGGGAGCGCCCGATGCGCTTCGTGTTCCTCGGACTCCCCGGTGCCGGCAAGGGGACACAGGCCCGGATCCTGTCGGAGCGCCTGGACATCCCCCAGATCTCGACCGGCGACATCCTGCGCGAACACGTGCAGGAGGGGAGCCGTCTCGGCATCGAGGCGCGCACCTACATGGACCGGGGCGAATACGTCCCGGACGACCTCGTCGTGCGGATGGTCGAGGAGCGTCTCGGCGAGCCCGACGCCTCCAAGGGGTTCATCCTGGATGGCTTCCCGCGCACCGTCCGGCAAGCACAGGCGCTAGAGGTCGCCCTCGCGGAGCTGGGGACGCCCCTCACCGCGGTGGTGAAGTTCACGATCTCCGACCCCACGGCGATCCGGCGCATCACCGGTCGCTACACGTGCCCTACCTGCAAGCGCACGTACCATCAGGAGTGGAAGCCGCCGGCGAACGATCTGCTCTGTGACGTCGACGGAACCCCCCTGGAGAAGCGGAATGACGAGGACGAACTGACGGTGAAACGGCGCCTCGCGATCTACCGGGAGCAGACCGAGCCCCTCGAGCGCTACTACGAGGAGCGCGGGTTGCTTCGAGAGGTGGATGCCGAGGCGCTGATGGATTCCGTCACGGAGGGCATGCTCGCGGCGCTCGGCGACGCGGTCTGAAACGAGGGAACACATGATCATCCGGAAATCTCCCGATGAGCTCGGCAAGATGCGTAGCGCCGGCCGGATCGTCGCCGGCACGATCAGTCGGGTACTCGATGCCGTCGCCCCGGGCGCGACCACGCTCGACCTGGATCGTGTGGCCGAGCAGTACATCGCCGAGCAGGGCGCGACCCCTTCCTTCAAGGGGTACCGAGGAGCTTCCTCGAGGCCCTTCCCTGCAACGATCTGCGCCTCCGTGAACGACGAGATCGTGCACGGGATCCCGTCCTCGGCGCGGCGGCTCCAGGAAGGCGACCTGCTTTCGCTCGATTTCGGTGCGATCTGGCAGGGGTTCCATTCGGATTCCGCTGTGACGGTGTTCGTCGGTGGGATCGCCCCCAGCGCCGAGGCGGAGCGCTTGGTCAAGACCACCGAAGCCGCGCTCGACGCAGCCATCGCCGTGATCAACCCCGGTGGAAAGCTCTCCGACATCGGCAACGCGATCGAAACGGTCGCTCGGCAGGAGGGCATGGGGATCGTGCGCGAGTACGGCGGCCATGGGATCGGCCGGGCCCTCCATGAGGACCCGTTCATCCAGAACTGGGGCAAGCCCGGACGCGGGCCGGAGCTCCGGCCGGGTCTGGTCATCGCCGTCGAGCCGATGCTCAACCTCGGCGAAGACGGGACCGCGGTCTTGCCCGATGGCTGGACGGTCGTGACCGCCGACGGGTCCCTATCGGCGCATTTCGAGCACACCGTCGCCGTCACCCAGGACGGGCACGAGATCCTGACGGGCCGGGACTGACCCGCCGGTCGGTTCGGCCAGCGCAGCAGGGGATCTCGCCACGGGTTAAGGGGTCGCTTTCCCGAACCGACAACTCAGGGGTGACCGCACGTCCGA
>WNGO01003189.1_pt1 | contig 12445 bp, 10 predicted proteins | sample 5400511 | NCBI WGS metagenome assembly WNGO01 (sample SAMN13153380, study PRJNA577476) | soil metagenome | isolation source: 20 cm soil or saprolite under Garry oak tree replicate 2 | place: USA:California | collected 2016-06-15
GAGACCGGCTATCTAACACTGGGCGACACGGTGGTGATGACGAAGGCCAAAGCGGAATCCTTGATGAAATCGTCGTGGGATATCTATGTAAAGGAATGACCCCGTTCAAGGTTCAAACGTTCAACCGTTCAAGGACGGATTGCCACTGAGGGATTTATGATTTTCGGACGACATTCTGTGTTGAAGCGAGGGTGTTCCACTTGGGATCCGGCGCAAGTCCCGCAGGCGGAGTTTCAGGCGCGGCTCGACGTGGTGCGTGAGGAGATGGCGCGGCGCGACTTGGACGCGCTGGTGATCTACGGCGACAACTATTCGTTCGCCGACCTCTGTTATCTCACTAATTATTTCCCCAAAGTGCGCGGCGGTATCGCGGCGGTGCCGCGCGAGGGCGCGATTTCGCTTTTGCTCAATATCGGTAGCCGCGACGTGCCGTTTGCCAAGACGTTGACTTGGGTCGAAGACGTGCGCGCGTCGAACCAAGTCGGCGCCGACGGTGCGAAACTGCTCAAAGAAAAGGGATTCGAGAAGGCGAAAATCGGCCTGATGGATTCCGGCCTCGGTTTCCCGCTGCCGCAGTTGGAAGAGATGAAAGGCGCGTTGCCGAACGTGAGCTGGCAAGCTTGCGATGCGATGATCGTGCCGCAGCGTTTGGTAAAAACTGCGCGGGAGCTCGGCGCGATGCGCGAAGCGGGACGGTTGCTGCACGAGATCTGCAACGAAGCGGAGAAATTTATCAAACCCGGAAGAAAGGAATACGAGATCATCGCCGACATCGATCGGCTGGCGCGCGACAAGGGGGCCGAGGATATTCGCATTCTCGCCGGTGAGCGGCGCTTGAATCCACCGAGCTTCAAACAATCGGCAACTCTTGGCAGTCACTGGGCGGTTTATCTGGCGGTGCAGCATGAACGCTATTGGGCCGAGGCAGGCCGGACTTTTATTTTGTCGGCGGATACGAAGCTGCAAGACGCTTATGGAAAAGCGCAAGAGATCGTTGCTCAGATGGCGAAACAACTCAAACCCGGCGGCACGGTTGCGGCGATCGAAGTAGACGCGCGCCTGGCGCTCGGAGAATTCTACGCCACGGCATCGATCTACGGGCTGGCCAACGGTATCGGTCTCAATCAGTGGGAAGCGCCATTTTTGAATGAAGACGACGCGCGGCAAGTTGGAGCCGCGTCAGTCGGTGCGACCGTTTTGAACGAGAACATGACGCTGGCGCTGCGGGTGATATTTGAGACCGAGGGAAAGATTGTATTGTTCGGCGACAGTTTCCAAGTGACGGCGACCGGGGCGAAGTCGTTACTCAGTGGTCGGATTCGAGACTGACCAGCGAGTGGCCCTCCGGTGTCCTCCCTCGACGGGAGAAGATTAGGATTAGAAGCGACCCGTTAGGCGTCTGGAATATGAAATCTGAAATTCGTAATTCCACGCGCAGTGAGGACAAGATTGATGCCTTCACTGCGGAAGTGATTCGCGGCACGGTGGTGGCGATCACCGATGAGATGAAAACCAATCTCATGCGCACCGCCTACAACATGATCATCTACGAAGCCGAGGATTTCACCGTTGGCCTGTTCGACGCCGACGGCAACACGATTTCCATCGGTCTCGGCTTGCCGATGTTCATTCGCGGACTGTCGGACTCGGTCAAGGCGAAGCTCAAGCACTGGGGTAAGGAAAATATTTTTCCCGGCGACATTCTCCTGACCAACGATCCGCAGGTGATGGGCAGCCACTTAAATCACATGATTTTCACTTTGCCGGTTTTTCATGACGGGGAGTTAATAGCGTTTTCGTCGTCGATGGGTCACTGGCAGGACGTGGGCGGTGTGCTTGGCGCGGTGACGCGGGATATTTTTTCCGAAGGGTTGCAGATGCCGTTTGTGAAGATATTCAAAGCCGGCAAGCAGGACGGCGAGTTGACGGCGATCATTCGCAGTAACTGCCGGCTGCCGGAATTCGCCATGGGCGATTTTCGCGCGCAGATCGCCGCGATCCGCACGGGCGAGCGCCGCTTGATGCAATTGCTCCAGCGCTACGGCGCCGAGACGTTCAAAGAGTCCGTGCGGCTGATATTCGATCAGAGCGAAAAGTTGGCACGCGCTGCAGTGGAAAAAATTCCCGACGGCGTTTACGAAGCCGAATCGTTCATGGACGACGATGGCGTCAACTTGGGCAAGCCTGTGCCGATCAAAGTTCGCGTCGAAGTACAGGGCGACGAGATGACTGTCGATTTGAGCGGTGTAAGTCCGCAAGTGGCGGGGCCGTATAATTCTGGCTCGACGGCGGGCCGTTCGGCGTCTGAGGTCGCGTTTAAATTTCTTACAACGCCATTGCTTCTGCCGATCAACCACGGCTCTTTCCGCCCACTCAAAGTCGTTTTGCCGCCCGGACGCATCGTGAGCGCCACCAAGCCGGCGCCGGTGCGCACCTGGATGACTGTGCCGATGACGGTGGCGGATACGATCTTCAAAGCGCTCGCGCCGGCGTGCCCCGACAACGTGATGGCGGGACAACACGCAGACCTCGCCGCGCCGCGCACCTTCGGGCTTGATCCCAAAACGGGCCGCGCATTTCATTTTCCGGCGACGCTTTCGGGCGGTGGTTGGGGCGCGTTGCATGACCACGACGGCCAAAACGCGACGTTTTGCATCAACGACGGCGACACGCATAACACGCCGGTGGAAGCAGGCGAAGGGAAAGGGCCGATATTCATCTCCTACCGAAAGCTGCGCCAAGACTCCGGCGGTCCGGGCAAGTTCCGCGGCGGGCTCGGCGTAGCGCAAGAAGTACAAATGCTCGCGCCTGCCAGCGTGCAATCCGCGATGGAGCGGACGCTTTGCCCGCCTTGGGGACTGCACGGCGGTAAAGACGCAATGGCCAATCGCTTCAGCGTCGTGCGCAAGAACGGATCGATAAAAAGATTGCCGACGGGAAAAACTGCCGGATATGTCGCTCTCGACGCTGGCGACGGATTTCTCGTCGAAGTGGGCGGCGGAGGCGGATTTTGGAATCCCTTGAACCGCGATCCGGAACGTGTGCTTGCTGACGTGCGCTCCGGCTATGTTTCGCTCGAAGCGGCGCAGGATGATTACGGCGTGGTGATTCGGCAAAACGGAAGGAAGTTTGAGCTCGACGTTCAAGCCACTCGAGAGTTGAGGCGAGCGTGTAGCCAGACAGCGCCTCATTCCGCCTGAAGGCTGTGGCACAGTGAGAAAATCTCCATAAGCGTCATGCTGAGCACGAGCGAAGCATCTCGCCTTTAAGCAAGGACGAAGACGAGATCCTTCGCCTATCGGCTCAGGATGACATCAGGATGCAATCGCTTTCCGGGCGAGGAAGTCTTTTGATCAGCTTCGGCAGTTTGCCGCGCTCAGCAACGGGCGTCTAATTTGTTAATCGGAGGCGGACGGATGGTGACGAATAATGAAGGGCGGGCGTCGATTGCAATTTTAGCGGCGGCATTTCTTTTGTCTGTTTCCACATCTCCTGGATTTGGCCAAGAAACTCGAAGCAAGATCCGCATCTCATATCCCAACATCTCGATCTGCTGCCTGGCATTGTTCGCCGCGCAGCAGTGGAAGATCTTCGAGCAGAACGGCCTCGATGTTGAAAGCATTCAAATGCGGTCGCAAGCGGCCAATTCGGCCTTGGCTAGCGGCGATATTCATTATGTCGCGGGCGTTGGTCCCAACTCAGTTGCGGCAACGTTGCGGGGATTGCCTTCGAAAGCCGTCTGGTTCGCCTCTGAGTCGCTGATCTACACGGTTCTCGCTCGGCCCGAGTTCAAGTCGCTAAAAGAATTGCGCGGCAAGCGGCTCGGCCTTACGGGGCTCGGTGGCACGTCGGACGTGGCGCTGCGCATTGCCCTAGAGGCTGTGGGCGAAAATCCGAAGGACTTTGTCATTGTCGCTCTGGGTGCGCCGCAGCTGCTGAGCGGGTTGGAAAACGGCACCATCGAGGCCGCGCAACTCAATTCGCCGTTGAATTATCACGCCAAAAAAAAAGGATTTCGCGAGCTCCTCGATATCGGCGCGCACGTGCAGATGCCGCTCGGTGGGATAACCGCGTCGAACGCTTCCATACAAAGCCGTGCGGGCGAGCTCAAGCGCGTGATCCGCTCTTTGCAAATGGCTAAGAGAGCGCTGCTTCAGTCGAAAGAAAAGGCGATCGATTTGATCATGCGCACCATTCGCGTCGACCGGGAAGTGGCGCAAGAAATGTTCACGGACAATCGGCGCAGCGCCTCGGGCAATGGCGTACCAAGCCGGGAGGGCATGGAGCAGATCGTCAAGTCGCTACAGATGCTCGGCCAATTCTCGGGCAAGAAAATCGCCTTCGAGGAAATCACCGACACCCGGATCGCGAGAGAAGTCGCCAAGGAGTTGGGTTACAAGGTGGACTAGAACTCTAGCCTTTGGGATTCAGCGTGTTTGGTTTTGCGTGGGTTACGAACGCACAGTGCGAACTAAAGTTATTCTCTTATGTGGATTGATTTGCGCGCTATGCTACGGCGAAAGTTCATTCGCGCAAGACAAAGTTCGTATCGCTTACGTCGGACCGTCTCTCAGCAACTTGCCATTGCTTGCCGCCAAAGAAACCGGAATATTTGCTCGCCATAAGTTGGACGTCGAGATTTTGCTGTTAACGTCACAACTCTCGGCCGTGGCCTTGGGCGCCGGCGAGCTTGAATACGTCGCCGGCGTCGGTCCCGGATCAGTGGGCGGGACTCTCGCGGGCATCCCTTCTCGCGCTGTGTGGGTTGTCTCCAATCGAATTCTGCATTCGGTCGTGGCGCAACCAGAGTTGAAGTCTCTACAAGACTTGCGCGGAAAGAAGATCGGAGTCACCGGACTCGGCGGGACGACACATACCTCGTTGACGATGGCGATCGAAAAGTTCGGTGGCAATCCTCGGGAATACATTGTCGTGTCGCTCGGACCGCAGCAATATTTGCGGGCTCTGGAGTCGAAATCCGTCGACGCTGCGACGATCGATCCGCCGCTGCTGTTTCTTGTGCTGAAAAAAGGCTTCAGCAGGATCCTCGATCTCGGCTCGATCGTCGAGATGCCGGTAGGCGGCCTGACCACATTGATAAAGACATTAAACGCGAAGCCCGAGCAAGTCGTTAGAATCATCAAGTCGCTGCAAGAGGCGAAAGATTTGCTGCTGAATTCCAAAGAACGTGCCGTCGACTTCACGATGAAAGTCATGAAGATGGACCGAGAAATTGCGCTTAGGAGCTTTGAGCTCATGGCGGGTGCGTGGGGCGGCACCGGCGTGCCAACGCGCGCGGGCATGGAGAATATTATCCGCGGGGTTCAGTCGCAGGGTCGCTTCGCTGACAAGAAAGCGGCGTTCGAGGACGTCGCCGATGCCAGATTTGCAATACAGGCAGCGCGCGAACTGGGTCACAAAGCCGAATAGACTGCGTGGGTCGATTACAAAACGAGGTGCGCCGTGAAGCAGCTGACAGCTAACGTGCTGGTGGAAACCGGGTTGAAGGGCGCCAATCACGGCGTCGTCACGACTTCGGATGGCGTGGTGTTAATCGACACGCCGCACAAACCGAGCGACGCTGTGCGATTGAAAGGAGAAATCGAGCGGCTCGGCCGGCTGCGTTATATCATCAATACCGAGCCGCACGGCGATCATTGGACTGGCAATGCTTTCTTCGACGTACCGGTGGTCGCCCACGAAGGCGTGCGTTCGCGCATCCTCGCGACTGATTTAACCGCGCATGTCGCGCGCGTGGCTTCCTTCGGACCTGACGAATCGAAGTTTCTGGAAAACTATAAAGCCAACGCCCCGGTGATCACGTTTCAGAGCGAGATGACCTTGCACGTGGGCAATCACACGTTTCACATGATCCATATGCCCGGTCACACACCGTACCAAGCCGCGGTGATTGTCAAAGAAGAGGGCATCGTTTTCACCAGCGACAATATTTTCTGCAAGGTGCAGACGTGGCTCCAGGAAGCCAATCCGGATCATTGGCTGAAAGCGCTCGCGTCGCTGCGCGCGCTGCGCGTGGAAACGTTCGTTCCCGGGCATGGTCCGGTGTGCGATAAACGATATCTCGACGAGCAAGCCTCGTTCATCAGCGAGTGGGTCGAGTACGTGCGTGGCGGCATCGAGCGCGGCATGACCAAAGAAGAGTGCGTAGCCAATCTAACGGCGTTAACCGACAGATATCCCATGGACGTGGGCCAAGACGGCATGGCGCCCCACGTGATGCGCCTGAATGTCTCGAATCTCTTCGACTACTTGACGGAAGCGGGAATCCACAAAAATAGCTAAGCAATTTTGGATTTTCGATTGCCGATTTTGGATTGGAGCGAAAAGAATGAATAAAAGAAGATCTTGGGTGCGATGGCTGGATTCCTTTCCCGACGATCGGAAATCTAAAATCGAAAATCCAAAATGGGCGGGGCTTTCGGTAATCGCGTTCGTACTCGTAGTGTGTGGGGCTGTGGCACAGGCGCAGCAGCCGAAGAAAGTCCCTCGGGTAGGTTTTCTAGGTACTGCGTCCCCTTCCGATGCGGCGGCGCGCGTGGAGGCACTGCGACAGGGTCTGCACGAGCTTGGCTACGTGGATGGGAATAACATTGTCATTGAGCAACGATATGCTGAGGGAAAACTCGATCGCGTGAATGAGCTTGCGGCCGAGCTAGCGCGTCTCAAGATAGACGTCATCGTCACGGCTGGCCCGGCAGCAACCCGTTCTGCCAAGGAAGCAACTGGTACGATTCCCATTGTTATGGGGGTTGATGATGACCCGGTTGGCAATGGATTCGTCGCCAGCCTTGCGCGACCCGGCCGAAACATTACTGGATTGTCGGCCCTTTCACCCGAGATAAGCGGAAAGCAACTGGAACTTGTAAAAGAGATCGTTCCTAGTCTCTCCCGCGTGGTTGTCCTTGGGAATTCAACCCAACCGGGCAACGCACAATCGTTAAGAGAAGTGGAACTCGCTAAAGGGGCATTAGGGGTAAAGCTTCAATACCTAGACGTACCAGGTCCCGCGGATATAGAAACCGTATTCCGAGCCGCAAGTAAAGGGCGTGCTGACGCAGTCCTGGTGCTGCGGGCCCCCGTCTTCTTTTCTCACCGAAAACAGATTGTAGACCTCGCGGCGAAGAGGCGGCTGCCGGCGATGTACTACACTACCGAATATGTGGAAAACGGGGGGCTTATGACCTATGGCGCAAGTATTAGCGACTTGTTCCGCCGCGCTGCCACTTACGTTGACAAGATCCTCAAAGGCGCCAAGCCCGCCGATCTCCCGGTGGAACAGCCGAAGAAGTTCGAGTTCGTGATCAACTTGAAAGCAGCGAAGCAAATCGGTCTGACGATTCCGCCGAATGTGCTGGCTCGTGCGGATAAGGTGGTCAAATAGCAGGGAGCATGGAGCAAAGGGCGAGGAGCAGGAGCGGCAAGAACGCAGGAGTAGATTCATGAGAAAAAAATTCTTTGGTCTTTCGCTTGGCGCGATGCTCTTTGCACTGTGCGTTTCCGCTCACGCGCAGCAGCCAAAGAAAATTTACCGAATGGGGTATCTATCGTCGCTGTCATCGTCCTCTGAGTCTACCCGTGCGGAGGCCATTCGGCTCGCGCTGCGCGAGCTTGGCTACATAGAAGGACAGAACATTGTTATCGAGTCCCGATACGGGGAGGGAAAGCTCAATCGGGCGTCTGAACTAGCCGCCGAGCTGATGCATCGCAATGTTGATATCATCTTAATAACAGGAGGGACCAACTGGATCCGGGCGGCCAGAGATGTAACCAAGACGATTCCTATCGTCATGGTGAATTCTGTGTTGGACCCCGTCGAGGAAGGTCTGGTGGAAAGCTTTGCTCGTCCCGGCGGGAACGTCACCGGCCTTACGCTCCTTTCCAAAGAGCTAAGCGGAAAACGTTTAGAATTGCTCAAAGAAGCCGTTCCGAAACTTGTTCGTGTTGCGGTTGTCTACGATCCTGTAAGCGCTCCAAACGAGGTGAAAGAGGAACTTCCGATCGCGGCGCGGGCGCTGGGGTTGACTGTTCGGTCTTTTGAGGTGCGAGCAGCGGACGGTTTCGATAGGGTTTTTGCTGCGATGGACAAGCAGCGTCCCGACGGACTCTACCTGCCGACAGGCGCACTAGTGCGTGATAACGCAAAACGGATCGCGGACTTTGCATTAAAGAGCCGGTTGCCGTCGGTGTACCCTTACAGTGAGGCTGTAGATGCCGGTGGGCTCATGTCCTACAGCGCGGACCTCAGGAACAACTATCAGCGAGCCGCTTACTACGTAGACAGAATCCTGAAGGGAGCTAAGCCCGCCGACCTCCCGGTGGAACAGCCGACGAAGTTTGAGCTGGTGATCAATCTGAAAACTGCCAAGCAGATCGGCCTGACGATTCCGCAAAGGATGCTGGGGCGGGCAGACAAAGTCATTAAATGATTTTAGATTTTCGATTGCCGATTTTCTATTAGGAAAAAAATCTGATGCACGACACATTGCTGAGAGGATTTTCGGGTTCTTTCTCCGACAATCCAAAATCTAAAATCGAAAATCTAAAATGGGTTGGGATTATCGCCATCGGTGTCGCATTCGCAATGTGTGCGGCTGTGGCCTTGGCGCAGGACGGGAAGACCAAGATCAGGATCGCGATTCCCAACGCTTCATCGATCTGCTGCCTTCATTTATTTGCTGCTCAGCAGTGGAAAATTTTTCAGGATAACGGACTTGATGTTGATATCATCCAAATGCGGCCACAGGTGGCGAACGCCGCTATGGTGAGCGGCGAGATTCATTACTTCGCCGGCGTGGGGCCGAACTCAGTTGCCGCCACTTTGAGGGGGTTGCCTTCGCGGGCGGTGTGGTTCGCTTCCGATCAGCTCATTTACTCGCTTTTGGCTCGCCCCGAGTTCAAGACTCTCAAAGAATTGCGCTCGAAGCGCCTGGCCGTGGGCGGCTTGGGCGACACGACGGAAGTGTCGCTGCGGATCGGTCTTGAAGCGGTCGGCGAAAACCCGAAGGACTTTGTGATTCTCGGTATCGGCAATCCAAACATCATGAGCGCGCTGGAAAGCGGCAGCGTTGACGCGGCGTTGCTGAACCCGCCGCTTCTCTATTTTGCCAAGCGAAAAGGTTTCCGCGAGTTGTTGGATGTCGGCACTCATGTGAAGATGCCGCTCGGCGGCCTGACCACGTTGATTTCAACGATGCAAAATCGGCCCGGTGAACTGCGCCAGCTTATCCGCGCCATGCAAATGGCGAAACGAAGTTTGCTTCAGTCCAAAGAAAAGAGTGTGGACGTTATGATGCGATTCCTGAAAGTCAACCGCGAAACCGCCGAAGATACATTTGCCGACTATCAGAAAACCGTCAGCGGCAACGGCGTGCCCAGCCGCGACGGCATCGAACAGATCGTCAAATCGCTGCAACTGCTCGCTCAATTCACCGGCAGGAAGACTGCTTTTGAGGAAGTCGCCGATGCACGGATTTCCAGAGAAGTTGCGAAGGAGCTCGGCTACAAGGTTGAATAAGCTGGCATTAGCAACGTGAAGGAGCGGCTCATGCGAACCAAAAAATCGTTAGCGATCGCCATCTATATATGGGGATCGTTAATGCTAGTGAATTATTTGTCCGCGCAGGAGCGGCTCAAGAGAATTCGCATCACTTATCCGACCGAATCAATCGCCGTGCTGCCGTTATTCGCCGCTTACAGATGGAAGACCTTCGAAGACAACGACCTGCAAGCGGAGATTATTCAGGCTCGCTCCCCGGTCGCCAATGCAGCGCTGGCGAGCGGAGAAATCGGCTATTTCGCTGGCGTTGGCCCCGCCTCGGTCAGCGCGACGCTGCGCGGACTTCAATCGCGCGCGGTTTGGTTTGCCAGCGACGAGATTATTTATTTGCTACTCACGCGGCCGGATATTACGAACGTCCGGGGTCTTCGAAACAAGAAAATTGGACTGACCGGTTTGGGCGGCACTTCCCATGTGGCGCTGCAGATCGCGCTGGAATCGATGGGCGAGAATCCGAAAAACTTTCTTTACATTTCGATTACCGCGGCACAAACCATAGCGGCGCTCGAAAGCGGAGTTATCGATGCGGCTCTTTTGAGCCCGCCTTACGACTTTTACGCGAAGAAAAAGGGTTTTCGCGAAGTACTCAACGCTGGGACCTACGCACGGATGCCTTTCGGCGGCCTCACGGTAATGGTTTCGACGATGCGTAATCGAGCCGACGAGTTAAAGAAGGTGATTCGTGCCATGCAAATAGCCAAGCAGGAGATGCTCAAGTCCAAGGAAAGAACAGTGGCGTTGATCTCCAATTTTCTAAAGGTCGACCGCGATGCCTCGGAAAACACCTACGCGGCTTATGGTAAGACCGTCAGCGGCAGCGGCGTGCCGAGTCGTGACGGCATCGATCAGATCATGAAATCACTCCAGTTGGCCGGTCAATTCACCGACCGCAAAGTGAGCTTTGAAGAAGTCGCCGACGATCGCATCGCCAAGGAAGTCGCCAAAGAGCTCGGCTACAAGATTTATTGCAAATATGTTCATTGCCTCCTCCTCCGCTGAGACTCTGCCGCAATCACAGATCTAGCAAAATATCATTCTGAGCGTCAGCGGAGAATCTCGACCGATCCGATCCATAGGCTACAAAAGGCGAGATCCTTCGGCGGAGTTTATCCTGAGCGGAGCCGAAGGGTCTCAGGATGACATTACGCCAGACGCAGTCTCGCCGGCAGTGAGACGCGTTGATGACAAGGATTTGTACGGGCGACCCTATGTGGTTGCCCGTTCGAAGGGCAGACATGTAGGTCGGCTCCTACATCAATATGCGGGTGAAATCTGGAAATCTATGGATCGCTAGTAGCCGCCCGTTGCCTTGACACATCAAGAGTATGTCGGATATTTCTTACGGCGAGCGAATACGGCGCAGTCAAAATCTGCGCTGGTCCGATAGCCTTGTGATTCAGAGAGGAAAACAGTCATGGCGTTGAGTAAAGAAGAGAACGAAATGCTTACACGAGTGGGACCGGGCACGCCGGCGGGCGAGATGCTGCGGCGCTATTGGCAGCCGATCGCTCTTGACGCGGAGCTTCAAGACAAACCAAAGCGGAGACGCATCCTTGGCGAAGACGTGGTTATGTTCCGCGACGATCGAGGCAGGGTTGGTGTGTTGGCGTTGCGTTGCATGCATCGCGGCACCTCGTTGGAATTCGGTCATATCGAGGATGGCGGGCTGCGCTGCTGTTACCATGGCTGGCTTTACGACGTCGAAGGCAAGGTTTTGGAGACGCCGGGGGAGCCGCCGACGAGCACGTTCAAGGAGCGCGTGCGCCAGCCGGCTTACAAAGTCCAAGTGTTGGGTGGAGTCATCTTCGTTTATATGGGGCCGGAGCCGGCGCCGCTCTTGCCGAGATACGATGTGCTGGTGAGAGAGGACGGGGTGCGCGCGCGGCGCGCTCGAACGGTTAACTGCAATTTTTTTCAAATGATCGAGAATTCCGTCGATCAGAATCATTTGAAGTGGCTGCATCGCACGTCGAAGACGCCGGACTGGGATGATGGCGAGATCAATCCGCAGCAATTCGAATACGGGATTCTCAACACCTACACGCGGCGCGTTGCGGGCAAGAAATGGGCGCATGTTAATTTTTTCGTCTTGCCGACGATGAACCGGACTGGCAACGTCGAAGAAGGCCATCCCACCGAACACAGAGCGAGCAGTGCCGGGGAGGTTATGCGTTGGCGGGTACCAGTCGATGACACGCACACGATGCATTTCACCGTCGAGTTCGGCGCTGTCGTCGATGGCAAGTTGGTTGCCAACATCATGAAAGACGATTCGGCGGAAGGGTTAAAGGAGAGCCAATTTGGCGTCTACAGATGGGATCAGTCGATCGGCTGGTTCGCCAGAGGTGATCAGGATCGGGTGGCGCAGGAAAGCCAGGGGCCGATCTTTGACCGGACAACCGAACATCTGGCTTACACGGATCGAGGCGTGATCCTTTTGCGCCGGCTTTATAAAGAATCCATCGAGGCGGTGAAGCAGGGAGGCGATCCGATCGGGATTATCCGCGATCCGGAAAAAAATCGGATTATCCGGCTGGAGCCGCATGAGGATTTGCTGGATTAAATAGGCTGTTCGAGACGTTCAAGCAGTTCAAAACGTTCAACACGTCGAAGACGTTCAAGGGTTCAAGGTTCAAAAGTTCAATGCCAGACCGGAATGGAAGACGTGATGAAATCCTGTAAGCGAAGCTTTGTTTGGGCGACCTTGTTCGCGTTGGTTTTATTGCATTCCGCAGTCGCGGCCGAGACTTTGGACTCATTGATCGCGGGGGCGAAAAAAGAATCGGAGTTTACTTTTATTGCCGGGGCGCAGACTTTCGGCGGGCAAAAGACTTTGTCGTTGTTGGAGTCCGCGTTCAATAAGAAATT
>WNGO01011618.1_pt1 | contig 12440 bp, 11 predicted proteins | sample 5400511 | NCBI WGS metagenome assembly WNGO01 (sample SAMN13153380, study PRJNA577476) | soil metagenome | isolation source: 20 cm soil or saprolite under Garry oak tree replicate 2 | place: USA:California | collected 2016-06-15
ACGGGGCCGGCAACACGCTCGCCTCCCTCGCCGACGTCGCGCTCGACACCCGCGTGGGCGAGGAGACGGGCCCGTCGACGATGACCTTCGTCTGCGCGCTCGCGGTGCTCGCCGCGCTCGCACGTACGATCGCGGGGACGAGCGCGCACGACGCGGCCTCGGCGATCGCACTCGAGGCCGACCGGACCGCCGGCACGATCGCCGACCTCGTGGCCGATCCAGCGCTCCCCGATCGCCTCGTCGCCTGGCACGGCGGCCGGGCGACGACCGTGATCCTCGGTCGGGGAGCCGCGCGCGCGGCCGCCGAGATGGGGGCGCTCACGATCAAAGAAGCTGTCGGGATGCCCGTCGAGTCCCTCCAGACGGCCCAGTTCCGGCACGGACCGCTCGAGCTCGCCGGTCCCGACCTCGCCGCGATCGTGCTCGCCACCGAGGCCGAAACCGGCGAGCTCGATCGGTCGCTCGGCGCGGACCTCGCGAGCCTGGGCGCGGCCGTCCTCCTCGTGACGACCGCCGGCCCGGCGCCCGCCGGCACGATGTCGATCCCGATCGGGTCGCTCGACCGCTTGCTGAGCCCCGCTGCGGCAGTGGTGCCCGCCCAGCTCCTGGCGTGGCGTCTCTCCGTGGAGCGCGGCCGAACCCCGGGCTCCTACGTCCACGCCTCGAAGGTGACCACCCGTGAGTGAGTCGGCGCACGTCGCACTGACCTTCGATGCGGAACATCCAGACCGATCCTGGTGTCCGCCCGCCGCCGCCGAACGGATCCTCGACGTGCTCGCCGGCGCCGGCATCCGCGCGACCTTCTTCGTCCAGGGTCGATGGGCCGAGGCGTACCCGGCAACCGCCCGCCGGATCGCCGACGAGGGACACCTCGTCGGCAACCACTCGCACCATCATGCGAGGTCGCCGCTGTTCTCCGATCGCGGGTTGCGCGAGGATGTGGACGCCGCCCGCGACGCCATCGTCCGGGCCACCGGCCGAGACCCCCGGCCATGGTTCCGCTGCCCCTTCGGAGACGGCGCGGACGACCCCCGTGTGCTCGCCGTCATCGCCGCCGCCGGGTATCGCCACGTCGGCTGGCACGTCGAGGTCGAGGATTGGGAACCCACCCGGACGCCCGAGGACATCGCCGCCGATGCGGTCGCGGGCATCCGGCGGCATGGCGACGGTGCCGTGCTGTTGCTCCACACCTGGCCCGGCGGAACGGCCGAGGCGCTGCCGCGCGTGCTGGCGGACCTGCACGAAGGGTCCCGATTCGTCACGGTCGATGCGTTGGAGGAGGTGCCGTGAAGCGGGCGGCGGTCCTCGCGGTCGACGGCGGCGGCAGCAAGGTGGACGCCGTCCTGATCCGCCGCGACGGAACGGTCCTGGGCGCGGCCCGGATCGCGACCGGCGCCGCCTCCGACGGCGTCCCCGGCGAGGACGAGCACATGCGCCCCATCCTGGAGGCGACGCGCGCGGCTACGAGGGTCGCGGGACGCGACCCCGCGGCCGCGCCCCTCGCCGACCTCGGCGTCTTCTGTCTCTCGGGGGCGGACCTTCCGGTCGACGATCGCAGGATCGTGCGATGGCTCCGCCGACACCAGATCGCGAGCGAGGACGTTGTCCGCAACGACAGCTTCGCCGTCCTCCGGGCGGGGACGGAGCGATCGTGGGGGATCGGAGTCGTCTGCGGCTTCGGAACCAACTGCTCGGGCGTGGCGCCCGACGGTCGCGTGACGCGGTTCCCCGCGATCGGCCCGGTGAGCGGGGACTTCGGCGGTGGGATCGAGCTCGGCACCCTTTCGCTGTGGCACGCGATCCGCGCCGAGGACGGCCGGGGCGAGCGGACGATCCTCCGAACCCTCGTGCCGACCCATTTCGGCATGCGTCGTCCGAGCCAGGTCATGGAGGCGCTCTACCGAGGAACGCTCCGGGAGCATCGGCTCACCGAGCTGACGCCCGTCCTGTTCCGCGCCGCCCGCCGGAACGACCGCATCGCGCGTGACGTCGTGTGGCGCCAGGCCGACGAGATCGTCGCGATGGCGACCGTGGCGATCCGCCGCCTGCGGATGCAGAAACTCGACGTCGATGTCGTCCTGGGCGGCGGGGTCTTCCAGAGCGGTTGGCAGCCCTTCCTGGAACGGATCGAGTCGGGGATCCGAGCGTTCGCGCCTGACGCGCGCGTGCTCGTCTTGGACACGCCGCCCGTGGTCGGCGCCGCGTTGATCGGCCTCGATCACATCGATGCGCGGGAGGCGGCGTATCGCAGGGTGCGCGCGAGCTTGACGCACGAACGGTTGGCGGCGAAGACTGCCGCTCGGCGCACACCGCGTCCCCGACGGGATGCGCCACGAGCACGTCGACGGGAGGAGTCCTGATGTCGAGGATCGTCTTGGATCGGATCACCAAGCTCTTCGGCGACGATGTGGTCGCCGTCGACGATGTCTCGCTCGAGATCGCGGACGGCGAATTCATGGTCCTCGTGGGTCCCTCCGGATGCGGGAAGTCCACGATCCTGCGGATGATCGCGGGACTGGAGGAGGTCACCGCCGGCGAGATCACGATCGGCGACCGGCAGGTGACCGATCTGCAGCCGAAGGCGCGAGACATCGCGATGGTGTTCCAGAGCTACGCCCTCTACCCGCACATGACGGTCGAACAGAACCTCGCGTTCGGGCTGAAGCTCCGGAAGACCCCGAAGGCGGAGCTCAAACAGCGCGTGTTCGACGCCGCGAAGATCCTCGGGCTCCTCCCGTTGCTGGAGCGGCGGCCGGCGGAGCTCTCGGGCGGACAACGCCAACGGGTTGCGATGGGCCGCGCGATGGTGCGCGAACCCCAAGCGTTCCTGATGGACGAGCCGCTGTCCAACCTCGACGCGAAGCTCCGCGTGCAGATGCGGGGTCAGCTCATGCTGCTGCACGAGCGTCTCAAGACCACGACCGTGTACGTGACGCACGATCAGGTCGAGGCGATGACCCTCGGCGAGCGCGTGGCCGTGCTCCGTGACGGGGTGCTGCAGCAGGTCGACACTCCACAGCAGCTCTACCGCCACCCCGCGAACCTGTTCGTCGCGGCGTTCATCGGCTCGCCACCGATGAACCTCGTCGAGGCGGAGGTACGGTCGGGACGGCTGCTCTTCGGCGGATGGGATCTTCCGAGCGGCGAGGGCGTCGACCTCTCGGCGTACGAGGGCAAGAGCGTGATCCTCGGCGTGCGTCCCTCGGACATGGAAGACGCGAAGGTGTGGCGCGACGAGTCGCTCCCCACGATCGAGATCGTCGCCGAGGTGACCGAGGAGCTCGGGTCGGAGGTGAACGTCCTGTTCGAGGTGGACGAGCCGCCGGTGACGGCCGAGGAGATCAGGGCGGCCCACTCCACGGTCGTTCCTCCGCCGGGCGAGCTGAGGATCCGGGCCCAACCGCCCGCGAGCTCGGCCCGCTCGACGATCGTGGACAGACCCAAGTGACCCGGCGCCGGAGCGGCGTCCAGATCCGCTACGAACCCACGCCCGTCGTCGCGTATCCGTAAGGTCACCCCGTCCCCCGCAGAGACGGCTTCGATCCGGACGCGCGACGCCTTCGCATGCTTCGCCGCGTTGGCCACCGCTTCCTGCGCGATCCGGTACAGCAGGGCCCGCATGTCGGGATCCGGTTCCTGCGTCATACGGTCGATGATCCCCACGACCCAGTCGCTCGCCTTCGCTCTCCGCTCGAGGTAGATGCGGAGCGCGGGAACGAGACCCGTCTGCAGGCGCATGTCGATAGCGCTCATCACCTGGATCGGATCGTCATGGATGTCCGCCGCGATCCGCTGGCGCTCCGACTCCTGGGCGTTCTGCAGGCGGCGGGCCAGCTCGCGTCGTTGCTGCAGGGTCCGGCGGAGCACGTCGAGGCTCCATCGAAGCTTCTCCTCGACCTCCTTGCGTTCCGTGATGTCCAGCATCACGCCGCGCCAATACAGGAGCGTGCCGTCGAGCCCACGGACGGGCGCCGCTTCGTCGCGGATCCAGACCGTCCGCCCGTCCTTGGTGATGATCCGATACTCATCGACGTACCGCTCCGCATTGCGGTTGGATTCCTCGTTCGCGAGGGAGACCCGGTCGCGGTCCTCGGGATGGATCGAGGCTCTCCACAGCTCCGGGTCCGCCATCCATTCCTCCACGGAGTACCCGAGCAACGACTCGATCTGGGGACTGGTGTAGAGGTTCGTCGACAGCTCGTCGGGTCGATCGATGTAGAGGATCGCCGGGACACCCTCCACGAGCATCCGATAGGCGTCCGGGTGCAGCTCGTCGAACCGCCAAGCCACGTCCTCGCTCATACCCTGGTGACCACCCCGGCCAGCAACGCGATCCGTGGAACGACGCTCTCCAGGTCGAGCCACTCGTCGCGGCTATGCGCGCCTCCGCCGACCGGTCCGAGGCCGTCGAGGGTCGGACAGCCGGCCGCGCTGGTCGTGTTGCCGTCGGACGCTCCACCGGTCGCCGCATCGGAGAGCGTGAACCCGAGCTCTTCGGCAACGGGAACGGCCACATCCACCAATCGCTGGGACGCGCGGCTCTTCTCCATCGGCCGGTGCCCGGTGTCGGACCGGACCGAGATCGTCACCCCATCGCTGACGGGTTCGGCACAGATCGCTTCGATCGCTCGCTTCGCCTCCTCGAGCGTCGCGAGCTCAGGCGAACGGAGATCCACCTCCAGGACGGCCTCCTCGGCCACGACGTTCGACCTGGTCCCACCACGGAGGACACCGACGTTGCACGTAACTCCGGGCCACCGCCCATGGATGTCGGCGATCTCGAGCGCCTTGTGCGCCGCCTCGATCACCGCGCTGCGACCTTCGCCTGGCTCGACCCCTGCATGCGCGGCGCGGCCGTGGATCCAGATCACGTAGTCGGCGGTTCCTTTCCGGGAGGAGACGACGTCGCCGTTGGCACGACCGGATTCCAAGATGAGCGCCGCGTCGTGCTCCGCGGCGAGCCGCCTGATCGTCGCGGTCGAAGATGGCGAGCCGATCTCCTCGTCGGGGTTGCATACGTAGGTGATGCGCTCGAAGCCGTCGACGTGCGCGTCGCGGAGCACGTCTACAGCGAAGAACCCCGCCAAGAGCCCTCCCTTCATGTCGCTCACGCCCGGTCCGTACGCGCGCTCCCCGTGGACCGAGAACGGTCGCTCGGCTGCCGTCCCGTCCTCGAACACGGTGTCCATGTGGCCGACCATCAGCACCCGGGCTCCGCCGGCACCACGGATCGTTCCGACGAGCTGGTCACCGAGCTCCGGTTCGTCCCCCCGGGGGGTCTGACCGATCCGTTCGACGTCCCAGCCTCCCTCGCGGAAGCGCGCCTCGCAAAGATCGGCGATCCTGTTGACGCCAGCCCGGTTGAACGTTCCGGAATCGATGTCGACCATCCTTCGCAGTGCAGCGAGGTATCGGTCCCGTTGGGCGGCCGCGAGGTCACGGATCGCGAGCACGTCCATGAGCCGGACGCTAGCATGCCGCTCGTGGCCGGGGGCGAGCTGAACCGCTGGTGGCGCATCGGCCTCCGGATCGTCACGCCGTTCGTCCGCGTGGTGTTCCGGACACACGTCGAAGGCCTCGAGCATCTGCCGTCGAGCGGAGCGACCATCGTCGCGTTCAACCACATCAGTGCGCTCGACGGGCCCGTGCTCGCGATCGAGATCGGTCGTCGGATCAAGCGGGAGAGCCGCTTCCTGGTTGCAGCCGAGTTCTTCCGTCGGGGGTTCTCCGGCTGGATCCTGCGTCGGTACGATCAGATCCCGATCCGTCGGGGCGAAGGTGACGACTCCGCGCTCGAAGCGGCCCTCGACGCGGTGCGGGAGGGCGGCCTGCTGGCCATGGCGCCCGAGGGAACGGTGAATGCCGACCCCGACACGCTCATGCGGATACGAAGCGGCGTCTCGCGCATCGCGCTCCCGATCGGAGCTCCGGTGGTCCCGGTCGGGATCTGGGGCACGCACCGCCGGTGGCCCAGGTCCGGGTTGTCCTGGGCGCGGCCGTGGCGACCACGCCTGGCGATCGTCTTCGGCGAGCCGCTGCTTCCCTCCGGCGACGACGACGATGATGCCGACGTCGAGGCGTTCGGTGCACGGCTCCGGAGGCATCTCGTGCGGCAGGTCGAGCGAGCACGCTCGCTCAGTGGGGAACCACCCTGATCGACCGAGATGACCGGGCTCCCGTGCTCAGGCGGTGCCGTCCAGCCGGGAGGAACGCGACGGGAGGGCCGGCACCTCGGTGCCGGCCCTCCCGCAAGGCCAGGTCGACGGCGGGGGTGCGAGGGTTGGAGACCAAACTCCCGCCGCGGGGGGATGGGGTCGCTTGAGTCGTCCCGGCCTGCGTCCTTCCTCTCCGAGAGCGCTGCCCGCGCCGATCGTCCGAAGACGATCAGAGGTTTTCGACCTTCCCATCGCTCAGCGAGGGCGATATGCACGCCTCGACCGTGAAAGATCGGGTCGTCAACCAGGTTCAGTGCCCACGCGAGTTGGGCGGACGCGACCCCTCGGGTCCGTTGTTCCCCGACCCGTTGTCGTTGTGAGGCCCGTCGTTCCCGGTGCCCTGATCCCGATCGTGAGGATCGTCGCCCGGCTTCCTCGCGCCACCGCTGCCACCGTCGACGCCACGCGTGGTCGTTCCGGATCCACCGGGCGAGGACGAGCCGGCGCCGGAGGAGCCTCCGGCGGAGGGCGACCCCGTGCGTCCGGTCGGAGCGTGCGCGCTTCGTCGGTCGCTCGACCCGGCTCCGGCGGAGGACGGAGGGACGAGGATCGGGGCGGATACCGCGGGCGACACGGTCGGCGATCCACCATGCGACCCGCGCGATGCGGCCGCGTACGCGATCCCGGCGAGCGCGAGCGCCGCCGCAACGGCGATCGAGAGGGTCCTGCGGGCTCGCGGACGACGCAGCGGGATGACGGGAGCCGGGGCGTCGATCTTGGAAAGGAGCGCCGCCCACCCGGACTCGGCAGTTGGCACCGCCAGGGCGGCCGCGGCGCCCGTCAGACGGTCGTGGACCTCGAGGATGGACGCGGCGGCCGACCCGTGCACGGCGAGCAATCGTTCCCGGGAGAGCTCCTGCCGAGCCCAGGCTCCGAGATCGCGATCCAGTTCGGTGCTCACGTCCGCTCCTCCAGCACGTCGGCGAGGGCCTTGAGCGCCCGCCACTGCTTCGCGTTGATCGCCCCGGGCGTCGTCCCCATGGCCGCGGCGACCTCCTCGTTGGTCATGCCCACGAGGTACTTCAACTCGATCACCTGGCGTTGCTCGGTCGGAAGGTGCTCGATCGCTCCGCGCAACGTCAGGATCTCGGCAGTCATCGGCTCGACCCCCCGGTCGGGAAGGACCTCGCGGGGCTCGTCCCGGCCCCGTTTCCGGAGCGAGTCGATCGCCACGTGGCGGGCGATCCCGTAGAGCCACGCGGCGAACGGAACGCCGGTGTCTCGATAGGACCCGAGCCCTCGCCAGGCTCGGAGGAACACCTCGGAAACCGCATCCTCGTCCGCAGCGCCCAGCCGGAACCGGACCAGCCTGGACACGGCCGGCAGGTGGGTGCGATAGAGCTCGCCGAAGGCATCACGATCACCGTCTTGAGCTCGCCGGACGAGGGCACGCTCGTCCTCCCGCCCGTCGGGCTCGTATCCACCCTTCCCATCGTTCGAAGGGGGCGAGATGTTCGCGGGGGTACTGCCGCGGAACTGCGAGACCTCCATCCCGTCTGAGTCATCGGCAGTCATGGGCACGCGGCTGAACAGCGAAGAGGCCGCCCCGAGGGGCGGCCCCTTCGACCCTGGTGGGGTCGAGCTCGGCGGCTCAGCCGCCGAGCGCGACCGCGTTGATCAGGTTGGAATCGCGGAGCTTCCGCAGCGCTTCCCGCTCGATCAGCCGGACGCGCTCCCCGGACAGACCGAGCACCTTCCCGGTCTCCCGGAGGCTCAGCGGCTGTCCGTTCTCCAGGCCGTACCGCAGCGCCACCACGTGGCGTTCGCGCTCATCGAGCACCTTGTCCACGGCCCCGCCGATCTCCTCGCGGAGCAGCTGATCCTCGACCTCGTTGAACGCCGCGTCCGAGTCGACCTCCTCGATGAGATCGCCCAGCTCGGTGTCCTCTCCGACCGGGGATTGCAGGGACAGCGGCTCACGGCGACCCATCTCGGTCAGGTCGTCGATCTCATCGACGGTGGTGTCGAGCGCCTTGGCCAGCTCCTCGCGGGTGGGCTCGCGGCCCATCGACTGCGCGAACTGGAACCTGGTCCGATTGAGCTTGCGCAGCCGGTCGTGGATGTGCACCGGAAGGCGGATCGAACGAGAGCGATCGGCGATCGCCCGCGTGATCCCCTGGCGGATCCACCATGTGGCGTACGTGGAGAACTTGAAGCCGCGGCGCCAGTCGAACAGCTCGACCGCGCGCATCAGGCCGATGTTGCCTTCCTGGATGAGATCCAGCAGGGGAAGTCCCTGACCCTGGTACTTCCGGGCCACGGAGACCACCAGCCGGAGGTTGGCCATGATGAAACGCTGGCGCGCCGCCTCCGCCTTTCGGACGTCGGCGCGGGCCTTCGCGATGCTCTTCTCCGAACGGAGACGGCCGGCCCGGAGGCGATCCTCGGCCTCCTTGCCGCCCTCGATGGTCATGGCGAGCTCCACCTCTTCCTCCTTGGTGAGCAGCGGCTCGCGGGCCGCAGCCTCCAGGTAGAGGCGGAGATCGTCAGCGTCGTCGGTCCCTAGGGGACGCGCCGGCTCGGGCACTTCGTATCACGCTCCTCCTCGGGACCCGTTGCACCGCACGGCGCGGCACGCCAGGTCATCGAGAAAATCGGGTCATCCCTCGCGAGCGGCTTGTGTGGGCAGGCGCACGTTGGGCAAACGCCTTGGCCGCTCCTTTTCCATGGTAGGTCGTGGTCCTACTTCTGTAAAGCTCAGCCCGTGTGTACGGGTATGGAGGTCGTGTGAAAGCCCTGGTCGGACCCTGCATGCGGTCCTTCTGGACCACCAACCCTCCTCAGCTCTACGCCACCGACCCGTTCAACGTTCGAGGGACCTCGTTCTATGCCCGCCGGCGGCTTCGACCGCCTGGGTAGGCTCCCGACCGTGCTCCTCGAACTTCCCCCGATGCAGACCATCGACCTGGACGGGCCGGTCGCCTATCGGTCGTGGCCCGGGCCGTCCGACACGACGTTCGTCCTCGTCCACGGGCTCGGAGGATCACACCTCAACTGGCTCCAGGTCGCGGGGGGGCTCTCGGGGCTGGGCCGGGTCGTGGCGCTCGATGTCCCCGGGTTCGGCCGGTCACCCGCTGCCGGGTGAGCGCCTGGTGCGAGCCCGCCGCCGGTCGATGAGCCCGGAGATGTTCGTCCGATCCGGCCTCCGCCTGCTCACCCCCGACCCCGGCGTGATCCCGGAAGAGGTGATCCGGTTGCAGGTCGAGCTCGTGCGCGACACGCGGGACGATCCGGAACAGCCGAAGAACTTCATCGAGGCGGCGCGGTCGATCGCGACCTACATCCGAACGCCCTCCCTGGGGATCCGAACGATGGATGGGATCCGATGCCCCGTCCTCGTGATCCATGGACGCCGCGACCGGTTCGTCCCCCCGGGGTTCGCCGAAGCAGCGCTGGCGGCGAACCCCGCGTGGCGAGGACGGATCTTGCCCGGCGTCGGGCACGTGCCTCAGATGGAAGCGCCGGGTCGCTGGTTGGGTGAGGTCGCGGACTGGTACGCCGCGACCCTGCGTTAGCGAGTCCGCGCGGCCTTCGTCGAGGCTGCCGCGGCCAGCTCGTCGATGCCGCGTTCGATACCGCGCGCCAGGGCATCGATGTCCTTCAGCGTGTCCCAGTCCGCCGTCAGCCCGAACGCCATCGTCCCGCCGAGCGACGTGCAGCCGATCGACAGCCCCCCGTGCTCGCCGAGCGGCATCGCCGGGTGGTTCGCGACGAGCCTGGCGCCCCCCAGGTACAGGGGCATCTGGGGAGCAGGGATGTTCGAGACGACGAGGTTGAACCACCGGCCGCGCGAAACGACGCGGGCGGCCATGGCGTGCAGCGCCGGCGGCGCGAAGGCCCCGAGGCCGATGATCGCATCGGCCGATACCGCCATCGACGACGACTTGAGATCCTCGGTCGCCCGCCGTACCTTCGCCAGTCGCGATCGAGGACCCATGCCCCCGATCGGGATCTCCACGAACGCTGGGGCGACGCGGTTCCCGACGTCTCCGGCCTGCGCCTTCGACCGAACGGAGACGGGAACCAGCACACGGAGGCTCCGGCCCTTCGTGGACTCGCCGCGCGAGGCGAGGAGCTCGTGCAAGCCGATCGCGACGGCCGTGAGGACGACGTCGTTGATCGTGCCCCCGAGGGCACGCTTGATCATCCGCAGTCGGTCGAACGGAACGTCGGCGGTGGCGAAGCGTCGCGCGGGTCCGGTTGGACCGTCGAAGGGACCCCGGGGGGGAGCCCCCATGCCCGCCAGTGCCATCGCGCCGGCGACCGTCCGAACGACGGTCTCGATCGCTCGTTGGGGGGCGCGCGCCGCACGCGCGAGCACTTCGGCCGGATGGGACGTCATCTCGTCGAACGCCGCATGGATCAGATCATCGCGAGGCGGGATCGGCTCCGGTCGCCACGGCGCGGGCGGCGGCGCTCCGAGCGGCGCGTCCGCCTCGAGATCGAACAGAGCCGATCCGATCAGCATGCTCCCGATCCCGTCCGCGAGCGCGTGGTGAAGCTTCAGGAGGACGGCCGTCCGTCCCGCATCGACCCCTTCGAAGACGTAGAGCTCCCAGAGAGGCTTCGATCGATCGAGCGGTCGAGAGAGGACGCGGCCGACCGATCGCTCCAACTGGAGCCGACCGCCGGGGGACGGAAGGGCCGAGCGGCGGAGGTGGAAATCCAGATCGAACCGGTCATCGTCGACCCATACCGGTCGGCCGATATTGCCGGGCACCGGCAGGACACGTTGTCGCAGTCGGGGCGCGAGATGGATCCGGGCCTCGACGATGCGCTGCACATCGTCGTACGTGAGCGGGCCGTCTTCACGTGGCGCGAAGATCGACAGGCCGGCGACGTGCATGTGCAGAGCCGGGGTCTCGAGATAGAGGAAGCTCGCGTCCAAACTGGAGAGGCGTTCCGCAGGCATCGACCCATGCTAGGGTCCGCGCCGATGAGGCGACGACCCGTGCTGCACGGCATGATGGCCGTGACGGCGGCGCTCATCTGGTTCTCGTCAGGTTCGGTCGCGACCGCACAGCAGGATCAAGGGGGCTCGGCGGCTCCGCGACTCCCGCCCGGCGTGGGACCCGGACGGGAACCGGTGCCGATCGGGTACGCGGGAACGATCCGCGTGCCGCAGGACTTCGACACGATCCAGGCCGCCGTCGATCACGCGAAGCCGGGCGGGATGGTCCTCGTCGCCCCGGGGGTCTATCGGGAGTCGGTGACGGTCACCACGCCGTATCTCACGATCCGGGGGCTCGATCGCAGTCGAACGATCGTCGACGGCGGATCCGAGCGCGCGGGCGGGGTACAGGTGTTCGCGGCCGACGGCGTCGCGATCGAGAACCTCACATCTCGGAACAACCTCGATGACGGCTTCTCCTGGCACGGGGTGCACGGCTACTGGGGTCGGTACCTGACCGCCTACGACAACGGGGGATCGGGCATCGCCGCCTATGGCTCGGACGACGGCCAGCTGGACCATTCCCTCGCGAGCGGCTCTCCCCACAGGACGGCGAGGTCGGCGCTCCCCAGCGCGACCTGCTCATCGCCGGAAACTACGTCCACGACAACGGCAACCTCGCCGCACCGGCGCTCGCGCTCACCTACCCGTCGTTCGGGATGGGCATCATCGTGGCCGGCGGCCTGGACAACCTGGTCACGGGGAACCTGATCGAGGATCAACGCACCTACGGGATCGTCGTGGTCCCGATCCTTGACCGGAACCTCTGGCCGACCTCGGGCAACGAGGTCCGCGACAACGTCGTTCGCCGGAGCGGGCTCGCGGATCTTGCGTTGGCGGCGCCCTCCTCGGGAGGAGATTGCTTCGCAGGCAACGGATCATCGACAAGCGATCCGCCGGCGATCGAGCTCTTGTACCCCTGTGCCGGTTGGCGCCCGATCCCTGCCGGGGGTGGCTCGCTCGCCGTCACGATGGAGGCGCTGACGCGTTCCCTCGATGCGACGGACGGTAGCTTCGCGCACGGCGACTGGAGGATGCAGGGGGCGCCGCCGGCGCAGCCCGGCATGCCGGGCGATGCAGCGGCGGCGCCCCCCACCCTCGCGATCCCCGGCGAGTCCGTGCCGCAGCCCTACCGGATCCGCCCCGTCGATGAGATCTCCTCATCGACGGGGCCGACCGTCTCGGAAGAGCTCAGCGTGATGGGTCTGCCGCTCGCGAGCTCGTGGTGGAGCCTGCTGATCGGGCTCTACGGCTACGTCTTGCCGTTCGTCCTC
>WNGO01007356.1_pt1 | contig 12438 bp, 13 predicted proteins | sample 5400511 | NCBI WGS metagenome assembly WNGO01 (sample SAMN13153380, study PRJNA577476) | soil metagenome | isolation source: 20 cm soil or saprolite under Garry oak tree replicate 2 | place: USA:California | collected 2016-06-15
TGGCGCGCTGCAGGCGCTTGTCCGTTCGCACGATGCCGACGTAGTCCCACATCAGCCGCCTGATTTCGTCCCAATTGTGATAAATTACAACCAGCTCATCGACATCCTGGAGGTTCCCGGACTGCCATTCCGGCAGGGACATTTTCTTGGCTAGATGTCCGGGTGGCAACTCCCGCACTGACGCTTCCGCCGCGCGATGTGCCACGACCAGTCCGTCAAGCAAAGAATTGCTGGCCAGGCGATTCGCGCCATGCAACCCGGTGCAGGCCACTTCCCCAATGGCGTACAATCCCGGCAGAGCAGTCGCTCCATTCACGTCCGTTTTAATTCCACCACATTGGTAGTGCGCGGCCGGCACCACGGGTATCGGCTGCTTCGACATATCGATCCCATACTGCAAACACGTTTGGTAAATGTGTGGAAAACGCTCCTGCAAGAATTCTGGTGCCTGGTGCGTGATATCTAAAAAGACGCACTGTGCACCGAGCCGTTTGATCTCCGCGTCGATGGCGCGTGCTACGATGTCCCTGGGCGCAAGTGAACCACGGGGATGGTAACGTTTCATGAAGTCCTCCCCGCGATTGTTGCGCAGAACGCCGCCTTCGCCACGGACGGCTTCCGAAATCAAAAACGATTTCGCTTTGGCGTGGAATAAGCATGTGGGGTGAAACTGGACGAACTCCATGTTCGCGATCACTGCGCCGGCGCGCCACCCGATAGCCACGCCATCTCCGGTAGCAATGTCCGGATTGGTGGTGTACAAATAAACTTTGCCGCAACCTCCGGTAGCCAGCACGATCCGGTCGGAGCGGATTGTCTCGACCTCGCCGCTCTTCTCATCGAGCACGTAAATCCCAAGGCAACGGTCTTCCGTGGCGAAGCCAAGTTTGCCGGCGGTGATCAAATCCACCGCCATGTGATTTTCCAACAGTTCGACATGCGGTTGCCGATTCAGCTCACGCAACAGCGTGTTCTCGATCTCCTTGCCAGTCACATCTCGAACGTGCAAAACGCGGCGTTTTGAGTGACCACCTTCACGCCCAAGATCGAGTTCACGTTGACCGGACACCTCGCGCTCGTCGAATTGCAGTCCCAACTTGATTAGCTCCCGGATCCGATCGGGTCCTTCGGTTACAATTGTGCGCACGGCCGCTTCGTCGCAAAGACCCGCGCCCGCTTCGAGCGTGTCGCGCACATGAAGCTCGAATGAATCTTCATCGCTGATCACGCAGGCAATCCCTCCTTGGGCCCAGGCTGTGTTGGAATCCGCCCCTTTGCGTTTCGTGATCACCGCCACAGAACCGTGTTTTGCCGCCTTCAGGGCAAAGGTCAGGCCGGCGATTCCGCTGCCGATGACGACGAAATCGTATTCCTTCATGCCAGCCTAATATTGTCGATCAACCGAGTGTGACCGAAGAAAACGGCGAGCGCGAGGAGTGTGTTTGGTTGAACCGCTTCGATCGGTTGTAAATTTTCAACGTCGACCACATCAATATAATCAATGCGGGCCGTTGGAGCCTGATCGATTATTTCACGGATGGCTTTAATGATCTGCGCAGCCGAATTTTCCCTTTTTTGCGCAAGCTCTCTGCCGATCAGCAACGCTTTGCGCAAAACCGACGCTTGGGCGCGTTCCTCCCTGTTCAAATATTGATTGCGCGAGCTGCACGCCAATCCGTCTTCCTCGCGCACCGTCGGCACGCCGACAATATCGATGTTAAAGTTGAGATGGCGAACCATTCGACGAATGATCGCCAGTTGCTGAAAATCCTTTTCGCCAAAAACCGCCACGTCTGGCGAAAGAATGTTGAAGAGTTTGGCCACGACCGTGCAAACACCGCGAAAATGTCCCGGCCGCGATTTGCCCTCTAGAGTTTGGGAGAGCGCCGTTTCTTCAACGAAAACCGAACGATCGTCGGAATACATTTCTCCTGAGTTTGGCCGAAACAAAAGATCAACCCCGGCACTACGACAAAAATCCTCATCTGTTTTTTCCGGTCGCGGATATCGTTCGTAATCGGAACCGGGCTCGAATTGCAACGGATTCACAAAAATACTGACAACAACGTCGCCGCCCGGCCCGGCCTGCTCCCGCGCCACTTCAATCAATCTCAAATGCGCTTTGTGCAGCGCACCCATCGTCGGAACAAGGACCCGGGTCTTTGCCCTCGGCCGCGATCGGACGCTGGCGATGGTTGTCAGAACTAGCACGCGCCGATATTCGCTCAACCACACGAGACGCGCGAATCAAGAAAGCTACTGTCGTGGCGGTGCTGCCGCGACATGATCGTAATCCTTAGAGTCCGGAGTTTTCAGATTTCCAGCCAAATCGCCTGCCTTGCGAAAGCGAACTTGCGATGGCCAAAATTGGTCCAGCCAGCACGACGCGCGAGATCGCGCATTTCAGCAAATGAAAATGCGCGCGCGGCCGAAACTCTGCCGTCGTAACGCGTCATCGGCTCGCGGAAAATAAGCGCCGTCAAAAGGTAAACGCCGGTTGTTGCGAGAAATCCGCGCCGCAAGTCTGAAACGAGGACAAATTTTCGCGAGAGTTCGCGCACCCGTTCGAGAAGTAGCACGGCATCGTTATTGCCGAAGTGATGGAGAGCGAGGGAGCATAGGACAACGTCGTATGGCTCGTGAGGCTGCCATTGCAGAATGTTCGCTTCGATGTATGAAATCTCCGGATAATCGGCGCTCAATTTTCGTGCGATTTGCAGGGTCGAAGATTGTTGATCGACTGCGTCGATTTTTACCGTCGCGCCGATCGATCGCGCATAATTGACAATCAGTCGCGGGATGTCCCCTGAACCGGTCGCGAGATCAGCGATCCGCCAAGAGTAGCCGGGCAAAATCCAGCGCCGCAGAAATTGCAGAACGAGGCGGTGGCTGCCGAAAAAGCGGTTCAGGTGCCGCAGATTGTCCAGGTCGCGCTCCAATTCGGCCGAGACTGGCTGCGGCCGATCCATCAATTCTGGCTGGCCCGGATCGAAGCGCCGCTTCATTTACTACTGTAGCGGTGTCTGTGACCGTCGCATAACTCCTTCCAAAAAAGAATGCGACGCTCATAGAGCGCCGCTATCACGAAAGAAACTTTCGCCAGGACTCGGGCAGCTCGGCCGTTTCAATTTCGCTGGCGATCCGGCCTTCGAATTCCGGCCTGAAGGGAGTGCTCGTTCCGTAGACCATGATTACATCTTCGGAACGTTCCACACGGATGGCGTGCGCCACGCCGGGCGGAATAACCACGCCAACATTGTTACGACCGCGATGATTGTCACCATCGACAAAAAAACGCATCGTGCGCGACGACAACCCGGCGCGGACATCGCGCAGGATCATCTCGGCCACGCCTTGGACGAAGAATATCACGTCCCACTGTTCGCGATCGTACGGTCGCAGTGAATAATTGTCCGCCTCATCGACAAAGAGTTTTTGAAACCAGTTAGCGGCTTTGTGGCCAGCCGGGATACTCGGCGGATGGACATGAAAACCTTTAGCCGTCTGTGCAAACATGCGTGCCGTAGACCATTGCGCGGGCCAAAACCCGATTTCGGCCAGCGTTCCCTCGTTGCGGCGGGCAAATTCTGCAAAGCTCCCGCGGTAACGTTGCACATGGATTGTTCTCAAAAAAATCTCGACGCCAGGAATCCAGAGTTTCTCGATTTCCGGTTTGCGCCGGTCGATCGTTGCCAGTTCGCCCGCATCCATCCCGGAGCCGGAAAGTCGTCGCGCAAATTCGCCTTCTTTGTAATTGCGATTGCTCAGGATCTTGCGAGCGCTCTCATTCAAACCAGTCCACAACTCTTTTTGCCCTTTACTCATCTGAATGTTCGGTCATCGAAATTGTAGCGGAGCCTCTCTAACCTTGCGATTTTTTCAAGACGGCAAGTTGGAAACTTGCCCCGCTGATGTCCAGCAAGAACCGACCCTCGCACAGCGGCACATTATATTAATTGAAGCACGTCGCAGGCAAATTTACGGTGACCGCACGTTCCCAAGCCTATTCCGTCGATCCTGATGCGCGATTTTTGTGTCTATGTTTTGTATCGTGCGGCGTCAGCGGTTTTGACGGCCTTACCGCTGTCCGCCGTTTTCGCTTTGGGACAAGCGGGCGGTTTTTGCGCCTGGGCGATTTTGCCAAACTATCGCCGCCTTGCGCTTCACAATGCCGCGATTGCTTTTGGCAACGAGAAGTCTTTGCCCGAATTGCGTTCTCTCGTGCGGCGACATTTTCAACAGTTAGGCGCGAACATCTTGTGCAGTATGAAGATCGCGGTGATGCGGCTAGATGAGATCGAGGAACGGGTCAAGATCGAAAACCTCGATCTGGTCCATCAACAACTGCGCGCCGGCCGGCCGGTCGTGCTGATCTTAAGTCACCTCGGCAACTGGGAGCTGTGCGCGCAACTCCTGCCAAAATTTATCAGCTACGTGCGAAACAGTACGATTTACCAAAAGCTCAGTAACCGTTTCATCGACGAGCACGTGAGAAGACTGCGGGGGCGCGCCGGAGTTGAAATGTTCGATCGCAAGGATGGTTTTCAAAAAGCCATTCAGCTGCTGCGTGGTGGCGGAGCGATTGGGATCCTGAGCGATCAACACGCCGGGGATCAGGGCCTTTGGGTGCCGTTTTTCGGCAGACTCGCATCGACAACCCCTTTGCCCGCCTTGCTGGCCAAACGCACAAACGCCGCCCTCATTGCCGTCGCATTTTACACCGACGGCCCGGCGCGTTGGCGGGTTCTTTTCGAGCCACCGCTAGAAACGAGACAGGAGTCGGTCGAGGCCATCACAGCAAAAACGAACGAGATTATCTCCGCACAAATCCGGCGCGCTCCGGAGGATTGGTTTTGGGTGCATAATCGGTGGAAAACTCCGCGACCAAATTTCTTACTTGGCCGATATAAGCGCGGAATTTACGTGCCTCCACAAACCTCATTGCAGCCTTTCCGCATTCTGATTCGTGCCAGTAATTGGCTGGGCGATTCCATCATGAGCATTCCTGCCGTCCGAGCGATCAAGCGAGGGCGCCCCGACGCGCACGTCACGATTGTAGGACCGGCCAAAATGGCGCCGGTGTGGAAACTGATCTCGGAAGTCGACGAGTTCATTTCGATAAGCAGCAAGTCGTTGCTCGCGACCGTCCGGACAATCCGCCGACAGCGGCAGTTCGACGCTGCCGTTGTATTTCCAAACTCTTTGCGCGTAGCCCTGGAAGCCTGGTGCAGCGATATACCGCGCCGGGTGGGTTACCGCGGCCATTGGCGAGCGTGGTTGCTGAACAAGATCGTGCGTAAACGCGGAACATCCTCCACAGTCGAACGGGCCCAACCTTCAATCTCCAACTTGCGACTTCCCATCAACCATCAAGCATTAACCAGCAACCTTTGCTCGGCCTCTGCCCGGGCGCGGAGTATGGACCCGCCAAGCGATGGTTGCCGGAACGTTTCACTGCAGTCGCGGCCGCGGTTGCGGCACGAGCACAAATCAAGTGGGTCCTGTTTGGAACAGACCAAGACGTCGCTGTTGGCGAAATCGTGGCAAACATCCTTGGCGATAGCTGCATAAATCGAATTGGTCAGACCAATCTGGAACAACTGATTGATGAATTACGCCTCTGCCATTTGCTCCTCACCAACGACACCGGCACAATGCACCTGGCTTCTTTGCTCGGGGTTCCCACTGTGGCAATCTTCGGGTCCACTGAACCGCGCCTCACCAGACCGCTCGGGAAGGGTCACATTATCTTGCGCCATCAAGTGGAGTGCAGCCCTTGTTTTCTCCGCCAATGTCCAATCGATTTTCGCTGCATGAAAGCGGTGGGTATCGAAGAAGTCGTGGAGGCTGTGCTAGCGGTATTGCAACAAGCAGCCGCGGTTTCTAAACCGTCGAAAACGTGAAGGCGGTTGCGCCAACCGCCTAGGTCATGGTTCTTCCGTGGCTAACACAGCCACCGCCACAACTGCGATTGCCGTTGATTTCGAAAACGCTTACGGAATCATTGTGGGACGTGAGCGAGCCCGCCCCGCGAATTCGCACCGAGCTACAGGTGATGTTTTTCGACACCGATTGCGGTGGAGTCGTGCATAATATTGCCTATCTGCGCTTTATCGAAATCGCGCGTACGCTCCTCGCGGAGAAGCTCGGACTTACTCTCTCGGAAATGGCGGAAACCCAAAAATATCCGGTCGTGGTTCGGACTGAGATTGATTATCGACGCCCGGCCAAGCTTGGAGACCGGCTGGTAATTGAAGGCTGCCTCGATCGGGTTGAAAGAGCGCGATTCTGGTGCGCTTTTCAAGTCATTCGGCCAAAGGATAACACGGTGATGGCTCAATGCCGGCAAATGCTTGCACTTATCGAGATGCCCACCGGAAAAATGCTGCGCTTACCAACTGATTGGGGAAAATACCGGCAATTGGATCCTGATGTCGGCGGCTCTGCGAAGCGCACTGAAATGACGGCCTGACGAATACATGGTTGCCGGAACTCGCGCTTTCAGGATTGAAGAAACCCTGCTTGAACCAGCGGCCCTCAATCCGCCGCCGACGCGACACGCTCTTTTCGTTTGTTTAATCATCCTGGCGGTTTTGCTGCATATCGCGACGATCGGCTCGGGCGATCTTTACAGCGAGACCGAAGGCCAATATGCGGGGGCAGCGCGCGAGATGATTGAAACTCGCCATTGGCTGGTGCCGACCAACGATGGCATTCCACGCCTGCAAAAGCCGCCTTTGCTTTACTGGCTGATCGTCGTCTCTTTCAAACTGTTCGGCGTGAAAGCGGCGGCGGCACGCCTGCCTATCGCAATGTCCGTCGTGGCTACAGTCGCCTTCATTTTTCTGATTGGTGAAAGGCTGGCCGATTACTGGCGAGGTTTTCTAGCCGGTCTGATCTATCTCTGTTCGTGCGGCGTTTTCCGCCTTGGGCGAATCGTCATGCCCGAGCCGGTTTTCAGCGCCTTCGTTGCTGGTGCCATTCTCTGTGGTATTTGCGGCTATCAACGCAGGCGTTTCCGACGGGTTTGGTTTCTTGGGTTTTGGCTCTTTGCCGGGTTCGCCTGCCTGACAAAGAGTGTGCACGGGTTAGTTCTCCCAACGACAATTTTTTTTCTGCTTGCGCTCTTCTACCGGGAAGCCCGAATGCGGTTTCGCGCGTTGCTGCACTGGCAGTACCTGTCGATCTTTTGTTTGATGGTTGCGCCTTGGTACATTTGGGTAGAGACGCATTTCCCAGGTTATTTCCGCCACCTCATCGGCTCGGAGTGGGTGGGGCATATGCTCGGACGCTCGGATGCGACCCACGACTTTGTTGGCGTCTCTCGGCTGGAATTCCTGGCGATGCATTTTGGGTGGTGGTTTCCGTGGTCGATCGCGCTTCTGCCTGGAATCATCTTCGCTTGGCACCGGGTTGTGCGTCCGCGCGAGATCGAGTTTCCAGATGCCCTGCCTTTATGTTGGATGGGCTCCGTTTTTCTACCGCTCCTTGTGCTTGGGCAGCGCCAGGATTACTACTCGATGAGCATGTGGGGTGCTTTCGCGCTCTGGGCAGCAACGACATGGGATCGGACTCCGCGAAATTTGCGCGCTGTCGGCGTGATCGGAGTTGCCGTTATCGGTCTTCTTCTGGCGGGCGTAGCGTGCTTGCTGCCGTTTTGGCTACGTGAAGCAAACGGCAGTTGGGGTTACATGGATGCGCGTTGGACGGCGTGGCGCGCGATTCAAGACATACCGGCTTCAACCTGGGTGGCTTTTCGTCCGATGTTGGCAGTCACCGGAATTGCACTTAGTATTTTCTCGCTCCTGGCGCTCTATTTCGTCTTCACACGGACACGCGGCAAGCTTGCTTGCATCGCGCTTGCGGTCGGGATGATCCCAGCGGGCTTGCGCATGGTCGATGGCGTCGCGCAGGTAGCGCCCTTTTTTTCTCTGGCCAATGCCGGCCGATTTCTAAATGGCAAGCTAGTCGAGCGCGATCACGTTGTTTTTGAAGGACCGCTCGAAGACGCCAGCAGCCTTGTTTTCTATATGAACAAGAAATTCTCTCTTGTTAATCAGAACGCGAAGAAAGAAGCTCCGACAGGCAAGCCTCTGAAGGATACCTTCTTAGACGAGGAGGCGGTCTTACAGAGATGGGCGGCCCCGGACAGCGTCTACCTGATCATCGATCAGGGACGCGCCAGTTACTGGCAAAAAATATTGGTCGAGCGTTTTCATATTTATCATCAGGTCACGACCTGCGGTACCTACGTCATTCTGAGCAATCAGCTGTGAGAGCGTTTTTTTTCAGCCGTGTTTGTCGAAATCGCCCGGATTTGAAAAATGACGGCAACGGCGTAAAGTGCCGCTCATTTTCGGAGAAAAAATCAAACTATGTCGCAACATCGCAGTTTAAAGGGCGCCAGCACCATTGCCGCGAAACGTAACGTTCTGAAGCGTTTCGAGCGTGTCGAACTGCTCAAGAAACGCGGCCAGTGGAAAGAAGGCAGCAAAGTTCTTGGCCTTCCGAAAACAAAGCCGGACGTATAGGCAAAGAAGTTGATTTGTTGAAAGGTTACAAAGTTAAATAGGGTGAGCGCCGCTTTCCTTTTTACCGATTTAACCGTTTAACCTTTTAACTTCCTCCTGTGCGCCTCAATCGTTTTCTGGCTGGTGCCGGCATCGGTTCGCGCCGTCATTGTGATGAACTGATTGCCTCCGGAAGCGTCACCATCAACGGACAACGCTGCACGGATTTTAGCGTTCAGCCAACCGCCCGCGACCACGTGAAAGTTAATGGGCGCCTTGTTCATATCGATCCGCCCATGACGATCGCCTTGAACAAGCCGGCCGGTTTTGTTTCAACCCGCAGCGATCGGCATGCGCGCGACACCATCTTCGATCTTCTGCCGCCCAAATTTCCGCGCTTGTTTAATATCGGCCGCCTCGACGCAGCCAGCGAGGGTCTGCTGATTCTCACCAATGATGGGGGGCTCGCGCAACAGCTCACGCATCCACGGTACAAGATTGAGAAGGAATATGAGGTGATTCTGGATCACCCATGGGACCCGCTGCTCACGACGAAACTCATACGCGGAATGTTCCTCGATGGTCAGCGTGCGCGAATCGTTCGGCTTCATGCAATCACGCCTACGCGATTGCAAGTTATCTTGCAGCAGGGAATCAATCGCCAAATTCGCCGTTTGTTCGAGGCGGTTGGATACAAGGTCAAACGACTGACTCGTGTCCGAATTGGGATTCTTCGTCTGGGCGACTTGCCGCGTGGCCACTGGCGCGCGTTAACTAAGCGCGAACTGGAGACGCTGAGGCAAAAGAGCACTCCTAAATTCAATAAGCGAACATGACGCGCATCTACACGATGACACCGCGATGATGATGGCGCGCCCAGCGTTAAAATGCTGGGCTATTATCCGTAAATGAAACTCGATGGCTGCAATGCACTAGTGACCGGAGCATCCGCGGGAATTGGTCGCGAATTTGCACGCCAACTGGCCGGACGAGCAGCGATGATTGTTCTGGTTGCGCGACGGCCCGAACGCTTGGACGAGTTGCGCGACGAGCTAGCCAAGCGCGATCCAAACTTGACTGTGCACGTGCGCGTGGTCGATCTGGCAGACAAGTTACAGATTTACGCGCTCGTGGAATGGTTCGAGCGGGAAAAAATCACGATCGATTTTTTGATCAACAACGCCGGCCTGGGGGATCTCGGGCCGTTTATCACCAGTGATCCGGAGCGGGTCGAACGAATTATTCTCGTCAACATGCTCGCGCCAACCTTGCTCACACGCCAATTGCTTCCGGCCATGGTCGCGAAGAAACGCGGTGCCATTCTCAACGTAAGTTCCTCGGCCGGTTTTTTGCCGATCGCCGAATTTTCGGTTTACGCAGCGAGCAAAGCGTATCTGACAAGTTTCTCCGAAGGTCTGAGGGTTGAAGTGCGCGGCACAGGAGTGAGCGTTTGCGCGCTTTGCCCCGGACCAGTGCACACTGAGTTTGATGAAGTCGCGCACCGCCCCACATCTCCGCGAAAAGGTAGTCCGGAGTTCGTTCATGTTTCCGCAGAAAAAGTCGCACGGGCAGGGCTGGCCGGAATCGAACACGATCGAGCGCTGGTGATTCCGGGTTTTGTAATGAAACTCGGAATGTTCTTCGTTCGAATAATGCCCATGTGGATCTTGCGTTTAAGATCGGGATTTTCAGCGAACGACGCGTAATTTGAACACGCGACGGTCGCAGAATCTTGTCATCCCGAGGTTTGGGATCGCGACCGGACGGAGCGTTGATCTCCCACAGAATGAAGAAACCCCCTCGGGCCGATGTGCGCTCAAAACTTCGTGGATGAGATCCTTCTCCCGCACCTGCGGGATCAGGATGACAGCGACGCGGGATCCTCAGCCAATGAATCCTTTTTCCCGAGCGCGCGGATCCGGTGCGAATACGCCGTCATCCCGAAGGAAGAGAGGTATCTCCCAAACGCTGATCGATCACACTTCGTACCCAGCGTAATCCGCGCTCCGTTGGGGAGATCCTTCGCTCCGCTCAGGATGACACCGACAAGTGGTCAGCCAATGCCACCCGGCTTCGCCAAGGCTACGGCGCGGCCGGCAAATCATTTGTATTTAACTGAGCAACCATACGGCTTCGTGCTCGATGTGCTGACGGTTTTGCCAGCCATCGATTCATCGAGAGCGACCTTCACATAGTTGGTCGAATTTGGAATATCTGACGGATACGGCGTTGCTTTGCTATCAATCGCACCTTCGTAAACGATTTTGCCTTCCGGATTGATGACAATCATGTCGGGCGTGTTCTTCGCGCCGTAAGCGCGACCGGCTTTGCCTTCCGGATCGAGCAGCAACGCGGTTTGACGCGTTTTCCATTCGGTCATCTTTTTCTGGGCCTGCTCCGGAGTGAGATTGCCTTCCGTTCCTGGCGCGGAGGAATCAATCGTTAGCCAGACCACACCTCTGCCGGTGTACTCTTCTTGTAGTTTCTGCATGTTGCCGCTGCCGTAATGCTTTTTTACGAATGGGCATTCCGGATTAAACCATTCCAGCACGACGTATTTGCCTTTGTATGCCGAAAGCGAATGCGTTTTGCCATTGGCATCAGTCAGTGAAAAGTCAGGCGCGCTACTGCCAACGGGTGGCACGTCGGTCGCGTAAATTGCGCTGGCAACAGATACGGCGAGTGCGGTGAGAATCAGTTTTGTTTTCATGGGTTATTGTGAAGCTACAGTACGTGAGATGGTTTCAAGTTTGTCGACAATGATACTCTTGGTCAGCAGTTCCGGAAAAACCACCGGATCCTGGGATTTGCCCGGATAGAGCACGTAAAGTGGGACACCTGGGCGGCCAAATTGTTGCAATAATTTCGTGATAGCGGGATCGCCGTTGGTCCAATCGGCCCTGAGCTTGGTAACGCTATGCCGCTGGAATGCTTCGCGCACGGGCGCGCTCTCCAGCACACTTGCTTCGTTAAATTTGCACGTCAGACACCACGCCGCCGTAAAATCCACAAAGACCACGTGGCCCTGGCTGATCTCCTCTTGCAATCGCTCCGGCGTGAACGGTCGCCAGTCGCCCACTGCTTGAGACTGAAGTGGGTCAAGGCTGGTAGACCGAAATTTCCCGCCGATAAAATAAAGTCCAGCCGCAGCCAGCAAGAACGCCATCGCCACAACCGCGATGGCGCGTCCCTTCGCAGAAGTGGATGCGGTGATGAAAGCGCCTTTCATCCAACAAACGATGCTGATTACCAGCAAAAAGCAGCTCGCCCAGATGACGGCATCAGTTCCGCGTTGCGCCCCCAGGACGTAAAGAAGAAAGAGCAGCGTGGCCAGAAGGAGAAATCCCATAAACTGCTTTACTCGCACCATCCACGGCCCGGGCTTTGGCAGGAAGCGCAGCCAGGCCGGTTGCGCCGACAACAAGAAATATGGAGCGCTCATGCCGGCGGCGATCGCCACAAACATCGCCAAAATAACTCCGGCTGATTGCGTAAAGGCGAATCCAAGGGCCGTTCCCAAAAATGGCGCCGTGCAGGGTGTGGCAAGGACAGTGGCGAAAACCCCTTGAAAAAAGGAGCCCGCGTTGCCTTCAGCGCCGCTCGCATTCAGCAAACCACGTGCGGCACTCTGGGGCAGAGAAATTTCAAACACACCGAAAAGGTTCAGCGCAAAAACCAGAACCACTACGCTCATGAAAAGAACGAAGTACGGGTTCGTAAATTGAACTGCCCAAGTGATCTGGTGCCCAGCGGCTTTCAGGGCAATTAAGATCAATGCCAAGCCGATAAACCAGGCGAAAATTCCTGCGGTGAAGGCAAGGCCACTTTGGAGAATTTTTTGCCGGCTTTGACCCGCTTGTTGAATAAACCCGAAAATCTTCAGCGAAATCACCGGCAAGACGCACGGCATTAGATTCAAAATAAAACC
>WNGO01002567.1_pt1 | contig 12431 bp, 12 predicted proteins | sample 5400511 | NCBI WGS metagenome assembly WNGO01 (sample SAMN13153380, study PRJNA577476) | soil metagenome | isolation source: 20 cm soil or saprolite under Garry oak tree replicate 2 | place: USA:California | collected 2016-06-15
ATCCGAAAGTCGGCAACTTCGGCTCGCGCGGCAAGATGGACAAGTGCACCTATTGCGCCGGCGGACCGGAGGACGATTCCACGCCGGCCGAATACGCCAAATACGGTGCCAACCGCCTCGCCGAGGGCAAGCTGCCGATTTGCGCCGAGATGTGCTCGACCAAGTCGCTGCTGGCGGGCGATGGCGCGATCATCGCCGAAATCTACAAGGAGCGCGTGATGAAGCGCGGTTACGGTTCGGGCGCATGGGGTTGGACTACCGCCTATCACGAAGGCATTGCGGTTTGAGCGGCGTTGGAGCGACCGCGAGACCAACATGCGGAGCAACAGGACAATGACCATGATGAGGCATCTTGCCAGGATTTGCTCCATCATCATCGCCGCGTCGGCAATCCTGACGTTGATCGCAGCAACACCGGTGCCTGCACAGCAACTCGGCCCGGACGGCGCGCCTAATCCGACCGCGAGCGTGGCCAACGAGCAAAAACTACTTCAGCAATCGCCACGTATCGAGGGAGAGATCGCCCAGCCAAATGAGAGGGAACGCGTCCTGATGCAACCCGCCGGGCGGCAATGGGACTATTTCCACGAGGTTCTATTGCACTGGCTCGGGGCGATCGTGATCCTTGGCATGATCGCCGCTCTGGCTGCCGCCTATCTGATCATGGGGCGGATTCGGATTTCAAAGGGACGTTCCGGCCAGAAAGTGCGACGCTTCAACCCCTTCGAGCGTTTCTCGCATTGGCTGACGGCGATATCCTTCGTGGTCCTCGGCCTGACCGGCTTGAACATCACGTTCGGCAAGATCTTGCTGTTGCCAGTGATCGGGCCCGAGGCGTTCAGCAGCGAGTCGCAACTCGCCAAGTACACCCACAATTTCGTCAGCGTCTCGTTCGTCATCGGCCTCGTGCTGATTGTCGCGATCTGGTTAAAGGACAACATTCCGCAAAAAGTCGACATCGATTGGATCAAGCAGGGTGGCGGCTTCATCAAATCGAAGCACGCACCATCGGGGCGTTTCAATGCCGGCGAGAAGCTGGTGTTCTGGTTTGCCTTGGGCGCCGGAGTGGCCGTCATTATCTCGGGATATCTGCTGATATTTCCGTTCTACGTGACGAATATCGCGGGCATGCAGCTCGCGCAGATCGTCCACGCCGTAGTCGCCGTTCTGTTCATCGCGGTCATCATTGCTCATATCTACATCGGCACGCTCGGAATGGAGGGCGCCTTCGAGGCCATGGCGACCGGCGAGGTCGATCTCAACTGGGCGAAGGAGCATCATGACGTTTGGCTCGAGGAACAGTTGACCAGAGAGCCTCTTTCCTCCCGGTCCGGCCAATCATCAGGGGCTCCGGCGGAATGAACACGGGACCACAGGATGTACGTATGTGGCGCAGTCAAGGATTTTGAACCGTACAATAAGGATTTTGCCAATGAACCACACAACGACAATGAACCGTAAGACAGCAATGGAGGAAGCCCATGCGTGAACTCACCCGCAGGGATATGCTGGCAACGGCAGCCGTTGCCGGCGGCGTGCTCACGAGCGCATCCGTCGCGATGGCCCAGACGACCGATCAGGTGCTTCAACCAAGCCGGGCGCCTGGAATAGGCGGTACCGATCCCGTCCCACACAATGCAATCCGCGAGCGTCAAAACCCGGACATGCTCAATCCGCCCGCCACGGATTCCGGCACGACGCCGAACCTGCGTTTCTCGTTTGCCGATGCGCATATGCGACAGACCAACGGCGGCTGGACCCGTCAGGTGACGCAGCGGGAGCTTGGTATCTCGAAAACGATTGCCGGCGTGCAAATGCGGCTCAATGCCGGCAGCGTGCGCGAGCTGCATTGGCACAAGCAAGCCGAATGGGCTTACATGCTGTACGGGTCCGCCCGTATCACCGCCATTGACGCCGAGGGACGAAACTTTGTCGACGACGTGGGTGTCGGCGACCTCTGGTATTTTCCGGGCGGCATTCCCCATTCGATACAGGGCCTCGGGCCCGACGGATGCGAATTCCTGCTGGTTTTCGACGACGGAGACTTCGACGAAGACGACACATTCTTGTTGAGCGACTGGTTCAAGCACACGCCCCCCGAAGTCCTGGGCAAGAACTTTGGCGTGCCCGCTTCGCTGGTCGATCATACGCCCGATCCGAGCCAGCTTTATATCTTCAAGGCTCCGGTTCCCGCTCCACTGGGTAGAGACAAGCTGCTGGGTGCGCCGCCCGTTCTGCAAACCTTCAGCCATCGCATGATGGCTCAGGACCCGCTCCGGATGAAGGGCGGAACCGTCCGGATCACCGACTCAAGTGTGTTTGCCGCCTCCAAAACTATCGCGGCAGCCCTTGTGGAAGTCGAACCCGGCGGGCTGCGTGAACTGCACTGGCATCCGAACACCGATGAATGGCAGTACTACATCAGCGGCCAGGCGCGCATGGGCGTGTTTGCAGCTTCAGGACAGGCAAGAACGTTCGACTATCAGGCTGGCGACGTCGGTTACGTCCCCTTCGCCATGGGTCATTACGTGGAGAATACCGGCACGACAACGCTGCGCTTCCTGGAGATGTTCAAGAGCAGTTATTTCGCGGATGTGTCGCTGAATCAGTGGATGGCCTTGACCCCGCGCGAGCTCCTGAACGTGCATCTAAAGCTTGATCAACAGGTCACGAATGCCTTGAACAAAAACAAGATCCCTGTCCGTGAGGCATAGCGGACGTGGTCCCGACGGGACGGCCGGATCAGAAACGGAGATGAAGCGTGAGGTCAACGGCACTCGCAACAATTGTGGTGGGTGTGGTGGTCGAACGCCGCAAAGCAAGAAGCCCGTGGCTCGATTTCCTCTGGCGGCCGGTCTCGGTGTTGGTTGGAACGCCGGCGGCCGTGGCCTGGACGCGGATCAGCGAGGAAGGCGACGCCACCATATTCTATGCGGGTGAGGCTGCGATCGAATTGCATCGAACAGAGACGGCCAACTATCGGCAAAATCTCGCTTCGGGGACACCGGCGTTGTGGGTCGTCCTGCGACCGAGGCTCGCGAATTCTGCAAGCCCTGCGTTCGATGTCCTGACCGTGACCGCCGACCCCTCGGAGGGCGAGGCCCTGACCGACGCCGGCAATGATCTGGTCGCGACCGTCCCGATGCCTGTTTCGATCATTGAAGCAATCGATGGTTTCATCGCCGAACATCACGTCGAACGCCCCTTTCAGAAACGGCGGCGCGACCGAGGTGAGCCGCAGAATCCCGCCCATGGCGGCGCCGACAAGGGGAACCGCAAGTGACCCGGCCACAGAAAGCCGTAAGCGCCGAAGTTGCCGCGGCCACACGTGAGATCGACGAGACTGATCAAGCGCGGGCGCAGGAGTATTCGCTGCTTGCGGCATTGCTGACGCGAAGCCCGAATGCCCAAATGATCGGGCATCTGGTCCGCCACCGCGGCGATGCAACGCCGTTGGGCGCTGCGCACGCAGCGCTCAGTGCCGCAGCCGCCAGCATCAACCCGGAACAGATCGAGCGCGAATATTTCGATCTCTTCGTCGGGCTCGGGCGTGGCGAACTTTTCCCATACGCCTCATACTATCTGACGGGTTATCTCTATGGACGTCCCCTCGCCCGGGTCCGCGAAACCCTGAAGCAACTTGGCCTTGAGAGGATTGAAGGACAATCGGAGCCCGAGGACCACGCTGCGATCCTTCTCGAAGTCATGGCCGGCCTCGCCAACGGCCAGATCGTTGCTCCCGGCGAAACCGAGCACACGATCTTCGAGACTCATCTCAAGCCATGGATCGGGCGCTTTTTTTCTGATCTCGAGCACGCCCAGGCTGCGACTTTTTATGCTTGCGTCGGAACGCTTGGCCGCATTTTCACGGAAGTCGAGGCTGAGGCATTTTCGCTATCGAAATAGGCAGTGATTCCAAAACGCCTCGCTCTCGAGCAAGACACTCTGTTCGAGTGCATCAATGCCGGTATCGGTTTCCGCTATGCCCAACCTCACGTCGATGATGAGACGGACGGCTCGCACCTGCCTCGGTCAGGGAGGGAGATGAGGCTGCGCGAGGCCGTCCGCTCGGCAGCCAGGACGCGTGAGGGATGGCCGCGGCCGGGCTGCTTGGTGCAAGCCTAGGTCGGGGCAACCGGCAGCACCATTAAACAAAGTTTTAGCTGGATTGAATCGAGGCTTTTCGAGTTGGGGTTACGTCAAATCGCGCCCGGCGCGCCTGCCCGTGCCCACTGTGCGATATGATGCCGCTCGAGAGCCTGGACGGCTCTCTTGCAGTGATCGGAATAGCAGTCTTGGTCGCAGTACGACAGCCGCGTCTCGATTTCTCGCAGATAGCTCCCCCCGATCGGCCGGCAGCACAGCACGCACTGGGATTGTGCGCGGGGCGTCCTTCCGTTCACCAGTATGAACCTCATGTGGCGCCTCCTAATGCGAAGCAGAACACGGTATCGGATGGGTGGAATGCGCTGGGCGGCGGAGCGCAGAGGTGATTCCTGCCGTCGGGATTGTCCCTGTTGTGCTCTACCTTTTCAGCTGGAACGGGAATGTACTTGCCGTCCTCTCTGCGTCTTGCGTAGATCATTCCATCAACGTACCTGATTTCAGTCGGGTAGCAGTCCGCCTCGTTGCAACAGCTAACGGAAGGATTGTCGGGCATGCGCCACTGTGCATAAAACTTTTCATGCAGGAGCTGATCCTGTGGAGGATGGTGGCGCGCAGCGTGGCCCTGTCCATCTTCCTGCGCCTGGACTGGCATCGCCAATAGGCAACAAAGACAGCTCCAAAGGAGGAGTTTGCATAGAACGTTCAACGTGCAGCCTCCTTGTTCCGAAATCCCGAGCTGCCGGCAATTTCGAGGTGCTTCTCGCGGCTACCGTTGTCAGGCGGCCTCAAGGCAGCGCAACCATCTGCGGTCGGCATCCCGGCGGACCTTCAGGCGATCAGCGCACTTCTTTGAACAGAGGGCGGTTCGCCAGGAGTAGTGGCGGATGAGACCGAACTTTCCGTCACAGACGGCGCAGCGCTTCGCTGCGCAATGAAGATGTTGGGGACCGTTGGCCATTTTTGCCTCCTGCGGGTCTCGCGTGGGTAGTGGTTGGTGAGCATCGCTTGCTCGCCGTCGCACTTCGCACACACGTGAAGTGCGGCTTCGGGATCGTAGTGGCCTGTCAAGTCTTGCGGCGTATAGGGACACCGCGCGCAGGGTTTGACTCTCATGTGCCGTCTCCCAAGGCGAAGCAGCGGATTTCTTCGCTGTCGCGTGAATGATTTGCCGGTGGAACACATACGCCAATCCGACCGTCGGGATTATCGCGGCTGGGCTCCATCCTTTCGGCCGGGGTCGTGGACATTTTTGCCACCTGCAATCGGCTATTCCAGATCACAACGCGAGAATAACGATTGAGACCGTTCCCTCAATTGTACGTAGGGTAAGGGTCAAATATCGAAAGGGATCGGGGAGCTATACGGAGGTTTGGGGTGTTTGCCTTCAGGTGGGCGCCACGGCCCGACCGCCATTCGTCGGCGATCGTAAATCGCGGGGACTATGGCTGGCTGCTGCGAACCTGCCTCCGCTATCGCTCCCGATTGCGGGCACGAGCCATTTCGGTTCAGGGAACTGCGTCCATAGGACCCGCCGAGGGGCAATCCAATTGCCGATTTTTCCTGCAAAATGTTCTAATCTTGTCGCCGGACAGGCCCGGGAATGCTCTGCAATGGTGCTTCATGTCGACCTCGCCTCATCACCCAAAGCGGGACGAACAAGGAGAATGACTAAACCTGATCTGCCTCAACGGTGGCTGCAGCTGCCCACGATCTCCCACTATGCGATGGCGGTCTTTGCCGTCGCCGTGGCGAGCATTGCTGCGGAACTGATCACACGTTTACTGCACGCCGAGCCCATCGCACTGTCGATGCTTTGCGCTGTTATTTTCGCCGCATGGTTTGGTGGTTTCGGCCCTGCGCTGTTGGCGATCGCACTCGCGCTTCTGGCTTTCCACTATTACCTTGTGCCCCCAATCAATTCTTTTACCTGGAAACATGATTTGTTCGCCGGCGATATTTCGGAGGTGCCGCGTCTGATCCTGTTTTGCATTACAGCCCTCATTGTCGGATTCGTGATTTCGACGCAAAGAAAGGCAACAGAAGCTCTCGGGCGGTCCGGCGCCGATCTGCAAGCAGCGATCAAGGATCAAAAGCGGATTGAGGCCGCGCTGCTGCATAGCGAAATGTATTTGACCGAAGCGCAGAGATTGAGCCGTACCGGCAGCTTTGGATGGGATGTTTCCAGCGGAGAGATCTCCTGGTCGGATGAAACGTTTCGAATCTTCGAATGCGACCGAACGACCAAGCCGACCCTGGAATTTATCGTCCAACGCACCCACCCAGAAGATCGAACGGCGGTGCAAAAAACCATCGATCAAGCGTCCGACGGCGGAAAGGATTTCGAGCATGAATATCGACTGCTGATGCCGGATGGCTCGGTGAAACATATCCAGGCGTTGGCTCGTGCCAAGAGAAATGCGGCCGGCAACATCGAATTTGCCGGGGCGGTGATGGACATCACGGTTGCCAGGGAAACCGAACGAAAACTGCGACGTAGCGAGGCCTATTTGGCCGAAGCCCAGCGTTTGAGTCATACCGGCAGTTGGGCCTGGGATGTGCGCCTTCAAACGTTCGTTTATCGGTCGCCCGGAGTGTACCACCTGTTTGGGTTCGATTCGGAAAAGGAGCCCCTGTCACCGCAATCCTTCCAGGAGCGTATTCTTCCTAGAGACAGAGACCTGGTTATCGAAATGGCGCGGCAGGCCGTGCGAGAAAAAAAGGACTTTGAAGTCGATTTTCGCATAGATCTTCCGGACGGTCCGACAAGGTACGTGCATTCGGTGGGACATCCTCTCGTCGGTATCGACGGTGAAGTGATCGAATTGGTCGGAACGCATGTCGATGTCACCGAGCAATACGCTGCAAAGGAGGCGCTGCAAAAGGCTTTTGACGAAATCAAGAAATCCGAAGATCGCCTTCGACTGGTCATCGATACAATCCCGACGCTGGTCTGGCGCGCTACCCCGGAAGGAATCCCCGATTTTCTCAATCAGCCATCGCTCGACTATACCGGCATCTCGTTGGACAATGCCGCGGTTGGCTGGCCTCGTTCTTTTCATCCTGACGACAAGAAGATGATGCTGCAGAAGTGGCAAAGGATACGGGAGTCCGGTATGCCGGGTGAGCTTGAGGCACGGCTCCGGCGCCAAGACGGTGAATACCGCTGGTTCCTATTCCGCGCCGAACCGTTGCACGATGAGGCGGGCGACATTGTCAAATGGTACGGGTCGGCTACCGACATCGAGGACCGCAAGTGGACCGAGGTCGCCCTTCGCGAGAGCGAGCAGCGCTTTCGCGACTATGCCGAAACGGCCTCCGATTGGCTCTGGGAGACCGGACCGGACCACCTTATCACCCAGATGTCGGAAAACCTGAATGCTGCCGGAATCGCGCCCTCGCGTGTCCCCGGCGTGACGCGCTGGGATATTGCAAGCGATGTCGAATCGGAACCCGAAAAATGGCGACTGCATCGGGCGATGCTCGACGCACATCGGCCATTTCGCGATTTCGTCTACAGCACCAAATCCACGAGCGGCACCCCGGTATACGTCCGAACAAGCGGCAAGCCATTCTTTGACGCACGCGGCAATTTTCTTGGTTATCGTGGGACCGGCACCGATATTACGGCGACGATCCGCGCAGATCACGCCGAACAGGCACTGCGCAAGGCGCAGGCGGAACTCGCACATGTAACGCGCGTGACGACGCTGGGCGAACTGACGGCCTCCATCGCCCATGAAGTGAACCAGCCGCTCGCCGCTGCCGTCGCCAATGCCGAGGCCTGTCTGCGCTGGCTCGACCGTGACACTCCGGACCTTGCCGCTGCGCGCCGCTCGGTCGAATGGGTCATCAACGACAGCTGCCGCGCAGGCGAAGTGATCCGGCGTGTCCGGGCGCTTGCAAAAAAATCCGACATCGAAAAGGTGCCACTCGACGTCAATGACGTCGTTGGGGAGGCTATCGCTCTGGTACAAGGTGAGTTGAGCGGCCACCGCGTATCATTGCGAACCGAGCTCGCGCCTTCTCTCCCCATGATTCATGGTGATCGAGTCCAGCTGCAACAAGTGATCATCAACCTGGTGATGAACGGTATCGAGGCGATGCAGCCGATCACGGATCGGCCGCGCGAACTGGTGATCCGATCAGGCCAGGACGAGAGACGCGGCGTGCTCGTAAGCGTGACGGATTCAGGCGTCGGGATTTCCACCGAGAATGCAAACCAGCTGTTCAACGCCTTCTTCAGCACCAAGTCCAGTGGCATGGGCATGGGACTCTCGATCTGCCGTTCGATCGTGGAAGCTCACGGCGGACGTCTGTCAGCTTCCGGCAATGAGGGGCCCGGCGCGACGTTTCGATTCGTCCTGCCCCTCCATCAGGAGGAGGATGCGGCGTGACCGAGCATCCCAAATCATCGCGTGAACCCGCCAACGCCAGGGAACCGATTGTCTTCGTTATCGACGACGATGCGTCGATGCGCAGGGCGCTGACCAATCTTTTTCAATCGGTAAGCTTGAAAGTGGAGGTGTTCGGTTCGGCGCCCGAAATGCTGCACAGCAAGCTTCCGGACGTCGCAAGTTGCCTGGTCCTTGACATCAGGTTGCCCGGGTTGAGCGGCCTCGACTTTCAAACCGAACTGGCCAAGGCGAACATCCACATTCCAATCATCTTCATGACCGGCCATGGCGATATTCCCATGACCGTGAGGGCCATGAAGGGCGGCGCGGTGGATTTTTTGACCAAGCCGTTTCGCGACCAGGACATGCTGGACGCGGTGGTAATGGCGATTGAACGGGATCGGAGGCGACGGGAAGTCGAGAAGGTCGTCGCCAATCTGAACACCCTTTTCGAGACCCTGACCGCCCGCGAGCGCGAGATACTGGCGTTGGTCGCGTCGGGCCTCATGAACAAACAGATAGCCGCCGAGCTTGGACTTGCCGAGATCACCGTGAAGATCCATCGTGGGCATATCATGAAAAAAATGGAAGCGAGGTCCTTGGCCGATTTGGTGAGAAAGGCCGAAACGCTTGGCATTCATCGCGCCAAGCCCTAGCCCGCATAAACCTAAGTATAATTTTACAACCCTGATTTGCGGCCCATTTTGCCGTTGGGCCGCGGTGCTAAGGCAAGCGCTCCGCAACCGCGTCAGAAAGGCCCGCCTTGTCGACTCTTTCGATCATATCCGTCATTGACGATGATGCATCGGTGCGGGCTGCGACCAACAATCTTCTGAGGTCGCACGGGTACACGGTTCACACATTTGCGTCGGCTGAGGAGTTTTTGCAGTCGGCTCATCTGAATGACACCTCCTGTGTGGTCGCGGATGTGCAGATGCCGGTCATGAGCGGCCCGGACCTGCTGACGCTTATGCAGGCCCAAGGCTATCGTGTGCCGTTCATTTTCATCACGGCCTTTCCCGATGAGAGCGTCCGCGACCGGGCGCTGAAAGCCGGGGCAATCGCCTTCCTGGCCAAGCCGTTCGCCGCACCCACCTTGATCGACTGCCTCAACACTGCCCTGCAGGGACGTCGCGGCGGAGACGACACCTGAGGCGTGAACGTCGCCGCAGCGGTGCCGATTGCCGACTGCTGATCGGCTTGTCAAGGGCAGCTTCACGTTCGGTCCATCAACCCGGATCAGCGGTCGCCGCGGGTCAAGCGATGGTCTTTCGGAGGCCGTCAGCGCGTCGGCGGCGCGAGTTTGCCGCTGCTAAACCAAGGTATGGGGTGAATCAACCTCCGTAGGATCGAGTCCTTCGCCCCGATCAGACTAGGCTCGCGTCAAGTGCCCTGGCTGGCCGGGCAACCCCGAGCCCAGCGAGTCAAATGCTAACGGGTGGACCCCATGGTGACGACTCATGGCCCTTTCAATCGAAACCTCGCAGTTATTTCCTCAAGCAAGCAGAAATCTGGACACCTCCGTAATCTTTCGGCGGATTGATCTCATGCAGTTACCTGAGTTCATGCGCTCAACCACGCTGCGCTGGACCATTTTGGTGGCCGGCATTTTCGCGTCCTTTATCGTTGCGCTGCTAGGATTTATCTATCTGAAAACGGAAAGCGATCTGACAACGCGATCCGACCGCGTGATCGCTTCGCAAATCAGCGTCTTCGCAGGCCTGTCGCCCGAGCGCAGGCTCGACGCGATCAATGAGCACCTGAAACAGGATCCGAGCCGTGTTCAGCTCGCGGGATTGTTTGGCTCAAGCCGCCGCCGGATCGCGGGTAACTTGGAAAGCCTGCCGTCCGATCTCAAGACCGACGATGCCGTACAGAGCGCGCTCGTCGACAGGATCGACGAAAGCGGGCGGCAGAAGCAGGCGGTCCGCCTGATCGCGCGAAGCTTGCCTGATGGCAACGTGCTGGTGATTGGACGAGACGTCGATGAAATCGGGGAGATCGCACGTGTCGTCGGTCGGGCGCTCGCGCTTGGCCTGGTTCCCGCCGTGCTGCTTTGCCTTGCGGTCGGTATAGCCTTGAGCGCCAGAGCCCGTAATCGCATCGTCGAGGTCAACGCGCGGGTGCAGCGCATCGTCGCCGGCGATCTGCGCGAACGGCTCCCGCATCGGAACGCCGACGATGCCTTCTCCGAACTTGCAGTGATCGTCAACGGCATGCTCGACGAGATGGAAACTCTCATCCACTCCCTTGCAGGCGTCGGCAATGACATAGCCCATGACCTGCGCACGCCGCTCACCCGAGCCCGATTGACGCTCGAGCGCGGTCGCAGCGGCGCCACCACGCTGGAGCAGCTGCAGACGGTTGCAGACAAGACGATAGACGGGCTCGATCAATCGCTTTCGATCATTACCGCCATTTTGCGGCTTGCGGAAATCGAGAAGAATCAGCGATCGGCAGGCTTCGGCAAGGTCGCACTTGCCGATCTGATCCGCGAAGTGAGCGACATGTACGAGCCGATAGCCGAAGACAAAGGCGTTGCTCTCGTTGTCCACTCACCGCATGAACTAAGCACGCATGGCGACCGGGACTTGCTGATCGAGGCGGTCGCCAACCTCGTCGACAACGCCATCAAATTTACGCCGGCCGGCGGCCAGGTGGAGATCGGATTATTTGCCGGCAACGGCGAAACCATCCTGCGCGTCAAGGACACCGGTGCCGGCATAAGCGAACACGAGCGTGACGCCGTCTTAAGGCGATTTTACCGCTCGGATAAGGTAAGACACACCTCAGGCCTGGGACTTGGTCTAAACCTGGTAGGCGCGATCGCAAGGTTGCATGGATTCCGATTTACGATCTTCCCGGGGTCTGGCTGCGTCGTCGAGATCGGATGCCCGCGCTCAACCGGTAGGGCAAATTTGCCCGTGACCGAATTGGCCGCGTTGCCGGGCCGGGCCAATGCTGCACGAGCCTTGACATCCCTTGAATTGATTGGTCGGAGCGAGAGGATTTGAACCTCCGACCCCTAGTCTCCCAGACTAGCGCCACGCTCCGATGCCGTTCCCTTAGCTTCGATCAGCCTTGCGCGCAAGAAGCCTGATTCGCCGCGCGATCGGGCTTGCCGAAGGGGTCGAATGCCTGTTCCGCCGCGTGCCCCGGGGAGCTAGCCTTCCTTCAGCGCGGAATCGAGCAATTGCCGGCAGGCGATCAACTCCTGCAACACGCCCTCTAGGCGTGCGACGTCAAGCGGGCGCGCTGGAGCGGCGACGCCGGGGATCGGGCCGGCATCCAGGGCCGCCGGGATTCCGTCCTCATCGGTTTCGAGCAGACGAAAATCGATGCCGTCGGTGCCCTCATAATCATCGTCGTCAACGTCGATGCCGGGCGCGTCGTCGTGATCCCGTTCGACAATGCTTCGTCCGACCACCTCTTCGATTGCACCGAACGAGGCAATTGCCGTCGCATCCGCCAGGCGCTGGACCGAGGCGACGCCGTGCTCCTTCAGGATCCGCTGCACTCCTCGGATGGTGTAGCCCTCACCGTACAACAGCCGGCGAATGCCCCTGAGCAGATCGATATCGTCCGGGCGGTAGTAGCGGCGGCCCCCGCTCCGCTTCATCGGCTTGATCTGGGTGAACCGGGTCTCCCAGAACCGCAGCACATGCTGGGGGATGTCGAGGTCGTCAGCGACCTCGCTGATGGTTCGGAACGCATCCGGCGCCTTGTCCAAATGCCTGCTCCTCTGGATCGCGGTTGAAAGCTATCGTCTTACTCGGACTTGTCGCCGCCGTTAGCGGGGCCGTGGCCGTTGATCCGCTGCTTCAGAATGGCCGACGGCTTGAACACCATCACGCGACGCGGAGATATCGGTACTTCGGTGCCGGTCTTCGGGTTACGGCCGATACGCTGGCCTTTCTTGCGCACCATGAA
>WNGO01013564.1_pt1 | contig 12425 bp, 10 predicted proteins | sample 5400511 | NCBI WGS metagenome assembly WNGO01 (sample SAMN13153380, study PRJNA577476) | soil metagenome | isolation source: 20 cm soil or saprolite under Garry oak tree replicate 2 | place: USA:California | collected 2016-06-15
GCGCCGACGAGGGCGCACGACACGTTCGTGCACACCTCGACCATGTGCCGCCCGACGGGCGCGAGGTGCAGCATGTCGTAGAACGACGCGACCGCTTCGCAGATGGCTGGAGTCGTCCCAAGCGCGTCGGCACACTCGCGCAGCGCGTCCGGCGACAGGTAGCCGTGTTGCTCCTGTGCCAGCTGCAGTGTGGGAAGCATCGCGGAGTGCCAGTCCGGATAGCGCTCCTTCAGCCGCTGCACTCCCGCGTTCAGCTCGCTCACCGGTCGACCTCCCCCATCACGGTGTCGAGCGAGCCGACGACGGCGATCATGTCCGCGATCAGCGCGTTGCTCATGCACGTGGCCGTCGCCTCGAGCGCGACGAACGAGGGCGCGCGGAACTTGACGCGCCATGGCTTCGGCCCGCCGTCGGAGACGACGTAGCAGCCGAGCTCGCCGCGCGGCGACTCGACGGTGACGTACACCTCGCCCTCGGGCACCCGGTAGCCCTCGGTGACGATCTTGAAGTGGTGGATGAGGGACTCCATCGACGTGTGGAGCTCCTCGCGGGGCGGCAAGACGACCTTGCGGTCGTCTGCGATCCACGGCCCGCCCGGCATCCGCCGAATGGCCTGGTCGACGATCCGGACCGACTCGCGCATCTCCTCCATCCGCACCCGGTAACGCGCGTACACGTCGCCTTCGTCGTAGACGGGGATGCGGAAGTCGACCTTGTCGTACGCCAGGTAGGGCTGTTCCCGGCGGAGATCCCAGTCGACGCCGGAAGCGCGCAGCACCGGGCCGGACTGCCCGAGGGCGATCGCGTCGTCGGCCGACAGCAGTCCGAGACCCTGCGTCCGCTCGAGCCAGATCTGGCTGCGGTTCACGAGGGCCTCGTACTCGTCTAGTGCTTTCGGCATCACCTCGACGAACTTCGCGCACTCGTCCCAGAAGCCGGGCGGGATGTCCTCGGCGAGCCCGCCTGCCTGGAAGTACCGCGTGTGCATGCGCGTCCCGCCGACCAGCTCGAACAGGTCGAGGATGCGGTCGCGCTCGCGGAAGCAGTACCAGAACATCGAGATCGCCCCCAGCTCGAGGGCGGCGGTGCCCAGCCAGACGAGGTGCGAGTGGATGCGATTCAGCTCGCACAGCAGCATCCGCATCCAGGTCGCACGCTCCGGCACTTCGAGTTCGAGCAGCTGCTCGATCGCGAGGACGAAGACGAGCTCGTTGTACTGGAACGAGAGGTAGTCGATCCGCTCCGGATACGTGATCGCCTTCCACCACGTCTTCTGCTCCATGTTCTTCTCGAAGCCGGTGTGCAGGTAGCCGATGACGGCGGCGAGACCGACGACCTCTTCGCCGTCGAGGTCGACGGCGAGGCGAAGCACGCCGTGCGTCGACGGATGGTTCGGGCCGAAGTTGACGGTCATGATGTCGTCGGACGAGCGCAGCTCCTCCGGCACCTGCAACACGGTCGGAATCGGAGACGGGATGCGGGAGCCCTCGTAGATCCGTGGTCGCTCCGGTGCGATCGCCATCTATTCCTCCCCGCTGAAGCGCACCGGCTCGCCGCCGATCGGATAGTCCTTGCGCAGCGGATGACCCTCCCAGTCGTCGTCCATGAGGATGCGGCTCGGGTTGGGATGACCGTCGAAGCGGATCCCGAACAGATCCCACGCCTCCCGCTCGTGCCAGTCCGCCGTGGGCCAGACGCCCACGAGACTCGGCACGGGCTCGGCGTCGTCGACCCAGACCTGCAGCCGCACGCGTGGTGCGCCCTGCCGCAACGCCAGCAGGTGGTAGCTGACGGAGAAGCGCCGCGGCTTCGGCGCGGGGAGGCGCTGAAAACCCTGGGTCGACGGCTTGTTCAGGTCACGCCCGCCGGCGGTGCCGATGTAGCCGGACACGCCCTCGCCGCCCCAGCCGTGATAGTCGGCCGCCGCGATGTCAGAGAGGAAGTTGAAGCCGAGCTCGTCACGCAGATGGCGCGCCGCTTCTGGCAGGCGCGGCGTGTCGACGACGAGGGTCGTCTCGCCGTTCGCCTCGCGAATCTCGACGAGCCCGGGGACGCGGTTGTAGTTCAGCTCGCGACCCCGCGCAGCTCGTAGGCGGGTGGAACTCCCGCCATCACCTTTTCATGCAGGCGCACGATGCCCTCCATCAGCGCCTCGGGCCGCGGCGGGCAGCCCGGCACGTGGATGTCGACTGCGACGATCTTGTCCACGCCCTGCAACGTCGTGTAGTTGTTGAACATCCCGCCGGAGCTGGCGCAGGCGCCCATCGCGATCACCCACTTCGGCTCGAGCATCTGGTCGTAGACCTGCCGCAGCGGCGCCGCCATCTTGTGCACGACGCGACCGGAGACGATCAGCAGGTCGGCCTGCCGCGGCGAAGAGCGAAACGCCTCCATTCCGAAACGCGCGATGTCGTAGCGTGACGAGACGATCGACATCATCTCGATCGCGCAGCATGCAAGCCCGAACGTGTCCGGCCACATCGACTTCGTTTGCGACCACGCGACCGCTTTCTCGAGCGTCGTCAGCCCGACGGAGCGCTCCATCGCCTCGACCTCGCGCTCGAAGGCCCCGGGTCCCTTGTCGGGCCACATGACCCGCTCGGACTGGAGGCCGAAGTTGGCCAGCCGGCCTTTCTCTATTGCCATTCGAGCGCGCCTTTCCGCCAGATGTAGACGTACGCGACCACGAGGATCGCGACGAAGAAGAGGAACTCGAGGAAGCCGAACCAGGCGAGCGCGTGCAGAATCACGGCGAGCGGATAGAGGAACACGATCTCGATGTCGAAGACGATGAAGAGCATCGCCGTCAGGTAGAAGCTGATCGTGAAGCGCTGTTCCCGGGGCGCCCCGGCCGAGACGCCGGACTCGAACGGGATCGTCCGTGCGCGAATGCGGCGGTGCGGCCGCGTCGCGAAGACGAACGAGAACCACATCATCGATGCGGGAATCACCAACGCGAAAATCGCGTAGATCAGGAACGGCAGCCAATTGTCGAGCACGCGTTCCTCCCCTTAGAGCGGACGGGAACCTAACAGGTCCCCCCTTGCGCCACGAAGCATGGCGAAAACGGCTCAACGATGCGTGAGACGTGTGTTACAAAGTCTGCCCGGCTCGGGGGATTCCTAGGGGCCGAGACCATTGCTACGATCGGTCGTACGATGGCGATCCAAGAACGCGTCATGCCGCTGATGACCGTGACCGAGGCGGCGGCGGCGAAGATCAAGCTGCTGATGTCCGAAGAGGAGGACGTCAGCGTGCTGCGCGTCGCGATCCAGGGCGGCGGCTGCTCCGGCTTCCAGTACGGCCTCGGCTTCGACCGCGGTGCGGTCGAGGGAGATGTCGAGTTCGAGCTGCACGGCGTGCAGGTCGTCGTCGATCCGTTCAGCGCTCCGTATCTCCAGGGCGCGGAGATCGACTACGTCGACTCGATCGAGGCCGCCGGCTTCGCCATCAACAATCCCAACGCCGTCTCGTCCTGCGGCTGCGGCCACTCCTTCCAGGTGGAAGAGGGTGACACCGACGCTTCCGTCGGCGGCTGCGGCTCAGGCTGCTCGGCCTGAGCGAAAGCTTCGCTTTCGCTCAGTTTGAGTTACGGCGCTTCGCGCCTCTCCGCACGCGTGAGTCCCGCCTCCGGTTAGACCGGCTTCGCCTGCTCTAACCTCCGGCGTCTTGTGGACCTGGCAGTACGATCGTTCGCATGCCTGAGCCTCTCCGGGTCGCCGTCGTAGGCTCTGGTCCGGCTGGGTTCTACGCGGCCGGTGCACTGCTCGACGCGGACGTCCCGATCGAGGTGGACATGATCGAGCGGCTGCCGACGCCGTGGGGCCTCGTCCGGCTCGGCGTCGCGCCCGATCACGAGAACATCAAGGCCGTCTCGCGCGCGTTCGAGAAGACCGCGGAACGGCAACGTCGCCCTCGATGTCGCCCGGATGCTGGCGCTCACACCCGAGGAGCTCGCTCCGACCGACACCATCGACCCGGCGATCGAGGCGATCGGCGCGTCCCCGCTCCGCGAGATCGTGATCGTGGGACGTCGCGGTCCCGCCCAGGCGTCCTGGACGACGCAGGAGTTGAAGGAGATGGGCGAGCTGGCCGGCGCGGACGTCCAGGTCGATGCTGCAGAGCTCGAAGGCGCCGTGGAAGACGACACACACACGCGCCGGAACATGGAGGTGCTCCGGGAGTTCGCCGCGCGCGAGCCGAGCGGGAAGCCGCTTGTCGTCCGCTTCCTCTTCTTCCGCTCGCCCGTTGCAATCCACGGTGACGAGAAGGTCGAGGCGGTCGAGCTCGTGCGCAACACGCTTCAGGAAAAGGACGGACGGCTCATCGCCGTCGCGACGGACGAACACGAGACGCTCGAGTGCGGGCTCGTCTTTCGCAGTGTTGGCTACCGGGGGATTGGGCTGCCAGACGTCCCCTTCGACGAGCACCGCGGCACGATCCTGAACGAAGGCGGTCGTGTCGTCGGCGAGGCGCAGACGTACTGCGCCGGCTGGATCAAGCGCGGCCCGACGGGAATCATCGGCACGAACAAGAAGGACGCGACGGAGACGGTCGCGCTCCTGCTCGAAGATCTCGAGCAAGGACGCATCGCGCACAAGGAGGACGTGACCGCCGAGGCGGTCGAGACGCTCCTCGCAGAGCGCGGGGTGCGCGCCGTCGTCTACTCCGGCTGGTCGTCGATCGACGACGTCGAACGTGCCGCCGGTGAGAAGCTCGGCCGGCCACGCGTCAAGCTCCGCAGCTGGGAGGAGCTGCTCGAGGCCGCCGAGCAGATGGCCGAGAAGACGGCGTGATCACCCGGCCGGGGGACGCCGCGAGCCCCGCTTGAGCGACAATCCGGGCATGGAGTCGCTCGTGGTCGAGTGCCTCCGCTGCGGTAGTCACAGGCAATCCGAACCAGCTCCGCTGCGGCAGGCCGTCCCCAACCCCGAATGTCCGCGTTGCGGCTACGTCGGCTGGGCGCCGGTCGGCGACCTGACCGAGCGCGAGCGCCGCGCGTTGCACGCGCGGCCGCTCGAACGGCGCAGGCTCAGGATCGCCTGAGTACCTCGGCCAGGACGGCCCCCTCGAGCGCGTAGACGGTGTGGCCGTTGCGGCCGGCCATCGTCTCGGCCGCCAGCATCGCGTTGAGGATCGCCTCCTCCGTCGCCTCGATCACCGCGGCGTAGAACGGGCTGATCTCGCCGTCCGACAGCATCCGCAGCGCCACCTCTCCCGTCTCCGGCGTGAGGTCCCGGTTGGCGGTCGAGAAGGCGAAGAACAGGTCGCCGCTCGTGTGCGCCGCGGTGCCGCCCATCCTGGCGATGCCGAGGCCCACTCGCTGGGCGAGCCGGTCGCACTGATGCGGCAGCAGCGGCGCATCCGTCGCGACGACTCCGATGATCGATCCCCACTCCTCCCGAGGCTGAGGCGTCGGCACGCGGTCGCCGAGGAGTTCGCCGACCGGGACGCCGTCGACCCGGAAGCGGCTGCGCCGGCCGTAGTTCGCCTGGACGAGCACGCCGACCACGTAGCCGTTGACGACGCGGGACGCCGTGCCGATTCCACCCTTGAACTCGTGGCAGATCATCCCGGTCCCGCCGCCGACGTTGCCTTCCGCGACGTCGGCCGAGGCGGCCGCGAACGCGGCGTGCACGTGGTCTGCGGTCACCCGCTGCGCGCGGATGTCGTTGAGGAAGCCGTCGTACGTCTCGCCGACTACGGGTAGCGACCACAGGTCGTCGTCGGCGGAGCGAGCGGCGATTGCGTCGCGGACGACGCCGACGCTGAAGGTGTTCGTGATGCCGATCGGTGTCGTCAGGAGGCCCGACTCCCGGACCCATTCCAGCCCCGTCAACTCACCGTTGCCGTTCAGCCGGTGGCAGCCCGCGAAGAGCGGCGTCTCGGGCGGGACGATCACCGTCACGCCCGTCCGGACGTCGTTGCCCTCGACCAGCGTCGAATGACCGACGAGAACGCCTACGACATCTGTGATCGCGTTTCGGGGCCCTGGTTCGTCTTTTCCGATGGCGATGCCCAAGTCGCGTGCGCGCACGACCCAACCCTATTAGGGTTCGTGCCGACGCCTGGGCAGGAGGCTCAGGGGTGAACAAGGGGGAGATTGCATGCACGTGCGATTGAGGGTGCTGCTGCTTGCAGTGCTCGCGGCCGCCGTCTTCGTGACGGTCGGGACTGCGGCGACGAGCAGCGGCGCAGGTGCGGCGGCGAACTACATCGTCCTGTACAAGAGCCAGGCGGTTCCAAAGGATGCGGCGTCCACAATCGCTGCCGCCGGCGGAAGCCTGGTGTATGCGTACGACCAGATCGGTGTCGCGATCGCGCGATCCGACAACACGTCGTTTCGGGACAACCTGCTGAAGGACGCTCGGATCGACAACGCGTCGCCGACCGCCGGCTTTGCCACACAGCTGCCAGATGAGCAGGCGGACGCGGGACCGCCGGAGGGCGGCTTGCCGAACAGCCCGGCGACGGAGGACCCGCTCTTTTCGCTGCAGTGGGATATGCGGCAGATCCATACGCCGGAGGCACACGCCATCACCGGCGGCAGCCCATCAGTGCTGGTCGGCGACATCGACACGGGGCTGGATTACACCCATCCTGATCTGGCCGCGAACGTCAGCGACGCGAACAGCGTCAACTGCGTCAGCGGCGTACCGGCTCCCGGCAAGGTGGCGGCCAACGACGACAACGGCCACGGAACGCACACCGCCGGGACGATCGCTGCGGCGTCCAACGGCCTCGGCATCGTCGGTGTCGCACCAAACGTGAAGGTCGCCGGGATCAAGGCAGGCAACGCAGCCGGGTTCTTCTTCCCGGAAGCCGTGGTCTGCTCGTTCGTCTGGGCGGCGACTCACCACTTCGACGTCACGAACAACAGCTACTTCGCCGACCCGTACCTCTTCAACTGCCGGAACGATCCGGTCCAGCGGGCGATCTGGAAGGCGGAGTCGCGGGCGATCCAGTACGCCCAGCAGAACGGCGTCACCGTCGTCGCCGCGATGGGGAACGAGAGCGAGGACCTGGCCCATCCGACCGTCGACGCGACGAGTCCGGACGACACCACGCCCGAGGTTCGTGACGTGAACAACGCATGTGTCGTCATTCCGGTCGAGATTCCAGGCGTGATCGGCGTCTCTGCGACGGGAAGCACGCAACAGACCGACGGCGACAGCGGGCCCGACTACCTGAAGTCGTTCTATTCGAACTTCGGGGTCGGCGTGACGCAGGTCGCGGCGCCGGGCGGTGACTCGGTGTACCGCACAGCCGAGTCGGTCAACGGGCGTGTGCTCTCCACGTACCCAGCGAGCAAGCCGTGCACGCGGAAGGTCGTGTCGGGCGGTGCGACGTACTGCTATCTGCAGGGAACGTCGATGGCAGCACCTCACGCCACCGGCGTGGCCGCGCTGATCGTGAGCATGTTCGGCCACATGGCGCCGGGCCGCGTGAAGGCGTTCATGGCACAGACTGCCGACCCGCAGCCGTGTCCGACTGCGCTTCCGGCGAACTATGCGGAGGTGTTCGGCGTCGGCACGGAGAGCGGGACGTTCACGCCATGCGTGGGCGGTCCAGGCAACAACTCGTGGTACGGAAGCGGACAGGTGAACGCGTTCAACGCGGTCACGCACGCGACCGGTAACTGACGCTCAACCGACAGCGAGGGGCCGGTCGCACGACCGGCCCCTCGCTAGACTCGAAACGTGGCTGAGACGCAGACGGGCCAGGAGTTATGGGGCGGCGAAACGCGTAAGGCAGTCGAGAACTTTCCCGTTTCCGGGCAGCCGATTCCGGCTTCGGTCGCGCGCTGGCTGGGCCGCATCAAGGCGGCCGCGGCGCGGGTGAACGCCGAGCTCGGACTGCTCGACGACGACAAGGCGCAGCGGATCGCCGAGGCCGGCGACCGGATCGCCGCGGGCGAGCTCGACGACCAGTTCCCGATCGACGTCTTCCAGACCGGCTCAGGGACCTCGTCGAACATGAACGCGAACGAGGTGATGGCCGCGCTGGCCGGGGACGACGTGCACGCCAATGACGACGTCAATATGGGCCAGTCGTCGAACGATGTGTTCCCGTCGGCCGTGCATCTCGCAGCGCTCGACGAGATCACGAACGACCTCCTGCCCGCGCTGCGCCTATTGGCGGAATCGCTCGCCGCGAAGGCGTCGGAGTTCGACGACGTGATCAAGTCCGGACGAACCCATCTGATGGACGCCGTGCCAGTGACGCTGGGCCAGGAGTTCGGCGGCTATGCCGCGCAGGTGCGCCAGGGCTCGGACCGCGTGACCGCGGTGCTCGGCCGCCTCGGTCAGATCCCGCTCGGAGGGACCGCGGTCGGGACCGGCCTGAACACCCACCCGGAGTTCGCGGAACGTGTCAGGGGCCGCCTGTCGGAGGAAACCGGTCTCACGATCTCGGCACCTGCGGATCCTTTCGAGGCGCAGGCGGCGCGCGACGCCCTCGTCGAGGCGTCCGGCGCACTGAAGACGGTGGCCGTCTCGCTGACGAAGGTCGCAAACGACCTGCGCCTGATGGGGTCGGGCCCGCGCGCGGGCCTCGCCGAGCTCTTCCTGCCGGAGCTGCAGAAAGGGAGCTCGATCATGCCGGGCAAAGTCAACCCGGTCATTCCCGAGGTCGTGACGCAGGTGGCTGCGCAGGTGATCGGCAACGACGCCGCGATCACCGCCGGAGGAATGCAGGGCCACTTCGAGCTGAACGTGTTCGTCCCGCTGCTTGCGCGCAACCTGCTGGACTCGGTGAAGCTCCTCGCGGCCGCGTCGCGCCTGCTCGCCGAGAGGTGCGTGGACGGCATCGAGGCGAACCGCGAGACCTGCGAGCGCTACGCGGAGCTGACGCTTTCCGCCGCGACTGCCCTGAACCCGTACATCGGCTACGACGCGGTCGGCGAGATCGTCAAGGAAGCGGCGTCGACCGGCCGGTCGCTACGCGACGTGGCCCGGGAACGCGGCGTTGCGGAGGACGTGCTGGACAAAGCTCTCGATTACCGGGCGATGGCCAAACCACACCGCGCCTAGCGCGAGCGGGGGCTGCCTACATCCAACTCCATGGGGGAGAGCATGCAACTGAGAGGCAGGACGAAGCTCGTGCTGCTCGCAGTGCTCGCGGTGGTCGTCGGTGCGTTGACGGCGTCCGCGGGAACTGCAACAGGCGCGAGCGCGTCGGGCACCTTGGTCCCGCGGGCCGGGACCGGGAGCCCACAGACAGGGGCATTTACACCCTCGGGCGAAGGCGACGTCTTCGACGAGGAGTTCGCAGTGGAAGAATCGGAGAACGGGGAAGAGCCCGACGTTTTCCAGGGCAACATCGTCGACCGGAGTCTCTCGGCCGGCGGTGCTTCGGTCGGTGTGCCGACGACGACCGGCAAGAAGGCCAAGTCGAACCCGGCGTTCAACTTCGGTTTCGAGGGCCTGAACTTCTACCAGCAGCGCTACGCGCGCGGCGGGAACCAGTTCTCCGTCGAGCCGCCCGATCAGGGCATGTGCGCCGGCAACGGCTACGTCGTCGAGGCCGTCAACGACGTGCTGAACGTCTACGACACAGCGGGGCACTCCGTGTTGCCGGACAACACGGCGACGAACATCGTCGCGGGATCACCGCGGAACGTCAATCACGCGGTCGACCTGAACTCGTTCTACGGCTACGTGCCGGCGATCGATCGCTCAACGGGCCTTCGCGGCCAGTTCGTGACAGATCCGTCGTGCCTGTACGACGCAGCCACGCAGCGCTTCTACGTCGTCGTGCTGACGCTCGAGACCGTTCCGGCCAGTGGCGCTTTCACGAGGGTGAACCATCTGGACATCGCTGTGAGCCAGACGTCGAATCCCGCCGGTAGCTGGAACATCTACCGCGTCAACGTCACGAACGACGGCACGAACATCGGCGGGACCAACCCGGGCCCGTATCTCGGGGACTATCCGCACATCGGCGCGGATGCCAACGGGTTCTACATCACGACCAACGCGTATCCGTGGTGCTGTGACGGCTTCTCCGGTGCGCAGATCTACGCCTTCTCGAAGGCGCAGCTCGCCGCGGGGGCCGCAGGCGTGACGATGCAGCACATCGACACGTCGGGGATGGTCAACGCTCCGAGTGACGCCGGCCCGACGCAGCCGGGCTTCACGGTCTGGCCTGCGCAGTCTCCGGGCGCCGGCTCGTTCAACACCGACAACGGCGGCACCGAGTTCTTCTTGAGCTCGAATGCCGCGGACGAGGCGACGCATCCGAAGGCCGGCACCGGCGGCGACTACGTGGGGCACAAGATCGTCCTTTGGACCCTGACGAACACGTCGTCGCTGAACTCGGCCACTCCTGCAGCGAGCCTGAGCAACAAGCCGCTCGACGTCGGCACCTATGCGGTCCCGCCGAAGCAGCAGCAGCCCGGGTCGGGAGTCGCTCCCACGACGGCGGTTCCCCAGGGCTACTGCCTGAACAACGAGACCACGGTCACGGTGTTCAGCGCAGCACCCGGTTGCTGGCGCGGTCTCGTCACTGCCGCGGCACATGCCCGTGGTCCTGAGGTCGTCTCTCGTCCCGACTCGAACGACACCCGCATGCAGCAGGTGTCCTATGCCAACGGCAAGGTCTGGGGCGCACTCGACACGGCGATCAATCCGGACGGCGGCCCGCAGCGGGCCGGCATCGCCTGGTACGTCGTGAAGCCGGACGTGGGCAAGGTCGCCCTTTCGGGCTACCTCGGCGCGACGGGTCACGACTTCACGTACCCGGCGATCGCCGTCCTGCCGAACGGACGCGGGATCATGGCCTTCACCGACACGGGGAACAGCACGTATCCGAGCGCTGCGTACGCGTCGATCGACGCGAACGCGGGCATCGGTGAGTGGAATGACGTTCCGGGTGGCGAAGGTGCCGCAGTCGATGACGGCTTCACGAGCTACAAGCAGCAGGTCGGCGGGAATCCGCCGCGAACGCGCTGGGGCGACTACGGCGCGGCTGCAGTGGTCGGCAACTCGATCTGGCTTGCCAGCGAGTACATCGGCCACGCGTGTGACTACACGACCTGGGGCGGCCCCTTCTTCGCGGGCGGCACCGGTGACAACCTGCTCGGTACATGTGCCGGCCCGAGTCGCGGGCCCGGCACCAGGGCAGCGCTCGGAAACTGGACCACGTTCATCAGTAAGTTCACGCCGTAGCGCGAACAAGCTGAGTCGACCAGGGGGCCGGCCGCAAGGTCGGCCCCCTTTTTGCATCTACTCTGTGGATGCCGATGCGCCTCGTCCTTCTGCTGGCGAGTATCGCCCTCGTCGTCGTTGCGGGGGCTCAGGCGACGATTCGGACCGGGACGCTGGCGGGCGTGGTCACGCGGGGCCCGATCGTCCCTGTTTGCGTGGCCGAGCAGCCTTGCGACGAGCCGGCGAAGAACGTGACCCTTCTGTTCTCCCGCAACGGCAGCGTTATGGCCCGCGTGGTCACGGACGGTCAGGGGCGCTATCGACGCCGGCTACCCGCCGGGATCTACGACGTTCGCCGGCCGGCAGCGGCAACATTCGACCGAAAGCTCGAGCCCAACCGCGTCAGGGTCTATGCCGGGCGAGTCAGAAACGTCGATTTCTCCATCGATACAGGGATCCGCTGAGCCTCGCGTGCTCATAGACGTTTCTACATTTATTAAGTAAACTGCGCGGTTTGCCGACCAGGTCGGCATGACCGAGGCCAGCTCAGAGGGGAGAAACTACGTGCGTCGATTTCTGACTGCGGTTGCTGCTGCTGTTGCGGCAGTCGCACTTCTGTCCGCTCCGGCGGGCGCCGTCCAAGGGGGAACTCCGGATGGCAACGGGCATCCCAACGTCGGGTTGTCCGTGTTCCTGTGGCACAACATTCCACTGTGGCGCTGTTCCGGGACGATGGTCGCCGCGAAGGTCTATCTCACGGCCGGCCATTGCACCGGCATCGACACGGGTCTCGGGGTCGCTCCTGATCGGGCCGAGGTGTGGTTCGGCTCGGGCCCGATTCCGCTCGGCACCTATGCATTCGACGGCAAGCCGTGTAAGGCGACGGACACCGGCTATCCGTGCAAGGGCGACTTCACCGGCACACCTGTGCCGCATCCGGGCTGGAACGGAGCCCTGACGTTGCCCAACACACACGACATGGGCGTGGTCCAGCTCACTCAGGCTCCGAACAAGGGACTGTCGAAGATCGCCCCCCTCGGCTATCTCGACAGCCTCGCGACGGAGCGCGGTCAGCAGGACGTCAACTTCACGATCGTCGGCTACGGCGTGCAGTTCGAGCGCCCGAATCTCGAGGTCGCCGTGAAGACGCGTTTCGTCGGCACGAACCAGCTGCAGAATCTCCGCAGCCATATCGCCGGCGGCTACAACCTGATGATGACCGCCTCGAACGGCGGTGGGACGGGCGGCGGCGGAACGTGCTTCGGCGACTCCGGCGGC
>WNGO01012109.1_pt1 | contig 12423 bp, 12 predicted proteins | sample 5400511 | NCBI WGS metagenome assembly WNGO01 (sample SAMN13153380, study PRJNA577476) | soil metagenome | isolation source: 20 cm soil or saprolite under Garry oak tree replicate 2 | place: USA:California | collected 2016-06-15
AATTACGATGCCTGAGGAAGTTCAGACACGTTGCGTGATCGTAGGCGGCGGCCCGGCCGGGATGATGGCTGGCTATTTGCTTGCGCGCGCCGGCGTTCCCGTCGCCGTGTTAGAGAAGCATGCCGACTTCAATCGCGATTTCCGCGGAGACACTATTCACCCGTCCACGCTTGAGTTGATGCACGAGCTTGGGTTGCTCGATGAATTCCTGAAACAGCCGCATCAGGAAGTGCGAGAACTGCGCGGTGTGATTAATGGGCAGGTCTTGCCAATCGCTGATTTCACCAAGCTCCCGACGCGTTGCAAATTCATTGCCTTCATGCCGCAATGGGATTTCCTGAATTTTCTCTCCAGTCACGCGAAACGTTTTCAAAGTTTCCAATTGCACATGCAAACTGAGGTTGTCGATTTGCTCATCGAGAACAATCGCGTGGTCGGTGTGCGCGCGAAAACTCCGCAGGGCCAACTGCAAATCCGCGCAGACTTGGTGATCGGCGCTGATGGACGGCATTCGATTGTTCAAGCGCGGGCTGGTTTTGAACGTCGCGAGTTTGGCGTGCCGATCGATGTGCTTTGGATGCGCATTTCCAAGAAGCGAGGAGATCCAGAACAATCGTTCGGATTTTTTCAGCACGGCAAGCTGCTCGTCATGCTCGATCGCAGCGATTACTGGCAGTGCGGCTTCGTCATTCCCAAAGGTGGCTTCGACGAAATCAAAGCGCGAGGCCTGCCGCAATTTCAGAATGAAATTGTCAGCTTCGCCGGATTTCTGCGCGACCGAGTAGACGAGTTGAATGACTGGTCAAAAATCAAATTGCTCACCGTTCAAATTAATCGGCTGCGCGATTGGTGTCGCGAAGGATTGCTTTGCATCGGCGATTCTGCGCATGCGATGTCGCCGGCAGGCGGCGTCGGGATTAATCTCGCGATTCAAGATGCCGTTGCCACGGCCAATCTACTCGCGGAGAAGCTCCGGAATGGTCCGGTTTCACTAGATGATTTGCGACAAGTGCAACTGCGCCGCGAATGGCCGACGCGCCTGATCCAGGGAATGCAGGTTTTTATTCATCGCGGAGTCGTTACCGGTCGAGCGTCCGGCAACAAACAATCGTTGCCGTTTGTAGTCCGCTTGCTGAAATGGTTTCCGGTTCTGCGACAATTACCCGCGCGTTTCATCGGCCTCGGCCCGCGGCCCGAACACTTCCACAGCCCGACTGTAGTTTAGGAACGTCACGTTTGTTTTGGTTCGGCCGCTGGATACGATCAACCATGTCCCTCGATCTCGACAGCATCCATGCGGCCCATGAGCGGATTTGGCCGTATATCCATCGGACACCGGTGTTGACTAGCTCGCGGCTGGACGAGGCGAGTCCCGCGGCCGCGGGACTGTTCTTTAAATGTGAAAATTTTCAGAAAATCGGCGCGTTTAAAGCGCGCGGCGCGACCAACGCAGTATTTTCACTGGACGATGTCACGGCGCGGCGCGGTGTCGCAACGCATTCGTCCGGCAATCACGGTGCTGCGGTAGCGCGCGCGGCGACACTGCGCGGTATTCCTGCGCACATCGTTATGCCATCTAACTCGGCGAAGGTGAAGATTCGCGCGGTGGAAAGCTATGGCGCTCAAATTGTATTTTGCGACCCGACGGAGCAATCGCGCGAAACGACATGCGAAGAGGTGATCAAGAAAACCGGCGCTGCGCTGATTCATTCATTTGAAAACGAACATGTGATGGCAGGGCAGGGGACAGCAGCTGTTGAACTGCTCGAACAGGTTTCCGATCTCGATCTGGTGATATGTCCCGTCGGCGGCGGTGGATTACTGTCCGGCACGGCGGTCGCGGCAAAATCGATGCGACCGAAAATCAAGGTGATCGCTGTCGAGCCAGCGAACGCTGATGACGCCGCGCAATCATTTCGCGCCGGGCGACGGCTTGTCACCGAAAAGAAATTCACCATCGCTGACGGTCTGCGCACAAATGTTGGCGAACCGAACTTTGCAATCATCCAGCATTACGTGGACGACATTGTCACCGTCAGCGAGGAAGCGATCGTTTCGGCCATGCGCACTATTTGGGAGACGATGAAGATCATCATTGAGTCATCAGCAGCTGTGCCGTACGCCGCAATTCTCGGACGAGCAGTCGACATCAAAGGACAACGCGTAGGAATTATTCTGACCGGCGGCAATGTCGATCTGGACGCGCTGCCGTGGAGCTGTAGCCGGGATCGGTGATCCCAGCCATCCGTCACCAACGATGCCGGCTACGACGGATTAATTTTTCCGTGATCAGGAAACCATCGGTCGCGTCAAAACCGAAACGTGGATGCGTAGGAGAGTTAATCAGCTATGAAAGGGTTAAGTGTAATCATAGCAGCATTCATTCTGGTGTTTAGCGCTGTCGCTTCGCGCGGAGCGAATGTGGATAGAATTTCGGCGGAAACCGGAGTTCCCGTCGCTACGCTGCAGGCAGAAAGGGCGTCGACCGGACTTGGCTGGGGTGGACTAGAGCAAGCGCACCTACTGGCTAACGCGTCCGGGCAGAGCTTCGATACCACCGTAGGCAAGTTCCAGGGCCACGAAGGCTGGGGGCAAATTGCCCACGACTACGGGTTGAATCTCGGACATGTGGTGAGCAATGCGCGTCGCTCGAGCCAGGCGACCACGCATGCGCAAAACACCCAGACGATGCATGGGAAAAACGCCATTACAATCCACGGCAAGAGCGCCACGAACATTGGTAGAGGCCATACTTCCAGGATGACTACCACACGGGGTGTCGGTCACGGCTCGAGCTTTAGATCCGGCTTTAGCGGATCTCATGGCATGCATTCGATGGGTCACGTAGGTCGTGGCTTCAGCGGATCTCATGGCATGGGTTCCATGGGCCACGGTGGTGGGCATTACGGCCGGTAAAGAGAAGCCGCAAGAGGTGAAGGGTTAAACGGTTCAAGCGTTGAAGCGCCCAGGCGGAAGTTGCCTTTCGCTTCCCACGCGTCGCGTGCGCGGTCATGACCGCCCTCAGCGCATTGCTCAGTCGTGTGATTTGGTGATCAGACCGTTGCCCTTGTCTTGGACTAGTTCTTTAGGGCCGCCGGAATCAGAGACGACGACTGGCAACCCGCATGCCTGCGCTTCCAGGATCACGTTGCCAAAGGTGTCGGTTGTGCTGGGAAAAACAAAGATGTCTGCCGATGCGTACGCCGCGGCCAATTCGTTGCCCCTGAGATAGCCAGTGAAAAACGCTTCTGGCAAAGATTTTGCAAACGCATCGGAATAAGGGCCATGGCCGACGACGAAAAGTTGGACTGGCAACCCCTCATCGCGCAGAAGACGATAAGCGGCCGCCAGAAGATCGAGATCTTTCTCCCGTGAAACTCGGCCCACGTAGAGGAGACGAACCTCGCCATTGCAGGCGCCGAATTTCTCGAAGAAAGCCGGTTCACGTCGAGCAGGATGAAACAGGTCAGTGTCGAGGCCACGCGGTAGAATTTTCAGTCTTTCGGGATTGAGCCCGTGCTTGATCCAGCTTTGTCGATATTCCTCGGAGTTGACGTAAACAGTGTCGAGCTGGCCATAGAACCAATGCATGTAACGCCACGCCACACTTTCAAGGAAGCTGTCGTCGGTTAGAATCCGGATGTATTGTGGGAAATCGGTGTGATAAATGCCGCTCGTTTGCAGGTTGAGCATCTTTGCGGCGAGCAGTCCGGTCAATCCAACCGGCCCGGGCGTGCTGATGATAATCTCAGTGAATTTTTCCCGCTGTACGTAATCCAGCATCTGGAGAATCGGCGGAAAACTCAGTTTTTGCAGTTCGTATTCGGGCAATTCAAATTCCCCGATGGGTGGGAAGTTCTTGATTGGGATGTTGTCGATGCTCAATTCGTTTCGAGAAACGACGACGATTAAATCCTTTCCCGCGTTCGCCCCAGCCGCGACCATCCTCCGAATTGTGGTCGCGACGCCGTTGACGTCGTCGAGCGTGTCAGTGAACCAGGCACGTTTGCGATTTTGCAATGCGACAGGGACCGTGCCTGTCAATTCCTTGAAAATACCTCGCAACCATTTTCGAGAGGGCGCCTGACTGTGAAAACCGTAGATGTACGGCGTTAGAATTACCAGGATCGGCGCGATCGCGCTAAGGGCCTGCATGCTCTCGACGATGTTGCCGCTGCTGATTTGCTGTATGAATTTATTGAAGAACCGAAATGTGAGCTGCTCGGCGACCATGTTCGCCATGAGAAATGTGCGGCGTTCCGGCTCGCTGACTCCGTCCAATTGCGCGGCGAGTTTCGCTTTTACCTCCGGCCGCGCGAAATACCCTGAAAGCTCATTCCAGAGCGAGACATTTGCAGGCTTGACGAATTCGAAAATTTTCCCTGACAAAACGCCTTGTACGACAAATTCGGTTTTCTCCTTGAGAGTGAACTCAGTGGGAGCCCGGCCCTCCATAAAGCGCGAAAACATCTTTTCCACCAGAGCCGCGCCCGGCCCGAGTTTTTCGTGGAACCGGTCCTGGATGAAACAGGCAACCGTGTTATAAAAGCCGTGCGACAGGATTAACGGAGTCCCTCCCTCGCCTCGCGCGTTACAGTCGCCGTTGCGAACAAATTCGAGAAATTTTTCGGCGGAATCCGCAGCCTGCGTTTCCGTGAAGGCCGACGCGGCGAACTGGCCGCCGTGATCATCCGAGCCGCCAACGAAAATCTTCTTCCACGGTTCCGCGTGAGTAGGCGCAAGATTGTGCCGATTCGCAAGCGCGTCGATCTTCTCCGGCGTCAATTGCCCGAAAAGAGTCTGGGCCAGATCGCTAAGGAGCGCATCACGCAGCCCATTGATACCCTCGAAATGCTTAAATAAAAGGATGAGCTGCTCGAGATGACGTCCCTCCAGTTTTCCGTTCACGCTGTAAAGAGGGTGCGCAACTGCATGCGTTATTTGCGTGGTTTGCAGGTAGCGCTGCAGGTCGAAGATGTTGTCGCGGAGACCTTCTATATCGCGATGTTGCTGCTCGGAGATTCCCCACACAAGAATGTGCAGCTTACAAGCGTCGTGTGGGAAATATGTTGTGACCTGTTCGCTGACAAAGGTGCGCGGTAGATGTGCAATTTGCAGGCAGCCCTCGATCGTATCGTGGTCGGTAATCGTGGCGTAATCCATGCCGCGCTTGAGCAACTGGCCGTGCAGTTCTTTGGGATCTGAATAACTGTCAGGAAAATCGAAACGGCGGAAGAGCCATTCTTCCGAGCGCGCACTGTAGCGCGAGTGAATATGTAGGTCGCACCTGCTCACATTTAGATGCCGCGTCTCAATCTTTGTTCGGCGATCCATTCCTGATAGGTCGTCGCCGTGCGTGAATCGACCGACTCCTCAATCAGATCAGTAATTTGTCTCCAAATCACCCGATGCGAATAATCAGACGGATGAATGCTTACGCGCAAGAGCGAAGTGCCCTTCAAAAATCGGAAGAGAGTTGTGTTCCATGCGCGGCTGATGCCCCGGCGCCAACTGTTCCGAACGGTGTAAACTAACGTTCTCGCCGGAAACACGTTTCCGGAGCGGAGGTCGCAGACGGTGCGCAAGCGTGTTGTGTATTCCATCTGTGCATCGCGCGCAGCGCGCTCGGCTTCTTCGCCAAGCAACCAGGCAGGCGCAACAAAGCCTCGCGGCTTGAGCCCATGCGCGCGCAACTCATCTCTTGCCGCCACAATGCGACGCAGAGCTTCGTCGTAGCCGAGGTCGTAAAACTCGCCCTCGTTTTGGGTGTAGAACTGTGTCAGAAATTTGTCGCGCAAAGTTTCTTTTGTACGGCGAGGACGTTCGTGAAAATAACCGTGGATGACAATTTCGTGACCATCCGCTTCCAGACCTCGGAGCCACGATACAAATTGTTGGTCTTTTGTGAACAGCCCCTGGCGATGATAATCCGGCACGACAAGGAGAGAACAGGCGCGCACGCCGCGATTGGCCAGCTCTGAAATAATCGTGTTTGCGATTTGCCGGGTTGAAGGAGCGACGTCGTGTAAAGAGACGACCATAAAATCCCTCGCGGAGGCGGCCGTTGCAACGAGTGGAAGGAACTCCGTTGCGGCAATCGTATTCATTCGGGAATTTTCGGCTCCCAAGCAGTTTTGAACAAGGGAAAAGGTTTCCGTCAAGGAACGACGGCTCCCCAGCCGTCGGGTGCTGTAGCGTCCGCTGTCCTCAGCGGAGGTTCCCGGGCCGCGATTATCTCAGCGACCGATGCGCTGAGACAGCGCACGCTATAGCGCTATTGCGTGCTCATTTTCAGGATTTTGCGAAAGTCTGATTCAGTCAGCGGCATCACGGATAAACGCGATTGCCGAACGAGCGGAATTCCCTTGAGCCGCGGATTGGCTTTGATTTCGCTTAGCGTTACCGGCCGTCGCAGTAGTTTGACCGGTACAAGATCGACGGTGGACCAGTCGCCTTCCTTCGCGGTCAGATCTCGATAGGCGATCCGGGTCACCTTCGCGATCCCTACTACCGCTTTCTCTTCACCGCTGTGATAGAAGAGCACTTCATCGCCCTTGCGCATTTCGCGCAGATTATTTCGCGCAGTGTAATTGCGCACGCCGGTCCAGCTTGTTTTACCTTCTTCGACGAAGTCCGACCAAGAGTACGAAGACGGTTCCTGTTTCACCAGCCAGTAATTCTTCATGCTCTATTGTAACACAGGCATCATGCCTGCTGAATCACCCCGGCAGGCGAGACGCCCGCTGGCCCCACAGCCAAGATGGCTGTGCTACGCTGCGCGTTCGACAATCACGCTGCTTTATTTCACAATTGGAATTATGTCGCGGCGGCCATTTATCACGTTTGAAGGATCGGAAGGGTGCGGAAAATCCACGCAGGTACAGAGGCTCGCGACGCGGCTGAACAAATTGCAGATTCCGTTTCTTACTACGCGCGAGCCAGGCGGGACACCGATCGGTGAAACAATTCGCGAACTTTTCTTCGATTCGACAACTGTTTATCAAGGTGCGGCGCGACGCTTGGATCGCGAAATAGTCGAGCGCTTGAATGCATTTGTGGTCGGCGATTGCGTCCCCGACGTTACTTTCGTCCTCGATGTCGACACCGCGACGGCGGAATCGCGAATGCAGAAGAGGCCGCGCAGAGCGGATCGAATGGAACAAGAGCCTGCTGAGTTTTATGAGCTCGTTCGGCGAGGATATCGCGACCTGGCAGCGCGCGAACCAAATCGCATCGTGTTAATCGACGGCTCGCGCAACGCGGACGAGATCGAGAACGAGACCTGGAAAATACTTTGCTCCCGTTTTCCACATGTGACCTCTGACATCTGATCTCTGACCTCTGGATCAACATGGCTTTCTCACGCACGACAGCATTTGAGTACTTGCGCCGCGCCCACGAACAGAATCGCCTCGCGCACGCTTATTTGATCACAGGACCGCCGGGTAGCGGCAAAGAAACCCTGGCGGCGCACTTGGCCAGCCTTGTTAACGGCACACCAGTCACCGATGTTTTCTCAGCCAAAGCCCGCGAAATTTCCGTTGCCCGGCCGGAATCGAAATCGCGGCGGATTGTCATCGAACAAATCCGCGAGCTCGAGCACGCACTGCGAATGCGCGCTGTAAACGGCCGTCGCAAAGTTGCGATTATCCCTGATGCCGACCGCCTCCAATCCGCGGCGGCAAATGCTTTCCTCAAGACGCTCGAAGAACCGCCGAACGACTCTTTGCTCCTTCTGCTAAGTGCGTTGCCAGAGGCGCTGCCGGACACAATAGTTTCGCGCTGTATCACGATTCCACTCGCGGCAGATGGCCAACAGAAATCAAAGCACGAACAAGAGAAGCTGGTGAAATTACTGCAGCACGCTTCGGGTGAACGAAGCTGGAGCGTTCAATTTGCCTACGGCCTTGCCCAGGAATTTCAGCGTGTGCTCCGTGCGGTGCGGGAGGACGTGAAGCGCGAAACCGACGAAGCTTTGAAGCAGGAACAAGCGCGTTACAAGGATGCCACCGATGGCGCGTGGCTGGAAGAACGCGAGGAATACTACAAGGCGCTAACGGAAAGTCTTTACCTGCAACGACGCGCCGGCCTCATCGAGATATTATTCGCCTGGTGGACTGATGTCCTTCGGGCCAGCAACGGCGTGGCCCAACGTAATTTGCCGCGCGCGAAAGAAGAAACTACCGCACTCGCAAAGCGCTTCGGCATCGCCGAAATTTTAAAACGCATCCGTTGTTTGGAAGAATTGCGCGATCATCTGGGTAGAAACATTCACGAAGCCCTCGCAATCGAAGTCGCGTTTCTCACAATCTTCACCGCGTGACAGCTTCATTGGGGTCATTGACCCCACCCCGTACGGTCGTGGAGATGTTTGTGCCAATGCCTGCCTAATCGGCGTGCCGCCGATGGATACGCACGGTTGACAAAAGGCCGTTCAACCTTATCCAGTATCCACGTATGCGACATATTTACCGACTGATTTTGCTGGGTGCCGCCAGCTCGGTGCTGCTGCTGACTGGTTGTGCAACGGGAGGACGGGTGAGCGCGGGCGGGGCGTACCACGTCACCGCGTATAAGCCACATGATCCTTCGGCCGTGCGCGTGAAAGTTTCGCTTTCCAAGCAAAACGTCTACGTGGTGGAAGGTGATCGCTGCCTGATGGCGGCCGCCATTTCTGTCGGCATGGCCGCGAAGCCGACACCCAAAGGCAATTTCAACATCTACGCCAAACAAGAGCACAAGCGCTCCGGGTCGTATGGATTCAGCGTGCAAGGAAATCGAATAGTTCCTTCTACCGGTGGTGGGCCCGGGCGGTACGTCGGATATCCCATGGGTTATTGGTGCGAGTTCGCTCCTGCCTACGGTTTTCATCAGGGTTTTGTCCATCCAGTGCCACGTACGCACGGCTGTATTCGGTTAAAAGGCGAGGCTGCGGCGAAGTTTTACGCGCTGGTGCGGATCGGGACTCCGGTAAATATCGCTACTTCGCAGCCCGAGGATGATACAATGGGTCCGAAAGTGCAGCGGGTGGATGATTCCAGAACGCCTGATCCTCCAGGGTCTGTTATGATCACGGAAGCGGCGTTTGAAAAACCGAGTGGGCCGCTGCTCGAGTAGCCACTGATTGCGGCAATTGCCGCTAGCGCTTCGCTATGTCATGTTGAGCCGAGCGAAACATCTCTGATCGTTGTTTGGTGCTGCCCAGCATGATCCGAGATTCTTCGCGGCGCTCAGAATGACAACGACGCTATGAGCACGAACTTGATTTCCAGCGGCACGACAGCGCGCGAGAAAGTGAATTTGCGCACGCCGGACGTAATGGCGGCCGTGCAGCAACAGGTCGAATCGCATTACCGCAGCGACATTGTGGAGAAAATCCGGCGGGCCGGCGGAATCATTTCTGTCGGCGACACTACGGTGCGCCTGGCGAAACAGTTTGGCTTCTGCTACGGAGTGGAGCGCGCGATCGACCTCGCGTATGCGGCGCGCAAAGTCTTCAAAGATCGCCGGCTTTTCATTGTTGGCGAAATTATTCACAACCCCGAGGTCAACCAGCAGATCGCGTCGTTAGGCATCAGAAATCTTACCGGCAAAAACAAGCAGGCCGACATCTCTGATTTAGGGCCCGAAGATGTGGTAATCGTGCCGGCTTTCGGCACGGAATTGTCTATCCAGCAACAAATCAAGGACCGCGGCTGCCAGATTGTCGATACGACTTGCGGCGACGTGATGAGCGTCTGGAAACGGGTGCGCAAGTACGCCAGCGAATCGGTCACCTCTATCATTCACGGCAAAGCGGAGCACGAAGAAACCAAGGCCACCAGTTCACGCGCACTCGGTGACGGGAGCGGCCATTACGTGGTGGTCCTGACGCTCGAGGATACCGATTACGTATGTAATTACATCCGGCACGGCGGCGATATGCAGGCGTTCCTCGAAAAATTCAAGGGGGCCTATTCTCCGGGCTTCGATCCTGACGTGCATTTGCAAACGGTGGGCGTGGCAAATCAAACTACAATGCTCCGCGGTGAGACTGAAGAAGTGCAGCGGCGCGTTCGACAGGCGGTTGTTGATCGGGACGGGCCCGAACTGGCGGCGAAAAATTTTCGCTTCTTCGACACGATCTGCGGCGCGACCCAGGAACGGCAGGATGCATTGCGCGAGCTGCTCAATGTTCCAATGGACCTGCTTTTAGTGGTAGGCGGCTACAACAGCTCCAACACATCGCATCTCGCCGAGATGGGCGAAGAAAAACTGCCGACGTACTTCGTGCTTAACGCCTCCCGCCTAGTTTCGGCCACTGAGATCAAGCATTACGATTTGCATGAAAAACGCGAAATCGTTTCGCATTTCTGGTTACCAAACGGTCCGGCCGTCATCGGCATCACTGCCGGGGCATCGTGTCCAAATAATTTGATTGAAGAAACGTTGATCCGGCTTTTTGAGCTGCGCGGTATTTCACGCCAGGAGCTCGAGCTCGCTGCTTAGGCTTGATTCCTTGTCATTCCGAGCGGCGTCGAGGAATCTCTAACTATTTCTGTAGTGCCACGTTTAGCTAGCGCAGGAGATGTCTCGACTTCGCTCGGCATCACACCAGTGAGCACGCAATCTAGACTCGCCATGCGAAATACCTGTGTATGGCACGCGCAATCTGGAAGGGCAGTATCAGCTTCGGGCTCGTTAACATTCCTATCGCTCTTTATCCGGCTACAAGGCGGGAAGAGCTAAAGTTTCGTCTACTGCGCAAGACTGATTTGAGTCCGGTCAACTACAAGCGCGTTGCCGAAAAAGACGGCAAGGAAGTTCCGTGGGACCAGATCGTCAAGGGTTACGAGTACGAAAAAGGCAAATACGTGGTACTCCAGGATGAAGATTTTCAACGCGTCGATATCGAGGCAACTCAGACTGTGGACATCCAGGATTTCGTCGAACTCGATGAAATCGACCCGATCTTCTTTTACAAGCCATATTACCTTGAGCCGCAAAAAGGCGGGGATAAAGCTTACGCGCTACTGCGCGACGCGCTCAAGGACAGCAAGAAGGTTGGCGTCGCCAAGGTCGTGATCAAAACGCGGGAGTATCTTGCTGGTGTGAAACCTGAAGACGGCGCGCTTGTGTTGGAGCTAATGCACTTTGCTGACGAACTGGCCGACACGAGCAAACTGCATATTCCGAAGAAGGTCGAAGTTGGAAAGCGCGAAATGACGATGGCCAAGTCGCTCATCGATAGCATGAGTTCGAAGTGGAATCCTGAGAAGTATAAGGATGACTATCGCGAAGCGCTCATGGAAGTGATCGAGAAAAAGGTTGAGGCGGGCGGAAAGGAGATCGAAGAGAAGCCAAGGAAAGCACCGAAGCCAACCAAGGTGATCGATCTGGTTTCCGTTTTGCAAAAGAGCCTGGAGGAGACCGGTGCCAAGAGAAAAACCAGGAGCAAATCGCGCGCTGAAAAAGCGCACCCTGCTAAGAAAGCAGCGTGACGTGAATGACGAATGTCCAAGGAAACCCGAATGTCGAATGACAAATTGGCTGTTGGCGGCGCGGGCGCGCCAAGGGAATTGGACGGCTCGGCGGTTTATCGCCATCGAGATGGGGTTTTGGAGAGAGGCAGGTCGTCGTTCGTATTTTGTCATTCTTTCGTCATTAGACATTCGTCATTTTCTTGACAGCGAATATCAAAGTCTTTCAGCCTGAGTGGCTATGAACTCTCTGAATCGTTTTGCGGACCCGGTTTACTGCATCATGCGACTAATAGTTGGACTTATGTTCGCCTGTCACGGTGGGCAAAAACTTCTCGGGTTTCCCGGCGGCCACGGCGGCGCCGGAGGTTTGATGCTGTTAGGAGGGATCATCGAACTGGTTGGCGGGCTCATGATCGCGTTTGGTTTTCTGACACGTCTCGCGGCGTTTATCTCAGCCGGTGAAATGGCGGTGGCTTATTTCATGGTTCACGCCGCGGGTAAAGCAATCGGTCATCAGCCGACGTCGACCGAGCAATTTTTTCCGATCCTGAACAAAGGAGAACTGGCGGTTGTTCTCTGCTGGGTGTTCCTGTTCATGGTCTTTTACGGCCCGGGGCGCTGGAGCATCGATGCAGTTATCTTCAAAGGTAAAGCTGCCGTGCCGGCCACAACTTGAGTTGCATCGTCGTCATCTCTGGGAAAAAAATGAACACTTGTTCGAAACACGCCCTCGTTTTATGAAACGAAAACTCCTGCTCGCGCGATTCTTGGTTGGAGCGCTTGTTATTTGCTGTATGTGCGATTCGGCTTGTAAGGCCAAAGCGGAGGAGGTGAAGGATTTCGGCCGCGACCGACTGAACAGTTCGCCGAGGCATGCTGACTGGGTGGATATCAAATCGAGCAGCCGCACCATCAAAGCGTTCGTTGTTTATCCCGAGCGTAAGGACAAGGCGCCGGCGGT
>WNGO01006221.1_pt1 | contig 12421 bp, 9 predicted proteins | sample 5400511 | NCBI WGS metagenome assembly WNGO01 (sample SAMN13153380, study PRJNA577476) | soil metagenome | isolation source: 20 cm soil or saprolite under Garry oak tree replicate 2 | place: USA:California | collected 2016-06-15
CCCAGCAGACAGAGTGTCGGCCGCCAGAAGGCGAAGATCACGAGCGCGATCGCGATCCACCCGGCGCCGCCCGTCAGGCCGTCGGCCCATTGCGGTGTGATCGACAGGCTGAACGCTGCGCCGCCGACGCCGGCAAAAGCTCCGCCGACGAGCGTGTGCGCATAACGATACGCAGCAACGTTGACCCCCATCGCGTCCGCTGCAGCGGGAGACTCGCCGACGGCACGCACATTGAGCCCCGTACGCGTCCGCGTGAGATAGAGCGCAACGAGGATGACGCAGACCCACGATGCGTAAACCAGGAGCGACTGCCCGAAGACCATCGGACCGATGACCGGTAGATCCTGGAGCGACTTGGGAAATACCTCCTGGAACTGATGTTTCGCAGGCGAGCCGGTGAGCTTCAGATCGTTGCCGAGGTACGACGAGAGGCCCGCAGCACCGGCGAAGATCGTCAGCGCGAGGCCGGAGACGATCTGGTTCGCACGCAAGGTCACGACGAGGAAAGCATGGATGGTTGCCATAGCCGCACCGGCCAATGCCGCCACGCCGATTCCCGCGGCAAGCACGAGCGCTGACGGCCCAGGCAGGCGCTGCACTGCCCAGAAGCCCATGACGGCGCCGACGAGCATCATGCCCTCGACGCCGAGGTTGAGCACGCCGGAGCGTTCGGCCAGCAGTTCGCCGAGCGCCGCGTAGAGAAGCGGCGTCCCGTAGAGAACTCCCGAGGCCAGCACAACCACGACGAGGCTGTTGTTCACGGCGTCGGCTCCGGCGCCGAAGTCCGGATGGCACGTGGCCCACGTTCGAAGCGCACCCTGTAGCGGACGAACAGCTCGCCGCCGAGAACGCAGAAGAGGATCAGGCCCTGCATCACGCCCACGAGCCCGTTCGGGAAGTCAACGCCCTGCAAGGCGAAACCTGCGTTTTGCAAACCGCCGAGCAGCAATGCAACCGGCACCACCGCGAGCGGGTTGTACCGTGCAAGCGCCGCGACGACGATGCCCGTGTAGCCGTAGTTCGCCTGGCGTAGCCCGCGCGGATCGAGTTGATGGCGAAAGTCCCCGTCCTGACTGGCGCCTCCGATCCCCGCGATCGCACCGGAGAGGCACATGACGGCGAGGATCTTCCGCCGTGTCCGCATTCCCGCATAACGGCCCGCGCGAGGGGAGTCCGCAATCACCTGCACCTCGAAGCCGAAGCGCGTTCGTGCGTACAGGACCCAGACGACCACGGCGACTCCGATCGCCAGGAGGAATCCCAGTGGCAAAGCCACGTTATGGACGTTCCAGCTCGACCAGGTCGCCTCGCTGGGCAACGATTTTCCCTGCGGGAAGACGCTGGCCTGGAAGCCGCTCGTGTCGCGCAGATACGAGTGGCTGTCGAAGATCAGATACTCGAGAACGAGCCCGACCACGTAGTTGAGCATGAGCGAAGTGATGATCTCGTTCGTCGAGAAGAACGCGCGCAGAACGCCGGGAATGGCTGCCAGGAGCGCACCGCCGACGGCGCCGGCGGCGATCATCCCGGCGATCACTAGCGGCGACGGCGCGCCGGCCATCAGCAGCGCGACGGTGGCGCCCGTAATCGCACCGCCGTAGAGCTGGCCCTCGCCGCCGATGTTGAAGAGGTTCATCCGGAAGGCGACTGCGGCGGCCAATCCCGTGAACGCCAGCGGCGTCGCCGAGACGACCGTCTCGCTGAGTGCCCCGTGCGCGATGAACGCTGCGTCGAACAGGCGGTGGAAGGAACGGACCGGAGGATGGCCCGTCAGCAACAAGACCACGGCGGAAAGCACGAACGCGACCACGAGCGAGGCGATCGGAACGACGACCGAGAGCCACCAAGGCTGTTGCAGACGACGCTCGATCCGCATCAGTCCTGCTCCCGTCCCCCTGCCATGAGCAGCCCGAGCTCCTCGACGGTCGCGGACGCCGCCTCGCGCTCGCCCGCAACGCCACCCTCGTACATCACGGCAATCCGGTCGGCGAGGGCGAGAATCTCGTCGAGGTCCTCACTGAGAAGCAACACGCCCACTCCCGCCGAGGCCGCCTCGCGCAGATAGGAGTGGACGGTTTCGATGCTCGAGACGTCGAGACCACGCGTCGGCGACGCCGCGATGAGAACTGCAGGCTCGCCGGAGAACTCACGCGCCAGCACGACCTTCTGCACGTTCCCACCCGAGAGCTGCCAGGCCGGCACCTGACACCCTGACGTGCGTACGTCGTAGTTGTCGATCGCGCGGTCGGCGAGGTCACGGATGCGTGCCAGGCGCAAGAAGGGCCCGCGTGAGACCGGGGAGCGGCGGTACGACTTGAGCACGACATTGGCCGCGATGCTCAAGCCCGGCGCGACGCCGGTGCCCAGACGGTCTTCGGGGACATAGGCGACGCCGGCCGCAATCGCGCTGCGCGGATCGCCGCTTCGGACCCTGCGCCCCCTTATCTCGACGGTTCCCTTCGTTGCAGGCCGCATTCCGACAATCGTCTCGGCGAGCTCGCGCTGACCGTTCCCGGCGACACCCGCGACAGCGACGATCTCGCCGCGGCGGACGCGCAGCGACACGTCCTTGACGGCCGGCACTCCGCGGTCCCCGTCCGCCCAGACGCCGTCGAGCTGCAGCACGGCCTCACCCGGGGCCGGGCGACCGTGGTGACGCCGTCCGATTTCGACCTCGCGCCCGACCATCAACGCAGCGAGGGACCTCTGTGTCGCATCCGACGCGGCGACTGTCGCAAGCGAGCGCCCGCGGCGCAGTACCGTGACTCGATCCGCGACTGCCTTCACTTCATGCAGCTTGTGCGAGATGAAGATGACGGTGCGACCGTCCGCCGCCATCGCACGCACCGTCTCGAAGAGCGCGTCCGCTTCCTGGGGAGTCAGGACCGCGGTCGGCTCGTCCAGTATGAGAATGCGTGCCTCCTGGTAGAGCGCCTTCAGGACCTCGACGCGCTGTTGCTCACCGACCGAGAGCTGCCAGATGCGCGCGCGGGGGTCGACGGCGAGCCCGTAGCGACGTGAGAGCTCTGCGACTCGCTGCTCGATCGCACGGGGCCGTAACCGAAATGCCCGGCCGATGTCCCGCTGGTCGCCGAGCACGACGTTCTCGGCCACGGTGAAGGGCGACACGAGACGGAAGTGCTGGTGCACCATCGCAATCCCTGCGGCGATCGCGTCGCGGGGCGAGTGGAACTCGACCGGCCGGCCGGAGAGAAGAATCTCGCCTTCGTCCGGGCGGTAGAGGCCCGTGAGGATGTTTGACAGCGTCGTCTTGCCGGCGCCGTTCTCGCCGAGGAGGGCGTGCACCTCTCCCTTCGCGGCTTCGAAGTCGACGCGGTCGTTAGCCACGACCGCGGGAAACCGCTTCGTGATTCCGCGCAACGCAACCGCGGCCGGCATGGTGGAAGGGTTGGGCGGGGAGGCTTCGCCTCCCCCGCCCACTGAATCAGCCCTTAGCGCTGCCGATCACGCCTCTGACGAGCCAGTTCATCGCGTAGAGGTCCTTGACCGTCAGGCGCTTGCCTTTCGGAACACGCAACTTGCCCTTCTGGTCGTAGAGCGGACCGGCGAACTCGTAGAACTTGCCGTTGATGAGGGCCTGCTTCTTCCTCGCGATCGCAGCCTTCGTCTTGGCACTGACCTTCGGCCCGTAGGGAGCCAGGCCGATCATGCCGTCCTTGAGGCTGCCGTAGTAGAAGTTCGTCTTCCAGGTCCCGTTGAGCAAGGCCTTGACCTTGCGTAGGTAGTACGGGCCCCAGTTGTAGATCGAAGCCGTCAGCCACTGCTTCGGAGCGAACGTGTGCGCATCCGAGTCGTAGCCGACCCACGGAACGCCCTTCGACTCCGCGAATTGGCCTGTCGCCGGACTGTCGACGTTCTGACCGAGAACGTCGGCCCCGGCTGAGACGAGGCTCTGCGCCGCCTTCTTCTCCTTGCCGAGATCGAGCCAGGCATTCGTCCAGATCAATCTGATCTTGGCGCCGGGGTGAGTTGCCTGCGCACCGAGCGTGAACGCGTTCGCGTGCCGGATGATCTCCGGAATCGGAAACGGAACGACGTATCCGATCACACCCTTCTTCGTTGCAGCACCTGCTGCCATTCCCGAGAGGTAGATCCCGTCCTCTCCTGCCCCGAAATACTCCGCCATGTTCGCGGACTGCGCGGTGCCGGTAGCCATCTCGAACTTAACGTCCGGGTACTTCTTCGCAGCTGCCACCATCGCCGGCTGAAAGCCGAAAGAGGTGGCGAAGATGATCTTGTTGCCGTCTCGAATCAGGCTTTCGATGACCTGTGTGGTCTGCGGGCCTTCCGGCACGAGTTCCTTGTACGTCGTCTCGACCTTCGAACCGAGTTGCGCCTGCACGTACAGGCGGCCTTTGTCGTGTGCCTGCGACCAACCGTTGTCGTTGTGCGGACCGACGTACATCCAGGCGGCCTTGAGAGCCGCCGCTTTCTTCTGCGTCCGTGCCGAGCCTGTCGAGACGCCGAGCGCGAGGATCAACGCGGCGGCGAGCGCAAGCGGCAAGGCGAAACCGAGCTTCTTCTTCTTCATGTTCTCCTCTCTCCTGTCCCGTGGAGGTGCCGCACGCGACTATAGGGCCGCCGACAGGCGATTCCTAGGTGAGCCTCGCGAGGGCGCCCGCGAGCACCTCGACGGCCAGCTCGACGTCTTCCGGGGAGGACTCCTCCTGCGGCGAATGACTGATCCCGCCGTTCAGGCTGCGGACGAAGAGCATCGCCGTCGGGACTCCGGCGCCGGCAAGGGTCGCCGCGTCGTGGCCGGCTCCCGAAGGGAGCTCCACGATGGGCAGGCCACGTTCCTGTAGCTCCGCCCGCAGCGCCCCGATCGGCTCTTCGGCCATCGGAACGGGCTCGAGCCGGAAGTCCGCCCGGAGGCCGAGCTCGGCGACGAGGCGGTCGAGGCGCTCCCGATCGGGCGCGCGCGCGTCGACCGAGACGCGGACGCGCCCCGGAATGACGTTGACGGCTCCGGGCTCGACATCGACCACCCCTACCGTGGCCACCGCCCCGTCCACGGCCGTCGCAATGTCACGCACCTGCAGGATGTAGACGGCGGCCGCCACCAGAGCGTCGAGACGGCCGAGCATCGGGACGGTGCCCGCATGCCCCACGTGTCCTTCGAAGGTGCGCTCTCCGCGGACGATGCCGACGATCCCCATCGCGAGCCCCAGGGGAGCGCCCGCCCGCTCCAGCACCGGCCCCTGCTCGATGTGCACCTCGAGGAAGCACTCCGGCAACGCGCCGCGCGCGACGAAGGCGGAGCTTCCGACACAGCCGCGCTCCTCGTCCCGGAAAACGACCACCGCTCCCTTCCGGACGCGCTCGACAGCCTCGATTGCCGCGACGACGCCGAGGGCTCCGTCGAACTTCCCGCCAAAGGGCACTGAATCCAGATGCGAGCCCGTCCAGACGCTCGGCTCCGCGGTGCGGCCGATGAGATTCCCGGCCTCGTCGGCCTCGACCTCGAGCCCGGCCTCCCGCATCCATCCGGCCGCGAGCTCGTGGGCGCGATCCTCCCCCTCGGTGCCGGCGACGCGGTCGGCGCCGACCCCGCCGCCGATGGCGTACAGCTCGTCGAGCCGCTCGTGAACGCGCACGCCTCGATCATCCCTTGTGGGCGTGACGCCATCGAACACGTACCGGTGCCAGGCACGGGTACGACTCTGTGACGAGTCGCGCCTAGAGGCCGAACGGGTTGATCGGCTTGGGGCTCGTCGAGACGAGCACGCTCTTCGTCTCGAGGTAGAGCTCGAGCGTGTCGAGGCCCAGCTCGCGGCCGAAGCCGGACTGCTTGTAGCCGCCGAACGGGATTCCGGGGAACGCCGTGTACGGCATGTTGATCCCGACGGTTCCCGCCTTGATCCGGCTCGCGACGCGATGGCCGCGCGCCGGGTCGCCCGTCCACACCGTCGCCATCAGGCCGTACCGCACGTCGTTCGCGATGCGGATCGCGTCCTTCTCGTCCTCGAACGGGATCAGGGTGACGACAGGGCCGAAGATCTCCTCCTGCGCCACCGACATCGGGCTCTCGACGCCTGCAAGCACGGTCGGGGGATAGAACGCGCCCTTGCCGTCGCCGATCGTTCCCCCGGTAACGACTTCGGCGCCCTCTTCACGCCCCTGCTCGACGAAGCCGTGCACCTTGTCGCGGTGCGCCGCCGAGATCAGGGAGCCGACCTGCGTCTCCGGATCCAGCGGATCGCCGACGCGCAGCTGCCGCGCAAAAGCTGAAAACCTTCCGACGAAGTCGTCGTAGATCGAGCGCTCGACGAGTACACGCGAGCGCGCTTCGCAACTCTGCCCGGCGGAGTAGTAGATCGACCACACCGAGCTCGGGATCGCATCGTCGAGATTCGCATCCGCGAACACGAGGCTCGGGCTCTTGCCGCCCAGCTCGAGCGTGATCCGCTTGATCGGTCCCGACGCAAGCCGCATGATCTCGCCGCCCGTCGCCGTCGATCCGGTGAACGCGACCTTGTCGACGCCCGGATGACGGACGAGATATGCGCCGGTCGTCTTGCCCGGACCGGGAACGATGTTGATCGAACCGGGCGGGAAGCCCACCTCCGCCGCGAGCTCGCCGAGCCGAAGCGCGGTCAGCGGCGTCGCCTCATCAGGCTTCAAAACGACGGAGCATCCCGCGGCCAGAGCAGGTGCGAGCTTCCAGGTCGCCATCATCAACGGGTAGTTCCACGGGACGATCTGGCCCGCGACGCCGACGGGTTCCTTCAACGAGTAGAACAGAAGCGAGCCGCCGATGGGATTCGAGCGTCCCGCGATCGACGCGATCGCGGACGCATAGAAGCGGAAGTTCTCGACCGCCTGGCTCACCTCCGCTTTGACTGACGAGATCGCCTTGCCGACGTTGCGCACCTCGAGCTCGGCCAGCTCCTTGCGGTTCGCGACGATCGCATCCGCAAGCGCGTGCAGGAGGCGTGAACGCTCGGTCGGCGGCGTCCTACCCCACGGTCCGTCGAGTGCTGCACGTGCCGCGTCGACGGCTCGATCGATGTCCGCCTCGCCGCCCATCGCAGCACGCCCCAGCGCCTCGCCTGTTGCAGGCTCCGTCAGTTCACGGACGTCCCCCGACGCCGGCTCCACGAGCTCGCCGTTGATGAAGAGCCCGTAGTCTCGATCGGTCGCGACCGCCATCGCAGGCGAGGATACTGACTAGGGCAGGTTCGGCGGAACCGCGGGAACCGGCGGCAGCGTCACCTGGATGTCCGGCAAGGTCACCGCCGGAAGAGACAGGCCGGTATCGACGACCGGGACGGTCAGCGTGGGAGCATTCACAACGTCCGGCACGGACACCGGCAGCGGGAACGGAAGAACCGCTTGTGTCGCGGCGGGGGCGCTCGCGACGGGCGGAACGCGCGTCGGCGGAACGCTGCCAATCGGCGTCGACCCGGCGTTGACCACACGCGCCGGCGTCAGCGACTCGGTCGAGGTCTTGGGCGTCGAAAGCCGGACGGACGTCGTGCGCACCGCGTGCTGAGGAAGCTTGACCGCAGGTGCGAGCTTCGTCGCCGTCACAGGCGTCGACGCGGCGGGCGGCGGCGTCGGCTGCGGCCGGACGACAGGCGCAACGGCAAGCGTCGCGGTCGTCGCAACGGCTGCAGCCGCGGCGGCGAGCTTGACCGGGGTGACCCCGCCCCTGAAGAACCAGCCGAAGAGCTCGGCGATGGAGGCGACGGCGCCGCGACGGGACGGCTTCGTCTCGAAGCGTCCGAGCTCGGCTGCGACGGAGCGCCGGGCACGAAAGATCAAGGTCTCGACGGCCGCGACGGCGCGTCAGATCGGCAAGCGAAACGGGGCTGCCGCGCTCCGGCGACGCGAGCACATCCTGCAACGCGTCCAAATCTTGCGTTCCCTCGACGCGCCCTCGGCGCCGCGCGGACTGATGACGGTTGTGACAGACGTTCTGCGCAATCTTGAAGAGCCAGGCGAGCTCGTAATCGGGAACGACGCCGCGACCGAGACCGCGTTGCGCATTGAGGAACGTCGTCTGCAACGCGTCCTCGGCTTCCTCGCGCGAGCCAAGCCGACTCAGGCAGAAGCCGAAGATCCGGGACGAATGCCGCTCGTAGAGCAGGCGCGTCGCGTCAGCAGTTGGGACTTGGGCGAGGGCAGTGCTCAAGCAAACTCACTTTGGAACACATTCATACTTTTGGCAAGGGGGGTGCCGTGGGCACCTGCGGCAAGAGGCGCCCACGGCTTGGGGGAGGATCAGTGGAGAAGGGAAGAAGGCCTGGCGAGGTGATAGCCCTGGCCGTAATCGACGCCCAGGGTGCGGAGGAGAGCGAGATCCTCGTCGCTCGAGATCCCCTCGGCCACGATCGAAGCCCCGACGCCGCCGGCGAACCCGACCAGTGACGAAGCAAGCGCCTCGCGAGCCGGATCGCGGGAGATCTCTTGCGTGAGACTCAGGTCGAGCTTCACGATGTCGGGAGCAAGCCGGAGGATGTGACGGAGATTCGCGAAGCCGGCACCGACGTCGTCGATCGCAAGCTGCGCACCGCGTTCTCGTAGAGGCGCAAGCGCAGCGCGCAATGCGTCGTAGTCGTCGACCTGTGCATGCTCCGTGATCTCGATCACGACCCTCTCGGCAACGGCGATAAGCAGTTCGCAGAAGCGTGGATCGAGGGCCGTCGTCGGCGACACGTTGAGCGCTATCGCAACGTCCGGAGGGAAGTCGTCGAGCCGCAACAGGGCCGCGCGGATGGCTGCAAGCTCGAACTCGACACCCAACCCGACCTCGGTCGCCTCGGCGAACCATGCGGAGGGCGAGCGCATCGGCTCGGTCCAGAATCGTGCGAGAGCCTCGAGTGAGACGATGCGGCAATCGAGCAGGTCGAAGATGGGCTGGAACTCGATGTCCATGTGATCCGCGTCGAGAATGGCGCGGATGCGCGACCGCTCCAGCTTCCGCTTCTCGCTCTCCAGCTGCTCGCGATCGATCTGATCCGCGACGATCTCCGCCAGCACGCGCAGGAAGCGAACGTCTCGATCGTTGAGGGACGGCTCGGCAGCGCGGCTGAGACAGCAGAGCGTGCCGTACAGGGTTCCGTCCCAGAGCCTAATCGGAGCACCGATGTACGCGCCGATGCCGGCCTCGCGCGTCAGCGGGAGATCGGCTGTACGCGCATCCGCGGCCGCGTCGTGAATGAGATGAGGCAACTCGCCTTGCGTCATGCGCATGCAGTAGGTCTGCTCGACGGGCAGGTGCGTCCCGACCTCGAGGTCGAACCAGTCGTTTTCGCCGTCGATCGCCTCCACGACGAAGTCCCCGTCGAATGAACCGAGGAGAGCAACGTCCATGTCGAGCGCCGCACGGGCGAGCGAGAGGATCCGCTCGATTCCCTCGCTGGATCCGTCGACGCTGAGGCGCGCGAGCTCGGACAGCCCTTCCAGGCTCGGCCCGGGCTTCGTGGACGCCACGCCGCTCATCAGGCGATGCTCGCTTCGCGAGGGACGAGCTGGGTGACGGTTGCCCTGCGCGGCGTGTCGAGGATCGCATCGATCAGTTTGAGTGCCGGCGTGTCCTTCGTCAGGCAGCGCTCGGCACCCGCGGCCAGCGCGTGGAACGCGATCTGAGGCGAGCGCGCGGCGGTGACCATCACGACACGCGTGGACGGAGAGACACGCCGCACCCTTCGTGTCGCCTCGATGCCGTCCATGCTCGGCATGTGTACGTCCATGAGGACGACGTCGGGACGCAGGGCCTCGGCGAGCGAGACTCCCTCGACGCCGCTCGATGCGGAGCCCACGACCTCGATGCGCTCGTCGATTCCGAGCGTCAGCATCAGCGCCTCGGCGAAGAGGGCGTGATCGTCGACGACGAGCACCCGTACGACTTCGTTACGGCCACCTCGGTTGCTGTATAGGTTTCGCATTGGCGGAGAAGAACGCGTTCTTTCCGCAAACTTGCGCCCCTACGCGCCGAATCACTCGTTCGAGGGAACGCGAACGTAGACAGCCGCTTTTCCATCCAGTGCGGCACGCCGGAAGGAACGGTCTCGCTCGAGCCGCTGCTGTGGCTTGCTCCCGCGCGTGACGACGACAGCCGTCGCTCTGCGCAGCAGCGCGTCCCCGGCCGGGCTGGCGTCGAGCCAGTCGAGATAGAGGCGCTGGTCGCGGCGCGAGAACGCGTCGAGAGGATTCGCGATCCAGACACGGCGCCCGTCGAGCGCCAACTGTTCGGCGTCGAGGCCGTCGGCGAGGATCGGCTTGCCGTCGGCGAGGCGCGCCGCCTCACTGCGTACCCGCGCTCCGGCGCCGTGCTGCTGCGGTGTCTGGACGAGCCCGAGGACGAGGAATGCAGCGGGAATCCAGGCGCACAGCACGAGTGTGCGAGGCGACACCGAGACGTCGCGCAGGAGCCCCTTTCCGAGACCCCGGGCGGCGGGAGCCGCGACGAAGCAGAGCAGCCAGACGCTGTTGCGCCCCGCGTGCAGCGTCAGGCCCGCAAATGCCGCGATACAGGCGAGCTCCCACACTCTCAAACCGCCGGAACGGAACGCCCAGACGAGCAGAGGGAGCGCGAGCACGATGAAGACGACGTCGAAGGGCCTGTGGAGGGACAGAGGCGCCCACATCCCTTCTCCGCGCTGCGCGGCCTCGCTTCGAAGGACGCCGAGGTAGTACTTGCCCGAGGCGGCGAGAGCCGGGGTGAGGAAGAGCGCCGCGCAGCACGCGGCCAGGACGCTCGCGGCAACAACGGGCTCGCGTCGCGCACGTTCGAGCACGAGATACGAGACCACGACCGCGAGGCCAACGAGCACCGCGCCGTGGAGGTTGGCCCAGAGAACGATGAGCGGGACGAGGAGCCACACGCGCCGGCTCGGTCTTCGTGACTCGGCGCGGAGAAGGAGCAGCGCCACAGAGAACAGCACGAGGGAGAAGAGCTGAGCGCGCACGATGATGAAAGAGGGGAGTGCGGCGAAGAAGACGAGCACGAGGACCGCCGCGCTTGCTGCATCCGGCGCGCCGAGAGCCCGCATGCCGAGAGCAAGCAGCGTCAGCGTCAAGCTCACTGCGACCAGCTGCCCGAGCAGCAGGCCCCGATCCCCGCCCACGGCCTGCAGCCCGTGGAAGACGAGCTCTCCCAGGACCGGGACGTTCACCCAGTCCACCGATGACGCGGCGGCATACGGAACACCCGACGGGATCGAGTCCTGCGCCATGATCGTCCGGCCGAGCGCAGCAAGCCATCTCGCATCGGCTCCGACACTCCCGAGGAGCGCGCAGGCGCCCGTGCCTAGGGCGACGGCAAGCCAGGTGAGCCTGGAGCTCTGCGGCCTGGGCTCCATGGAAGAGGCATCGGCCTTGGAACCCGGACGCTGTAGTTCGGTCGGCTGAAGGCCTAGGAAACCCGCTCGAACAGGGCAGCCTGACCCTGTCCAACACCGACGCAGAGAGTCGCAAGCCCGTAGCGGCCCCGGCGCCGGCGCAGCTCGTGCAGGAGCGAGACCACGAGGCGCGCTCCCGTCATCCCGAGCGGATGGCCGATCGCGATTGCGCCTCCGTTGACGTTGACTCTCTCCTCGTCGAGACCCAGCTCTCTGATGACGACAAGGCTCTGCGACGCGAACGCTTCGTTCAGCTCCACGAGATCCAGCTCGTCCACAGACACGCCGGCACGGGCGAGCAGCTTGCGCACGGCGGGAACAGGACCAATGCCCATGACGCGCGGATCGACCCCGGCGACCGCACTGGCGACGAAGCGTCCGAGCGGTTCGACACCCAATTCGTGTGCCTTCTCCTCGCTCGCGATCACGAGCGCTGCCGCACCGTCGTTGATCCCGCTCGCGTTGCCGGCCGTGACGGTGCCACCTTCGCGGAACGCAGGCTTCAACGCTGCAAGCTTCTCGCTGCTCGTATCGGGACGTGGGTGCTCGTCGCGCTCGACTCCGTTCACCGAGACGAGCTCGTCGTCGAAGCGACCCGCTTCCGCCGCAGCCGCCCACCGCTGCTGAGAGCGCAAGCCGAAAGCGTCCTGCTCCTCCCGCGACACGTGCCAGCGCTCGGCGACATTCTCACCCGTCTCGCCCATCGTCTCGAGCGGGAATTTCTCTTCGAGGCGCGGATTGGGAAATCGCCAGCCGAGCTGTGTGTCGTAGATGGTTCCGTCGCCGTACTCAGGCTTCGCCGTCACAAGCGGCGCGCGACTCATCGACTCGACGCCACCGGCAATGAAGAGCTCGCCGTCTCCCGCCGCGACGGCGTGGCAGGCCGAGACGACCGCGGACAGCCCCGAGGCACAGAGGCGGTTGACGGTGACTCCCGCGACCGTCTCGGGTAGGCCTGCGAGCAAGACGGCCATGCGCGCCACGTTGCGGTTGTCCTCGCCCGCCTGGTTCGCAGCGCCGAAGTAGACGTCCTCGATCTGCTCGGGAGGCAC
>WNGO01006552.1_pt1 | contig 12415 bp, 15 predicted proteins | sample 5400511 | NCBI WGS metagenome assembly WNGO01 (sample SAMN13153380, study PRJNA577476) | soil metagenome | isolation source: 20 cm soil or saprolite under Garry oak tree replicate 2 | place: USA:California | collected 2016-06-15
TGCGTCCGGTCGAAGGGATGTGCGGCCCGCGGCAGAAATCGATGAATTTTCCGGTGGTGTAGAACGACACCATCGGCTCGATCGCTCGCTCCTCCACCAGTTCGCATTTGAAGCCCTGGTCCCACTTCCGGTAGAGCTCGAGCGCTTCGGGTTTGGGCATCATCTTGCGCTCGTTCGGGATGTCTTGCGAGGCCAGCTCGCGCATCTTTTTTTCGATGCGTTCGAGGTCCTCGGGCGTAAAGGGCTCGTCGCGCACAAAATCGTAGAAGAAACCGGTGTCGATCGGAGGTCCTATGCCAAGCTTTACATTCGGGAACAGTTCGAGCACCGCCGCGGCGAGCAGATGCGCCGCCGAATGACGCAGCACCTGGATCGCGTCGGGATCCTTCGGCGTCAGGATCGAAAGCCGCACGTCCTGATCGATCGGTGCGCGCAAATCGACGAGAATACCCTCTCCGTTCGCCGTCGGGCTCAAGGGTGCGCCGGCAGGTCCGTTTGGAGGGCCGATGCGCGCGACGAGCGCTTCCTTGGCGAGCCGGGGCGAAATCTGATGCGCGATCTCCGCCGCAGTCGTGCCAAGCGGAACTTCGCGCGTCGCGCCGTCCGGCATTGTAATGTGAATCGTTTCCATGGGAACTTCTACGCTAACAGATGCCTTCGAACACGGTCAAGCAAGGCCTACTTCTTTGGGCTTCGCCGTCTCGCTGGACTTCACGGGGCTTCACACGTAAGATTTGAAAGGGCCAGGTAGTAGGAGATCGCGGTATCATTCCTCGTAAAATGGAGGTCCCGCGAAATGTGGGGTTTGAGTCTCCCCTCTCCGCCAGAGTATGGTATTCGTGTAAGCACGAGGTTACGCGAGTCGATTTTTCCTGCCGCCCAGTTCGCTTGGACGCCGCACGTATTTCTTATTTCAAATGGATGTGGTCGAAAACGAGCCATGACGGACGCACTGACAAACGTTAAGAAGAAGCTGCAAGACGAAATCACAACGCTCGAACATGAGATGAATGTCGATCTGCCCAAAGAGCTGATGAAGGCCCGCGCTCATGGGGACCTTTCCGAAAACGCCGAGTATAAGTACGCCAAGGAGCGCCAGGGCTATGTTTCCGCTCGCCTGGGCCAATTGAAAAAGCGGCTGGGCGATATCGGCATGCTCAATCTCACGAATATCCCCGCCGATCGCGCCGGATACGGCTCACGCGTCTGGGTCCTGGATATCAAGAAGTCGGTCGAAGTGGAGTACAAGCTGGTGACTACCGAGGAGGCGGATGCAGCGCAAGGCTTGATCTCCACGACTTCGCCCATCGGCAAGGCGCTGCTCGGACGGCACGTCGGTGATGAAGTGCGGGTACAGACGCCCGCGGGAGTCAAGGAATTCGAGGTCGTGCGTCTGAAGACGATCCACGAAGACGTGTAGGCATTTTTGTGTTTTGCGCATTGATCTGGGAGCGTTTGCAATGTCTTTACACAATGTAGGTCAGATGGGGGCCATCGGAGAAATCATGGCCCTTCTCGGCGTGGCCATCCTATGGACGTTCCGCGCGCAGGCGTTTGAATGGCTTCGAGAGTTCTTTGATATTTGGCGTGGCCAAATTTCCGGCCGCGATCCGCTATTGGCCGATCCGACGTATCGGCGTCTGAAACCCCGGCGGCCGCGTGGCGCGCTGCTCTTAATCAGTGCGTTGGCTTTGGTTTTTCTCGGGCAGGTCCTCTTCTTGCTGGACCTCACGTTTTAGACTGCGTTTGCCGTTTCCTGTCGAAACCCTGGATTGTATTGCTCATTTATCAAGAAATCGTGTGTGGGCTCTACTTTTACGCTGAACGTTTTAAGTGAAACGTGGAGCCCGCCGGAACCGGGTGCGGGCTCTACTTGGAGCCCGCCGGAACAATGACGCCGGCATAGCCGACGACTTCCTGAAGGTCCCCGTTAATCTCGCCTGAAGTCGCGTAACGCACGAGTTCGGCAAGCGTGGCGCCCATGTGGCGCACGGCGGTTAACATCGCTACCGCAGCGCCGTATCCACACATGGAAATTTCCTCGTTGCGAACGGTGTCGAAAAGCTCGCGCGGTTCGAGGGCCAGTATGCGATCGATAGCTTTGCTGTCTTTCACGCGTGTGACGGCGTCGGACTCGTAGTGGTTCATGTCCGAACTCGCGATCACAAGAACCGGCCCGCGTTCGGAGCCGATGACGTCCGCAATCGCATGGCCCAGCTCTTCAAGTTCCGCGTACTGCGCCGGGCCAATCACGATAGGAACAAAACCAAACGATGGTGCGAGCCGCTGCAAGAACGGCAGCTGGACCTCAAGAGAATGCTCGGAATCGTGCGCGACCCCATCCTCACGAAGCAACGGGCACGCGCGCATGATTTTTTCAGCGAGGAGGTGATCGATGGTCGCCATTCCAAGAGGCGTCTGCCACGCGCCATCGGAGAGAATCGCGAAAGAAGCCCCGCGCGGATAATGCCGCGGGCCCAGCAGAATCACACGAACAGGAATTTCCATGCGGCTGTAGACCGCTCCGGCCACCTGGCCCGAATATTTGTACCCGGCATGGGGCACCAGGCACGCCTGCGCGCGAATCTTTCGGTCCTGGGTTCCCGTGGCGAGAAGCGAATCGAGTTCCTCGTTCAACCGCGCGGGCTCGCTGGGATAAAAGCGGCCGGCGACAGCAGGTGGGCGAATCATGTTGAGCCTCTGTGGCTCAGAGCGATTTGGAAGGCTTGCCGTTGATTTTCAGCGCGATTTCGGTCCCGGGCTGATATTGAATTACAACCTGGTCGCCGTACTGGTAGCCGCCCTGGTCGAGCAGTTTCTGCATCGCATCACGGATCTGATCGGAGTAAATGAACGTATGGATCTCCAGTCCATTCACGAGGCTTCGCACCTGGATGGCAGTGGTCATCATGTGGAGAACTTCGAAGCGTGTCTTCGCCGGCTTTGCTTGCTGCGTGTGCACGGGCTTGGCTTTAATCACCGGCGCAGTCGTCACCTGGGCGCGCGCCGTAATGGCCGCCACACACAGGGCGATCGCAGCCACGGGCAAAAGCGAGAATCTCTTATTGCTGGTCATCGAATGTTATTTTCAGCGATTTCAAAAATCGCAGATCTTGCGGCGTCATCTCAAACTTAGGCGCTTGGCGTTCTTCCGTAAGAATTTCCTGGTCGACCTGAATATGCAATGACTCGAGAAATCGCCGGTCGTTTGGAGTGATTTTCGTATCCTCGCCATCGCGGCGCGCCAGACCTATGGTTGCGTCCAGCTTCAATACGATTTCGAATCCGGCCGCCCGCACTTCCGATATCGCATCCGTGATCCGCGAGGACTCCGACACCGTGTCGTTGATGGCATGGCCGAGCTCGCGCAGCAGTTGTTTTAAATGATCGTCCAGTTGCACGACGCCTCCCTCCGAAAACAGCCTATTCTCAAATTGTATGGCGCTGTGATCTGGGATACAAGTCCTAGTCGCCCCACAGGCGTGTCCAATCCGCCTACTCCTGCCATCCCGGCTGAAGCGGGCGCTGTTTTGTACTAGAATTCCCATGTGGCGACGCAATCCATAGGTCTCTTTGCCGCTGCGCGGCATTTCTTCCGCGTGCTCTGGAAAGCCGCGCGGGAGCTATTTCATGAAGTCACGGGAACGATATTCTTTTTGATCGCGCTGTCCGGGATCCAGTCCGCCTACCGCGCCTGGCAACGCGGATCGGGCCAGTGGCTCGTGGGCGTCAGCGCAGGCTATGCACTGCTCATGATTTTCTTTGGCGTGCTGTCGTTCCGCGATTCCAGGCGAGTGCGATGAATCCCTCCTCCAGCAAGCCGGCCCCGCCTGCCGAGCGCAAGCGGCGGTTCACCACTCTCGGCGGGATTCCGCTCAAAGCCGTGTACACGCAGGAAGATCTCGCGGGCCGCGATCCTGAAACATCCATCGGTTTTCCCGGAGAATTTCCCTACACGCGCGGCATTTATCCCACGATGTATCGCGGGCGTCTCTGGACCATGCGCCAGTACGCCGGTTTCGGCAGCGCGGCGCAATCGAACGAACGATTTCGTTACTTGCTGAGCCGGGGGCAAACGGGACTTTCGGTGGCCTTCGATCTGCCCACGCAGATTGGTCACGACTCCGATCATCCCCGCGCGGCGGGCGAGGTCGGCAAAGTGGGAGTTGCGATCGATTCGATCGAAGACATGGAAGCGCTGTTCGACGGAATCCCGTTGGAGAGAGTTTCGACCTCGATGACCATCAATTCGACGGCCGCGATTCTGCTCGCGCTCTACGTCGCGGTCGCGAAGAAGCAGGGCGCGAACCTTCAGAAACTTTCCGGCACGGTGCAGAACGACATTCTGAAGGAATACATCGCGCGCGGCACGTATATCTATCCGCCGCGCCCGGCCATGCGGATCGTCACCGACCTGTTCTCCTGGTGCCGCACAGAACTGCCCGCATGGAATACGATTTCGATTTCCGGATATCACATCCGCGAAGCGGGCTCGACCGCCGCCCAGGAAATCGCCTTCGCGCTGGGCGATGCGATCGCGTACGCTGACGCGGCGATCGCCACCGGGCAAGCCATCGATGAGTTTGCGCCGCGACTCTCGTTTTTCTTCAACGCACACAATGACCTGCTCGAAGAAATCGCCAAGTACCGGGCAGCGCGGCGCCTCTGGGCCCAATTGATGCGCGACCGTTTCGGCGCGCGCGATCCGAGTTCGATGATGCTCCGCTTCCACGTGCAGACCGCGGGAAGCTCGCTAACCGCGCAGCAGCCGGAGAACAACATTGTACGCGTGGCGATCCAGGCCCTGGGCGCCGTGTTGGGCGGATGCCAGTCGCTGCACACGAACGCGCTCGACGAAGCGTTCGCGCTTCCCACTGAAGACGCCGCCTTACTAGCGCTGCGCACGCAGCAGATCGTCGCGCACGAAACGGGCGTCACCAACACGGTGGACCCGGTCGGCGGTTCTTACGCCATCGAAACATTAACGGACGAAATCGAATCGCGCGCGAAGGATTACATCTCCAGAATCGACGCCCTGGGCGGAATGCTCCGTGCCATTGAAACCGGATACGTCCAGGGAGAGATCCAGAAGGCCGCCTACGAATATCAGCGCGACATCGAGCGCGGGGAGCAAATCGTTGTCGGCGTGAACCAATTCGTCGCCGAAAAGGGGATGTCCGTCCCTACACTCCGCATCGATCCGGAACTCGAACGCTCGCAGGTCGAGCGTGTCCGCGCGCTTCGAGTCCGCCGCAACTCTGCGCAAGCCGCGGCGGCAGTTGCGGCTGTCGAGACGCGCGCGCGAACCGGCGAAAACCTGATGCCGGCCATCGCGGCCGCCGTGGAAGCCTTCGCCACAGTGGGCGAAATTTCCGACGCCCTGCGGCGCGTTTTCGGCGAGTATACCGAATCGGTCGTTCTATGATTCGATCGATGGAACGATCTAGCCCTTATCCATGAAGATGAAGCTGATCCTTGCATCTTCCTCGCCGCGACGGGCGGAACTCTTGCGCGACGCCGGTATTGGGTTTGATGTCTGCGCGCCGCAACTCGACGAAGCTCGCCAACCCAATGAGGGCGCGGAGAAAATGGTCGCGCGGCTGGCCGAAGCAAAAGCGCGCGCAGCCGCGGAATCGGCCGGCGAAGGAAAACCTGCCATCATCATCGGTGCCGATACGGCTGTCGAGCTCGACGGCGAAATCTTCGGCAAGCCGCGCGACGCGGCGGACGCGCGCGAAATGCTCTCCTACCTCAGCGGGCGCACCCACTTTGTCCTAACCGGAATTTTTGTCCTTCGGCTGCCGGACGGCGCCACGCGATCCGCAGTGGAAAGAACGGCGGTAACGTTCGCGCCGCTCGATCCAAATGAGATTGAAGCCTACGTTACCAGTGGCGAACCTTTCGACAAGGCGGGCGGGTATGCCATTCAAGGCCGCGCCGGACGCTACATTCCGCGCATCGAGGGCTGTTACTTCAATGTTGTAGGATTGCCGCTTGCGCGGCTCCATGCGCAGCTCAGCGATTTAGGTTGGTGCGACGATGGAACAAACGTGAAATAAAAGGGTGCGGGCTCTACTTGGAGCCCGCCGCAAAAAAAGGGCGGCCAAGCAGGCCGCCCGCACACAACCACACTATCCATCACACGTGAGAGGTTATTTCTTTTCCTCGGAGGCTGGAGTGGAGGTGGCGGTAGGAGGCGGCGACACCTGCGTCGTCTGCGCCGTGCCCTGCGCGTTGCCGTGCATCCCTTCCTTGAAACTGCGAATCCCTTCCCCTAAGCCGCGCATGACTTCGGGGATCTTCTTGCCACCAAATAGGAGTACGACGATGGCCAAAACAACTAACCAGTGAAATGGGCTGAATTCTCCCATGATACACCTGCCTTTTTAAGTTGCCTCCCGCCCATCCCGGCGGGCACTGTCACAAACTCACCTGGCAAATTATAGCACGTTCAACCCCGGTTGCCCCTAGCCAGAAAATTCGCCAACGGCAATTGCTGCGCGTCACCCCGTCTGGACACGGCACACGATTTGGTCGGGCTCGATCCGAATGCTATCCTGCCGGATCATTGCGGAGGCATGAATGCTGTTAGCCGGGAAGGTGACCGTGATCACCGGAGGAGGGCGCGGGATCGGCCGCGCAATCGCACTGAAATTTGCCGGGGAAGGCGCGGCGACGGTGGTGGCAGCGCGCACGGAATCAGAAATCGAAGCGGTGGCGAAGGAAATCCGTGATGCGGGCGGCCGCGCGGCCGCGGTTCCCGCCGATGTGGCCCAGGAGGAGCAGTGCAGACACCTCATCGGCGTAGCCGAGTCCCAATTCGGCCGCGTGGATATTCTTGTAAACAACGCCGGGGAGTACGGTCCTGTGAAGCCGGTGGAGGAAATCACTCCCCCAGAGTGGGACCGCGTGATCGCCGTGCACCTGCGCGGCGCCTATCTGTTGACGCATTTAGTGCTTCCCGGAATGTACGCGCGCGCCTCGGGGGTCATCGTGAACATCTCGAGTCTGTCCGCGAAATCCGCGTTTGGGTGGGGATCGCCCTATGCGGCAGCCAAGGCGGGAATGTTGGGCCTGACCCGCGTGGCGGCAGCGGAAGCCGCCCGCAAGGGCGTGCGGGTGAACGCGATATGCCCAGGTCCGGTAACGGAAACCAAAATGTCAAAGGAACTCGGCAGAATCCTCGCCAAACGCATGGGCCTGACGCCCGAGAAGCAGCTCGCCGGCTTCCTCGACACCGTTCTTCAGGGCCGCGGGCAAACCGCCGATGAAATCGCCGCAGCCGCCCTCTTCCTTTGCTCCGACCAAGCCAGCGCGATTACTGGGCAGTCTCTGAACGTGGACGGCGGAACTGCTTTCTACTGAGGTCTTCCGCCAGAGTCAATCCACGGCGCGCGAGTTGCATTGCGGGGCGGGCTCGCTCCCCTGCCCAGCCTATACTCCACTGCCCTGCCCGATCCACAACATAGATCACCAGCGCGACGATCGCGAAGATGATGAAAACCCCCGTGAACAACATCAGCGCTGCCAGCATCTCCTGGACGAAATAGATCTGCAACGCAACGAAAGCCGCTAGACCAGCCCACATCCACTTTCGAGCCTTCTTCTCGCTGAATGCAGTCCATCGCCCAGACGACGCACACTCCATTAGGGACGTACTTGTATCATTTTTCCATAGTACGGGGGAGTTACGGGAGCTGGCCCTCATGATGTGGGAATACTAGTACGCATTCTGGAAGGTTTTTACGGAATTTGGAATTACCTCCATTTCGGTGGGGTCCACGCCCCGGCCTGGCCGGCGCGTTCTGAGTAAAGTAGAGCCCGCACCCGGGCACTGGCGAGACTTTAAAGCGTTTCTCCCTCCGATTCGGAGATAAGTTTCCGCACTAGGCCGCTGCGCACCAGCCACGCGAGCGTCTCAATGAAGAAATTCCTGGAGAAATGTTGCCGTTTTTGAAGGGGCCATTCTCGCATCGAGAAATGGCGGATCAAGACGGACTCCCGATCCTCGAACAATGCGAATCGCGGCGGACGATGCGTCAGCCATCCGATGTACTCCGCCGTCCGGCGCAACAGCGATCCTTCCGCGGTAACCAGGCGTCGATACAAGGCGGAACTTACCGGTTCGATAAAAGCGAACACAACGCATTCCGGGGGTTCTGGCCGAAGGAACTGATGGTTTGCGGGATCGATGAGATATCCAACGAAAAATCCGCTGCGCCCCCTCTTCCCGGGCGCGCCACGCGCGAAAAACCGGTACCCGTGCAACGACCCGCGCACCTCAAAAACCACGCGATAGCCGCGCAGGTAGGGTGCGGCGAGCGTTCGAATCCAGAGGTTCGAAGGGGACTTCGAAGCGGCGTTCGGATGGGTTTTCCGGCGCACCCGGCTCAGCGGCCCTCGAACGGATAGCGATCACCGGCCTGGATCGCCGCGCTGATGCGCTGCCGCATGGCGATGGTGTCGGCAGGCTCCCGTTTCAGGAATCGCCGCAGGACGGCGAGCTGCGTCCGCAGCATGTCGCCTTCAAGCACGCCAGCGAGCGCCCGGCGCGCTCCAGTTTCAACCCTGTCGGCAGCGTCGTGCAGGAACACGCGCGCCGCGTCCGCCATCACCGCCGAAGACTCCTGTCCGCGGGCGGCTTCCCCCTTTTGCACGCGCCGCAGGGAAGACTCGATCGCGTAGCACTCCATCACGATATCGGAAAGCCCGGCGACGATTTCCTGCTGCTCCGCGAGATGGTCGCGATGTTTTTCAAGCGCCGCCCCCGCCACCAGCAGAAACGTTTTCTTCACTCCGGCCAGGATGCGCTCCTCTTCAGCCCACCCGCCCGAGGGAGGCTCGTCGAACGACGGCCCGGCGAGAATTTCCTCGCGCAGTTTCGCGCCGGCTTGCAGCAGCGGCAATGTGCCCGAGGTCGCGCGCTTCATCAACATCTGTATGATGAGCATGCGGTTGATTTCGTTGGTGCCCTCGAAGATGCGATTGACGCGCGAATCGCGATACGCGCGCGCCACCGGATAATCTTCGTGAAAACCGTAGCCGCCGAAAATCTGCACGGCTTCATCGACGACGAAATCAAGCAGCTCCGATCCATAGATCTTACTGATCGAGCTCTCAATCGCGTATTCCTCGAAAACTTTCATCGATTGCTGCGATTTGTCGGCCGCATCGCCGGCCGCGGAGATGGCGCGGTCCATCAGCCCAGCGGAACGGTAAATCATCGATTCCACTGCAAAAATGCGAATCGCCATTTCGGCCAGCTTCGCGCGGATCAGTCCGAAATTACCGATAGGCTTGCCGAAAGCCGTGCGCTCCTTCGCGTATTTCGAGGCGGCTTCGAGCGACCGCTTGGCTCCCCCGGTGCAGTAGGCGCCAAGGCTGAATCTCCCCGCGTTCAAGATGTTGAACGCGACGATGTGCCCGCGGCCAACGTCGTGCAATAAATTTTCCTTGGGCACCTGGCAATTCTCGAAAAAGAGGGCCGTCGTCGAGCTGCCTTTGAGGCCCATCTTTTTTTCTTCCGCGCCAGTTGAAAATCCCGGGAACGCGCGCTCCACGATGAAGCATGAGAATTTTTCGCCGTCCACTTTCGCGAATACGATGTAGACGTCCGCGAATCCGCCGTTGGTGATCCACATCTTTTGCCCGTTCAGGATATACGAGCGCCCGTCCGGTGAAAGCACGGCGCGCGTGCGCGAGTTCTGCGCGTCGGAACCCGCCTGCGGCTCGGACAGGCAATACGCGGCCAACTTTTCCCCGGTGGCGAGCAACGGAAGATATTTCTTCCTTTGTTCTTCGGTGCCGAAGAAAACGATCGGAAGCGTTCCGATCCCGGAGTGGCCCCCGTGGCTCACGCCAAACGAGGCGTATGCCGACAAATTTTCCGCAAGCTGCACACTCGATACTTTGTCGAGCCCCGCTCCGCCGTACTCCTCGGGCACGCCTCCGCCGAGCAGGCCGATCTCTCCCGCCTTCTTCAGCAACTGCGCCAACAGGCCAGGCTTATGTTGTTCGAGGTCAGGGATGAGGGGAACGACTTCGTTCCGGACAAATTCTTCGGCGGTCCGGCCAATGAGTTTTTGATCGTCAGTCAGATCCGCGGGTGAGAAGACATCTTCCGGTGTGCACGCTTCCACCAGAAAACTGCCTCCGCGGGACGCCGTTCGCGGCAGCGAGGTTGTGGCCATGATCCCTCCCGAGTCGGAAAGTTTCTGGTAGCACGGGCTTCAGCCTGTGCGGCGTTCCGAGAGTGCAAGAAACCAAAACCACAGGCTGAAGCCTGTGCTACCCGGCGCGCAGCCGGCCGCGACAGCTATTCCGGTCAGGCCGCGCCGGCGGCCGTCATGATCTCGCCGATATAGGCAGCGGGCAAACTGTGCTCGCCCGCGCCTTCGAGAATCGCCTGCAAATAATGCGCCGACGGGCGCAGTCCTTTTTCCACTTTCGACGCGATGTAAATCTGCGCCGGAACGGGCTGGCCGCCTTCGGGCGTCACCTGCACTTCGATGCGCCGGTAGTGTTCCGGGACGCCTTCATAACGGTCCAGGCTGCGAAAGGCGCCTTCCTCAATCTTATATAACACGCCGTGCACGGTTTTTCCTGCTGCGGGTTGTATATTGGCGCCGGCGGTTCCCCCGCGGACTTTCTTGTTGAAACGCAATTCGTAATTTGGCAAATGCGCGTTGTGTTCTTCCAAAACGTTTCCAACCCGCGAACGCATTTGCGTGCGATTCATGTTGCTGCCATAAGCAAAATGCCAGACGGTTCTAGGAGCCATATTTCCTTTCTCGGTAACTGGGACGGACGGTGAGTAGTGTAGACAATCATTGTATCGAGGTTAAGGCGCGAGGGCAAACTTCAAGCCGCGTGGAGCTGTATCCGTTTGAACAACCGCGCAGGCGGAGAGGTCGCCCGCATGGCGTGATCCCGCAAACCGGCAGTATTCTCTATGATTGGGGCAACGGGCCAGTTTACGAGAAGACGGTTTCAGGGGACTTGGCGAACGCCGCGTCTTAAATCGATGTTAGGCGACGTTCGTGTTCGACTCAGAAGCAGTTTGAGCACGAATCGCCCAGAGGGTCTCTCGAACGCATTCCGGGTTTAACCCGGCAGAGCGGCACACATATGGGAAGTCATCTTCATCCTGGAACAGGAAGTAATCAGCTTCGTGTTTGTGCCTCATCGGACCGCGCATCCATTCCTCGATTGCGTTTTCAATGACGGCCAGCCAGAGTCTCCGATTCGCACTTCCTTGATTGTGAAAAGCAAGGCGGTCCAAAATTAGCTCCTCCTAAGTTCTCCATCTTCCTGCCTCGATCTTCGCAATGGAGGCCGATAGGCTCAATAGGTCGGAGGAGCTATTGTTCCAAGTACCTGAGGGGTAGTACTAACGAGACAAGCGCGTAAGACCAACAGCGCCAACCGTGACTGGCAGAAAGCCCCATTCCGATAAGACTTATCGGGACTTGTCCAGTTCGAGAGGGTTGCCGATTCGTATCCGTGGAAATACGATAGCGCGAAACGTTATGGCTGCAACCAAGCCTGCCGGCATGGCGAGCAAGGGGTGCAGCGGGTTCAAATCTCGTGTGTGCTCGTATCTGACGAACTCGTAGGCGAAAGCCTCGGCCGCCACATAACGTGCTACGTCGTACGCCACATAATAGGCCATTCCTAAAACAGCACCCCCTATGGCGAATACTGACCACGCACGGATTCCGTAATGACGAATGACCAACCAAGCGGGAACTCCCAGCGCCAGCTCGGAGATATACGCTTGCGGCAAGGCAAAGATTGGAAAAAACAAAATCCCTTCCAAGAAGCCGATTAATGAAGGAGGTGGGGATTTATCTGCGAAATCCAGTGCCTGAAGACCAGCAGACAATAGAATCGGAATGGGTAACGGGGCAATCAGGAACGCAATTATCGTTCTGTAGCGAGTCATCGTTGGTCCAGGATGGGGCGTCGGTTTCTATTGGGCCCGCGCCCCTTTGAAACATTTAGTGTTCGCGTTTCGCCAACTACGGATGGCCCATTTTCGCAGACGCCACGAGGAACAACTTAATTCCTTTGGTCGAGTTCTTCTATGCGTAACTCCCCAATCAACGTCCTTGTCAGGAGCATCGGCTTGCCAACTCCCGATACACGGTGCGATTCCGCCTCATTGACCACAGGTATAGGGCGCCGACACTTCAACTGTAAACCGCAGGCACCCTTCCATTGCGTGCGGAAGCGGGCAAGCGTATAGTGTCGGCGGGCCGAACCAAACGGAGTGATCCTTCAAATCGATGTGCGCGGCCGAATGAAACGCCGGACGAGACCGCGCAAACTCCGATCTGCTTCGATCGCCAGACGGCTCCGCGCTCTTCGCGCACGGCGAGAGAAGGAGGCAAAATGAAGTTCCAATCCAGTCGAG